>Ga0208821_1000481_pt1 | contig 30738 bp, 30 predicted proteins | sample June2015DPH_20_5_FD_184720 | JGI IMG/M metagenome (GOLD analysis project Ga0208821, IMG submission 184720) | Peatland microbial communities from SPRUCE experiment site at the Marcell Experimental Forest, Minnesota, USA - June2015DPH_20_40... | ecosystem: Environmental > Terrestrial > Soil >... | reverse complement strand
CATTTTGGCGTGATACGGCCGCTCGAGGAGGCCGATAATATTTATCGGGGGGACTAAGCGTGGCCTGGGTGCCGGCCGGAAAAGACTGTGGAGCCTGCGGAACGGCCACGTGCGAGCAATTTCTTTTGCACGTCCGCGCTGGAGAAAAATCGTACAACGATTGTCCTTACTACGAGACCGAAGAGGGCGTGGGAAGGGAAGCTCCGAGCTACTCTGGGACTGACGTCCTAGGGAATGAATACGATTTCGTGCTCCGCCCTTTGCCGGGCGAGCCCTCTGCGCGCAAATTCATCGTACCGTTTCGCGCCGATTTGGTGGAGCGCTGGGAGATTAGAGCAGGGGACCTCGTGACTGGTCGTCCCGCCGGCCCAGGATGTCCTCTATATCACGCTCTCCGCGTTCTCTCTGCCAACCCCGTAACTGGCGTTCTCGAGTGTCATACGCTGGGCCCGCTTGCTGCTCGAAAAGAAGAGTCACACGACGTTCAAGCCTATAACGTGCACGCGTTCGAGGGTATTGCAGAGGTCATTCACCACGGACCGGTTATTGGGAAGAGACAACGCTTCTTGCCTGGGTACTGCATGATCAATCTCTCACATACAGCAGTTGTTAACATGGTCCTCAACAAGCGTGCGGGAATTCACGTGCGGCTTGAGGACATACGGATTATGTGATTGCGAATTCGACAAGCTACTAAGCTAGTTTTGCGCTGTCGCACGTCGTTCGCGGAGCCTGACTCGCAGCTTTTCTATAGATTATCGCAGCGGGGCTCTTTTTGCTGATGCGAAAACTGAGATCACAAGAAAGACGTACTCGGAATCTAGAAGATAACTTCCTACGGGTTTTTTTGCGGTGTGATCGCTTAAAAGTTGTCCAATCGAGCAGTACAATCGTTGTTCGTCGAAGCCCTAACGCGCCCCTACAGACTTCCGTTTTACCGAACTCAAGGCAACATCCATGCTGCCCGATCGGAACCACTCGAGATCTAACGTCAAATAGGTAAACCCGAGTTGCACGAACGTCGCGGCTAGTGTGGAGGAGTGTATGATGACTTTTTCGGCCTCTTCCATGTCGACTTCAATGCGAGCGAGGCCATTGTGATCTCTAACTTTAGCTTTCGTGATTCCTGCGGCATTTAATGCACGTTCAGCTTCTCTCACTCTCGCGATCCTTTCTGGCGTTATAGTAGTGCCGTAGGGAAATGAAGTGAGAAGGCACGCGACTGATGGTGCATCCGCATTCGGCAAGCCAAGTTGGCGTGCGAAGTTTCTTACCTCATCTTTGGAGATCTGGATGAGAGGAGACACAATGCCGAGTTCTCGCAACGCCTTCAGGCCGGGCCTGTACCCCGTAAGATCAGAAGCGTTGGTACCATCCATTACCGCATTGAGATGTAGTTCATCGGCCAAGTCGAGCAACGTCCGAAAAACCAACTTTTTGCAGTAGTAGCACCGTTCAATATCGTTCTGCTTCACTTCGAATGCAGTCAACGGATTGAGGGCAATCACTATGTGTCGAATGCCGATCTCGTTGGCGATCGCAGCCGCGTGCTCGACCTCGCCGTGGTGGAGCGCACCGTTATCTACCGTTACGGCCACTGTTGCATCTCCAAAAGCCCGTTTGGCAAGCGCAGCAACGACCGAGCTATCAACGCCGCCTGAAAAAGCTATTAATGCGCTTTCGTGCGAGCGTACATTGGCACACAACTCATTCAAGTTCATGGTTTTTTTTTGCCAGTAGTGGCCCTCGGGCCGTCTCTGCGGCAGCCAGGTTGATATTCTCACTTCTGCTTGCACGTCGACCTGATTTCGATATAACGTTACAGATCGCAACAATTCTTGTAACGAACTCAGCGTATATCTAGTGCAATTCACCATATATGTAGCGCAATAGACGAGAATCTTCATGGTTAACGAAGGGAGCCGCCAGTAAAGCAACTCAAGATCCTCGTTCTGGTGATAGCATAGCGGCCTGTCGGGAGCGCGCCGAGCGACGAGGCGGCGGTCGAGCTAGGCCAACGGGACGTTCGACAGAAACTTTAATTGCAGCATGCGCCAAGCACATAATCATGCGATCGGATTGACCAGTTCGTGGGCATATGAAAGCACAAGCAACAGACAAAAGCGCAGAAATAAAAGCCTTTCTTATTGCGGAGGGAGGAGTTGACATTGATGAGAGCGTCCTTGGACGCATCACGACTCCCGCTTCTGGACCGGGCGCAGGGCTAACATCGTTCTTTCTGCGATTTGACGGTCACCGCGTGCGCCTAGGAATAAAACATAATTCGCGGCTTAAGGCATCACTTGAAGGAGATGAGGTGGTCATCCGAGACCACGAACAAGAAATCGTTCGTGGATACCTTGAGGATGCCATCGCGCACTGCCCCGAACAAGCGTATATCACGGTAAGCGAAGTATGCATCTTCGATTGCCAGTACTGCCCCGTGCCCCTCCTCGGGGGCTCTGTAAAAGATCGCGACGATGTCGAAACGGCGATTGAGCGAATTCTCGCCGATCCGAAGCTCGCCGGCAAACTAAAAGCTATTGCACTTACATCAGGAGTAGAGGAGTCAGCACAAAGTGAAGTTGAGCGGATCGCAGCCATAGTCAGCGCCCTGAAAGAAAAATACGATCTTCCCATCGGAGTATCTGTTTATCCGACACCGAGTTCTACGAGACTTTTGAAGGACGCTGGAGCTGACGAGATCAAGTACAACGTCGAAACGATGGATCCTGAGCTCTTTGAGACCATGTGCCCGGGGCTTTCGCTCGAATTCATTCTGCGCGCCCTCAAAGACGCTGTAGAGGTCTTCGGCAGAAACAAAGTCTTTTCGAACATCCTCGTCGGCTTGGGCGAGGATGATGACTCGATTATCAACGGCATGGAAGAACTGACCAACATGGGCGTAATCCCCATGTTGAGGGCTGCAGTTGAGCATCCTTTGCGTTCACAATCGGGGATACGACGTCCTGACGCCGATAGGCTCTTGCGACTAGCGCGAAAGGAACGCGAACTGCTAGATAAACGCGAGCTGCGGGCTGACGTAGCGCAAACAATGTGCGCGCCGTGTACGGGTTGCGATCTTGTACCGCACCGGGACGTCTAGTGCTGATACACATCCGTCCAAATGTGTGCTGCCCACAACTGAAGAGAGCGACATGGCCCCTAAACTGAGTTTACGCACGCTGCCCGCGCCATTGACCTTTTACGTACGGATAAATGTACTCTTCGAGTCACACTTAAGACAGGTCGCGAAACTCGAGGGTGTTTATGGCTCGGACCCGTTGCGGGATCTTTCACAATGGAAGTGGAACTTGCCGCCATCCGGCGACAGCATCGTGTGGGCTTCTATATTGCTCAACGCGTTGCGCCCCGAAGAATGGGCCATTGCATGCCTCCGTCCTAATATGGTGAAAAACACTGTCGTGCGCGGATGCAAGACCTTCGCGTCGTAGGTCGCGCAGCACCGCAAGATCCTCCCCCAGTGGGTGATCGCTGCATTCTGGTGGGAAAGCATGGCTGCGCAAGGGGAGATATCAGCGGAAGACCTTGCGCTCCTGATCGAGGGTTGGAAAGATCGCTTTCGGAATGCGGTATGGTGGTGGATCGAGCGACACGTACGCTGCAGGATTGCCGACTGAGGCCCAAATTGCACCTTGCATGATCCCGCTCAGCTCGCCATCCTAGCTAGCCTCTTTGTTTGCGTCGATGAGTTCGTCGATGCCGTCGCGGGTGCTAGGCGCGATGGAGCACTGCGACCTGCCCCTCTTCGCCCTCTCGGCGCAGCTCCTTCGCGCCATCCATTTGACGTAGTTCTGTTCCATTCTTGGGCGAGCCTCCCTTGAGGGACAATTCACCTCAAAGTTTATGGAACCCAATTGATTATTCATGCTTCTTTCTCCACACATTTCTCGGATATGGGCGATTTTATAGGATGAACTCGCGATTAGCAGGGGTGTGCAAAGAACGCGTAAGAGGCGATTCTACTATAGCGTGCTTCGTCTCTTTGAGATCCGCGCAAACATGAATTGACAGAAAAAAGCAAAGAACGATGTCGCCGCGCTAGCCTTTACCCGCGACATTGAAAACGATTACTTCAATGCGTCAGTTTTTGGACGGTTCTATCTGCCGCTCGTTGGAAAGCGTACCCGATCAAACACGACGCTGATACGCCGATGATCGTAAGCAGCATGTCCCGCGGAAACCCCACAGGCAAGTGTATACCGGTGAAGATGGTGTTCAAGCCCGCCAAGATGAGAGGGTTGAATAGAAAGATGGCATATGAAGCGTACGAAATGAATAAGAGCGTTGGGACAAGCTTGGTCGAAGAAATCAGGTAGCTGGCGAAATAGTAAAGCAACGGCACGAACAACAACACCATTGCGTTCAGTACCAGGAACAAGCTGATGTCAGCGTAAGGGCCAAACTGCCCGGCGTTGAATACATAGGTCGGATCACTGGGTAGTTGATGACCATATATCGCGATGTGCGCGGTTACTAGGGCAGTCAATAGTAGAGCAGCTCCAACAAAAGTTCTCCGCTTATCCAGCAGCAGCTTGGTATGAAATGTGCTCGCTGCAATCCCACTGACGAAGATAAAGTAGTACAAGAAGAATCGCGTATCAACAATACCAAAACTGAGCCTCATCGCCAGAAATAATGCGAATATTGCGGCTGATATTAAGAGCAACCTGACTTTGTTGTTTGATCCGTAGCGCATCATGAGCGGATAAATCAAGTAGCAGAGCAATATGACGCCCACGAACCAAAACATGTAGAAGTCTGGCACGTAGCGAGGAGCCAGGAGGCCCTGTAGTCCCAGTGCATAGATGAGGACCCCCGCAGAGGAAAGTGACTGATGTGATTGCGAGGGAAGTAGCACGAATGCGCCGACAGCGATGGCTAAAGCAACTATATAGAGCGGATAGATGCGAAGCAGCCTCTTTTTGAAGAAACTCGCAACGTCGCTCCAACCATTAAACTTCCGGTTGTTGTAACCGAGGACAAAACCAGACAAGAAGAAAAAGGTTCCGAGACCAAACAGCTCGAGATATGTGCCCAAGACGTTCTCTAACCCGAAGGGGTTTGAGTGAAAATAGTAAAGGAGATGGGTGCCCACAATCATCAAGATGGCGACGGCTCTGACGGCATCGAGTTCCAGCAGTCGCTTGCGGGTTGACTGGGGTTTGCTCATTTGAACGAACGTATGGAGACGCCTTCGCAGGATTAGAGCAAGGCGGAGAGAATTTTTCGACTGCGACCTTCCCTGACCTGGAACCAGAAGCTCGTCTCGATACTGACCAGCTGGCCCCTGTGCCCAGTTTGATGGACTCGGCCATCCACCATCTAAAAGTGTAATAACTGCAAGTTTAGTGAGTGCTGAGCGCGGAGGCCGAGAAGTACCTAACGTCGTCCAACTCGTTCCAGCTGAACAAGCGGATGGGATATGCGGGAAAGCTCGCGCGAACGAGGCTCTCCGACAGACCCCCTTCCCTTCTGTTCAATTGTCGTGTCTCTTTCGTTCAGTTGTCGTTTCAGTCGTTACTATTTCACGTCTTGAATGCCGACTCCTTAGCCACCAGGTCTGACGTCTTGATGACAACAGAGTTGCTATTGATGCTCATCGGCAGATGGCTTGGCTCACAGCCACCACTCAGATTAGCCGTTCCGATTGTGTTGATGTCAAAGTGCTTGCCACAGTTGTTACACACCAGATCGTTGCCAGATTGCTTGTACCCCTTCGGACCGCAGACATCGCACGTGGCAAAGGCCACGTGGACGTCCCCATCAGTGCCCTTTACTGCAAAGAACTTGATTGCCGTTCCGTTTGATTCGTAGGTATATAGGGAATAAGTATTGGTGATGTTGGACAGCGGGATTTTGACCACACCTTGAGTCGCCGAGAGCTCAGTAGCCTGCTGGGTGCTACTTAGCAAACCTCCGGCGCCAGACAACACAACGAATCCCCCGCCTGCAACTAAAACTGCAGCGACGGCTATCGCTACGAGCAATTTCGTGTTGGTTCTCTTCTTTTCTTGATCATTCACCATTTCTGTCTCCTCCTCCGGATCTAAAATCCTGCTCGACACTCCCGTCGACAATTCGGATCGTCCGATCCCCGAGTCCACTTATGTCAGGATTGTGGGTCACGAGGACGATCGCGCGGCCTTCTTCGTGTAATCGTTGAATCAATTGCAGGACCACGTGCCCGTTCGTTTGATCGAGATTCCCAGTCGGCTCATCTGCAAGAAGAATAGGTGGTTCGTTGACGAGGGCTCTTGCGATGCACACCCGCTGCTGTTCGCCTCCAGAAAGGTGCGCTGGAGGGTGGTCGAGCCGGTGCTCCAAGCCGACGTTTTTGAGGGCAGCTACTGCCTTCGTTTCATCAGGGCTCCCATGGTAGTACTGCGCCAGCATGACGTTCTCGAGCGCGGTGAGGTAGGGAATGAGATGATGTTGCTGAAAGATGAGCCCGACGTTCTCCCGTCTCAACCGCGTAAGCGCCGCCTGACCGACCCCTGTGACCTCTTTTCCAGCGATGCGGACGATTCCACTCGTAGGCAGGTCTAAGCAGCCGATGATGTTAAGCAACGTCGTCTTCCCTGATCCGGAAGGGCCCATGATCGTCGTCCACTCGTCCTTCTCGAAGGAGAGTGTTACTTCGTTGAGGGCTCTCGTCTCGCCGCTGTACAGTTTTGTGATCTTCTCCAGACTGATCAGTGCATCCTCCATACGATCATTCACCTCGCAGCACGACAGCGGGCTCAACCGCTGTCGCGCGTCTTACAGGTATTGCGCTGGCGAGTAGGGAGACGCCGATCGCAATTGGTATGGCCACGGCCAACACCTCCCAGCTCGGCGCAATAGTCGTCGAAAATACGCTTAGCCCTATAAACTGCGCAAGGACCACCCCCACCCCAAAGCCTGCAACGCCACCTAAGAGGCCAGTTATGGCAGCTTCGGCGAGGAAAAGCGAAGCTATGCTCCGGTTTTCAGCACCAATACTCTTCATAAGTCCGATCTCTCGCCGGCGATCCGCGACATTCGCCGTCATCGTCGTGAAGATCCCCATCGTGGAAGCGAGCAGCGCCACTGCCGTTACGAGCCCCATCATGCTCTGGTACTTGTTGAGTGTGCCCGTCTCGGCGTTGGTGAGCTGCGTGATTGTGGTTCCCTGAACGCCAGGGATCTTGCCTTGGATCTCCGACGCCATATCTGCGACCGGGCAGCGGGTACACAGTGCGGACACCTGCACGGTGTCCACTTTACTTGGCCTTGAGCTCAAGTCTTGAGCCACCGGCAGGTTGACGAAGATCTGGTTATCCTCGGCGCCACCAGTTTCCACAATGCCTACTACCTTCAACTCTTTCACATTCGTCGCGGTGGTGCCATTTTGCGTTCCTGTGTAGCTGACATTAAACGCGTCGCCAACAGTGAGATTAAGCTTCTGAGCGACATTTGTGCCGATCATAGCGCTCGTCGTGTCATTTTGGTCTGTTATCCAGTTCCCGGTGACTTTCCACCACGAGCTGATATCCTCTATGCCCGTGCTAAATACTGTAGGGTCCTGCGGGGATGCCGGCTGAAGGATCTGAACTGTCTTGTTGAAGTACGTGCCCGCTAGGACGGCCTGTTGCGCATTGGACCCATTACCGACCGTGACCACTTGGTAGAGAAATGGAGCGAAACCAAGCACATTGGCCCTGTGCGGGATGGTCTTTATCATCCACAAATCGCTTTCATTGATGTATTTCTGCTCGGTGACGGAGCCTATGGTGACACCCGGAAGTCCGACCTGTATCGTGTTCGACTGTGGCTGCAACATTAAGTCCGCCCCGTATTTCGAAAATTCCTGCCCGACCTGATCACCAACGCCAAGTGAAACCGTAAGCAGGGCGGTCACGACTGCGGCTCCGATGAGAACTGATGCAACGCCCATCGCGAACCGCGACTTGCGCCTCAGGATTGACTTTCTCAAGAGTTGAACGAACATGCTTTACACCGACTGTAAACTTCGAGGCGGCGATTCCTAATATAGTTTACGTTAGGTGCAAACTTTGTCGGTTCGCGAGAAACCTTGAAGTAGAGGTATTTACAGTGTATGTAAACGATGGTGAAGCTTGAGCGCATCAGTCTGCGGAGCGAGGGCTTGAAAAAGTTCTTCAGTCCAAATGAGGTGAGGATGCTTGGGCTGCTTTGGGAGAAGGAGCGGCTGACGTCCGGGCAAATACAGAAACACTGCGGCGATCTCTCGCTGGCGTGCATCGCAGGAACTTTAGATAGGCTCGTAAAAAGCGGCTTCGTAAATCGAACGCTAGATGCGAGCGAGTCACGGGTGCGGTACCTTTACGCCCCGACGTGTACCGAACAGGAGCTGGGGACGAAGATATCCGAACAGGTGGTTGACTGTCTTGTAGACACCTTCGGCACCGCAGTCGTCAGCAGCATCGGCCGGTTCAGGAGGTAGGCGTATCGATTGGCTGCAATGCGTTCTCGGGTGCTTGACACAAGCCGGCTCGTTACTGCTTTTTTTGCGATCCTAGTTACGGCAGCCAGCGTTTTCTCAGTTTTTCTTGTTTGGAAGAGGTTTGAGTTCCTAATCGCCGGACAAGCAGGTATGGCATCGGCAATTGTCGTCGGATTTGTTTCTATGCACTGTCCGATGTTTCAGTGGATCTGGGCGTACCTCGGAGCCGTCTCATTCGGGCTGCTCACGCTCAGCCTCGTTCGATACTGCGTCACGCACAAAGGCCACGCGAATCACGCAGGCGTGTCGTCGTACATCGCAACGCTCGAGGCGCAGTTTGGCATACCCATACGGGTGATCGACACGCAAAGAATATGGGCATTTGCCCATCGGCGCGCCGCCTATCTGTCCGTCGGGCTCTTGGAACGGCTCGATAAAGAAGAAGTAACGGCCGTCGTCGCCCACGAAGCATACCACGTCAAGCACAGCCCAAGCAAGCTCGTATCGTCTCTGGCGGCATTAAGCTCTCTGACTTTTGTCCCGTATAACGACGAGCATTCGGCCGATCAATACGCCGCAGACGTTGCTGGCAAGGATACGCTGGCGCGGGCCCTCCGAAAACTAGAAATCGCCGGCGGCGAACAAAGAATAAAAGATCTTCTCAAGCGCGGTTGAAATTTGCATTCGCGGACGGCTCTTTTTTGAACGCTCCTGTCTGAGCAGCTGTCGCAATCACGGCAAATACCTCACGCATTGCTTAGAACCACAGTAAGAAGGAACAATTTGAGGTCATAGCAAAGAAAATGAAGGATTGCGCGCATATTATCAAAAGTATGACCGTGGGGCCTCACGATCGCGAAATTTCTTAGACAAGCTTCAAAGGGATACCTATGGACGATAAAACGTTAGAAAACCAGCTTAAGGCGTTAGCTAAGAAAAACAACGCTCAAATCTATGAGATTGCCCCGCGTGAAATTGTGGTGAGCGAATGGGTAAGATGGCGCTGTAAGTTTGGTTGCAAGGGCTTCGCAAAGCACCTCGGCTGTCCCCCATACGTCCCAAGCCCTTCCGAGACGAGAGACCTTCTCAAAGAGTATTCAAAAGCGTATATCGTGCACTTCAGGGGGATACCCGGAATGGGCGATATCGACCCCAAGAGTATACCTGAAGATTGGCATCCATTTCTCAAAGGGCTGATACGTTGGATCGGCGACACGGTGTACGAACTCGAGCAACATGCGTTCTATCAAGGTTATTATAAATCCCTGGCTTTTGCCGCGTACCCGTGTATTTACTGCGACGAGTGCGTAGCTGAGCAGTCAGAGGGCGTTGTGGACATCTCGCTGAAGAGGGCTTGCAGGCACGCCGAGAGGGTTCGAACCTCAATGGAAGCAGTCGGCGTCGACGTATTTGCCACAGTAAGGAAGCTTGGCTTGCCAATAGAGGTAATTCCTTGCGAGGGGAATGTGTACGGAATGATCACCCATACAAACTTAAACTCATATGGGTTACTCCTCGTCTACTGATGCTGTTCTTGACCTGGTCAACGAGCCGGTAACGCCACTGCTATATGTTACGAGTTGCCGAGTCGTGCAGTCTCCGAAAGTCTGCGCTTCTGCCAAACATCGCCTGAGGCGCCGAGTGCCCGTCACACCGCACATCGCTGTTACAGCTCCCAGCGCTTTGTCTTCGTGTTCCATACTTTGAACGTCACGTGGTCGACATCGAAAACGACTGATACAGGCTGGTCCTGTATTCATCACATCTGACCTCGGTCACGCACTTCTTCTTTCGCGAGCACCAATTCATCGGCAGCACCACTTCATCGGGAAGTTAAGACATCTCGAATCGCAGATATGGTTTGAGATGATGGCAAGAATTGCCACCTTTGCGCGATCGCAAAAAGAATCGGACTGAGTCTTTTATCCATTTCCGCGGGGACTGGATCATCCGGCTGGCACAAGAAAACCTACTATGGTGCCACGCGCGCGCTAACGATCGGAAAGTCGCGGATCGTTTTCTCAGAATGCTCGCGTCGGCCGCCACATCGGCAGTATCACGAGCGACGGGAGCCATCAAGTTAGCCAAGGCGATGTTTGGCCGAGAGGTTCATGCTGCTGAAAGCGGGGTATCATTCTGCTGAGCTTGCCTCAAGCTGGCATCTTTTCCGCGTAGCTAGCGAGTTGGAGTGTCCGAAGGACTTTCAATGTTCGATTGAGCGAAATTTGCGACGCCTTCAAAAGGGCCTTAACTGAACAATGAGCGATGTTAGTGTGACTAGCTCAATATGACTGGCAATTCTTCCGCGACCGCGCTTACGCTTAGCAGCCCCCAAGAGTGCTCGTTCTGCAGGGCCCGGACCTTCCTCATCGTGAAGCTCCATAGGGCACGCACAACATGCATGTATTGCGACACTCAAGAAGAGGAGGGCTAGTGGCAGTGCTTTGAGGAGTTTACTTTTCATGGTCGGTCCAGTTGAGAACGCTGTGCAAGGGTTGTGCGCTGCTGATGTAGATATACCTTGAGGTCATGGCAAAAATTGCAGCTACGTAAGCGCTCCCCATTACGGGCTTGAAAACTACAATAGCTGGCGCTGTAAGCACACCGGATGGATGGAACCGTTGTGATTCTCTCAGGAAGCTGAATGCGAAGCGATTGCGTGTGCGTCGTAAAACGAGAAGATTGCTGCGGTTATTCCCGGTTCTTAGCACTCACTGCCGGAGTGATCCATTCGTTAAGCGCAGAGAGTGCCCGTGTCTTGTAAACTTCTTTGAAATTCTGCGTGAGACCTATTGGTATTTCGAACCGACAGTACGAACTGGAGTAGTTATGCTCTCTTTGCGAGCGAGCAAAGAACGCACCCATTCACGCTCTGTCCAAAGGGCACAGCCACCTTCGATCTCATTGAGTGAGGCATGCTGTTGGCGAATGGTTTGCAACAGGCTAGATTGCAGGGCCTCTCTGAGTGACGCCGTCTGCACGCTCGCATCGGAGAAGGGAGAAGCGGGACACGGTTCAACGTCCCCTCCTGCGCTGATATGGACGAATCCTCGCCCTGCAGCCAGACAGCCTCCGTATTGTTCCTCGTCCCCGGGAATCGCGATGAAGAGGGCGGGGAATTGAGTACGAAACGCCTCGGTCGTTTGTTGTAGATGATCTCTTTGTTCGTCAGTCACGACCCAATCATCTGTCCCCGGTTCGAAAGAGACGTATTCAAGGAAGAGGAAAAGGCGAGTCCCCGCTTCGACTAGATTCTTTACAAAGGTCGTTTCGGTGATCGTTGCGACGTTTGACCTAGTTATTGTTAACGAACATCCAAAAAAGATTCCCTCGGCGCGCATCTTTTCCATGACGCCTCGGAGACGCTTGTAAACGCCAGCACCTCGACGTTCATCGGTCTCGTATTCGTCACCTTCGATGCTGATCATGGGAATGACGTTTCGTTGTTCCTTGAATTGTTGTATCACGGTCTCATCGATGAGCGTGCCATTCGTGATGAGAGGGAAAACGATAGATGGAAAGTCCCTGGTAATGGTTAGAAGCTCCTTGCGGACAAGCGGCTCACCGCCGGCGAGGAGGATGGCTGATACGCCAAGCTGATTCGCCTCACTAACGAGGCTACGAAGCCTGTGCTCGCTTAGCTGTCTCGCAGCTGTCCGGTGTTCCCGGTGTGCGAATGCGATACATCCCTTGCAGCGTAAGTTGCACTCGTTCGTCACGCTGATGATGAGAAATGGAGGCACATGGAGATTTTCGTTTTGCCATCTCTGCCTCTTTTGGGCTGCTCTCTTTTGCCACCACGCGGTACGCAAGAAGAAGAGGGCTTTCGATGGTTCTCTGAGCGTAATTCGCGCTGCGTCTGCAAAAAAGACCGTGATCGCGCGGTTGAGGATGTGGATATAGTCAGGATCCTGTTCCACGATACGTGTTGACCTGTGGTGGTATTTATAGTGCTCGAGGATACCAATTTTGACACGTGAGAGTTTATATACAGCGTGCTTAAGGCGGCATAACCATAACCTTGCGGCAAGAAAGGTTACAGCCGCGCCACAGTGGCTGTAACCTCTGCCTTCGTCGGTGTTGAGGTAGTCGCCGACGCCTACTGGAATGATCCAGGAAAACGATCCGTTCCTTTCTACCGACAGTATGGCACGTGTATCACATACGGACTGCTGATGCGCAACCTCTTTATCGTGCGGGTCGCAGCAAACTTAGCACGCTAGAGGGGCTTAGCGGCTGGGGACGGATAGCCAAACCGTTTTAGGGCCTTGAGGCTGCGGGGAGATCTAAAGACCAGCAAAGTGCGACGAGTAGATGTAAAAGAACTGCGCCAAGACCTTTAAGCTGTGTGCCACTTTTGTCATATCTCCACTTGGGAACTGCTACGCGGCTTCCTGTGAACTCAATATGCAAGGTGGATGCAAAAGAAGTGTCCGGGGGTTGTGCCCGCGGCAGTCTCCTGAGAGACCTTAGACACTTCGTCCGAGTGCCTTAGCGGACTATCCTAACCATTTCCGGTAAGAACGGGCAATGCTTCCACATCGTCTCCAGTGTTTTCTTTTCCGGGGACAAGGGGTCCAAATCGAGCACCTTTGCGGTTGTTCTGGCGAACTCGAGCCTGCCACTAATCTTGTTTGCTTATTTCTCGTCCTATCTCTAGAAAAAACTTGTAAATGTTGCTTAGAATAAGAAAGTACCTGTTTTTCAATCGATCTGCCAATGTGTTCTGAACGACTTTCTCGCCATAGGTAATCGATCTGGCAAACCTAACGTTCTTGAAGTTGTTCGATTTGTAGAGCAAATCCTTCACAAGCATTCTTCGTCCGACATAATCGAGAGTATCATGAAATGCTATGATCCCCCCTTCGATGAGTTTTGGATACCACAGCGCAAAGTCTTGTTTGACGCTATCAGGTTCGTGACTCCCATCAACGAAGATTAGCGCACAAGGCTCCTGAAAAACATTTGCAGCTTCTTTAGAGGTTTTCACAATGGGAATTACGATATTCTCGGCCTGTGCGTTCGCGATATTCTTCTTGAATTCGTCAAAAGTAGGAATAACGGTAAGTCGTTGGTCCCCACCATTCCCCTCGTGCGGATCGATAGCATAGACTCTCACTTGCGGCCCGGCTTTGGATCCATTTGCTAGAAAAACTGTTGACCTGCCTTTCCACGAGCCGATTTCTACGATCACTCCGCTTGCACTGGATTTCTTGGCTAGGCAGTAAAGTAGTGCTCCCTCGACGCCTGCTACCCATCCTTCTGTATCATTAGCCGTATTCTTGCTCAATTGGAAGTCTCTATCCTGCTCCAGATCCCTGACTTCGCGTTCAGATAGAATCTCGTCTATATGACCGCGCAAGCGCCGCAGAAAATTTCTAGCATTTGGCCGCCTCGTATCCGATTCTCTCAACGACAATCTAGAGCACCATAACTGATTTTTGGTTGGTAAGGGCTGCATTCTAATTTCTTCGCTGCCGACAGCCTAGTTCCTTTTCTCAATCGACTGCGGCTCCGATGAAAACTGACGCAGCCCCCATCGCGAACCGCGATTTGCGCCTTAGAAAGACTTCTTAAGGAGCTGAACGAACATGGTTTGCATCGACTGTAAAGTCTTAGGTGGCGACTCTTCAAATAGTTTACGTTGGATGCAAACATTGTCAGTTCGCAGTTTTTTCCAAGCCTTTCGCCCACCAGTGATAACTGCCAATTAGCCGTGTCTAGGTATTAGTTTGTGCATTGCTGAGCATGAATTCGATCTTTGTGACGAACCAGTTCGCGTGAGGATGTAACGCATCTAGCAATGGTCAAGGAAGCCACCGCCTCTGTTTTTAGAATGTGAAAATAGCTATTGGAGCGTCAAAAGCTTCTCTTGTCTAATCACTTACGGTTCATTAAACAAAGCAAGAAAGAGGAGATGGGGACACCCGCGCAAAAGATGTGCGCGTAACTGACAGGCGAGGCGTGCCTCCATCGCTCTACGCTACTTATCACCAACTGTCTAATGCGTCCAAATGCGCAGCATTGAACGCGCCAGCTGCACCGTTCGGTGCCAATGCCTACAGATGCAGCGCACGAGGCACACAGAGGCACTTGTAGTTAGTCGTGTTCCGTGTTTTCATTCCGGTCCTAAAACGCTTAACACGGGCGCCGGGATTTTCTAAGACGTTGACTACTGTTAGCATGGTCCTCATCATCAGTGCCGCTGTTTCTCTGAGCCTAAGCGCCCCGAAGACTCTTATGCGTTCCGCCGGGTCTTCCGGGCTGTGAAGGTCACTGCACAGAGCGTGCACTAATGTGCCTAAGATGAGGAGAACCAGCACGCTGGTTTTTGGGGATATCTTAGTGCGCACTGTTTGCCTCCTTCACATGGTGGTGAAGGGGTCATCAGCGGCGCTCCGAATAAGTCTTGAGATGATGGCAAGAATTGCTGTTCACGTGCTCACAGATGAGTGAGTCGGGGGCTTTCTCAGCAGAGACACGCGAATCGCGCTTATGAAGACAAGTATTACCGCTTACCAAGCTTTTATGGAAAATGGTTGCAAATAGGCAACCCCACCAATCTGCCTCAAACACACTCTTGGTGGGGTCCGCACTGGTTCGTGTAAGAAGGGTTGCGCTTAGCATTTTGCTGGATACCTACCCTGGGTCCATTTAACGCCAAATTTGTAACCCCGAATTTTCAACCCTTCTTGCCGGTGCGTGATTATATTCGGCGGTCGTCTTTTCCACGAGATTGCGCCCGCTGCGAGTTTTCCGTATCGCATTCGATGCTTTATACAGCGGTTATGCAGCCCTAGCCCCAAATGAGCTATCACAACGCGCCAAAAAACACTGGCCAGAAGGGATCTTGGGCTGGGATTGCTAGGGGAACTAGCGTCCCGTCGCGCCGCTTGATTGTTTTTGTCTTCGGGTCAAGCGTTACCTTTCCTATAACGGAAGCATCGATGCCGCTGGCACTGAGTTTGTGGAGTATGGCCTTTGAATGGTTCGGCCCGGCCGTGATCAGCAGTGAGCCCTCAGCGATCGCTGCCAAGGGATCGATGCCAAAAGTCTCGCAGACCATCCTTACCTCTTCTGGATAGATAAACGCCTCCTCATCTATCTCCATCCCCACTCCGCTAGCGCTTGCTATCTCGAAGAGCCCGCCGATAACGCCGCCCTCGGTCGCATCGTGCATTGCAGTTACGCCTCCGGATTCCATAGCTAATAAGGCGTCTCTTACCACGGTCATTTGCATGCAGAGGGCCTTAGCTTTCTTGACCAGATGTGGCGGATAATTCTCTAAGAGCTTCCTTTCCCTGATCACCGCGAGGATCCCGGCTGTCTCTATTGCCGGCCCTTTGGTCAGAATCACATCGTCGCCCGCCTTCGCGCCGGCTGGCGTAACATAACCGTGCTTCTCTGCGATGGCAAAGACGGTGACTCCGCCTATGGTGGGTGATACAAACCCTGGATAGTAGCCAGTATGCCCACCGACGATCGCTATCTCAAGCTCCACGGCAGCCCTGTGGATGGCATCCACAATGGTGTGAAAATCCTCTTCATTTGTCTCGGGAGGCATCAACAGTGAATAGGTCATGTATCTGGGCTTGACGCCCATGACCGCCACGTCGCTCGCGCCTATATGGACGGTATACCACCCGAACATCTCCAGGGGCTGGTGCGGGATAGCGAAGATCGGGTCTTCCGCTATTATGAGTACCCTGTCGTTGCCGATGTCGATAACTCCGGCATCGATACCCGTTCTCGGTGGCACGATTACCGAGTCATCCTTTTTTCCGAGCCGCGGGAGCAGAAAGGAAGTGAAGGCATCAAGGTCTATCTTTCCGATCTTATCGCTCATGATAGCGTCTCGCGATTTCACAGATCTGCTCTGCGACTTCTATCGGATCCCGCCCAACAAGCACCGACACGGGCTCTTTACCGATGGCACCAGTTTCGTAGAAGATCTTGGGGACGAGGCCACCGGCGGCATCTATCGCTTGCTGAACTTTCCAGGGCATCGAGGCGCCTTCCGCTTCCTTGATTTCTTCCGGTTCTTTGCTGCGGTCGATCACGCTGAAAACCCATCCTTTTGCTTTGCAATACTCCTTGAGCCATTTCGTCAGAGATGGATTATTGGCGAAGTTCACCCCCGCCCTAAACGCCGAATCGGCTTTGCCCAGCTCTACCATTAGTCGGGCCATGTGGCTCGACGCGCCGAATCTGGGCTTGCCTGCAGCGTGAGGTAAGCCGTTCACGACGGTTATGCGCCCGTCTATTCCTAAAACATCATCTCTGCTTCTAGAATTGGACCGAGCAAAAACAAGGTTGGTCCTGACCTCGGGAATCAAGGCTGCGAACTCCTTGCATCCCTCCACGAGATCCAGGGCGATAGCGATCTTCCCGCGCATATCGATTTCATTGGATTTCAACGAGTGGTCTTCTCCATCTTGGCTTAGTACCGAACACTTGGAAATGGAACAATAAGTAGTAATCGCTAACCTACCGTTTCTCCGGCTGTCACGAAGATATGCTGATCAGCTTAAAGGTGGGACGGTAGTTTCGTTACGCCGCTGACCAACTGGCAATGTTGTTTGATTTTGTTTTGTTTGCTTCGTAAAATTTAAATATGATAATTGCTTTACGCATTTTGTTGGTAGGAAGCAGGAAACCTACTTCCTATAGATATAGCTTCCTACTAACAAACGCAGTTGCGGAACTGCGTAGGGGGGCGCCTCCATCCTCCATGTGCGCTCCCCACTCATCTACGTGAAACAGGCCGAAAACCGGCCCACATTCCGCAGAACGTGAGGTTTCAAAATGACATGGAAACCAAGTAAAAAATTGGTAATAAATTGCCTTTTGATACTCGTATTCGTGAGTTTGATGATGGCAAAATCGGGCTACATCACAGGAATGGCCCAACAGCCCACAAACTCAGCGCTGAACGCCTCAACGCCAATTGCCGCTACGCAGGCGTTGCCTGACAGAAGTCAGCCCGACCCAACGGGCAGCAGCATCGGCTCGGCCAACGTTCCAGCAAACGTCACTGGCCAACCGACGTTATCTGAGCTCGCCAATGCTGTTGGCCACAATATAGTGGCTATCAACTTCGTATGGACGCTCATGGCCGGCTTCCTCGTCTTCTTTATGCAGGCGGGGTTTGCACTCGTTGAAACCGGCTTCACGCGTTCAAAGAACGTGGCTCACACGATGGGCATGAACATATTGATCTACGGGCTTGGCGTGCTCGGGTGGTATTTCTGCGGATTCGCCCTCATGTTCGGCGGATTGAAGTCGCTTGGCACTTTGGGCGGGTTTACCGGACTTAACAGCGAGGCGACAGTCTATTTATTGGGACATCCGTTTGGACTGTTCGGTACTCACGGTTTTGGGCTGATCGGTGCCTATGACGTCGGCGTATTTGCGCTGTTCCTCTTCGAGGTCGTCTTCATGGATACCGCTGCCACGATTCCGACCGGGGCCATGGCCGAACGATGGAAATTCTTGGCATTCTGCATCTACGGTCTATTCATAGGGACGATCATTTACCCGCTCTTTGGCAACTGGGTTTGGGGCGGTGGATGGCTTTCGCAGCTCGGCACGAACTTCGGCTTAGGCAACGGGTACGTCGACTTTGCAGGTTCAACGGTCGTGCACATGGTAGGTGGTACGATCGGCTTTGTCGGCGCTTGGATGCTCGGCCCTCGTATCGGTAAGTACGTCAACGGGAAGGTCCGCGCCATTCCGCCGCACAGCATCCCTATGGCCGTGCTCGGAACGCTCATCCTCGCATTCGGATGGTTCGGGTTTAATCCGGGCTCCACGCTCGCAGGGACCGACCTCCGTATCAGCGTCGTCGCCGTCAACACAATGCTTGCGTCGTGCGCTGGCATGGTGATGGCAACAATCTGGGTTTGGCGCGTGCGCGGCAACAAACCTGATGTAAGCTTCATGTGCAACGGGATGCTTGCCGGACTCGTTGCAATAACCGGCCCTTGCGCCTTCGTTAACTCGCAAAGCGCTGTCCTCATCGGATTGGTCGCGGGGGTTCTCGTAGTTGAAGCCGCGCTTTTCATTGACAAAAGGCTAAAAGTTGATGACCCGGTCGGAGCGGTGGCCGTGCACGGCGTGTGCGGCGCGTGGGGGTGTCTCAGTCTAGGACTCTTCGCAGATGGCACATACGGCGCGGGCTGGAACGGCGTTTCCGGCGCGGTAACCGGTCTTCTCTACGGAAATCCCAGTCAGTTGGCTGCACAGTGCATCGGAGTGGCGACATGCTTCGTTTATACAGCGGCGATCTCACTTGCGATCTTCGCGTTCATAGACAAAGTTGTCGGACTGAGGGTCGAATCGCAAACCGAAGTAGACGGCCTAGACGTCCCAGAAATGGGGGTAGGAGGGTACGATGGTGGCTACGGGCTCTAAGCTGCGCAAGGAACTTCGAAAAAGAAGCAGCTCGCCGTGTCGCGAGCTGAAAGTGTGTGCCCGCACCACGTCCGCGTGGGCGGGGAGTTTAACAAACAGCGTGGAGGTGAGCGTATGAAAAGAATCACGGCCATTATAAGACGGGAAAAACTCGACGCAGTAAAGCACGCGATGCGAGAGCTCGGCCCTGGGATGACGGTTACGGAAGTCAAAGGCCAAGGCAGGCAGAAGGGCATTATGGAGGTCTACCGAGGCAGCGAGTACTGCCTCGATCTCTTGCCCAAATCGCAGATTGACATGGTCGTCCAGACAGAAGACGTGGAGCGTATTGTCCGCACGATCTTGGAAACTGCGAAAACCGGCAACATAGGAGATGGGAAAATATTCATCGCCCCGGTAGACGATGTGATCCGCATCAGAACAGGCGACCGCGGCCCCAGCGCTGTCTAGCGCTTGCAACATCGCAGGCGGGCGCACACCCGCCTTTTCTTTTTTTTCACGCACCAATAAAACGCAGTGGATTTTTAGTGCGTTGCCATAGCACAGTGAGAAGAGGGCAGCGACAGTCTCTCGAAAAATGCGTTCGTTGTTGCGGGCCACGCGTTTGTATTGGGAAATCTGAAGTGCGAACGATAAGTAGCTGAACTATTGTTTCTGTATCCCCCACAGGTTGGGCAAAGACGCCTTCCCGTCCTTTCGACTTGGTTGTAGGATATAGCTTTTCTATCGGCTGACTTATTCGAGACGCTTCTCGGCGCCTCCGTTCTTCAAACGGATAAATCGAGGAATCTGTTTGTGCTCGTCTGCTCTTCTTTCCTCACCACGTTACTTGGTTCGCCTCTTCGAGCGGCATAGCCGGCGCGATGTGGGCCACGCCAAAGCTGCTGAACGGGCCGGTAATCTTCAGCAATGATGCTTCATCTGGTGCATCGAAGATTGCCACGGACATATGCCTGCCTATGAGAACGTAACGGCCTATCACCTTGACGCTTTCTGGAAACTTAAAGTGCTTCCACAACTCGCGAACCCGTTCGATATGATCGGGATCGAATTTATACCATAAAACGAATAGCATTTTCTCCACTTCCATTTCTTAGTTGAGTTTAGCACGCTCCTCCTTGAGCGAGTCGCTCTCGGTTCAAAAAAAACGAGTACGCCTCGATGTTCGGGGTAGCCGCTATCGGGTTTTTGACGAGAGCTCTTATAAAGAATAACGCGCTGAGCAATAACTCTTTCTCAGCTTTTCTTGGGTTTCGGCTTTATCGAAGCGGCCGGGTTTCGTTGGTGGTGCTGGCGGCTAACTGACATCATCAAAACCTATATGCGTAAAAAAGACGGTACGCACGCAACACTGAGGTGAGAAAATAACACAAATGCTTCCGCAGTGTTTCAATTGCAAACATTTCTATACGGGGGACAAATGTGACGCCTACCCGGCTGAAAGATTGTACAACTGCGACGCGTTCCCTGATCCAAAGCGCCAGATCCCTGAAGACCTTCTTTCGAATACGGTCCTCCACACGACACCATATGAAGAAGATCACGGCATCCTCTATGACCCAATAGACCCTAAAGTATCTTATTAAGCTCTAACCCGCGAGTTTCGATAGTCGGAAATAGGCTACAAACTCCTTTTGAAACGAATTAGAAACCAGTTATTATAGGTGAGCCAGAAACACTTTCTGGCGCTCAAGCATTGGCGGCACAGGACAAGTATCAGTTCCAATGGTGGGCCTTGAGTCTAGTTGGTGCACGCCCAACTGAGGAAAAGAAAGGGGCAGACAAAGGAATCGATGGGAGAAAATACTTCTTTGAAGTTCCAAACACGCAAAGGACGAGACAAATCATATTTTCAGTGAAGGGTGGGGCTACTGGTGTCAGCCACGTAAGAGACCTTCGGGGTGTGGTGGAACGTGAAAAAGCAGCAATCGGCGTTCTAATAACACTACACCCGCCAACATCACCCGATGACAAATGAAGATTTAAGTGCCGGATTCGCATCTTTCGCCGGGTTCTATGAAGAGAAGTTTCCAAAGATTCAGATACTTACTATTGAAGATTTATTGAACGGAGCCAAAGTAAAATATCCATCGTATGCGTCTTCGGAGGGGGATATAACGTTTAAACGAAAGAGAGTGAATACAAAGAAGAAAGAAGAGCCTATGCAATCAAGTTTGCGCGAGGACTAGTGTAAAAATTGCAATAACACTGTTACAACGGCTATGATGATGAGCGCCAGTATGCCCCATTTTCCCCACTTGTAAATCCCTTTTTGAACGGCGTCGCGTTCTTCTTGTTCCCTGCGCCTTGCCTCCTTTTCCCCACGCATTGCCTCCCTTGACTGCTCAAGCTGTTTATCTAGCTCCCTCGCCTGCGACAGCAACAATTCGTTCGGGTCAGTAAATCTGGGCAAGGAAATCCCTTGCGCGATTGCTTCTGCAATATCCTGCTGTTCTTTTTTCTTTTGGCGTTCTGACGTCTCTAAAACCTCAGTCTAAGTGTCTTCTTGAAAAGTAATTATCTTATGCATTGCAGACGGTTTAGAGGATGATTAAGTGTTTTACGTGTACACAGCCATGCTAAAGTTTGCACTTTTTTAACAGACAGCCGACTTTTTTAACAGACGACACTTATTTTACAACGCCCCAAATCAAGAAATAGTTTTATAGTATTAACGCCGTTAATTTATTTGGTGAATACCATGAACGGTGTGATTGCTGAAGCAATTTCGAACAACGAGCCCTTCACAAAGAGGCTCAGAGAGTATCCTCCAAGTGTGAAATTGGTCTTTAAGACGCTTGAGAACAACGGAACAATGACTTTGAGCGATATCGAAAAGGAGACATACTTGCCATATAGAACGGTGAGATACGCAGTTAAGCGACTCAAAGAAGGCGGGTTTGTAGCGCGCATCTTTCACATAGAAGATGCACGGCAAAGCCTCTATCGCCTCGCGAAGTAGTTTGGCGCACACGATAATGTATAGGTACGTAAGCAATTTGTCTTCCAGTTCGTTCATGTGTAGCTCGCCTAGTTTTGGCTTTTTTTGGTGAATTTAGTTTCACTCCCAGTGTCTACTATTCCTTTTTGGCGAATAGCCTTTTACAAAAAGCAACCGTCCCTCTGATTACGACCCGCTTCTCAATAGTGCTTTGATTTCCGGACGCCTGACTATGTCTGGGATCCACCCTGCACGTGTTGGACATTCACAACCCCTATTCGGGCTCCCACGCCTACTGTTCTGCACCCACGCGGGCGAGGAGGAGTCTGAAGAGGGTTGCGAGTCTAGCCTTGCAGTCTATGGTGCCATTCGCAGCACTTCAGCTAGCCCTTCCCGCTGTTCAGCCATTGCTCTAAGAATGTCCAATAGCACAAACCGATGGCAAGGCCAATCCTTCTCGCGGCTATAAAGTAGGATAGTGAATCCTCGCCGCGCCCTAGCTAAAATGCGGTGAAGCTCTGCCGGTGCCTCAGGTCTGCCCGCTATCTCTTGCCGATAGCGTTCCTCGTAGTTTGTGAGGTCCCACGAGTACAAGCGAGCGTTCTTTTTTACCTCTTCGGAAGGGTTTGGTCCTGCAACCTGCAAATAGTCACTAGCAAAATGCGCGAATTCAGCCAAGAGCGTTTTACTGGGCCCCAGGGGGCTTGGATACGCCACGCTAATCTTCTCATCAGCTCGAATACTGTCTTTAACACCAAGGGGAGCTTGTTTGATACGGTCCAAGTCGCTGAGCTGCTTAATAGTCATGATTGTCTTAGCTCATGTCCCATGCCTCGGACTCGTTATAGAACGATGGAAGCAGGCCAAATTTGCCCTCGATCCCTTGAAACGTTAGGCTAGCCTCTTCGTTTGTCGGCCGCGCTTCGCCCAGCAAGGGGCGGTGCCTACGTTCACCTCTCTTGCGCGAATACTGGCCGGAGCAAGACCTTCTCGCCTTCGCTCAAGACTACCCCGGCGAATTTTGACTCGGTCGTAAGAGTTATGAGGCTTAAGGCCTCAGAAAAAAGCACGATGAAAGACAGACACGTGATGGAAGCGATGGGAAAATCGTACATCGTGGTCGAAGATGGACACGTGGTTGAAGTTGGAGAATCGCTGATTGAATACTGTCCCATTTTTGCCAAGGCGCGCGGCATCGAACGAATTGATCCGGCCGTCGTAAAAGCGAATATCGAGTTCCGGATCCGCGATTTTGGGATGTGCACCGGCGAGCGTGACATAGAGATGGAAATCTTCGTCGGATTTGGAGCCTCGGAGGTGATGATGACAGGCCTGCGGCGGGGGTTGATTGACTCCAGCATAACGGTATGTGAGGGCGTCGGCACAGTCATCACGTCTAATCCGATCCTCGCCCAAGGTATCGGGGCACGGATTTCGGGAGTTATCGAAACGACGCTCATACCGAAGTTGAAGCGCCGGGTGGAGGAAAAAGGCGGAATTGTGCTCGACGGGAAGAGTGCCATTATTAATCAGCCCATGGGCGTCGCACGCGCGATCGAACTGGGCTTTAAGAACGTGGCTGTTACTGTTGCGACGTTAGGCGACGCTCGGAAATGCCGTGAAATAGAACGAGAAACCGGCGCCAACGTGATTATCATCGGCGTGCACGTGACCGGAATCAAAGATGATGATGCGAAGAACTTCGTCGATACGGTAGATATAACGACCGGATGTGCATCACGAGCTATAAGGGGGGTGGTGGCGGATAAAGCCCTCGCTCAGGTTGGAACGAGCGTGCCGCTTTTCGGGTTGTCTCAAAAAGGAAAGGATCTGTTGCTCGAGCGAGCGAAGGAAGTCACGACGCCGATACTCATTAACACTATGAAACTGCCCGTGTTGCCGGAAGATAAGCAACCAAGGCCACTCGTATGAGGTAGAGTCCGCGATATTTAACGTTACCCAGGTATTAGTAGCGCGTGCGCCTTAGAGGCATGAGCTGAGCCATTTCCTGCAAGAGTGGTTGGTAAGGCACGTAGCCCGTCACACGCTGTTTTCCTTTTTCCTTGCGAGAGTGACCAAACCTTGAGAGCATCCAGCATGAAAGCATCCAGCATGAAAGCATTAGCGTGACCAAAACGGGATCCAAAAAATGACGGGACAAGTAGCACAATCTCTCGAATTAGACAAGGACGTTAGACGCGTTCAAGAGCTCGACAGCTAAAGTGCGGCGCATGAGCGCGATTGCCTCACAGCTTCCATTCTTTTCAAAACCATTTGATGCTAGCCCAGCCTCAAGCTCGTAGCGGCTATGCCTTCAGTACTAATCTCTTTGGGTCACGAGTGAAGTTTGTTAGGAGCAATTGTCGTGGCGCGCTCGATAGCTAGCACTTGCGCCGGCATACTGGTTCCGCCAGTTATTGCCGCGAAAGAAACTATCATATTGTTGTGCGTACTACTCCCACTGAGCAAACCCTGAGGGTTTGCACGTTTCAAGTTGCATTTTTTGAGTTACTCATGAAAGGAGATCAGTGTACGAACCTGCAGGAGCTGACAAGAGTTGTTGCAGGTCACGCCATCTACCCGGATGACAAGATGCTGGACAAGCGCAAGGCGTTCGCCGAACATGTCGCCGCGTTTCATAATGATGCTCAGATCCCGCTTCGCGCGGATTACGAAGGAATTGTACTGATGTCGGCCCACCAGCCAAATCTATTTCCGTACAGTGGCGTCGTGCGAAAGGCAGTGCTCGTTCACGCGGTGGCCGAGCAATTGCGAAACGCAATCGGCTGTCCCGTCGCGGAGCTCTTTTGTTTTGCGGATCAAGACTTTGCTGAAGAACGGTGGTTCCGAGAGGCACAGCTCCCGAGTGTCAGAAGTCGAAACGGTACGCTCAGCCTGCGTTTGTCGGTCGCCCCAACGTACAACGATAAGATCATGCGCGCCGTGCCAAAGCCAGACAATAACGAAGTAGAGAAGATAAAAAGCGAGATTCAACGCTGGACGATCGAGTCAAGAGATTCAATCATGAAGCACTCTAAGCATTTGGGACTACAGCCCCCGGATGTTGATCTCTGTACCCATGAGGTGTTTGATGTGATCGATCAAGCCAACGAAAGAAGCACCAATGCGGCTGATTTTAATGCCTTTTTCTTCGCGTACCTCATTCAGGAATGTGGGTATGATACTGCTTTCGCGCGGTTTTCACAATGCCAACAGGTGTTCAAGGACGAAATCGCGTTCATATTGGAACACTTCGATCAGTACGCAAAATTGATGGTCGATTCGCAGAAAAATCCAGTTACGAAGATCGCCACCCCTATTTGGTATCATTGCCCTTGCAATGGTAAAGCTGACGTCAAGGTGGTACGCTCACCTGATCACAAGCTCGTCGCGACGTGCCGTGCGTGCAATACAACCGTAGAGTTCAAAGGAGGCATGCGTCAAGCGCTAGAACAGATGTTGCCAAACGTATCGCTGAGGGCGGAATCTATGCTGATCGCTTTCAGTGGCATCGGCATTACCTTTTATGTTGGGGGCAAAGCCGGCGCCGAATACCTCAGCCGAGCGAGCAGGATAGCCGAAGAGCTCGGCATGCAGTTTCCCGTCGTTTCCACTTGGAGACCGAGAGATATATACGGAGGCGTTGGGCAATTGGATGCGATCTTAGAGGTGCTAAGGGTAAGATCAGAATACGATCTTATGAGGAATGACGTTGCGTGCGACGCGGGAATCATCGGCAACGAATTGGATCTCATTCTCGCGGACATTGACGGGGCAATATCAGCATTAGACAATCTAAAGCGTGCGATCGCAACGAGGAAAGCTGCTGGTTTTAAGGAGCAGATAGCGTTCATCGTCAACACGCAAAATGATCTGAAGACACGATTTGAACGAAACAAAATCGCGAGAGACAGCTCAATAGTGACACACACAAAAAAAACGGTCGGAATGATTCCCTCTATAATCGACCACGCAATAAACGTCGGAATGCGTTCGACCGCTTCCCAGTGGTCTAAGGCGCTTGAGGAAAACATACATTTTGATGAAGATGTGCCCCTAAAGACGAATACTTCGATGGACGCTCTGTTCGATACGATAAAACAGTTATGCACGAGTGATTTGTTTGAGTAGCCGGTTCTAAGGACCAGCGGTTGCCCTTGATCACAAACTCGGTTGCCACCAGCTGGTGTATCTAAAGAAAAGGCTGTGCACACCATCGCGATCGCCCCAGCCCCACAAGCAAGTTCTGCTTGATAAGCTAGCCCCTATTTGGAGATGTCGCTATGAGACGATAGTAAGGGTCAGGTCACGCACTGCGATGAAAGAAGGAGCACCCGTCGTTTGTCGCTGAGACCAAAAATGAAGTGTTAAGGATCAGAATTGACCTACATCTACGCAAACTAGGTCGTCAGAAGGGACAAAAATGAGAGCCAGTCCCCGGAATTGAACCTGGATACGCCGCTCTGCAGGCGGCTGCGTAGCCATTCCGCCAGGCTGGCATTGTCGACACTATAATGTAGCCGCTCACACGTAATAATACGTCTTATTGTGACAAAGTTTGCTTGCACGCGCTCTTTTCGACTGATTCACACGGCTCTAGCCGTGCTGAGGGCCTGATTGAAACAGAGGGCAAGAACGTGCAACGTGCGGCTGAAAATCCCCGAAACATCACAGATAGTTGACGTATAAACAATGAATAATACTGCGAGACAGTCGCTAGTGAGGTTCGACCCTGCGACTTATTTAGCAGGCGTAATGGTCCGCGACAATTCGGAGAGGGGATGTCCTTTGCACTTGAGACTGAACGATTTGTACCACCCGAAAGGAGCCCTAAGCACGTCATATCCGCTCAGCAGACGTTCGATCTTTCTCATTATTTCGACGGCGTTCTCCGCAGAAGCCAAGTCGGAGCTCAAATGTGCATATGGGTACAGCACGACCTTTTCCGTGGCTACTTTAGTCGCAACGTCCCGTATTACGTCAGCTGTTTCCTGCGCAACGGCGTCTATTGCCTCTTCGTCGCTCCGCTCCGCGGCAGCGAATACGACAAGTGCTTCCTCCATTCGTCCCTGCCGTGAGGAGTCCTCCACGGCCTCTGCGTACTTTGTTGCCTTTGTCACTGCATAATCGAGGTAGTCGACATGCAGGAGCAGTAGTCGCATAAGAAAATCTCCATCCTTGCTGCATCGTGAAGCGCGTCGGCACGACGTGTGCAGTTTTTAGCGCCACAGATGACCTTCTTCAAGCCATGCCGTAAATACGGCAGGGGATTCGCGATTGAACCCCCTACCTTCTCTGGCAGATGCCGACTTGCTAAGAGTCTTTTCCGGAGGTGCTGGCGCGCCTGTATTCACGCGCCAGCTTATTAAAAGTCGCTTTCGCGGCAAAAAAGGGCAATAACGAAGAAGAAGCCTTTAAATGAAGACATGTCATGATTTATGACTGAAATTCGCGGAGCTCACAGTACATGAACGTACTTATCGTATATGCACACCCCGACCCGCACTCCTTCAACGCCGCCATGCGCGACGCGGCAGTAGATGCGCTGACAGAAGCCGGAAACTCAGTACAGGTATCTGACTTGTACGCGCTGCATTTCAAGGCGGTGCTAGACGAGCACGATTTCAAAGAACGAAAGAATCCTGACTTTTTCAACCCGATCGTCGAACAGCACCACGCAGCTACGACTGACACGTTTGCTGAAGATATCAAGCGCGAAATCGAAAAGGTGCAGTGGGCTGATGTTATAATCTTCCAATTCCCTCTGTGGTGGCTTTCCTTCCCAGCGATCTTGAAGGGTTGGTTTGACCGTGTGTTCGTCAACGGAGTGGCAGCAAATTTTGCGACGTATGAACCGCTGCTCACGGGAAAAAGGGCTATGCTCGCTTTTACGACCGGAGGGAGCGCTGCTGCTTATTCTGCTCACGGACCGATCGGAGACATTAACGAGCTGCTTGCCTACGTCACTCGCGGCATCTTCCGCACCGCCGGCCTGAACGTCATACCGCCTTTTATTGCTTTCGGTGCGTCCTCTATCTCATCTGAGCAGCGGCACGAGCTGTTGCACCGGTATCGCCGACAGCTGTTGGCGCTCTGACTTTAGAATGTATTTCGGAAGAATGAACGGGCAATAACCGAAGCTTGAGAGCGTTGGCAATCGATCGCTTAATCAAAACCTCGGCTTGCGTCCGGCGCGACCGAGTGAGTAAAAACACTAACCAAGCGGCCCATGCACCGCCAGCTGGAACTCGGGTCTGAACATGAAGCACTGACTGGTAGAAGTTGCACAAAATTCCGGCTACGACCACGTTCCGACCGAAATTCCGGCTAAGACCACGTTCCGACCGCCAAATGTTTAAGTATATCGCTAATTAGAGTACTCGCTCAGTTGCACCGATCCGCTCGTGCCTCCATTTGAAGATAACGACTTTCATTTCTTACGACATGCGGATCTGCACAGGATAGCCTCGGTTTGAAAAGTGCTCAGGTCAAAGAGTGACTAATGAAAGATTCGCGTCCTCGAAAAGCTTTCAGCGCCGGCGCAGAAGGCAGCTCGCGATAATTCGCCTGTTAAAGAAGATGCACCGGGGCGAATTTGAGCCGAGCGCTGTTGAGATCGGCAACGTTGACGTGACCATTCCCGACCTCGATCCCGCGTTTCGCGGATACCGGATCGCAAGTATCGCCGACATTCATTTGGATGAGTGGCTCAACGCGCAGCGTTTTGGCGAGGTGATTGACCTCATTAACCAGCAACATCCTGACTTAGTAGCAATTGTCGGCGATCTCTTCTCGTACGAGGTTGACGGACTGGCTCAGCAGATGGCAGCCTCATTGAACAAATTGAGGCCAAAAGACTGCAGTGTTGCGGTGCTCGGCAATCACGATCACTTGGTCGGGGCGACGGCCGTGCGCAACGTATTGTCCGAAAGCAACGTTATCGACCTGAGCAACGACGTAATGACGGTGAACAAGGGACAAGCGACGTTGCATGTCGCTGGCGTTGATAGCGTTGCATCGCATAAACAACGGTTGGATAAGGTGCTAAAGAAGCTCCCGTCCGTCGGACCCGCAATCCTGCTGGCCCACGAGCCCGATTTCGCGGATATAAGCGCGCGTACGGGGCGATTTAGCTTACAGATTTCAGGGCACTCGCACGGAGGGCAGTGGATAGTGCCGGGAATAGGGCCTCCAATTCGCGGTCTGTACTCCCGAAAGTACCCCCTTGGACGATATCGCGTCGGCGACATGACACACTACACGAACCGCGGAATAGGGACGAGCATGATCCGTCTGAGGATCAATTGCCCGCCGGAGATCACCGTCTTCACCCTAATGCCCCCTGGCCATCCATAGGCGAGGAACATTATCGCTGCAGGGCTCGCTTCGATCGGCGTTCACACCGGCGCCCTCATCGCTTTGCGTCCGCTGTTCAGTTCCGCTTCAACTGCCCAGACAACAAAGCCGACTGTGTGAGCACTTTAAACGCATCAAGAACGCCAATCGGCACCCCACAGTCACCGGTTGCCTTTAAGTTTCGGATCGACATAATTAGGGCGGGTATGAGTTACAGCAAACGGTTCCCTAGAGTCATGATGGACTATGATGGCGGCGAGCGTCCGGATTACGATGACGTAGCTGTTGAGGACAGCCTCACACTGTTTGTCAACGACATCAGGATCGCGACGCTCATTGCGTCGCCAGAACAGCTCAAAGAACTTTGCATCGGATACTTGATCTCTGAGGGCGTCGTCTCAAGTTTTGAAGAGATTCAAAGCATTGACGTTGATTATGATAAGAACGAGGCCTCCATCGTTGTCTCGTCGTTTGATCAGGTCGAGCTCTGGCAGGAAGTGCGCTCTTCAGGCTGCATCGGGATGAAATGGTGGACAAACGAAGACGTGCGCGTTGATTCTGCAGCAACGTTTGAAAAGGTGGTCCTGAAAAATAGCTTGACGCACCTCGACACTCAAGCGCGTAGACAGACGCACGGCGTCCACGTAGCCGCGCTATTTGACGCGACGGGGAAGCTACTGGCGCAAGCGGTCGACGTTGGAAGACACAGTGCCATTGATAAGGTCATTGGCATATACGCAGGCAACGACTTCTCCTACACGTTCCTGCTTTCATCTGGCAGGCAACCCGCAGGAATGGTATTGAAGGCGGCTCGCGCGGGCATACCACTGGTCCTATCGAAAGCAGCACCTATTAGTACTGGTGTCGAGGCAGCAGTCCAAGCTGAGGTCACGCTCATATGTTTTGCTACTGGGCGTCAGTTTGCGGTGTATTCACATCCAGAGCGGCTCGTTTAGCGTTCTAAAGACCCTTTTTTTGGCGGCAGGCTTTTGGTCTGACAGCGTCTTGTGGGCATTACTTTGCTTCGCACACTCGATAACTAGATGCATAGGAGGTGCGGATTAAAGTGCGCGGTCGCGAAACCTCTGCATGCTGAGCGATTAATAGAAATACGCAGGACGGCTATCCAAGCAAATTAGGGCAATCAGCGGCCTACGGCAAAAAAATGACGCTACAGGAACCGCCCGTTGGGAGAAAAAAGGCCCAACCTAAATACGAGTGTCAGTTCGGAATCTCACGTTCGGACATAATCACAAATATGCCGACTTGAGACAACAAGTTCTGAAAATGTGCGACGGGCTTACCAGTCGCGCAGCTTTTCAAACCGATGAGCCGTTCTATGGCGATGTTTCGCGTTCGGCAAAACGCCTGGAAGTCGCTGATAGTGGAAAGGTGGATATTAGGCGTATCGTACCAGTCGCGGGGCAAAAAATTGACTTTCGGCATTTGTCCTTTGGTGAGGATGTACCATCGAATTCTGAAGTAACCAAAATTTGGAAAGCTCACAATCGCCCTATTTCCTACGCGGAGCATTTCCTGAATAACAAGGGTCGGCTTATGA
>Ga0208821_1000480_pt1 | contig 30740 bp, 30 predicted proteins | sample June2015DPH_20_5_FD_184720 | JGI IMG/M metagenome (GOLD analysis project Ga0208821, IMG submission 184720) | Peatland microbial communities from SPRUCE experiment site at the Marcell Experimental Forest, Minnesota, USA - June2015DPH_20_40... | ecosystem: Environmental > Terrestrial > Soil >... | reverse complement strand
CTGCCAATCCAACAAACCGGTCTGCATCATCTGTTTTCCTCCTGCCTCGTTTTTGGTGACCGTAACATACTGGTTGCTAGATTGGTAGAGTGTTGATAGTAAATTTAGCTAATTTTTAGAGGAACCCATAAATTATCTTTGTCCACCGCGCTTTTGTTCACAGTTTTCAGTTTTTGCTAAGGACCGGTTTTCTAATTTTCCTTAAATAACAAATAAACTCACACGGTTTTTCTTAGAGTCCCCCACCACCCTTCAGGAAGATCTCTGTTTATGTGATAGAGTACTACTATATTTTGTGTTGTCAAGGGAAATTTTGTGGAGATATAGATTAGGGGCGGACTTGTTGTTGGTAAAATCTCCCCCGGCCCCTCTTTGCCAAAGAGGGGAAACTCCTCCGTTTACGAAAGGGAGAAGTGACCTTCCCCTTTTTCCTGTGAAAGGAGAGCAAAGGAGGATCAAGGGGAAGGGGCTTCAGGAAAACCGGGTTATTCACCCTCACCCGCAGTCTCTTCCGCCACCGGGCGACGGGAAGTGGCTTTTTTCATGCCTCGCCTCGGCGCGGGAGCGGCCCCGCTGGCAACGGTGGTGTTCAGGGTTGCGGCGAGACGCTGGGCAAGCACGGTCATGATATTGTTGAGCATCATGACAGAATTGCCGCCCCAGTTTCCAGAAGCAGCAGAAGTATCCCTGGTATAGATGCGTATGCAAGGCTTCGATTCGCCGGGCTGATAAACCTCGCAAACAACCGCAGCACCAGCTCTGCCTGCACCCATTCCCACCCAGGCACGGGCTGCCCGGTTCCCTGGGTTGCATTCCACGACCGCACCCTCAATCAGCAACGCATCGGAAGCATCTTGCTGATTCAGTGTGAGCGAGCCCTTAAATGTTGCATTAAAGACCGTAATATAGGGATCGTAGGAAAAGACATTCTGCTGCGGCAACAATCGGCCGTCGAAATCGGTTATTACCACCGACGTGTATTGCGAAAGGTCAACTTCCGGATCCCTCCAAATAAGAAGGTTGTGTCCGCCCCTTCGCATTCCACTGATATATTGTTTGGCCTTGAGCTGGAAAGTATGATCAGGATAGTTCTTGAAGGTTGTAAAGGCCTCAGAGGCAGTTTGCCCCGGTTCTTCAGCAGAGAGAGTCTCGTCGGATGTCGAAGAAGATTGGTCCTGGGCAATGGTGCCTGTACTCACCAATGCAGTGATAAAACCTACAACCATGAGATACAGTAAAAATCGCTTCATTTTCATCGTTTCTCCTCCTTTTGTTATTTAACCCCCCTTCGTCCGTCCGGCGCCATAGTCCCAGTGCGGATGCCAGCGTCATTATGGCGGCTCTGGACGGCGGCGCCTCCCTTAAATTAAAGAGTGACGGAGAAGGGTTATTTTCATCGTTCCTGGAAGGCCAAAAAATTCTTTCCTTGCGATCGTCTTCATTTGGACTTTTCGAGCTCGCTCTCTATTTCCGCCGCCTTCTTTGCCAGGCTTTCGAGAAATGCCTTATCGTCCATGATCAATCGCTCAGGGGCCTCCATGTTATTTGCAGCTTCTGCCAGTTGATTTTCATCCAGGATTTTCATGACCCTTGAGAGGCAAATCTAATGCCAAATCTAATAGGTTAAAATTACAGGCTTTTTTGAAAATAGGGTGAGTTTGAGACGGACAGATATGCAGACAACTGACAAGAATTGTCACTCTATCTGAAAATAACGTGTCCGTGTCCCCCTCAACCCACTGGGGCCGAAAACGGCGTTTCGCGTGCCTGCACGCCGGAGTGCGTATTTTCGTTGAAACCCTCCATGCAACAGAGGTTTCGGCACGCAGGCGTGTCCGTAAATCGTAATACCTTTTTTAGGATGACAGAGGCATTATGAAATATCAGCGGGTTTCCGGAGCCTTCCTTGACTGGCGCGCTCTTTCCATCAGCCATTTGACGAGCGGTTTTAGTTTTTCCGGCATGGCTTCCTCGCTCACCCTCACCGTGTGCTGGCGGCCATTCTCTTCCACCGTCAATTTGTACTGGAAGCGGTCGCGGCTGCGCGACGGCGGCATGATCTCCCGGGGCAAATTAAAGAAATCGGCCTCCTCGATCAGCTGGTGAAGCTTCAGGGCTTCATCGGGCGCGAGGTCTTTTTTATCAACAGCCGTTCTCATCACCATGCCGGCAAAGCCGCCGGTCCGCTCGACGGAGATTCGCAAGGTCTTTTCCTCCTCTGCTCCTGCCCTCACGTAGAATGCTTCTGAGAGACAGGCAAATGCGATCACAATTAAAAGCATAGCATAGACAAACCGCTGCATAAACCTTAAGACTCTGTCCTACGGGGTTTTAGTATACCGGACATATTCGAGCACGGCCTTGAACAAACTCGCGGATTGGGATATCTGCTGATAGGCTTCGTCTTTCGTCATATTCCTTTTTTCCTTTACAAGCTTATATCCCAAATCTTTCGCCTTCGCGGCGATCAGCGCGATATTCTGGATCAGATCGTCTTCGTTCTTGATCGTGATCGGAGATAATTTTACCTTATCGATGTTCGTCAATATTTCATCCTCGACAATATGGTCGTTGTCATAGTGGTTCGGTAGGGTATCCAGCAGACTGTTGTCAATATTGTGTAGAGGCATGGACAGGTCCCCGATATAATGGCCGGCGTAAGCAAGATGATACGTGGCAAATTTGCCGGCTCCTGATTCGTCCTGATAAGCCCGGACAGCGGCAACGATGGCGCCGTATAGGTGCCCCCCTTTTTCGCTTTCCGTTCCCAGATTATATTTTTGTATCTGTCCTTTTATCAAAGCCTTCGTGATGGTGGTTTTCTCCGGGTTGTCGACCCAATGATTATATTCTTCCACGGTGTTCGCCTTTAGTTTGGCGACGTCCGGCGCTGCAAGGTTGTAAGCCTGATCGAATTGAGCGACAATGCCCACGGCAATGTGCGTCCGATCGTGCCAGGCCATGGCAGGACTGAAGGAGAAGATAAACAAAAAAATGACCAGAAAACCAAAAAAAACTTTTTTCATGAAACCCTCCTGAGGAATGTTAGAGATAAGATCCGCTTTGACATGGTCTGAATCTTAACAATATAAAAGAATCGGCCCCAAATCAACACGTTTGTGTCAAACCTCAGGGCCGTCCCCAGATCTTCAACTTTACTCGATATGCCAATATTTATGTGGAGAACGCGGTCAAGTCTGTTTTTTAGCGTTCACGTTTCCACTAAACTATCCAGAAAAAAACGTGCCCGTGTCCGTGACGCGTGTCTGTAAATCGTAATATTTCTTTGAGAGTGACGGAGACGCCATCCGTGCATTCGCTCCACACTTCAATAGAATCCTTTATCGAATTTCAGGGTCGGCCATCAGTTATCGGAAGGGATCGTTGGGCAAAAGCAATCATGCTAACAACTTTACTTGATGATTGATGAACATCCTTATCCCCTTAGAAATAATGCCCCGCTGGAATTTCTGACGGCATTTACTTTAGGTCAATTACTTCCCTTTCAACCACAAATTTAATAGGATTCTGGACATCCGGTGCGCCATCTTTGATTGGGAAAAGCATGGCTGACGGGGGGCAAATAACCTGCTTGCCAGGCTCAGGTTTGGCTTTCATGAGGCCGCCAGCGGCTGTCCCCAAACTTGCGATTGCCGAGATAGTCTCCGGAACTTTGGTATCCGTTTTTTGACCCACAGATGTGAACATACCATTACTTAAGCCGACGGAGAGATCAGCAGAGCCGTAACCCGGTACAAATTTGACCGTTTTTTTCTTCTCCGGAAGCACGACTACCGTTGCAGTAGTAACACAGTCTTTGTTAGTTGACACAAACAGGTATGGCTTGGGATCGTAATATGTAGCACCCCCCTTACCATCAGTAAAATCAGTAAATTCTAAATGTGCGCATCCAGATACAAACAGCAGGCCGATAATCATGCAGATTACATTTTTTTTCATTTTAGTACCCTCCTCGGTGTAATTTGTCCAAATGTTGACATCTCTGGGATCAGGTCTCAACAATCAACAAACCTTTGTAAAAAGTTGAGATCTGGCCCTCGTGTCCTTTAAAGTCAGGGGACCGTTTGCTCGCAGCCACCCTTTACTCGTATCAAAATGATTTTCCTTGAAGGGGTAGTTATTTTGCGTCATCTCGCTCCCTCTGAAGCGGTCGTCGCTTTTTCGGGTTTTGTGCCTGCTGCGCGGAGGTTTATAAATTTATTGAGCATGTCAAACCAGAAAGGGGCGCCAAGGGAAACAGCCAAGCCTGTGAGAAACAGACCGATTGCCTTGATTAGAGTTTGCCAAAGGGTATTCCAAATATGGAAAGGTTCCTTTGTCCAGCCAAGCGTAGCAATAGATTCCCTTGTCCAGCCGAGCGGAAACTGCAATCTGTTCAGTTCCTCTTTCACGAGCTTTATATTTTTCTGGTCCTCTCCGGGGCTGTTATCGGTAGGCTTCTTCGCAATCTCTTGAGCTGTTGCGACCAGTCCGGCACGCAAAGTAGGATCTCGGAAAAGGGTTTGGGTGATCGAAATCGTATCCGCATTCAATATGAGAGTGACCGCCAAAGCACAGGCAAAGATAATCTTCTTAGACTCCCTTTTGTACCAGCCGGAAACTCTGTCCATCCCTTCGTCAAACCATTTCTCAAAGTTCTCTCGGGCTTTGTTCAGACTATCTTCGGCACATTCGAGAATGCTCGAAATAGTTTCTCGAAGCTCTTTCGGTAGGTTACTGACTCCGTTGCGTAGGTCGGCGATTGTTCTCGAACCCTTAGCGGGATCGGAAGGAGCGATGATGTCCAGTAAAGCAAGAGCAAAGAGGTTGGAGGGAATGTAGGAAGGCTTCTTGCCTTTGTTGGAAAGTCCTTTGATAAGAGGATGTTCAAAAAGCTTCAGGGAATGTCCAGCTCCCCCCGGGTCGCTGAGAAGGCTTCGGATTCCCTCTTCCAGACTCTTTGCCCTCATTTCAAACCTCTTCGAGATCCATTCCGTAATGACAGAGCAGATCAGACTCAAAAATAGATAGACGAGTATTACCCCGATTGCCAAATCGATTATCCCCGATCCAAACATATTGTTCTCCTTTCAATATCTTGGTAAGGGTGGATCTGCCCTTGACATTAGACAAAATTCAAATTTCCAATAGGTGTCAACTCCGTTTCTTGGCGTTCACTTTCGCCGCCACATTCCACCATTTCCATGGGTAATTTAGTTCATGGGGAGACGAGTCGAATTGACCAGAAATCGTCAGAAAGGTTCGGATCAGTCAAGTAGCTATAAGGTAAAGTGAAATACCCCTGCATTCCCCACTTTGGCCCCCAGGAATTCCTGACTATGAAACGCTGTTGTCCGTCGTCATAGCCTACCGCAAGCACAGCGTGGCCGCCAAGAACTTGCTCGCTTGGTTTGGGCATCGGTGCGTTTCCTGTCTTTGCCACTTCCGGACTTTCGAAGCTTTCGTAAACCGTAAAACCAAAGACAAACGGATAGCCGGACGCCAGGCACCCTTTCATCTGATTGAGGTTGCGGCTTAGCCTGCTGTAGCGAACGGCTCTGTCTTTGAGTGCGTCTCGATAACATGAGGGCGAAGGTTTCACTGCAAACTTTGAAATATCATACGGCCATTCGTTTTCGGGACATGCCCCTTGGTTCCCCACACTCTTAATTCCGTCCCGGATCTGTGCGCCGCTATCTGAGTTTACTGTCCCCTCCATTACACGTTCATCGTAATAAATGAAAAGACGAGAGGGTATGAAATCCTGCAGATGTTGCTTCATCCGTTCGAACTCCACGGCGGCAGCAATAGCGTTCGCCGTGCAACTGCCCAGATCCCCTTGGTCATACACGCCTGGGCATTGATTACGAAGATCACATTTGGGGGGTAGTTTTTTCAGAACTTCAAAGGGAGCAGCATACACGTGGTCTCGATGATCAGGGAGATCAGGGGTCCAACCATAGCGTTTGATTTTGTAAGCCATTTTCTGTCCTCCTTTCGATGCGGGCAATAAGAATTTGATCCTTTAAGCTTATAATGAAACCGCCACAGAATTTTTCATCCGAACCGACCAAATGGTAAAGAGGGATTGTCCTTGATATTTGACAAATTACCCTGAACTTTAGATTCCGATACTTCTCGATTTATGGAGGAGGAGTTTGCGGAAGGCTCTAAGGGAACAGGAAACTTCCCTTAGAGCTTACTATAAATAAAGAGGATTTTCTGGAAAGACCTTTTCATTTCCCCCTCCAAAAGAGTAAACTGGAGCATGATCAGGCACTGGAGTTCACTTGTTCAGGTGTTGTCGTGTTTTTCTCTATCAAACCTGTTCAGAGAAGTCAAGGATAATTTTTGTATCCTCCTGCAAAGGTGATCACACAAACAGTCCCGTACGTTCCATGATGGCCGCAGGCAACTCCGATCACACGAAAATCCGGGTTGAAGATATTTTTTCTGTGTCCCCGGCCGGAAACCCCGTCGTCTACGATTAGACCCATCACGATATTTCGAGCCTTGTCACTGCCGTAGGATATATTTTCGCCAATGCTCTTCTCCCAAGTCCCGTAGCGATTCACCCTATCCCAAGCTTGGCTTCCGTCGCGACCCCTGTGCCCGATGGAACCCGATGATCCCTGATCCTTCACATGATCCTTTGCTCCCCAAGACATCCCCTTCGCCGGGCTAAGCCGGCAGACCGGATTCATGGAGCGAACGACATTCATCGCTTCATTCACCGCAGTCGCGCCTTCCCTCGTCAGGACGATTCTTTCTCCGGGAATCTTAAGCAGCCTTCCATCGAAGTACCACTTCCATTCCTCAAGAAAAGTAGCGTAGCCTTTGGGATTCGCCCTCGCCATGTTTATCTCCTGGAGGACGGCGTTTTCCAAGGGGAAAAGGTAGTTGAGTTGTTCGGCGTTGACAGGTTGAACCAACCCCATGATGAGAAGGGCAAAAAGGAGCAAGCGGATAAGAAATGGACAGATTTTCATAGCTTCAGGATCAGGAACCAGTGCAGTGAATCATAAAATATTTTACAGAGCGCGTCATCCCGGACTTGCCCTGCACCGCCCTGAACCAGAACGGTTCGGGGCACCGCATGGTGTTCAGGGCTTGATAAGCCTGCCTTAGCCTGCCCCGTACTTGACACGGGGTACGTGACACGGGTCAGGAATGACAATCCGCCCAGGGTAACTCAAGGGGGCACATACACCTCCTGTCTACCGCGGCGAAATGCCAGCACACGCCTGGGGGACTGCGTATACAGCACCCGGGCCAAATCGTGGGGGAAGAAGAAAGACTTCGGCACATTCACCGTCTTTTTCGCAAAACGGTGCAAGAAGTCGCTTAAGGCAACACAACAAAATCCTGCCATCGTCGTCGTGGAGAACTTTCCGGCTGGATGATTCTTGTCCGTTCCGTTAAGGAGTACATCGTACAACTCTTCGGCCTGTTCTGTTGTCAGATTCCATTCGAACACCTCCACTTCAACAGTGTTATAGTGCCAAGTGAACTGCAGGTAGGCTTCAAGATCAGGAGGATCTATCTGGATGAGGTCTTTGCTTCGGATCTCCTCTTGATGAAAGATGCCGTAACTGCCCCCGGGGTCCCAGAACAGAACCGGCCGGTCTGGACAGACCAAACGCAAAGCCGAGTGGTGGCCCCACCAGGGTCCGTAAACAATGATTACCTGGAGCAAGGGGTGGTTTGGGTTGTCTGCAACGGATTTCATATCGATGGGAGTATTCACCCAACTGCTCGGTCGATAAGCAGCCGGAGCGTGGACGCAGCTCACGGTCAAACAGGTCAGCAGGAGCAAAACCGGAATGAAATGGATTTTGATGCGTTTCGTTATTTTGAAAGTTGAGGGGCTGTCAAACATTTCTTTAAAACAGGGCCTGGACAAATTCCGTGGCATCAAACTCCTTCAGGTCGTCGATCCCTTCTCCCACGCCGATGTACCGGATCGGAATCTTCAGCTCTTCCGTGATTCCAATGATGATTCCTCCTTTGGCCGTTCCATCCAGTTTGGTAAGGGCGATCCCTGTCACGCCGACGGCCTCGTTGAAGAGTTTCGCCTGGGAGATGGCATTCTGGCCTGTCGTGGCGTCGAGGACGAGAAGGATCTCATGAGGCGCCCCGGGGTATTCTCTCCCGACAATCCGCTTCAGCTTTTTTAATTCTTCCATGAGATTGACTTTGGTGTGAAGCCTTCCGGCGGTATCGATAAAAACGAGATCGGTACCTCTGGCCTTGGCAGCATGGATGGAGTCGAAGGCCACCGCGGAAGGATCCGACCCCTTGGATTGTTTAATCAGATCCGCTCCAGCTCGGTTCGCCCAGACCTCAAGCTGCTCCACCGCGGCTGCCCTGAACGTATCCGCAGCACCGACCAGGACCTTCTTCCCCTGGGAGGAATACTGATATGCGATCTTTCCGATGGTGGTCGTCTTGCCACCGCCGTTGACGCCGACCACCATGATGACGAACGGCTTCGTCCGGGAGAAGTCGATGGAAAGAGGCTTCTCCCCCGATTTTAGGATCCGGAGGATCTCTTGCTTGATATACTCCTTTACCTTTTCGGGTTCCTGGAGCTCTCCCCTTTTCAGTGCCTGGCGGACCCCCTCGATCAATTGGCTGGATGTCTTCACGCCCAAATCGGCTTCGAAGAGAAGGCCCTCCAGCTCGTCCAGGAGCTCCTGATCGATCACCTTTTTTCCCAGAAAGAGCTGGTCGATCTTTTCGACAAAGCCCTGGTGGGTTTTCGAAAGTCCCGTTTTTAACTTTTCAAAAAAATTCCACATTGGATCTTCACCAACCAAGCTTCTGTTTTCTTAATATCTATCACCCTCATGCGATAAAATCAAACCCGCTGGAATCAATGGATTCCGGATCAAGTCCGGAATGACAACATTGTAAAGTCACGGCTGAGAAAGTACGCCAGGTGTGAAACAAAAAAAGGGCGAGGACTCTTGCCTCGCCCAACGAAACCATTGCCCCTCACCCCACCCTCTCCCCTTAGGGGAGAGGGATTTTATGTGAACGCCCTCTCACAAAAAGGAGAGGGGATTTCGGCGATTACTTTTTACCTACGTCCTCGAAGTCGGCGTCGACGACATCTTCTTGCCCTTTGGGACGCGGCCCTTCCTGAGGACCCGCTTCAGCACCCGGTCCGGCGGTGCCTTTTTGGGAGGCCTTGGCATACATGGCCTCTGCCAATTTATGGGAGGAGCGGGTGAGTTCTTCCTGGGCGGATTTGATGGCGCTCAGATCGTTCAATTCCATCGCCTTTTTCGCTTTGGCAACCGCCTCTTCGATATTCTGTTTCTCTCCGGCATCGACCTTATCGCCGTATTCCTTCAAGGATTTTTCGGTCGAATAGATAAGGGTATCCAGTTGGTTTCTCGCTTCAGCCAGCTCACGTCTTTTCTTATCTTCCGCGGCATGGGCATCCGCATCCCTGACCATCTTTTTGATCTCATCTTCGTTGAGACCGCTGGAAGCCGTAATTTTTATCGATTGCTCTTTGCCCGTTCCAAGGTCTTTCGCCGCCACGTGGACGATTCCGTTCGCGTCGATATCAAACGTCACCTCGATTTGCGGAATACCTCGGGGAGCGGGTGGAATTCCCACCAGCTCAAATTGACCGAGGGTCTTGTTATCGGCTGCCATTTCCCTCTCCCCTTGAAGCACATGGATCGTGACAGCAGGTTGGCTATCCGATGCGGTTGAAAAGATCTGACTCTTCTTCGATGGAATGGTAGTGTTTCTTTCAATCAGTTTGGTAAAAACACCACCGAGTGTCTCGATCCCAAGGGAGAGCGGGGTAACGTCCAAGAGGAGCACGTCCTTCACCTCACCCTTCAGGACTCCGGCCTGAATGGCAGCGCCAATACCCACGGCCTCATCGGGGTTAACGCTCTTATTGGGCTCTTTCCCGAAGATTTGTCTCACCTTCTCCTGGACTTTGGGCATGCGGGTCATCCCGCCGACGAGAATCACCTCATCGATCTTCTGGGACGAGAGTCCGGCATCCGAAAGGGCTTGTCGGCATGGGCCATCTACCATTTCGATGAGCTCCTCGGTGAGCTTTTCCAGTTTGGCCCGGGTCAGCTTCATGTTCAGATGCTTGGGACCCGAGGCATCGGCCGTGACGAAAGGCAGATTAATATCCGTCTCCATCATGTTGGAGAGTTCAATCTTTGCCTTTTCGGCAGCCTCCTTCAGCCTCTGAAGGGCCATTCGGTCTTTTCTCAGATCAATCCCTTGATCTTTTTTGAACTCATCCGCTAAATAATCGATGACACGCTGGTCAAAATCATCTCCGCCCAGATGCGTATTCCCGTTGGTCGATTTGACTTCGAAGACGCCTTCGCCCAATTCAAGAATGGAGATATCAAACGTTCCACCCCCCAGGTCGAAGACGGCGATCTTCTCATCCTTCTTTTTTTCGAGACCATAGGCGAGGGAAGCGGCCGTCGGCTCGTTGATGATTCGAATGACATTCAGACCTGCGATTCGTCCTGCGTCCTTCGTCGCTTGACGTTGACTGTCGTTAAAATAAGCCGGAACGGTCACCACAGCGTCCGTCACCTTCTCGCCGAGGTAGGCCTCGGCTGTCTCCTTCATCTTCTGAAGGACAAAAGCGGAGATTTCAGGGGGGCTGTACTCCTTATCCCTCACCCTGACCCATGCGTCCCCGTTCTTTGCTTCGACGATCTTATAGGGAAGGATCTTCAAATCTTTCTGAACTTCGGGATCGGAGAACTTTCTTCCCATCAACCGTTTGATCGAAAAGATGGTATTCTCAGAGTTGGTAATCGCTTGCCGCTTCGCAATCTGTCCGACCACCCTTTCCCCTTTATCTGTAAAGGCGACGACGGAAGGGGTGGTCCGGCTCCCTTCCTGATTGGCGATAACGACGGGATCCCCTCCCTCCATGATGGCCACCACGGAGTTCGTCGTTCCTAAATCGATTCCTATTGTCTTTGCCATTTTAATTTCCCCTCCTTAAAATTTACCCCAGCGGGGTTGGTTAAATTTTAGAATAATCCCCCCGTTGGAATTTCTAACGGGGTTTTATTCAAAATCATTCGGACGTCCGAGCCTCTTTCTGCGGAGGTTTCGACACGGAAACGGTTGCCGCTCTCAAGAGGCGATCATTCAAAAGGTAGCCCTTCTGGAATTGCTCTACGACTTGGTTGGGCTCGTGCTCGTCTGTTTCCACGACTAACATCGCCTCGTGCACGGCCGGATCGAAGGGCTTTCCAACAGATTCGAAAGAAGAAAGACCAAATCGGTTCAGGACCTGGAGAAGCTGCTGGATGGTCAATCGAACCCCTTCGATTAAGACCCCGGCGTCCGCTACCTTTTCAGCATGATTCACTGCTCTCTCCAAATTATCGATAAAGGGAAGGATCGCCCTGATCAAATCTTCATTGGCAAATTTGGTCCAATCCTCTTTTTCTTTGGCCGCCCTTTTCTTGTAGTTGTCAAAATCAGCGGCAAGCCTGAGGAGACGGTCGTGATGTCCCTTGAGCTCTTTCTCCTTTTCCTCCAGTTTCTTTTTCAGTTCCTCGATCTCCTTTTCTTTCTCTTCCCTTTCTTCCTGTATGTGGTAATGGAGCTCTTGGCCAATGGTCTCGATGGACGCTTCCTGGCCTTTCTTCGACGCTCCCTTTGGGTCTTGATTTTTCTTAGTCTCCTTTTTCTCCATTCTTTCTACCCCGGCTTCTGCCCTGGCCCAGAATCCCCTTTCCCTTAAGAAATCATCTTTTCACAAACAAGATAAGGTCTGCTGGAGAAGGAGATGTGTTATGTCTCCAGGATCTCCGTGAGGAGTTTGGCCGTGTACCCGACCAGGGGAATCACTCTCGAATAGTTCATTCGACGAGGTCCGATGACCCCTAGAACACCCAGGACGTCGCCTCCACAACTATAGGTGGAGGTGACGACGCTGCACGTCTCCATCTCCTGAACCTGGCTCTCAGATCCGATCGCAATTTGGACCCCCTTCGGCGCCGCAAACTTCTCCAGGAGTTTCACCATGATGGCCTTTTCCTCAAACGTCCGAAAGAGATCGGTCATTCTTGAGACACTGCTGAATTCAGGCTCGCTCAGAATATTGGTCTTGCCCTCGATGAAGACATCCGAGTCATCGATGGAAGAAAAAGCCTTTTCCCCCAGCAGGAGGGCCTGTTCAAGGAGATGATCGTAAGCCTTCTTTGCCACCTTCATCTGCTCCAACAGTCTCTCCCTCACCTGAAAGAGAGTGAGACCTGCCAGGAAGCCATTCAGGTAATCTGAGAGATGGTCCAATTCGGATTGTGAAAAATCTTCCTCCACTTCGATGATCCGGTTGTGAACCAGACCGGCGGTGCTCACCAAGATAGCCAGAACCAGATATTTTCTCAACTTCACGAACTCAATATGCTGAAGTATGACCGAGTTCATTCGGGGCGTCCAAACAATTCCTAAATAATGAGAAGACAACGATAGGATTCGAGAGGTCTCCCGGAACAGGTCCGGCCCCTCGTTGAGATGCCCCACGTATTTGGATCGCATCTCCTGTTGCTCCTGATCACTGAGCTCGTGGACATCGATGATCGCGTCGACGTAAAACCGAAGACCCCTCTCCGTTGGCACCCTCCCTGCTGACGTGTAGGGTTGAGAGAGTAAGCCCAATTCTTCCAAATCCGACATGATATTCCGTATGGTAGCAGGGCTCAGGTTAAGGTTCGATTGCTTGGAGATCTTCCTTGAACCCACGGGCTCTGCCGTGAGAATGTAATCTTCAATGATGGTTTCCAAAACCCGCTTCATCCTTTCGGAAAGGGAAAAATCCATCTGAAGCTTCTCCTTGTTTAATTTAGGCTAACGAGGCGGACATTTCTGCTTAAAAGCATATTTATTTCCGCCCTTTAAGATAATTACGGATGGCCGGTTTGTCAAGAAATTGGAAGAATTTTATCCTTCCTCTTCCGGTTCATTTTCCCCAATTTTATCAGATAGTTCCATCTGACCTAAAAGGGGCGGTACATAAAAGTTCTGCTCGAAGATGCGGTGGTAGGCACTCCATCTGGACCCCTCGGGAACCTCTCTTTTTATGAATTGTTGAACTCCGGTGATTTTTGCATCCATGTCATCTAAGAAATGGAGCATCACCGCTTCCAGCGTCATCGGTCTTTTGGGTGAACCCCACATATACTGACCATGGTGACTGAGGAGGAAATGCCTCAACAGCATGGAAAGGTCCTTCGGGAAATCGGGGAGTTGACGGATTTTATCTTCCACCCTTTCTATCCCAAGAAGGATGTGGCCGAGAAGGCGGCCTTCATCTGAATAGTCTAAGGATCGGTGGTAGGAGAGTTCATCGACCTTTCCGATATCGTGGAGGATCGAACCTGTAAGCAAGAGGTCGAGGTTCAATCCGCTGTAATGGCTGGCATTTTTCAATACCAGGTGCGCCAGGGAAAGAGTATGCTCTAAGAGACCGCCTAAATAATTGTGATGGAGCCATTTGGACGCGGGCGCGATTTTAAAAAGTTTCACGAAGGATTCATCTTCCCAGAAGAGTTGGAGGAGCTGGCTGAGGTGCGGGTTCTTTATCTGTCGGCTGACTTCCACCAGGGTTTGGAACATCTCGTCGATGTTTTTTTCGGTCATCGGGAAAAAATCTGAAAAAAGAATTTCGTCTTCGCCTTTTCTATCGATATGGGTGATGTTTAATTGAAGATGCTCCTGAAAGGAGACTGCCTTTCCCGTCACCTGGACGAAGTCGTCCTTCTGAAAGGATTCGGCAAGGTTTTCCACCGATGTCCAAATCCTGCCTTCGATCTCTCCGGAGCGGTCCACCAGTTTCAACTTTAAGTACGTGTTTCCCGTCTTGGTGATCCCGGAAGACTTCTCCTTGACCAGAAAGAGGGATTCCACACTGTCATTTTCTTTGATGTCGTTCATGTACGTCTTCATTGAATTCCCCGCTTGCGGCATTCGGAGCCAGCTGACGAAATGGGTTATCCTTTCCTTTTCGCCAAAGCGACTTTCAAGACTTCATCCATATGTTTCACCGGTATGAAGTTGATTTTCCTTCGGACGTAGAGGGGAAGATCGATGAGATCCTTCTTGTTCAGATAGGGTATGATGACATCTTTGATTTTGTATCGAAGGGCGGCAAGGGCTTTTTCCTTCAACCCCCCGACCGGGAGAACGCTCCCTCTCAGCGTGATCTCACCCGTCATCGCGACATTCTTTTTCACGGGGATGCCTGTGAGAGCAGAGAAGATGGCGACCGCCATGGTAATGCCGGCAGAGGGTCCATCCTTTGGGATGGCGCCTGCGGGGACATGGATATGAATCTCTTTGTTGTTAAGGGTATTGGGACTGATCCGATAAGACTTTCCTTTGGATCGGACGTAGGTGAGGGCGGCCTGGGCGGATTCTTTCATCACGTCTCCGAGATGACCGGTGAGGATGAGCGAGCCTTTGCCCGGAGTGGTGGAGGCTTCCACATGGAGAATTTCGCCGCCGGTCTCCGTCCAGGCCAGGCCTGTGGCCACACCGACTTCGTTACGTTTTTGTTCTTCATCTGGCAAGTAAGGGGGAGGTCCCAGGAGTTGGTGGAGGTTCTTGGTACTTATTTTGGTCTTCTCCTTCTTTCCTTCCGCTACTTTCCTGGCGACTTTTCTGCATACGGAAGCCAGTTCCCTCTCGAGGTTGCGGAGGCCGGCCTCCTGAGTATACTGAGAGATGACCTGAAGGATGGCCTTACCAGAAATTTCAAGCACCTTCGGATTGATCCCGTTTTCTTCCATCTGGCGGGGCAGGAGAAAGGTTTGCGCGATCTTCAGCTTCTCCAGGTCGGTGTATCCGGGAAGGTTAATCACCTCCATCCGGTCTTTGAGGGCAGAGGGAATGGGGTCGGTCAAATTCCCCGTGGTGATGAACATCACGTGAGAAAGGTCGAAGGGGACATTGAGGTAGTGGTCGCTAAAGGCATTGTTCTGTTCCGGGTCGAGAACCTCTAAGAGGGCAGAGGCGGGATCTCCCCGGAAGTCGATTCCGATTTTATCCACCTCATCCATCATGAAGACCGGATTATTACTTCCGGCCTGTTTAATGGACTGGATGATCCGGCCCGGCAGAGCGCCGACGTAGGTCCGTCGGTGGCCGCGAATCTCAGCCTCATCTCTTATCCCTCCCAGCGAAATTCTGACGAATTTTCTTCCCAGGGCCCTGGCGATCGATCTGCCCAGGGAGGTTTTTCCGACCCCGGGAGGTCCGATAAAGCAGAGGATGGGCCCCTTCATCTTTTTTTTCAATTTATGGACACTCAGGTACTCCAGAATTCGCTCCTTTACCTTTTCCAAATCGTAGTGGTCTTTCTCCAAAACTTTTTTGGCTTTCTGAAGGTCGAGGTTATCCGTGGTCGCTTTGGACCAGGGCATATCGATGAGCCAATCAAGGTAAGTGCGAACCATGGAGGCCTCTGCCGCATCGGGGTGCATCTGTTCCAAGCGCTCCAGCTCGCGCCGGGCCTCCTTTTCGACCTCTCTGGGCATTTTGGCCTTCTTGATCTTCTGCTGGAGGGACTTGATTTCGTCCGTGCGCTCATCCACCTCTCCCAGTTCGCTTCGAATGGCCCTCATCTGCTCTCGAAGAAAATATTCCCTTTGCGATTTGGTGATCTCTTCTTTGGCCTGGGACTGAATCTTGGCCTGCATGGTGAGGACCTGAACCTCTTTTCCGAGGAGCTCGTTCAGCGTCTTCAGCCTTTCCACGGGGTCGAGGATTTCCAAGATCTCCTGGGCCTTTTCAACAGTGAGGTCCAAGTTGGAGGCGACCAAATCGGCCAACCTTCCTGGGTCGTCGACGCTCTCGAGGACGAACATCATATCCGGGGACAGGAATTTGCCGTAGGAGACAATCCTCTCCAATTGTTCTCTGACATTTCTCATCAGAGCTTCTGTCTCGAGCGTAATCTGGGTGATGAAAGGGTCTTTAATATTTTCCACTTTCACAAGAGGGTAGGGTGCCGTCTGAAGGGTCTCTTTGATGGAAGCCTTGGAGAGGCCCTGAACAAGGATCTTGACCCTTCCGTCGGGCAGCTTGAGCATCTTCATGACGACGGCCACCGTGCCCACCCGGTAGAGATCCTTGGGAGAGGGGTCTTCTTCGGAGGGTTTTTTCTGAGCGACCAGGAAGATCAGGCGGTCTTTTGAGAGGGCTTCTTCAAGAGATTTGATCGATTTTTCCCGGTTCACAAAAAGAGGAAGGACCATGTAGGGAAAAACGACGATGTCTCTGATAGGAAGCAACGGGAGGGCTTCCGGAAGCGATAGGAGGTCCCTTTCAAGCGCTTTTTTCATATTTTTTCAAGATGGTTTCGATAAGGTTTGAGGTAGAAGCCCCTTTGACAAAAGGAAGGATGACCACTTCTCCCCCTGACCTTTCGACCACTTCCTTTCCCACGGTTTGTTCTTTTGTCCAATCCCCTCCCTTGACCAATACATCCGGTTTGAGGGAAGTGATGAGTTTCAACGGGTCTATTTCATCAAAAAGAGCGACGTAGTCTACGCATCCGAGGCCTGAAAGAATTTCCGCTCTCTCTTGTTCGGGTAGGATTGGCCTTCTGCGGCCTTTCAGCTTTCGGACGGAGGAGTCGCTGTTGACCCCTACCACCAGGACATCTCCGAGGGTTTTGGCTTTTTCAAGATAGCGGACGTGGCCGATGTGGAGAAGATCAAAACAGCCATTGGTAAAAACAATGCGTTTCCGCTTTGTCTTGAGGTCTGCGATGATTCTGCGAAGCTCTTTTTTTGCCTTGATCTTTCGTCTCATTCTGTGTCCCCTTTATTTTAGTATCAGATTTGAACTTCAGAGTCAACTCAGGTCGGACGGATGGTCGATCCCGATCGCCGGAAAAGGATCCCTACTCTCTTAAAACAAGGGATCATTTAAAAAAGGGGAAGTGAGAGTGGTGTGAGAATTTTCGGATCGCCCTTCTGAAAGGGCACAATCGTTTTCAAAGGAAAACCAATCCTCCATCAAAAGCTTGATAGCCCTGTGGAGCAAAGGGATGTTGTTGAATAAGATCCAAATGTTTCCCTTGACAATAAAAACCCCTTCACCTATAGTTTCGTAATATTAAAAAAAGTTTAATCTTAAGAAACCAGAGAGAACGATGACGGCGACCCCTGAGCAGGATATCGGTAAAAGAGTACACTCTGTCCGCTTGCAGCGAGGGATAAGCCTGCAAGAGCTGGCTTCGCGAACGAATCTTTCTAAAAGTCTTCTCTCCAAAATCGAGAACGGAAAGGTCTCCTCACCCGTCTCTACCCTTTTCGTCATTGCCAAGGCCCTGAACACCAAGATCACTTATTTCTTCAGCGACCAGGACGAGAACCTCCCAATCATTCTGGTGCGAAAAAATGAACGTCGGCGATTTCATCGAGTCGGCGCTCAGTTTGGATATACGTATGACGCTTTAGGTTACAAACGCAAGGAGAAGCTGATGGAGCCCTTTATCCTCTATATGGATAAGAAGACGGCAAAAAATATTACTTTTTCCCATCCTGGAGAAGAGATACTCTTTTTGCTGGAAGGGACTTGGGAATTCAAACACGGTGATCAAAAACTGATCCTCAGGAAAGGGGATTGTATTTATTTTGATGCCAGTATCCCTCACTCAGGAAAGCCCATTGGAAATAAACCTGTAAAAGCCTTCATGGTCATTTGTTCAGGAGAGAACAACAGGTCCCCCCTCGGGGAGCTGGTGTTGGATTACAGATAAAAATACCCTTCGTCACTCGGTGATTTTTCTTGAAAGGAAAAACTGAATGGAAACCTTTGTGATTCAGTTTATCCATGGTTTGGTCTATGGCCTACTGCTTTTTCTCGTGGCTTCGGGTCTGACCTTGGTGTTCGGCATGATGAGTGTTCTGAACATTGCCCACGTTTCTTTCTATATGCTCGGAGCCTATTTGTCCTACACGATGTTCAAGGTGATGGGCAACTTCTGGTTAGCGCTGATTATTTGCCCGATCATCGTTGCTTTCTTGGGAATTCTGATGGAACGTTTTATTTTGCGTCGGGTTCATGCGGCCGGGCACGTGCAGGAGTTTGTCATCACTTTCGGCATCCTTTTCGCGCTCAATGAAGCGATAATATGGATTTGGGGGTCAGAGAATTTATCCGTTCCCGTTCCGTCAGCCCTTTCGGGCTCTTTACTAATCATGGGGAACATCTACCCTGCTTATCGTCTGTTCATTCTCTTCTTCTCACTTTTTATTCTTGCTTTGCTGGCATTCATTCTGATGAAGACGCGTTTGGGGATCACCGTGCGGGCGATGGTTTCTGACCGGGATATGGCCGAGGCATTGGGCACGAACGCGCCTTTTGTTTTCATGCTGGTCATGGGCATCGGCTCCTGGCTGGCGGGTTTAGCCGGGGTCATTGCGGCACCCTTTCTCGGTATAAGCTCCGGCATGGGTTTAGACTTCCTGACCGACTGTTTTATCGTGACCGTTACCGGTGGGTTGGGGAGCCTTTGGGGGGCGGTAGTGGCCTCGTTCCTAATCGGGCAACTATCGTCTTTTGGAATCCTCTTCATGCCCCGTTTCGCGATTGTCTTTGGCTTTCTCTTGATGGCAGTCGTGTTGGTGATCAAACCGTCGGGACTTTTTGGAGAAAAGGCGTAGAGAGATTCTTATGAGGAATAGAAACCTCTACCATTGGGTTGGAATTGCCGTCGGGGTCCTGGCCGTTCTTTTCCCTCACATTTTACCCAGATTTCAGTTGCGCATGGTGACGGAAATAGTCATCGTGGCCCTCCTTGCCATGACTTGGAAGATGATGTTGAATGAGGCGGGCTTGTTCTCGTTTGGCCACGCCGTTTACTTCGGGCTGGGAGCCTACGCCTCGGTTTTAGGCTGGTTACACGTTAAGGGTCTCTCCTTGATGAGCGGAATTCTTCTGGGAGGATTCGCGGCTGCGCTCATCGGGTTTATTTTAAGCGCTTTTTTAGTGAGAATGAGCGGAACCTATTATGCCCTGCTTACCCTGGCCTTCAACCAGCTTATCTGGGCGATTGTGTGGAAATGGCGTGCCGTCACAGGAGGGGATGATGGACTTGGCAAGTTCCCCAAGCCAGATCTGTTAGGAATTTCCATGAGAGACCCGGCGAACTATTATTATCTTTCACTGGCAATCGTCGCCGCCTGTATGTTCCTCTGCTGGTATTTTACCAAGACTCCGCTGGGAAGCGTGGTGAAGAGTATCAAATCGAATGAAGAGCGGGCAAAATTTATCGGTTTCAATGTAGGAGTCTCCAAGGTCATCTTCTTAACGATGTTGGCATTTTTTGCAGGTGTCTCAGGAGCCCTGTACGCCCAGTTTCAGGAATTCGTTGGCACGAGCAGCATCGATTTGGTGATGTCCACCAATGTAATCTTCATGGCCTTCATCGGAGGGGTCGGACACTTCTGGGGTCCATTACTGGGGTCTGGAACTTATGTTTATCTTTCCGAATACCTAAGCCGATACACGGACCGCTGGGAATTGATCTTTGGCATTGTTGTCGTCATTCTCGTCCTCTTTGCGCCCCAAGGCATTTTGGGAATCGCCAGGAAGAAAACGTAAGGGAATCGGAGATGGCGGAGTGGGTCGAAAAAACAAAAAACATCCTGGAACTACAGGGAATATACAAGGACTTTGAGGGTCTGCAGGTCCTGTTTGATGTTAATCTGGGGGTTCAAGAGGGGGAGCGTCATGCTATCATCGGCCCGAACGGGGCAGGCAAGAGCACGCTTTTTAACCTGATCACCGGAAAATATCGTCCCAGTAGAGGAAGAATATTTTTGAAAGACGAGACCGTTACCGGAGTCAATCCTTTCAAACTTAACCGTATGGGAATGGCTCGCTCCTTCCAGATTACGAATATTTTCCGGACGATGACCGTCTTCGAGAATGTGCGAAATGCCATTCTCTCCAAAAACAAGATTCGCTATAACATGTTTTCCAGACTATCCGGGATGGATGAAATCAATAGACAAACGGAGAAGGTGCTTCACGAGATCGGCCTTCTGGAACGAAAAGATAATATTGCGGGTGAGCTCTCCTACGGTCAGCAGAGGGCCCTGGAGATTGGCCTGACGATCGCCACCAATCCAGAGCTCATCCTTCTGGATGAGCCTACGGCCGGTATGTCCTCGGAGGAGACTCGGGAAGCGGTGAAGCTAATCCAGCGGGTCACGGAAGGAAAGACTTTAATCATCGTTGAACATGACATGGAAGTGGTCTTCAGTATTGCCGACCGCGTTTCGGTTCTCTATTACGGCAAAGTTTTAGCCTGTGGGCTTCCCGGGGAAATTCGAAATGACCAGAGGGTGAAAGACGCATACCTGGGCGAGGAGAGGAAGTAGCAGATGTTACTGGAGCTCAAAGAGCTTCATACGTATTATGAGGAGAGTCACATTCTACAAGGGGTCTCATTAAATGTTGACCGAGGGGAAATCGTATGTCTCCTGGGCCGAAACGGGGTCGGGAAGAGTACGACTCTAAAATCTATCATCGGGCTGGTTGAACCTCGGTCCGGTCAAGTGGTTTTCAAGGGGCGAGACATTGTGGGAATGCCCCCCTATACCATCGCCAAACTGGGGGTCGGATACGTTCCAGAGGAGCGAAGGATATTTCCGACCTTGACGGTGCGAGAAAATCTGCTCATGGGCATTAAACCGGGTCAAGAAGGCAACGGGGACAGATGGACAGTTGAAAAGGTCTACAAATACTTTCCGGCCTTGCAGGCCAGGGACAAGCAAAAAGGAGGTCACTTATCGGGTGGGGAACAGCAAATGCTGACCATTGCCAGGACTATCATGGGAAACCCCGAGGTTCTCCTGATCGATGAGCCCACCGAGGGCCTTGCTCCCCTGATCGTGGAGACGGTGGAAGAGGTCATCAGGGATATTCACCAACACGGCACCCCTATCCTTCTGGTGGAGCAGAACATGCGAGTGGCCGTGCGTCTGGCTGGAAGGATCTATGTCATTTCCAAAGGAACGATCGTTTTCCAAGGGACATGCGAGGAACTCAACGGGGCGCATGAAATACGCGAGAAGTATTTGGAAGTCTGAGCCGTAAGACATGGACCTTAGTAGCTGAACCAAAGAAAGGAGGTGAAATTAAGCCTTTTCATAATAACGGCCGTTTCGTTGAGTAAAGCTGAATGAACGGGCAGAAAGGCGCAATTTTTATCATTCACTTTTTAGGGAAGGGTGCAAACAACCTATTCCCTCAGGATAAAAACGAAAGGAGAGGAGAAAATGATGTTGCTAAAATGGAAAGGTTTGATGGGTCTCATTTTCTTGGTTATGATTTTTGTCGTCGGTCAAGCTTTAGCTGCCGATACGGTGAACATCGTCATCCTGGATCCACTCTCCGGTACTATGAAAGACGTTGGGGACCGCACGGTCTGGGGAGTACAATTTGCCGTTGACGAGACCAATGCGGCAGGGGGGCTTCTCGGGAAGCAGATTAAGCTGATACCCGAAGACAGCCAGATGAAAGCGGACGTGGCCGCGCGAAAAGCCATCAGGGCGATTATGGAAGATAAGGCCCAATTTATCATGCATCTTACCTCCACGGCTGTGGCTCAGGCGTTGATGGATGTGGCGGAGAAGAACAAAGTGATCTATACAATGCTTGGAGCCGAGTCGGACTTCCTTACTGGCAAGAATTTCAGTAAGTATTCCTTCCGCACCTGCTTCACCACTGGTAACCGGGCTCGTGCTTACACAGAATTCTTCAAGACCAAGCCCTGGCGAAAATTTTACCTCATGAATCAGGATTATGCCTTTGGCCATGCCGTGGCTGATGATTTCAAAAAGGTGATCACCAAGGAGATTCCGGGCGTGAAAATTGTGGGAGAAGATTATGCTCCTATCGGCAACAAGGATTTTGGCCCTTACATTTCCAAGATCCTGGCCAGCGGGGCAGAGATCGTTTTCACGGGAAACTATGGTGCAGACGTGCAAAACCTGATTGTGCAGGGGGCTCAGATGGGGATCAAGCTTCCGGTTCGCTACGCCACTTACTTCCTGGATGACGACGTGCAGCTCCCCCAAACTGGCCAGGCGGCGGTAGGAAGTTTTGTGAACAGCACGTACCTGCCGACGATCAATACTTCGCAGAACAAAGCTTTCCTGGAACGATGGCACAAAAAGTTCAAAGATACAACCCACCCTTATCCATGCGCGAACCTTGGGTATTCTTATAATGGCGCGATGTTTCTCTTCGAGGCGATCAAGAAAGCCAAATCCTTTGATGCCGAAGCAGTCATCAGGGCCTGGGAGGGGATGGAGTATAATAGTTTGGTTGGGAAGCAGATTATGCGAGCCTGCGACCATCAAATCATGATGCCAGGGCCCGTTGGCGAAATTCAGGCCAAGTCAACGATTTTTCCGTTCCCCTTCGCCGGGACGGCTGTAATGATCCCGATGGATAAAGTGGCCGTTCCACTCAGGGAGACTGGGAATCCCAGATGTACCGGCGGTATGTGATCAGAAGTAAATAGAGACAGATTCGGGAAGGGATGGCTGGCACCCGGCCTTCGATCCCTTTCTCTCGGATAAACCAGAAAGGAGACATCTATGACCCAGAAGATTAAGAAAGTGGCTGTGATCGGCACCGGCCTCTTGGGTACGCAGATATCCATGTTGTCGGCTTACGCGGGTTATAAGGTCAGCGTTTATGACACCATCGCCGGTGCCTTCGACGACACCTACAAGAAACTTTCCACGGATTTCAAGGCGAAAGGAATCAGTCCTTTTATCCCTTGGGAACATTGGGAGAAGTGTAAGGTGGCCATAAACTTTACGACTGATCTCGGCGATGCGCTTAAAGAGGTGGATTTGGTGGTCGAGGCGATCACGGAGGACCTGGAAGTAAAACGCAAAGTCTTCAAGCAATTGGGGGAGGCTGCGCCCGCTAAGGCAATCTTGGCATCGAATAGCTCTTCCCTCCCGGTATCAAGAATGGAACAAAGCAGCGGCAGACCAGAGCGGTGTATCAACACTCACTTTTATTATCCGCTGCAGGGCATGATCATGGTGGACCTTATGCCCGGTACGAAGACCCTACCCGAAGTGATGGAAGCAGGTGAAGCATGGATTCGCTCGCTGCGATGTATTCCGTTGACGGTAAAAAAGGAAATCCTCGGCTTTTGTTTTAACAGCGTCTGGCGGGCGATTAAAAAACAATGTCTCTATATGTGGGCCAATGATTTTGTAGATTTCCGTGACATTGATCGGGCCTGGCGCGTCTTCACGGGAATGAAGATGGGACCTTTCGCGCTGATGGATTCGGTTGGTTTGGATACGGTCTATAACATCGAAATGGTCTATTACAACGATTCGAAGGATCCGAAAGATAAGCCCCCTGAGGCATTGATGGAGAAGATAAAGAAAGGTGAGTTGGGTGTGAAAAGCGGGAAGGGATTTTATATTTATCCAAATCCCGAGTTTCTCAAGCCTGACTTTTTAGATCCGAAGAAATAAGAGGTTCGTTTCGTCATTCCCGCCCCGTTACAAAAAACGGGGCAGGAATAACAAGAATAATAGAGGCATAGGAGATTCTTGCTACAGGTGCCGATAGTAGAATGAAAGGAGCTAAACAATATGAAGGATAAAGTCATTATTACTGCAGCGATTACGGGAAGCATTCATACGCCAACCATGTCACCCCATCTTCCCATAACACCTAAAGAAATTGCCGACGAAGCGGTTCGGGCTTACGAAGCCGGGGCGGCCGTCTGTCACGTTCACGCCCGCGATCCCAAAACAGGTGCTCCCTCTTCTAACCTCAACCTTTTCAAAGAGATCATCACAAGCATCAAGAGCCGCTGCAATATGGTCATCTGCATTACCACCGGTGGCGACGGGAGGATGCCAGTCGCGGAGCGTGTAGCGCCCGTGACGGTCTATAAACCAGAGTTAGCTTCATTGAATGCTGGATCCATGAATTTTGCATTATTTCCATTGCTTTCCCGATATAAAGAATGGAAATTTGAATGGGAAAAAGAGCGCTTGGCGACAAGCGAAGATTTCATTTTTCCCAACACATTTAAATCCATGAAAGAGTACTGCGCAGCATTCAACGAGGCTGGGACAAAGCCGGAGTTTGAAGCTTACGATGCGGGAATGGTGAATAACGTTGCTTTCGCGATTCAGGCCGGTTACGTAAAACAACCTGTTTATATTCAATTCGTCATGGGAGTTCTTGGGGGAATCACCCCCAGCCCGGAAAATCTGTTGTTCCTTGTCGACTATGCCCGCAAGCAGATCGGTAATTTCATATTCTCGGTTTGCGTTGCAGGTCGCGCCCAGTTTCCAATATGCACGCAATCATTACTCATCGATGGAAACTGCCGGGTCGGGCTGGAAGACAACCTCTATTTGGAGAAAGGTGTGATGGCAAAAAGCAATGCTGAACAGGTGACGAAAATGGTTCGGATTGCCAAGGAGTTTGGCCTTGAACCGGTCACTCCCGACGAAGCAAGGGGAATTCTTGGCCTGAAAGGGATAGACAAAGTAAACTACTAAAATTAATTAACCAATCGGTTCTTGTGCAAAAGAGCAGAAACCGGGTTGTTTTTGGTCCATGACCCCCATCCTCAGCTTAACGTAATTTGCCTAAGTTCTCTTCAATAAATTTCACGAATGTCCTGAAAGAGACGGGCTCTTCCATTTCAAACTTGACAAGCCTATCGGATTCATTTAGTTTTTGACAAATGGATCGCCGGCTCATCCTGGCCTCAAAGTCTCCCCGTCGATATGAATTGCTAAAACAAGTGGGCCTTGATTTCGAGGTGGTGCCAAGCAGGGTGATAGAGGATTTCGTTCGAACGGAATCCCCTCAAGATCATGTCATTCGATTGGCTGAAGCCAAAGCCGGGCAGGTGGGGAGTGAATATCCGAATCGCTGGGTGATTGCTGCGGATACCATTGTTTACATTGGGGGGTCCATTTTAGGCAAACCGCAGAACGGCGAAGAGGCCAGAGAAATGCTACATCGCTTAAGCGGTCAAGAACATTGGGTATTGACCGGGTTTTTTGTATGTCATTTGGAAAATGAGAAGAGTGATAAAGAGGCAGTCCAAACGGCGGTAAGAATAAAGCGTCTAACGACTGCCGAGATCGAATGGTATGTAAAGACGGGAGAGCCCTTTGATAAAGCGGGAGGATACGCCATTCAAGGGATTGGCTCTTTTATGATCGAATCGATCCGCGGGTCCTATACCAACGTCGTCGGCCTCCCCCTCTGTGAGTTGATACAGATGCTGAGTCGATTAGGGGCCATAAGAATTTCGGAATGTGGAATGCGGATTGCGGATTGAGAGGGAAAATCCTGATTCGTACTCCCTTGCTAAGGGCAAAGAGGGGTTGAGGGGATCAAATAGATCTATGTCCTCAGTTAAGGATAATCTTTTAAGGGTGATGGAGAGAATAGAGAAAGCCGCTCGAAAAGCCGGGCGAGACCCGGCCGAGGTCAAATTGGTTGCCGTCTCCAAGACCGTCGAGGTGGCTCGAATCAGGGAGGCCATTGAAGCGGGCGTTTCTATCCTGGGCGAGAATTATATCCAGGAGGCGCAAAAAAAGATCGAGGAAATTGGAAAGCCCGTTTCCTGGCACTTCATCGGCCATCTCCAATCGAATAAGGCGAAATATGCCATTCGCTTCTTCGATATGATACACTCTGTAGACAGCCATCCCCTGGTTGAGGAGTTGAACCGGAGGGCAGAGCAAGCGGACCGGGTGATCAAGGTAATGATTGAGGTAAATCTTTCCAAGGAAGCGACTAAATTCGGGACGGATGAAGAGATGGTATTCACTCTCGCCAGGAGAATTCAAACCCTTAAACATCTTTCCTTAGAAGGGCTGATGACCATGCCACCGTATTTCGATTCGCCAGAAATGAGCCGTCCTTATTATATTGCCCTCCGAGAACTAAAGGGGAGGATGGTTAAGGAAAGGATTCCGATGAAAGAGCTCTCCATGGGGATGTCGAATGACTTCGAGGTCGCTATAGAGGAGGGGGCCACTTTTATACGGGTGGGGACAGCAATCTTCGGACCAAGAAAGGAAGTTCGGAGTTGAGAGTTCGGAGTTTGGAGTTCGTAAATAGCAAATCCCGTCAGCCTTCCCTCTCCCCTCAGGGGAGAGGCAGGGTGAGGGGTGGTCATTGGAGATTTGAATTTTGAATTTGTTTGGGATTTGGGATTTGAAATTTGGAATTTCAGATGAGGCTAAAAGGTGAGAGCAAACAGAGTTGAAATTCTATTATTGGCTATGCTGATAGTGTTGAGCGCTTGCGCCAAGAAGGGTCCTCCTGTGCCCTGGGAATCGATCGTTCCCATGAGAATCGTGGACCTCCAAGCCGTTCCGAGGGAAGGTCGTATCCGTTTGGAATGGAAAACCCCGAAGGAAAATACGGATAAGACGCCGCTTACAGATTTGGTAAGCTTTCAAATTCTGAGATCCGAAGGAGTTCTCGTTGGAGAGGAATGTAAGGGGTGTGGAGGAAAACCGAAGGTTGTCTACGAGATGAAGGTGACCCCGGAAAATTTCGTTCCGGGTAAGAAGGTATCGATTTTTTTTGAGAATCAAGAGCCAAGAAGGGTCTATGTTTATGAGATTGTTTCGGTGAATCAGAGAGGGTACCCGAGCTCTCCCTCGAACCCGGTCACTGTTTACTGGGATCATCCTCCTGCTTCACCTTCTGTTGTGAGGGCGGAGCGCGGAGATAAGAAAGTAGATCTCTTGTGGGAACCCGTCGAGGGTGCCACGGGCTATAACGTTTATAGGAGGTTAGAAGGAGAACAGGGGTTTCCCCTCAACCCGTCGAACAGGGAGCCGCTAAGCGTAACGCGGTATACCGACCTGACCGTGCATAACGATATAAAGTATTTCTATTCAGTGAGGGCGGTGAGAAGAGTGGTCAAGACCGACGTAGAGGGAAAGGGGTCTCCTGGTTTAGCCGTGACCCCGATCAAGCTCATTCCGCCGAGTGCGCCCGCTGCGTTGGTAGCCATTCCCGTCAAGGAGGGGATAGAGTTAAATTGGAGGAGGAATCCGGAGGCCGATATTCTCGGGTATAACGTCTATCGTCGGAAACTCGGAGAGAAAGAATTTCAAAAGGTGAATGAGACTCCCGTGACGCAAGACACTTATCTCGATACCGGCGTTGTTTTGCGGCAAGAATACGAGTATGCGGTCGCAGCCGTGGATAACTCTCCACGAAGAAATGAAAGCGCCCGCTCCGAAGAAGTGCGGGTGAAGTATCTGTACTAATGCGGATTTCGGAGTTCGGATTGCGGAGTAAGAAAGTTGAACATAATTTCTGGAATATGAATCTTTAGGTTTCATTCCGCATTCCGCAATCTACATTCCGCAATGGATAAAGTGATGCATTTCTTTGAGTATAAGGATCATCAGCTTTATTGTGAAGGGATTCCCGTTCAGCAAATCGCTGAAAAAGTGGGCACCCCTTTCTATCTCTACAGCTATCAGACCTTAGTCAGACATTTCACCGTTTTCGATGAGGCCTTCAAAGGGATTCCTCATCTCATTTGTTATTCTGCCAAGGCCAATTCCAATCTGGCTCTCCTCCGTCTCTTCGTCAACCTGGGCGGAGGAGTGGATGTGGTCTCCGGAGGCGAGCTTTATCGCGCCCTCAAAGGTGGAGCGAACCCGCAAAAAATTGTCTATTCGGGAGTCGGGAAGAGAGAAGATGAAATTGAATATGCCTTGGAAACGGGCATTCTCATGTTCAATGTGGAGTCTCCTCAAGAGCTCCAGGTGATCAATGAAGTAGCGGGCCGAATTGGGAAAAAGGCGTCGGTCGCCATACGCGTCAACCCGGATATCGATCCAAAGACACACCCTTATATTTCAACCGGCTTGAAACAGAGTAAATTTGGGATTGACATCCTTCGTGCGCCAATGGCCTACCGCCTTGCTTCGCGGTTGCCGAACCTAAAGGTTGTGGGCATTGATTGTCATATCGGATCCCAATTGATCGAGGTAGGACCCGTCATCGAGGCGTTGAGGAGACTCAAACAGTTGGTTGAGAATTTGAGAAAGAAAGGAATAGAGGTTCAATACTTGGATTTGGGAGGTGGTCTGGGGATCACCTATGAGGATGAAGAACCGCCTGACCCTGTGGAATACGCCTCCCCCATTCTTGAACAGATTCGTGGGTTCGGCTGTACGCTCGTTTTAGAGCCGGGTCGCGTCATCGTCGGGAACGCAGGGGTTTTGGTGTCAAAGGTCCTCTACACGAAAGAGAATGAAGAGAAGCGGTTCGTGATCGTGGATGCAGGCATGAACGATCTCGTCCGGCCCAGTTTTTACGGGTCCTACCACCAAATCCTCCCCGTAAAAGAGGAGGCCCGGGAAGAAATTGTAGCCGAGGTGGTCGGTCCCATCTGCGAGTCGAGCGACTTTTTTGCAAAGGGACGAAAGATCCCGGATCTACGTGCGGGTGAGCTGATTGCCGTGATGAGCGCGGGAGCCTATGGATTTTCTATGTCCAGCAACTATAATGCAAGGCCCAGGATCGCTGAGGTTTTGGTTCGGGACGATCAGATGTTTGTTATCCGCCGTCGAGAGGGCTATGAGGATTTGATCCGGGGAGAAGAAATCCCGGAGTTTCTTACATCCGTAAAGAGTAAAGTGTAAGGCGTAAGGTGTAAAATATTTTCCCCTTGCGTCTTGCGCTTCACGCCTAACGATGGGAGAGTTCATGAGAGTTCCTTTCATGAAGATGAGCGGAAGCGGCAACGACTTTATCCTCATCGATCATCGGGAACCCTTCCTCGAAGAGGATCGTCTGAAAGACTTCATCCAGAAGGTCTGCCAAAGGAGAGTCTCTGTGGGGGCAGATGGTCTCATCCTGATCGAGCGATCGAAGAAGGCCGATTTCAAATGGCGTTTCTACAATGCGGACGGGAGCGAGGCAGAAATGTGCGGGAACGGGGGGCGTTGCGCTGCCCGTTTTGCTTATTTAAAAGGGATTGCAGGTCCTTCTCTGAAATTTGAGACATTAGCTGGAATCCTTTCTGCACAGGTGGATGGAAAAAAGGTGAAATTAGAGATGACAAAACCCTTCGGTCTCAAGCTCGATGAGACCGTTCGTATTGATGGAGAGAAAGAAGTTTTTTCGTTCATTAATACAGGCGTTCCCCATGCTGTGCTTTTTAGGGAAGACCTTGAGAAGTTGGATATTGTTAAAATCGGAAGGGCGATTCGGCGCCATTCCTTTTTTGCACCTGCTGGAACCAATGTCAATTTTGTCAGGGTAGAGAAGGGGAATCCGTTGTCCGTCCGCACATATGAGCGCGGCGTGGAGGATGAGACCCTGGCCTGCGGCACCGGGGTTGTGGCGTCGGCATTGATTGCTGCCTTCAAGGGACTGGTAAAATCTCCTGTGTCGGTTAAGAGCAGGGGAGGGGAAGCGTTATCGGTCCATTTTGAAATCGAAGGCAAGGAAGTAAAAAAAGTTTTTTTCGAGGGAGACGTCCACTTCGTCTATGAAGCGGAGATGTGGGAGGAGGCGTATCAATGAAGGAGATCAAAGCCATTGTTGTTGGCGCGGCGGGAAAAATGGGAAGCCGAATCATTCATATCATTCATGAAACCCCTTCCATCTCCCTCTATCGCGCCGTTGAGAGACCCGATCATCCGGCTATCGGGAAAGATATCGGGGAGGTCATCGGATTGGGTAAAATGAATATCCCTTTGGAGGGAGGTCTGGGAAAGGCTGGAGGAGATGTAATCATCAATTTTACCAACCCTAAATCCTCCATCGAGAGTCTGGGGTTCGCTAAAGAAACAGGTTCGGCCATAGTGATCGGCACCACCGGCTTGGGCCCGGAGCAATTGGAGCGGGTCAAGGATCTTGCGAAAAGCGTCCGATGTGTCTTCTCGCCCAATATGAGTGTGGGGGTCAATGTCATGTTCAAGATCGTCCAAGAGGTTGCTCGAGTTCTGGGCCCGGATTATGACATAGAGATTTTTGAGGCGCACCACCGTCTAAAGAAAGATTCGCCCAGTGGTACGGCAGTGAAATTGGGAGAGTTGGTGGCCAAGGCGGCGGGAAGGGATTTTAGTAAAGTGGGCGTCTACGGCAGAAAAGGGATGGTGGGCGAGAGGACGAAGGAAGAGATCGGGATGCAGGTGATCCGGGCAGGAGATATCGTGGGAGAACACACCGTGCTCTTTGGTGGAATCGGTGAACGATTGGAGATTATCCACCGCGCACACAGCCGGGATAACTTTGCCCGTGGAGCCATCCGGGCAGCCCTCTGGGTGGTCAACCAGCCCAACGGGCTTTACGACATGCAGGATGTGTTGGAGCTAAAGTAACCCCTAAAGTGCAAAATGCCAAAGTCCAAAGTTCAAATTCTTAAAAAGTCATGCTGAATTTATTTCAGCATCTCCAAAAAACCAGACCCTGAAACAAGTTCAGGGTGACATTTATAAGCTATGCCAGAAAACCCCAGGCTTTTAAGCCTGGGGATGAATGGCATCCTTTCGAAGCGAAGCCAGTTGAAACCTGGCGGAGCGGAGTAATTTCCGACATGATCTGGCTATGGCCAGATATCAGACTGGGTCTCATACGAAACACCGCTTGCAGTACCACCTGGTGTGGATACCGAAATATCGTCGGCGAATACTGCGAGGTAAAAT
>Ga0208821_1000475_pt1 | contig 30876 bp, 30 predicted proteins | sample June2015DPH_20_5_FD_184720 | JGI IMG/M metagenome (GOLD analysis project Ga0208821, IMG submission 184720) | Peatland microbial communities from SPRUCE experiment site at the Marcell Experimental Forest, Minnesota, USA - June2015DPH_20_40... | ecosystem: Environmental > Terrestrial > Soil >... | reverse complement strand
GCCACCGACCCCGAGCCGGCAGATCGAGTTGGTCAACCTTGCCCAACAAGCGAACCGCAAAGTCATCCAGCCCGATGCGCACGACGTTTCGGGACTCCTTTGCAGCCCATGCATGGCCAGAGTGATATGAGAGGCCGGCGGGAAGCTTAAAGCCGCCCACAATGTTCATGGGAAACGACACTTCCTCAGGCTCCGCTGGAGCCACCACCGCTTTCGCAGCTTGCGGCCGCCGAGTCTGCAAGAAATAATCAACGGTGACGAAGCAAACGAATGTGGCGAGAACTAATACTGCTAGCATGTGACACCCCATGTCCGCAGCCCCTTTCGGATGGGGCGCGAAGGCTTTGATTTCCGCCCATACACCAGCAGGTGGGGGACCATAGACTCGTTCAAAATGGAACTGCAAGGGTTAAGGTATATAACGTGTTTTCAAACAGATAGCGGACAGCATGAGGAACTGGCGAGATGGACAATAGGTCCGAACTGCGATTTGCCTACTGAGAATTACAACACGCGAAGCCTTCTGGGGCGACGGACCATTGATAAGCTATTTTCTTTTCAATAGGATAGAACTTGATTAGAATCTCAACATACACTGCTGAGAATATTAGCAGGAAACCTTTGGCGCGAGTCGAGATGTGAAACATCGCTCTTGATTCTTGAGCGCCCCACAGAGGGCCGCCAACGGTCGGTCAGGGCGTTGGCAGGTTGCGCGTGTTCGCCAATCCCCACTTGCTGCCAGCCTTGATCTGATATGAGCCAAGACCGAGCCGTTCTCATTCCTTCCTATCGCCTTTTCTAACCGCTTGCCTAGCAGCATTTTCCCGCACACCTTTTTTCCCAGGGGGCGTCTAAACCCTATGAGAGATCAAAAAGGAAATTCCGGCTAACCTGGCAAGGAGCGCACATGTGGAATCGAGTGCGTGTGCTTTTTATTCTTTCATTCCTGGGTCTCAGGTTTGGCATCCCATTTTTATCCGCCGAATCAGCGCCGAACAACCGAGTGCAACTGACGTTGGACGCAAGCGAAGCTGATCAGGTCCTCGCTATTCTGACGCTCCGCGCGGACGGCAAACCGGTTGACGACTCGCAATGGCAGAGGCTGTTCGCCACGGAACCATATCAGCGCCTGAAGAAGCGCGAAGCGGAGATTGGACAGCAATTCCACGTCCCGACCCTGGCGTTCACGGATAGTGATTTCAAGAAATTCGTTCTTTCCGAGGATCTTCGAGGCCACGTCCGGGAGCTCTCGAGCACGCTTGACGCCTGGAAGAAAGCTGATCTGCGCTCGAGCGCCGATCGTGCGCTGGCCTACTTGCCGGCCACTGCAACCATCCGGGCCAAGGTCTACCCCATGATCAAGCCCAAGAACAACAGCTTTGTCTGGGGACCTCCATCTGACCCAGCCATCTTTTTGTACCTTGATCCCGGAGTCAGCCGCGAGAAGTTTGAGAATACCGTCGCCCATGAACTACATCACATCGGACTGCGCAGCCTCGGCCCCCTGTACGATCAGAAAATCGCTGCTTTACCGGAACGTGCACGCGCGGCAGCCGACTGGATGGGATCGTTCGGAGAGGGCTTCGCCATGCTGGCTGCCGCGGGAGCGCCAGACGTCGATCCCCACGCCGCCAGCGCCGCCCGGGAACATGCCCGTTGGGATCACGACATGGCCAACTTCAGCAGCGACCTCCGATCGGTTAACGGCTTCTTCGCCGATACTCTCAACGGGAAGTTTCCCAACCGGGACGCCATAGACGAAAAAGGATCCAGCTTTTTTGGCGCGCAGGGACCCTGGTGCACGGTCGGCTACAAAATGGCGGTGACAGTTGAGAAACGCTTCGGCCGCCCGGCCCTCATCGAGACAATGCTCGATCCACGTTGCCTGCTCGTGCTTTACAACCACGCCGCGTCAGAGCAGAACGCTGCTGGCAAAGAACAACTTCCGATGTGGTCAGATTCCGTGCTTGCGGGCGTGAGCGCGCCGTCTTGTGCAGCTACCGCGCGACCTTAGAGTGAGTCCAGAAAACCGCAGACTGCTTGTAGCACGGGCCGCGGCGACAGCGGCCCATCTTCCACCAACTCGAGAAGCGTACCCAGACGCATATCTTCTTGTGCGTCCTAGCCTACCATCTGCTGGTGGCCATCGCGAAACGCTTCCTGGATGGGGGCGTCCACACCTCGTGGGGGATCCTGAGGCAACAACTCAGCGCTCACCAGATGGTCACGCCGCGGCGGGCTGCCGACCCCTCAGGGGAGTTGCCTGAAGATTCGCACCGGGACCACCCCGGAGGCCGTTCACAAGCAAATCTACTCCACGCTCAAGATTCCCCTGGAAATGATGAAGCCCTGTCGAACCTGGGAGGAGGTGCCCACATCGTGACGGAATAAAACACGAACTCATTGTAAATAAACCACTTCACTCCGCGGAGTGCGGAAGTTGGGTTAATTCACGATATATCGTGCCTTCGCCCGGCATGAGTCGTTCGCAGGGATACTGTTTGACTGCGACTCGACGCCGGCAGTCCGCGCCGGGCTGCGTCGCTCCTATCCGAGACAAGGTGGGAAGTGCCTCCGCCTTGAAGCTAGCAGATCAGGATTTGAGCTGTCTGATCGTAAAGGCTCGCTATCAAACCAAAAATCCGGCAGACAGTCACCGACCGCCAACCTTGGGGTGAGCTATGTCAGTCGAGCTGTTGGATACGGAGAAGCGACTGTGAGCAATTTGAGACAGCCCCCATAGCAGGGAGCCTGCATACTCAGACCGTGCTCGCTCGGTGACGAGTGAAAAGAACTGGCCGGCAGGCCTTCTCGCACTCCGAGCCAGTGTGGGTGGCAACCGAATGAACGCTTATAAGAAGGATGTCCCGCTCTCGACCGGCCTCACGAGCGATGAAGCCCGCCGCCGGCTCGAGAAGTTCGGTCCAAACGCAGTGCCTGACACGGCTCTGCATCCCTTACGCAGGGCGCTGACCAAGTTCTGGGCGCCGGTTCCATGGATGCTCGAAGCTGCGATCGTGCTCGAGCTTGCCCTCGGCAAGTACGTCGAGGCTGCGATCATCGCGGTTGTCCTGGTCTTCAACGCGGTTCTCGGATTCTTCCAGGAAGGGCGCGCTCAGGCGACTCTTGCCGCGCTGAAGTCGCGGCTCGCGTTGAACGCCTCGGTCCGTCGCGATAATGCTTGGGCGACCGTGCCCGCTACTGGACTAGTGCCTGGCGATGTGGTGAAGCTATCGCTCGGCGCCGTGGTGGCCGCCGACGTGCGTCTGACCGAAGGCCAGATCCTGCTCGACCAGTCCATGCTCACCGGCGAATCAGTGCCCATCGAAGCTGGGCCCGGCCTCGAAACCTATGCAGGAGCGCTGGTGCGGCGCGGTGAGGCGGTTGCGGAGGTTACGGCGACCGGAGCGCGCACCAAGTTTGGACGCACCGCGGAGCTGGTCCGCACCGCGCACGTCGAAAGTTCGCAGGAGAAGGCCGTTCTGCGCGTGGTGCGCAATCTCGCCATGTTTAATGGCGTCATCATCGTGCTGCTGGTGGGGTATGCCTACGCTCTCAAGCTGCCGCTGGGTGAGATCATTCCCCTGGTGCTCACGGCGGTTCTGGCGTCGATCCCCGTGGCGCTGCCTGCCACCTTTACGCTTGCGGCGGCGCTCGGCGCGCGGGCTCTGGCACATCTGGGCGTCCTTCCAACGCGCCTATCCGCCGTGGATGAAGCGGCCAGCATCGAGGTCCTGTGCGCGGATAAAACCGGCACGCTGACGCGCAACGAGCTGGAAGTGACCGCCGTACACCCTATGCCCGGCTTTGACAAATCACACGTGCTGGGAATCGCCGCCCTCGCCAGCTCGGATGGCGGGCAGGATCCCGTCGACGCGGCCATTCGCTCCGCCGCCTTGCAGGCCGTCGCCTCCGATCTACCGAAACTGAGCAAATTTGTGCCTTTCGATCCCGCCACGAAGATGTCCGAGGCCACGGCTGTGGATCGGAGCGGCGCCACGGTGCGTGCCGTGAAGGGAGCCTTTGCCGCAGTCATAGGCCTCACCGAAGCATCGCTTGATGCGTCCACGACAGCGAGCCAACTGGAGGCACAGGGCTTCCGGGTGCTGGCCGTCGCGGTGGGCCCGCCGGAGGCGGTGAAGCTCGCGGGAATCATCGCTCTCAGCGATCCACCTCGAACCGATTCGGCGGCGCTCATTACGGAGTTGCGCGCCTTGGGCGTCCGCACCGTCATGGTGACGGGCGATGCCCCTGCGACGGCCGCGATCGTGGCTCGCGCGGTAGGTCTCGAGGGAGCTGTCTCGCCACCCGGACCCATCCCCGACAGTGTGCACCCCGAGGATTTCGCTGTCTTCGCCGGCGTCCTCCCGGAGGGAAAGTACAACCTCGTCAAGGCGTTCCAGAAGGGTGGCCACACGGTGGGTATGTGCGGCGACGGCGCCAACGATGCGCCGGCGCTGCGCCAGGCACAGATGGGAATCGCGGTGTCAACCGCCACCGATGTTGCCAAGTCAGCGGCCGGCATCGTGCTGACCCAACCAGGACTCGGCGGTATCGTCGCTTCGGTAAAAGAAGGCCGCGTGACGTTTCAGCGCATCCTGACTTATGCGCTAAACTCGGTGACCAAGAAAACTGTGCAGGTGCTCTTCCTGGCGGTCGGTCTGATCATGACCGGACACGCGATCCTGACCCCCATGTTGATGGTTATTATTATGCTCACCGGCGACCTCCTCGGCATGTCCACGACGACGGACAACGTGCGACCCTCCCCGAGGCCCAATGCCTGGCGAATCGGCGAATTGACGATCGCGGGTGTCTTCATGGGAATCTCCGAGCTGGTCTTTTGCACTGCCGTCCTGGCGATCGCCAAATTCCGCCTGGGCCTTGGAATCGAAACTTTAAGAACTTTGGCCTTCGTGGCCATCGTGTTCGGCAATCAAGCAACAACCTATACGAATCGTGAACGCCGGCGCCTGTGGTCCTCTCGTCCAAGCCGGTGGCTCCTCGGGTCGTCTGTCGTTGATCTGCTGATCGCCTCAACGCTGGCGACTTGCGGAATCGCCATGACTCCTCTGCCTATACTTGTTGTGGGAGGAATACTCGTGGCGGCAGCGGCCTTTGCATTCCTCTTGGACTTCGCCAAAGTCCCCGTGTTCAATCGCCTCAGGATCGCATAGAGAAAGGATGCGCGGTCAGGATGAACTGGTATCGAGAGGAACTGCCACAGGGTTAAAATTAGGGCCGAGACGATCCTTCCCTGCATCAGTCAGGAAACCCTGGCGCAAATGGCCGGCGCCGCCCGGTCACGAGGGAGTCATTTCATGAACAATTTCAGGAAGCTTGGCTTTGTCGATTACACGGGCAAAGGCGCGTTGACGGTCCGTAGCGGTCTCCTCAGCGTGGTCCTACACGACTAGCATCCATGTTATTCGAGCGTTTTCCGCGACCCTCGCCGTCCCGGCAAGGATTGTTGCAGGCATCCGGATAGGGCTACCCGAGCCTCCTTGCTCCCCTTCCCACTTGAAACCCCGAATACCCCACCCCTTAACCAGCATTGGTTCCTCAGTCTGCCGGACGCGCAGCAGAAGATCGAAGCCTGGAGGCAGGACCACAACCGGGTCCGGCCTCATAGCTCGCTGGGGAATCAGACCCCGCAAGAATTCACAGCGCGGGGTGGGCTCTCCGGTCGGCTACAGCTCCCTGCGAGCCCGCCCCGAGAGAAAAGCACAGGGGAAACCAAGAGGAAGAAACCCCGATGGCGACGATTCCAATCACCCTGGAAGCGGAGGTGAAGGCGTTGCTGGCGGAGGCGGCGCGAGTGGATGCGGAGGAAGACCGGTGGCCCACTCGGCCCAAAATCGCTCCGCATCCCGCTTTGCGAGACACCCGTAGCGTGCCCCGCTGACGATAGTCGGTCATCCCACTGGCGCGCTGGAATTCTCCCAGCAGGTTGAATAGCATCAGGATGCTCAGGAAGGCTGCCTCGGTAGCGAAGAACTCCTTCGGGCAGAAATCGTCAGCGGCCAAGTCCGACTTCAACTCCTCAATCCGCTGCTCCATCCCGCCTCGCGCGACCCGCTGGTTGTAGCCGCGCCTTATCTCTTCCGGCGGGTCCTCCAGGTTGGTCACCAAGACCCTAAACATCTAACCGGGAACCTCGAACAATTTGCGGCCCCGCGGGCGCTCATGCGGAATTACGTTTACTCACTGAGAAGCGGGGCATAAACAGCCCCGCTTCTCAGCCATCGACCACCCCTCTCCTACTTTCACACCGAGTGCCTCGCGCCTTACGGGGCAGGCACGTTAATGACGGTCTGTACCATGGTGACCGATCCGGTTAGGCTTATCGCTCTCCCGTCCAGCACCGTAGACGCCGTCGGAGTCGTGCTGTTGCCGGGATTGGACAATGTGACTGCTGAATAAGCGATTATGGTTCCCACCATAGTGCCGCCCCCTCCATAGTTAATAGTCGCGGCGCTGCCGACCTGCCAAAAGACGTTCTTGGGCAGGGCGCCGCCCTCCAGGATCACGCTGATGTTGGAAGGGACCCCCGGGACACCCACGGTGAGTGAACTCGCCATCTGGAAGACCCAGACATCAGTGGCAGTGCCGCTGAGGTAGAGAGGCGATCCCGTTATCGAAAACGCGCCCGAGGCGGCCTTATAGACGCCAGGACCGACGGTTTTCCCGCCGAGGTTGCCGGCGGTGCTTGGATCTGGACCTGTTGTTGCTAGTCCTTTGAGGGCGTTATACGCGGTGGTCGCGTCGGCTAAGGCCTGAGTTGCGATCGCGCATGTCGTAGCATTTCCTTCAGTGGCCGTTCCACCAGGAGGAGGGGCACACGTGTCTATCGCCCCGTTCACCATTCCGTTATTAAGCGGCGTTACCGTATATATATTTCCTGACGTGTCCTGGAATCCAGTCACCTTGGTCGAAACAGCCGTGGTCGAAATACTCCCATTGATCACGGTAAGGAGTCCCTGGTTGGTGATCCCGGCGTAACCCCCAAAAGCCCCGAATAGCCCCGCTGTTGCAAGCGGTACGGCCGCTTTGCATCCCACCGACGTAGTCGTGAAGCTCCATATTTCGGGACTTGCCAGTGCAATGCCTGCCAAGTCGGTGACCCCGGTCGTGATTTCGGCTTGGTAGGTGTCGCCGGCTGTGAGATTGACCAGGGGCGTGAACGTTGCGATTAGGCCTGTTATGTCTAGGGAGACTGTTCCAATGACAGGCTCAGAGGAGGTGGTGTCAGTCACCGTGAAGGTCCCCGTGTTAATCGTTGCAAGGTCCATCTGCTTACTGAAGGTTGCGGTGATGGCCGCGTTGATACACGCCAATGTGGCACCATTCACAGGGTTCGTGGAAACCACTGTGGGCGGGATGATGTCTGGGGCCGTACCGGTCGTAAAGGTCCAAACATAATTACTTACCATGTGAATGCCCCCCAGGTTTGTGACCCCGGTTGTAATCGTGGCAGTGTACTCCGTACTGGCTGCGAGATTGGCGGTTGGCGTAAAGGTTGCAGTTGTGCCAGTGTAGGTCACCGTGCCCGATATCGTGCCTGATTCCAATACAAGCGTTTCCCCTACATGTTCCTGTAGGGTAAAGGTTGTCGCGGGCGATGTGATCGTTGAAGCGAGCATCGGCTCATTGAAGGTTGCGGTGATAATCGCGTTGAGGGGCACATCTATGGCCAGATTCAGAGGGCTTGTCACAATCACCGTGGGTGGGGTGAGGTCTGTGGACCCACCGGTTGTAAATGTCCATTGAAACGCACTTAGCATTTCAATGCCCGACGAGTTCGTGGCCTCGGTTGAAATGGTGGCAGTAAATTTGGTAAGGGGTGCCAGATTGCTTGAGGGTATAAAAGTTACAATGTTGTTTATAGCATCGTAGGTAATTAACCCGGGTATGGGGGTTGTGCCAGGTCCGGTTAGCGTAAAAGAGGCAATGACCGTTGCAGCGTTCATCGCCTCGTCGAACGTCGCGGTGACTTTCGTGTTGAGCGGAACAAGCGTAGCATTATTGAGAGGGGTCACGGAGGTCACCATGGGTGGCGCGAGGGTCGAACCTGTTCTAAAGCACCATATAAGGCAGGACTCGAGCCTTTGGCCGTTCGCATCTTTCACGCTATCTGTAATCGTGGCAGTATAGGTGGTATTGGGTGCGAGATCGCTTGACGGTGTAAAGGTCGCCGTCGTCCCCACGCAGCCGACTAGTCCTGGTACGGCTGGATTCCTTGGAGGTAGCCACCCCTCGGCCCCCCCCCCTACCCAGTCTTCCTTCAGGGTAAAGGTTGACGTGGTAACCGTTGAACAGTCCAATTCCTGATCGAAGGTTACCGTAAGCACCTGATCGAGAGGCACGCCTCTTGCGCGATCTGTGGGAATCGTGGAACTCACCTCAAAATGGGTATCCTTGCGGATCGCATACAGCGCAGACACGAATAAAAAAACGACCGCCGTTGTGGCAAAAATCCGGTAAATTGCTTTCCTCATGGTTGCCTCCTGAATTATGCCCACTCCCTCAGAAGTGGGGCATTCGGACTGACCGGCCTCGGCGTTGCCAGGAGCGTTCCCGGCTCTCGACCGCATCCGGCCACAAAAACGACCTGTAGGACTGCCATAAACCACAGCTTGCTAACTTTCCATGTGCCCATTCGCAACCTCTCTTTTTGTTTGGTCACATGGCGTCTCCTCCCCGGCTCAGTGGCCGCCCTAACATTAACAACTTAACATCCCAATCGATGCATCCTATTAAGTCGGGTTCTGACCTGTCTGTTCAAGAACGCACACCCGTTTGTTCAAAATTGCTCACCCCGGTTGTTGAGGGGAAACTACCGTGTGAGGCCGGGTCGGTTTTCCCACCGGCGAGGAAGGCTTCCCAATCAACAGGCTGGGTTTTCATATTTGCCATAACAACCTCCCTCTGCTTGCTGAAGGCGAGCCGTATCCTCAACACTAATTGGTTTCTGGCGAGGTCCTGACACCGCCTTGCGCGTCGGCTTCGCCTCAATACAGTTACACGGTGCGAAAGGCCTGCTGACTCATTGTGTCTCAAAACCGACGACCAGTATCTTTCCCGACATAGGACACTTCTCCCGAGTGAGGAAATGATGTCCTTTAAGACGAACAGACACAATTCTGGAGATTGAGTATTCGACAGTACATTGAGCGGCTGAACCTCTAGGCGTATCTACAGAGTCTACAGTAGAGACGAATGGCAGTGGATTGATCCACGCTGATGCTTGATAATTGCTAAAAAGTGCGCCAAGCTGGGGTTTGCTGCGCCGTATTTGAGAATCCTTCACACTCGGTTTCTCACAGAGTCCGAGTGTGCTGTTTTGGCTGTATGGTGTGTTCTAGGCATCACCAATCCTGGCCGCAAGGACAGGAGACTTCTCAAAACCGTGACAGTAGGGGTGAGCAATTTTGAGCAGACTCCCGACGCAGAATTTGTTGCACTATGAGGCTACGCCCTTGGGCGCCTGGGATGAGCCTGCCCGGGGGCAGTTCGCTGGATGAATCTGGACCTTTTGCGAGTGTCGAGGGTATCAGTGAGTCTAAAAGTCGCTTACGCTCTGTTCAAAGAGGCATGCTCGGCGTGGGCAGAAGACAATGCTTCTAGCCTGGGTGCAGCGCTGGCGTTTTACACAGTCTTTTCGCTCGCTCCGGTCCTGATTGTCGCGATATCGGTCGCGGGTCTGGCGTTCGGGCAAAAAGCGGCGGAGGGTGAATTCTCACGGCAACTCCAAGGCTTGCTGGGTGAGACGGGTGCAAGAGCTATTCAAGCACTCATCCAGAGCGCGAATCGGCCCGCGATTGGCGTCATTGCGAGCGCAATCGGCATCGGGATCCTACTGGTCGGTGCGTCAGGCGCGTTTGTTGAGCTCCAAGGCGCGCTCAATAAAATCTGGAAAGTTCAGCGCCGATCAGAAAGTATCTGGTTGGGCGTGATTCGAGAACGTTTTTTGTCCTTCGGCCTGGTCCTGGGCCTGGGCTTCCTGTTACTCGTGTCACTCGTGGTGAGCGCCGCGCTGGGGGCCGTGGGAAATTTCATAGCACCTCTGCTTCCCTGGCCCGTATTCTTGTTGGAATCGGTCAATTTTTTCCTCTCGTTGGGCGTGATTGCGCTGCTACTCGCACTGATCTTTAAGTATCTACCAGACACGGAAATTGCCTGGAGTGATGTGTGGTTCGGTGCGGCAGTTACGTCACTGCTTTTGACGACTGGCAAAGCGCTGATTGGGTTGTATCTCGCCAGGTCCACCGTCGCGTCAGCATACGGGGCAGCATCATCCCTCGTCATTATCCTCACTTGGGTTTACTACTCAGCACAGATTTTCCTTTTGGGCGCGGAAGTCACGCACGTCTACTCCTACCAGCACGGTTCGCGGGCCGAAGGAAGTCCTGTACATCTTCAGGACATCTGATACGGGTTGTTCGACATTCATAGAAGAAAAGGCCACCGTCTGTCATTCTGAGCGAAGCGAAGAATCCCCGCATTTGAAAGCTCAATCAGTGCGAGAAAATGCCGGGATTCTTCGCTTCGCTCAGAATGACAGACAACTGAGGGGCAGCAGCGTCAGGCGCTATCGCCGCGGGAGGGTCTTTGCTTAACAACTGCCGGTAAACGACTCGCAAAGCAGCGAGCACCGGAACCGAAAGAAAGCAGCCGGCTATACCTGCGACAGAGGCGCCCGCCAGGACTCCGAAGAGAACCAGCAAAGGATGTAGCTTCATGCCGGCGCTGAGCAAATGCGGTGACACAACATAATCCTGGAAAAAGCGGAACGCGACAAGGAACGCGAAGATCGCGAGCAGGTGGTGGGAGCCGCTCAAGCCAGCAACGAGCAAGACGATGACGGCTCCAGCCAGAGGACCCACCATGGGAACAAATTCCAGAGGAAAGGCGACAGCCGCCAACAGAATCCCATACGGAACGCCCATGATCGAGAAGAAGAGTCCATAAGCCAAAGATGCCACGACTCCCAACAACACCAACGCCCGCATGTATTGTGCAAGCAGCAGGTGCAGGTCAGCGGCAATTCTCTCCACCATGTCGCGGCGGGACCCTTCGGCAAGAAAGCCCAGCACGGAATTGCGCATCTCCCGCCCATCTTTCAAGAAGAAGAAACCGAGAATCGGAACCAGGACGATAAAGATGAGGCTTCCGGCGCGCGAGATGACCCCCAAGGCGGCATTCGGCAGCAGTGCCAGGAGATCTCGCGAATGATTGGCCAGTTGCTTTTGCACAGTCGAAATGACAGTGCTCTTCAGCGTCTGAGCGGAGGGTGAAACGGCGGGTGCGATCGGAGGCTCTAATTTCGAAAGGAGCTCTGGAAGCCTGGCTGCCAGTGCGTTCGCCTGGTGGACTACACGAGAGCCGATCGCAATTCCAATGACAATCAGAAACCCGACCAGCGCGAGGTAGACGAAGGTGAGCGCCAGCACCTTTGACCGCCCCGGTAGCCGCCGATCAAGAAGCTTCACCAGTGGCCAGAGCAGGTAGGCGAACAGCAGTGCTACGACAAAGATAAACAAAGTCTCGCGAATGAGAAACAGCAGTGCCACCAGCAGGAGAATAAAAACCACTGTCCAGGTGTAACGCGCGACGCGGAGATCAAGACCAAGCAAGATTCTGCTCCCTCAATTACCCAGACCACCTTCCAGACATGCCGTGCTCTACCCCGGTGGGCCAAACAGGCGCATTTGCCGGTTTCTTCCCTGTCCCCACGGCCTTCCCCGTATCTCAGGCGGGTCGGTGTCCACGACTGTCTAGCTCGAAGTCGGGGGATGGCCGCTCAGTTTTTGAGAGGTCCTCCCCTTCAAATAAGGCCTCACCCGCTGTATCGTGTATTCACCGAAGCGTGCCAATCGTGGAATGGGACGAGGATCATCCGATAGGAGGTTTGAGAGATGGATGAGCGAAGGGCGCGAATCGGCAACCAGCTTGACGAAGGCCGTGAGCGGAACGGCCAACAGTAATCCTATGACTCCCCACAGCCAGCCCCAGAACAGCATGCCGATGGTCACCGCCACGGGTCCGAGCAGAAGACGAGAGCCGACCAATCTGGGAATCAAGAAGTCCGCGGCGACCAAATGAAAAACAAGGATCGTGATTGCAATGGTGATGAAGGGACCGAAGGTGTTGAACTGGAGGAGAGCCGCCGCCAAGGGAACTGCGGCGGCCAGCAGGAGGCCGAGAAAGGGAATCAGATTCAGAAACGCGCTCACGATCCCCAGCGTCACGGCTCCCTTCATTCCCAGAACCAAGAATACCACCGACGTACCTGCGGCCATGATGGATCCGACGATCAGGTTCCCCAGCACAAATCCGCGGATCATATTGCCAAGATTACTGACAAACTTCGGGACGTCCATTTTGTCTTGGAACATGTTGGTGAGGCGAACAGACATCCGATCTTTTCCGGCCAACATGAAAAACACCAGGAAGGGAAGCACCCCGGCCATGATCAGGACACCGGATATCGATCCGACGCCTCGAACCAGAAAACTCGGCCAGTTCATCGGCACTGCTTTAATCGTCACCTCGGGCACGTGCTTCGAGCCTTCCACTAGTGGAGTTATGGACTGGGCGTTTTTCTCAAAACGCTCGAATTTGCTGACCACGGGAGCCATGGCCCGTTGAATTCGGTAAGCGTAGCTGGGAAACTCGTCTGCAAAAGCAGATGCCCTGTTATAGAGGACATAGGTCAGGGTCCCCGCGAGAAGCATGAAACACAATACAATTAATCCTGAGGCCAGAAGCCGCCCCAGGCCGATCTTTGCCACTCGCTCAACCAGGGGGTCAACTAGGATTGCAAGAAATGCCGACAGGACTATGGTGATACACAACGAACTGGCAAAGAAACAAAACGCCAGAACGATAGTCCCCAGGATGAGGCCCAAGAACAGCGCAATTTGTTTCAGCCACCGTTGCTCAGGATCGCCGCCAGGCGTCAGGAGTGTTGGAGAGTTCAAGAAGAGCTCCTATGGCCTTTAGAGCCGGTACAGTGACTCACTTCCCGGCCTGCCATCCGTTAACGACGCCCTGGATTTGTTTGGGCCGAAGACGCGTCAGCAACGAGTTCGGTGATCTCGTATTTCACGTCGCGCGAAACCATCGTGCAGGGGCCGAGTATCCGGACATGGGCGGTGGCTTCCGAAGCCGTCTGCAGCCACATTCCGCCCACATCGCCGTAGTGCAGCGCGATGCGCACGTCTCGCAGCCACCAAGAGGGAGCCTTCGCCGGCTGGCCCTCGGTGCGACGAAGCAAGTAGGTGTTGGCATCGACCCAGATGTTCCCGCGCAGCAGATTCTTGTCTTTGCGCCCGGGAAGCAACTCGAGGACGTAACAGCGTTGGCCGCTTACCTCTTCCTCGCCGATGAAGCGGAAATCATAATTGTCCGGCGAGATGTCGGTGGCGCCGTAATCTTTCGTGACTTCCGCTTCTTTTGCCAGCATGTGGCCAATAATCATTTTTCCCAGACCGCTCCCGTTAATCTGCTGAATGGTGTACTTCTTGGAGTCTGGGGGGACGAAGGTCACATCGGCAACCACTTCGGACTTGGTTGCTTGCCTTTCATTACCATACAGCTTGTATTCGCGGGTGACGATGTAAGGACGAAGGCGGGCCCGGTTCTCAGCCCGGGCCTGCGCCATGCGTGCCACGATGGTTTCCGCAGTTGGGACCGAGCTTCCGGTCTGAGCCGATGCGGATGCCATTGCGGCGACTAGATAGAGAAAAAGCAACCACGAGGTTTGGCGCCGCGCAGCCACGTAGAAAAAGCTCCGTGCTGCGTCGCCAATCTTGAACCACCAGTATTGCGGCATAGGCGCACCCTCCGCGATCGTTCGACGGGCCTTCGGCCTTGGATGACCCTAACCAACACTACAGCGACGGCCAGCAGGCCCTGAATAAGAGGAGGAGCAGCAGCGTTAAATCTTGCCGACCTCTAAGATTTGGCCTGTTCGGCCGCCTCACGAAACAGATCTGCGACCGGTGAGCAGGTTCCATAGCAACCAAATCACTGCAACCACGAGCAATATGTGGATGAGGCCTCCGCCAACGTGAAAGGCAAAGCCCAGCAACCACAGGATTACCAGAATCACGAAAATTGTCCAAAGCATGTTGTTCCTCCCCCGATGACATCCGCCTCTCAGCAGCGCCTGGCTGGCAACTCGGGGCACGTCTTTTATAGCTTGGGGTCATTCGCGTGTCAGCCCCATACTGCTCACACGTCTGGTCAAAATTGCTCATCCCAGTTAATGATGGGTACAGGGTGGAGTCGGCGAAAATTACGAAGGCATCGACATGGATACAGGCACGCGTGCAATCTTTGGTCCTGGTGTCATTTGGAATGGGGATCCGCTCGATCCGCCGGTCATTCCCGCGAAAGCCCTGGTCATTCCCGCGAAAGCGGGAATCCAGTCCGACGACAGCACATTTCCAAGGGTTTGCGGAGTAGATTCCCGCTTTCGCGGGAATGACCAGGTCTCGCAAATGACACCAATACTCGAAGCAGCTTCAGCTTGGCGCCTGCCATTATTGGATTCGGAACACCCTAGAACTGCACAATCTTATTGCGAAGAGCGTAGCGAATCAGGCCGCTCAAGGAATGGGTATCGAGCTTGTGCATGATGTTGCTTCGGTGGGTTTCTACCGTGTGAACGCTGACCCCCAAGCTGGCCGCGATCTCTTTGTTACTCTTCTCCTCTGCCAGAAGCTGGACAACTTCTCGCTCGCGAGGGGTCAGAAGGTCACGAGAGCGGTTCGTTCTGCCGGTTGTCTTGCCCCCTTCCAGGTAGCTCTCCACTACGACCGTGGCTGCCTTGGGTGAGAAAAAACCTTTGTGCCGGCCAAGCGCCGCCACGCCCTCCACCAAGTTTCGTCCTGCGTCGGACTTCAGGACGTAGGCACGAGCGCCTGATTCGACCACTCGACGTATTAACTGTTCGGACTCATGAAGCGTCAGGATAAGCACCTCGGTTCTGGGGAGGGCTTTCAGGATTTGTCGCGTGGCTTCCAAGCCATTCAATTCCGGCATGCTGATATCCATCACCACGACGTCGGGCTTCGTCTGTTTTGCCAGTTCAAGAGCCTCCCGGCCATTGGCCGCCTCCGCGCAAACTTCCCATTCGGGACGGACCTCCAGAAGGGCTCGCATTCCCTTCCGCACGACCTCGTGATCATCCGCCACCAGGATACGAAGCGTTTTCACTTAACGACCTCGGGGTTCGGGATCACCACTCGGACGGTTGCGCCTCGGCGGCTTGAATCGATTTCCAGCCGACCCCCGAGTTGTCTGGCGCGCTCGCTCATGCCCATAATGCCCACTCCAAGCTGTCCGCTTTTCTGATTGCCCGAGTGGAGGGCCTTCGCGGGCATCCCCTGGCCTTTGTCCGTTATTTCTAACTTCACCTCAGTCGCGCGCCGTGAAAGCCGTATGCTGGCTGTCGGACTTTTGGAGTGACGGTGGACGTTGGTAAGGCTCTCCTGCACTACGCGGAAAAGGGTCGTCTCTACCTCCTGGGGCAGCCGGCCAAAATTGGGAGACACTTTGAGATCGATCTTGATTCCGCTTCGCTCGGCAAACCCCTTAACGTACCAAGCCAAGGCTGAAGCCAAGCCATCTTCATCAAGCAGTGGCGGGTGTAACAAGTAGGAGAGAGTACGCATCTCCTTCAAGCACCGCTCTGCCACCTCAAGACCTCCAGATAGCGCTTGGCGTGCTTCCGGATTGAGCCTACCAGCCGACCTGTGCGCCAGGGTGAGGTTCGTCACCAAACCGACGAGGTTTTGGCCTATGGCGTCGTGGAGTTCCCGGGCAATGCGCCGCCGCTCCTCATCCTGCAACTGCAGCAGGCGTGTAGAAAGCCCGCGGAGAGCCTTTTCACCTTGCTTGCGTTCGGTGAGGTCTCTCATGACGGCCAACACACAGCTTGATCCCGTCTCATCAGCAATTGGGACCGCATAAGACTCCGCCCACCTCCGCGTACCTTTGAGCCCGACAATCTCGAATTCTAAATTGGCTCTGTTGCCGCTGCAAACTCCCTGCAAGAGAGCTTTGAACGCCGCCCGGTGCTCAGGAACAATCAAGGGAAGGACTGACTTTCCATTAACTTCGGCAAAGCTCTCAGCCTCGATCATGGCCAGGCCCGCCGGGTTCATTTGAAGGAGGTCGCCGTTGCACGCGACTTTCACGACACATTCCGGCTCGGTTTCAACGATGGCACGCAAGTGGCTTTCATTTTGCCGTAGCGCCTCCTCAGCCTCCTTGCGCCGGGTAATATCGATGATGGTCCCTAAGATGAACGGTTGACTGCCTGCCTGCCCTTCGATTAGATTCTCGTTAACCAGAACCCAAACCGGGCTGCCATCTTTTCGCTTAAGGCGCATTTCCAAATTCGAGAGGGTCTTTTCCGCCCTTATGCGGGCGGTGATTGCCTCCGGCTCGCGGGGATCAAAGTAAAATTCCTGCACTGGATGAGCTAAGACCTCTTCACGAGAGGCAAATCCGAAGACCTTGACGAAAGCTTCATTGCAGTCCGTGATGCGGCGGTCCAGGGCAGTGCGGTATACCCCGGCAAGGTTTTTTTCAAAGAGCTGGCGATACTGCTCCTCGCTTCTCTGCAGCGCTTCCTTCGCTTGCATCCGCTCAACCGCATAGAGAACGGCGCGGCAAATCCACTCGCCATTCACCTTTCCTATGGCGAGGTAATCTTGCGCCCCTTCCCGGACTGCTTGGAGGCCCAGCCTTTCATCGGTAACACCCGTTAGCACTACGATGGGAGTGCAGGGGAATTGATTGTGTAACTCCACAAAAGTGCTAGTGCCCTGGCTGTCCGGGAGCCCCAGATCCAATAACACCGCGTCGATTCCTCCCTTCGCCAGCCGCTCGACCGCCTTCAGCAAGCTTGGGGCATCCTCCAGGGCAGCTAAGGCGGGCTTCGCTTCCTTCAACATTTCCCGGATCAGGCGGATATTTCCCGCATTATCCTCCACCAGCAAGACCTTAATCGGCTCGGATGTCATGGCGTTTTTCCTTGCGGAAGTTTCACGATCGTCAACCCAAAATCTTCAACCGACTTCACAACCTGGACAAACTGTTCCAGGTCGACCGGCTTCGTAACGTAACAATTGGCGTAGAGGCTGTCCTGCCGCCGAAACAAACCTTCTCCAGGATAACACGCGGCTTGGGAATACTCCACTGGCCATCCCCCAGCAAAATAGCACCCTCGCACTCTGTGAGAAGCCGAGTGTGAAGAATTCTCAAATACCGCACAGCTAAGCCTAGCTTGACGCACTTCTTGGCAATTATCAAGCATCAGCGTGGATCAATCCACTGCCATTCGTCTCTACTGTAGATTCTGTAGAGACACCTAGAAGTTCAGGCGCTCAATGTACTGTCGAATACTCAATTCGCAGCATTGCACCTGTTCCTCCTAGAAGATAGGCTTGCCTAGTCCCCGGAGGACTGCTAAAGTCGGGAAAGATTCTGATTGACGATGGCGAAGCATTCGAGGGATAATGGGGCACGAGGGCTTTCGCACCGTGAAACTCTATTGGGGCGAGGCCGACGCGCAAGGCGATGTCAGAATCGTCGCCAAAAACCAATTGCTTTTGATACTGCGGGCTTGCTTTCAGCAAGCCGAAGGAGGTTGTTATGGCCCTAGTGAAGAACCAGTCTCACGCTGTTGTGGCAAGTACTAACAAACCGGTCGTCGATTGGGAAGCCTTCCTCGCGGGATTCCCCGGCGGGAAAACCGACATTGAATACGGCGCGAACCGCAACATCTTCTGCCAAGGACAACCTGCGGATTCCGTCTTCTACCTCCGACGAGGCAAGGTGAAGATCGCGGTTACATCCGACCAAGGCAAGGAGGCGATCGTCGCCATTCTAGGCGCCGGTGACTTCTTCGGCGAGGGATGCCTCGCCGGTCAGCCGTTGCGCATCGCCACGGCTACCACGATAACAGATTGCAATCTGGTCAGGATTGCGAAGCCGCTGATGCAGCGCATGCTGCACGAAAAGCACGACATCTCGGAATTGTTCATCACGCATCTGCTTTCACGCAACATCCGATTCGAAGGCGATCTCGTCGATCAGCTTTTCAACTCCAGCGAGAAGCGTCTGGCTCGGATTCTCTTGCTGCTGGCTCATTTTGGGAAGGAAAGTAGAGCCGAAACTATACATCCCAGAATCAATCAGGAAAACCTGGCGCAAATGGTCGGCACAACTCGGTCGCGCGTCAGTCATTTCATGAATAAGTTCAAGAAGCTGGGCTTTGTCGATTACGAAAGCATCACCGGGGGGATGACGGTTAACAGCAGCCTCTTGAGCGTGGTCCTGCACGACTAGCCTCATGTAACCGAAATAGGTGTTAACGGCTCGATGAGCCTGCCGGGCTGAGCGGTGAAGTGCGGAGGAAAGCATTCGGTTTGGATGAAGTGCTTTCCAAAGCATAGCTTTCGCTCAGGCTCAGGAAGCGAGCCGCCGCATTGTCCACCCTGTCACGGAACGAAGCCCCCGTTCATTTCAAATCCTCGGCAAATCCCCACTGGCTCCAGACTGTAGTTCCCCCCCATTAAGGTGTTGGTGTCATTTGGCCTGGGACACCTTTGGAAACGCCGGTCATTCCCGTCCCGCCATGGCGGGAGGAATCCAGTCCGTCGCCAGCGCATTTCCAAAGGTTTGCCGAGTGGATTCCCGCTTTCGCGGGAATGACGACGGCTCGCAGCGCCCATGTCTCGCAAATGACCCCAGTACGCCTATGAACTGGGGTGAGCACTTTTGACCTAATACGTGAGCCGTACTGAACTGACACCCATGCGCACAAACGGTATAAAAAGTGTGCCTTGAGTATCCGGTGAGAGGCACATGTGACATGAATTGGAGGGAACACCTATGAACCAAAATAGAGTTATCAGCACAGCAGTTCTGTTTTTACTTCTCGGAACCGCCATTCCTGCATTCGCACAAAAAGGCGAGGAGCAAAAGGGCGGAGGAAAAGCCCAGCCGGCGCAACACCAGGCGCAACCGCAACACGCACAGAAAGCGCAGCCACAGCAGCGCGCACAGAAAGCCCAGCCACAGCGCACCCAACGGGCACAACCGCAGCGCACACAGCAGGCGCAACGCCAGCAGCCGCAGCAACGCGCACAGAAAGCCCAGCCACAGCGCACCCAACGGGCGCAACCGCAGCGCACACAGCAGGCGCAGCGCCAGCAACCACAGCGCGCACAGCAAGCGAGGCAGTCCGGAAGGCAGCAGGGACGGACCGTTGCTTCCAACCGTGGCGGTGGCCATTATGGCCGCGTTTCTGACAACAGTTACCGTACCCATTTCGGTCGGGACCACTCGTTCCACATGGGGCATCCCCGGATGATCGGCGGGTATAACCGCTTCCAGTACGGCGGCTATTGGTTCGGGTTCAACGAAGGATGGCCAGTAGGCTGGGACTACAACGACGACTTTTATGTCGAATACATTGATGGCGTCTATTATATGTTCAACCTGAGGCATCCCGGCTTCCGCCTTACCCTCAACATATTCTAACGATTTATCCAGCACACCTTCGGGAGAGGATTCAATCGGCGCGGGCCGGGTGGGTTCGCCCCGAGGGGGGAAGCCGAATGAATCTTTTGGCTTGAGAGCTACCCAAGCGGCAAATAATGCTGGAGGCTGTCATCCTGAAATGGCAAGTTCAGTCACGGCGCACGGGGTGAACGATCAGATCATTTCCAGGTTCGAACCCTTACTGAGCTCTCCGAATCCCAGCATGTGTTTCTCCCGTCGCAAACGTGACTGAGCAATTTTGACCTGACGTGTGAGCGGAACTGAACTGACGCCGAATTACCTCCAGGTTATACAGGATGTAAAGGGTATAAGACGAATGCCTCAAGGCACCAGCCAGGATCTGGCAAGAGGCGGATGGCAGATGGGTGGAAGTTAAACCCGAGAAAAAGATCTTAAGGCCAAAGGAGAGGGCAACATGGCAGAAAAAATAGCGGTGTTGGGCATTTACCCCAATTACTCGAACGTGGAGAACGGCGTCGACATCTTGAAGGAGGCCGGCTTTCGAAACACGGATATTTCCGTGCTATTTCCGGAGAAAGTAATCTCCAAGGAGTTCGCCCACAAGAAGCACACCAAGGCTCCACAGGGCGCTGCGGCAGGCGCAGGAACCGGTGCGATCCTGGGCGGCACATTGGGATGGTTGGTGGGCATTGGCGCTCTGGCCATACCGGGTTTGGGTCCCTTTATCGCCGCTGGTCCTATCATGGCGGCCTTGGCGGGGGTGGGCGTGGGCGGCACAGTAGGCGGGATAACGGGCGCGCTGATTGGCATGGGGATTCCCGAGCACGAGGCCAAGCGCTATGAAGTGCGGGTAAAAGAAGGCGGGATCCTCCTCTCGGTGCACTCGGACAATGCAGATTGGACGAAGCGCGCCAAGGAGATTCTATTGCGGACAGGAGCGCAGGATATCTCGGTAACCGGAGAGGGCGGCGCCGACTACGTCAGAGGCGACAGGCCCGTCTCTGACAAGGCTACGAGTGCTGGGACGAAATAGCACTCCGGGAGAGGCGCTTCCATCCCATGATCTGGTAAGTCGCAGGTGCTTTGACTCTTGGGATGCGCCTTCCATGTTCACCCTTGGCGCCGGGAGCTTTGGATTTCAGATTGGTGGTAAGTCCACGGACGTCGTTTTCCCCGTGATGAACCCTGCTGGCGCAAGAAAGCTGGTCCAGGACGGCGTCAAGCTGGGCGCGGAAGCATCTGTAGCGGGCGGAGCGGTGGGTCGTTCCGCGGAAGGCGCGAGGTAGCCCCTTATGAAAACTGCAACGCTGGTTGGGATCTTGCTCATTGTGCTGGGGATTATCGCTCTGGCTTTCCAGGGCATCACGTACACGCGGCACAGGAAGATCGTGGACCTGGGCCCGATTCAGGCAACTGCGGAAACGAAAGAGCGGATTCCCTTGCCTCCGATTCTGGGTGGAATCGCCCTCGTCGGAGGCATAGGCTTGGTGATCGCTGGAACGAGACGGAAGGCATAGGTACTTTTTCGGCTCTCATTTTTCCGGCCTCGCGGGAGGCAGGGATTCTCCCTCGAGAAACGTCGTTGAGTTGCCGGAATCCCTTGCACCTCCTCCAAGACGCAAGAGGCCAAAGAAGGGGACCGGGGCAATCCCAGCCGCCGACGCACCCGCAGTGGGGTTTGCCCCGCAAGGCATGAGGTATGGGGAGCGCTTATGGACGCGGTGCGATCGATTTTACTTCTGCACGGCGCAGACACGGCAGAAAACGCCATGCTGCGCCATCCGGCGGGCTTATGAACGGCCTGCCGCAAGCACCCTTGAAATGGAGGAATAAAATGTTTCCAAAAAGGAAAACGGTACGGACCTGGGTTGTCCTCACTTTTCTGGCGACTGGGATGTTGGGTCTGAGCCTGGCCTCGCTCGCCTTCGCAGTCAACCCCAACGATGAGAAGCCAGCGGGTTTGAATCGTGGCGATATTAAGAAAGTGCAAGAAACTCTGCGCGACAAAGGTTACTACACGGGGGAGGTTGATGGCATCATAGGTCCCCAAACCCGCGCAGGTATTCGCCAATATCAGCAGTCTGAGAGTCTACCGGTCACAGGACGCCTTGATGCTGAGACTGCGGGCAAACTCGGAGTGGGACCGGAATCGACAGGCGGCAGTTTTAAAGGTGCGGGCCAAGAGGTTGGAAAGGGTGGCGAGGAGGTTGGCCACGAGATGAAGAAAGGTGAGCCGGTTGCGGCAGGCAAGGAACTGGGTAAAGGAGTGGGCCGTGGAGGCAAGAAATTCGGAGAGGGAGTCAAGAAAGCTGTCAGTCCCGAGAGTGATCGCGGAGATCGCGAAAAGAAAGAGCAACCCGAGCCCGAGAAGCAGCCGCAGTAGTTGAGTTCTCCGCAATCCTTTGCGTCCTCGCGGTGAAGCTGCCAGAGGGAAGAGGCTTAGAACAAGGACAAATGCGCTCATCCTAAGTGTAGTTGCATGGCTGCCCACGATAACAAGTATCCGAAGGCAGATTCGAGGAGGAGAAATGACGCCTGACTATGACTTGTCGAACCTCGAGACCTCTCAGGCCGACCTGTGGCTTTTCCTCCGGGTTGGCGCCATTCGCGCCGAGATCCTCGCTGAGCAGGCCAAGCGCCTGGCATTGCCACTCGCTTTAGGGCGCTGCGCCCTTGCAGCCATCACTGAGAAGCCGCAGGCAACACTCAACAGTGTACAACCAGGAGCGGACGTATAGACGCCCGTCTCTGAAAACAAAGCAGGAGGTGTATTGGATCATGCCTTTAGTTCAAATCTTTGTGATTCTGATCGTGGTTGGTGTTCTCCTCTGGCTCGTCAATAGCTTCATACCGATGGCGGGCTCCATTAAGTCGATCTTGAATGCTGTCGTGGTCATTCTCGTAGTTTTGTGGCTCCTGAATATCTTTGGACTGCTCCATTCCCTCTCCAATATCCATTGGGGGAAGTGACGGTCTTGGTCCAGCGCGGGTGGCGTATAGTTGCCGCGGCTCCATCCAAACATGTCCGCGCACGGGCAACGGGGTTTCGCCGTGTGTGCCATCCGAGGGCTATCGCAGACTTGGAGGGCGCGCGATTCGTGGCTGGCGCCATACACGGGTCGCCTGGGCGACCGATTGGTGCGACATGTGCGCGCCTTGGTTCATGTGTCCCTGATGGGTTGGTGGCCCACCGGCCAGTGATCGTGCTCGCCTACATGAAGAATTGATGCGCCACCAAGCGGTAACTTCGCCCGGCCCCACACTGTAGTTGGCCCTCATTAGTTGGGATGAGCAATTCTGACCAGACGTGCGAGCAGTACTGAACTGACACGCGAATTATCCAGGGGTATAAGAAGTATATCCCAAGCTGCCAGCCAGGATCTGGTGGGAGGCGAATGTCAGGGGGGAACGACGTGTTTACACGAGCGGTTTTGATCAATGTGAAGCCCGGTTGCGGGGTCGAGCTTACCAGGACCCTCGAGCAGGGAGTTGTCCCGCTGTTTCGAAGGGAAAGGGGGTTTCGGGGCCTGATCGCCTTCACCCTCCCAGATGGAACGGAAGCGCTGTCCTTAAGCCTTTGGGATCAAAAGGAGAACGCGGGAGGAATCTGGGCTAGATGCTTTGGCGCGCTGATGGCTTTGGCGAGACTGGTCCTGGGAATTCCCTCGGTCCAAATCTATGAGGTCTCGAATTCCACATTCCACACCATGGAACAAACAATAGGCCAAGAGGAAGGTGTTAAGGCGGCTCCGGACCTTAAAATCTATCAGTCTGCGCTTCGGCCTTTCAAAGTGTCGCCCGCACGGCGACCGCTGGGACGAGTTTTCCCGCTCGTATGGTGTTTCATGAATTCATTGCACAGGTAAATCCGGTTTTATTACGACGGGGCAGAATAGAACACCCCCAAGAAAGAGCGAGGTAACATCAATGAAAAGAATGGATCGATTCAGAGTAGTAGTGATGATCTTCTGCTTGTCCCTGGTAGCTCTAACGTTTCTACCCAGTGCGAAGGCAGACGAGTGGAACAGGAAAACCACTGTGACATTCAGCGCACCAGTCGAAGTTCCAGGTGTGGGCGCTCAGATTCTACCGGCAGGCACGTATGTCTTCAAGATCTTTGATTCCCTATCGGACCGCCACATCGTCCAAATTTTCAACCAAGCCGAAGACCATGTGTTTACAACCATCCTCGCGATCCCCAATTACCGTTTGCGGGCGACCAGCAAAACGGTAATGACTTTTCGGGAGAGGGCGGCCGGACAGCCGGAAGCCATCCGGGCGTGGTTTTACCCCGGGCGTCAATGGGGCGAGGAATTTGTGTACCCAAAGTCACGGGCGATCGAGCTGGCGAAGGTAACAAATGAGCCCGTTCTCTTTACTCCTATCGAACTGGAAACAGCTCCCATAGAAGATTTGAAGACGGCGCCGGTCCAGGCTGTTAAACCTACGGGCGAAGAGGTTCAAGTAACTGAAGTCGTGGAGATCCCGCCAGAGGTAGCAACTGCGAAGCCGGTAGAGGTAGCCGCTGCGCAGAGCTTGCCCAAAACGGCCAGCACATTGCCACTTGTGGGATTGATTGGGCTGCTCTCGCTGGGTGTAGGACTTGCTCTTTCGGTTATTACGAAGCAAGCGGCTTGAGCCAAGAGGTTGTGTGCTTGCGTGGGCCGCACGTCGGGGTCCTAGGGGGGTGCTTCGGGCGCCAATTTCTTTATTCGGCCGAGTTGACCGGACGTCGGGTTGTGAAGGGGGGTGGTACGCGAGTATCACCTCCCCTTCACGGGCGCTCGAGTTCGCGACCACCCGGGTAGACTCCCGAACTATCGCTCGGATTCCACGAAACGACTGGGCTGATGAGAAAGCCGTCAACATCGGTACAGCCCGGAAAAAAGTCACGGTTCACCTTTCTACGGGAGGTGGAGGTTGAGGGCCGCGGAATTATTCAGCACGGGAGTACGCACCAGGAAGGCATGTGCCTCCGCAATCCGATGTGTGGTCTCGCTTCTTTTCCTGCTTGTTTTACCAAGCGTCGCCCGGCCTCAAGAATCCTCGCCATTGGAGAGCCGCCGGGGTGGCGAATACACGATTAGGGTAAATGCTGACTCCGTGGTCTTGCACGCGACCGTGCAGAACCACAAAGGTATGCTTGTTTCGGGACTCGACAAAGAAGACTTTCAAGTTTACGAGGACGGAGTCCTCCAACAAACTGAATATTTCAGCCACGAAGATATCCCAGTCACCGTCGGCTTGGTTGTGGACAATAGTGGAAGCATGGGACCCAAGCGCACTGAGGTTATTGCCGCTGCCATGGCGTTTGCCCGCTCCAGCAATCCGCAGGACCAGATGTTCGTGGTCAATTTCAATGAGCATGTTTCGTTTGGCCTTCCCGCCAACACACCGTTCACGGACCAAGCGGCGCAATTGCAGGTTGCGCTGTCGAGAATTATCGCCAACGGCGAGACGGCGCTCTACGACGCTCTGGCGGTTGCGCTCGAGCACCTGAAGAGGGGTAATCGGGACAAGAAAGTGCTGATCGTGGCCAGCGATGGGGGCGACAACGCCAGCAAACACAACCTGGCCCAAATCAGGGCCGTGGCGCGGCAGTCCGACGCCATTATCTACACCATCGGTCTCTTTGATGAGGACGATCCCGACCGCAACCCTCGTGCGCTCCAGCAGCTTGCAAAGGACACGGGCGGCGAGGCTTTCTTGCCGGAGTCTCTAAGGGACGTTGTCCCTCTTTGTGAACGAATCGCTCATGATATCCGTAACCAGTACACCATCGCCTATGTACCCTTGAATAGAAAGCAAGACGGGGCCTATCGGGCCGTCCAAGTAAAGGCTGGGGCGCCGGGTCGTGGACGCTTGTCCGTCCGCACCCGTGCCGGTTACTACGCACCCTCGAAACCTCAGCCCTTAGCCTCCCTTGCCGGCAGCCGGAGCAACCGGCCATGAAATTAAGAATTAAACGCCAAAGCGCTCATCCGACGCGAATCGCCTTGCTTCTCCGTTGGAGCCAATACTTCTTTTTTCTCGTGGGGGTCCTGGCGATGAGTTACTGCGCCACCGCGCTGCTCGATAGGTGGCTCTTTCAGGCCTATCAAACCTGGCGATTTGAGCGCGCCTTGAAGGATGCGCAGACGTCTGCCCGTACCATTCAACAGCCTGCTTCGTCTCCTCTTCCCGCCCAGGCGGAAGCGGACCGTGCGCGCGCCGAGAGTTTTGGCATCGATGGCCTCGCGGGCTCTCCGTTGGGGCGGATCGAGATAGGCAGAATCGGCCTTGCGGCGATGATCCTGGAAGGCACCGACGCAAGCACTTTGCACCGGGCGGTCGGGCATATTCCGGGTACCCCGCTACCGGGCCAGCAAGGGAACGTCGCGATCGCAGGACACCGGGACACGTTTTTCAGAGGGCTGCGCAATATTCGTAAGGACGATGAAATCACCCTGACGACATTGAACGGAACCTGCCGCTATCGGGTGGACTCTACTCAAGTGGTCGCGCCCGAGGACACTGAAGTGCTGGACGATTCAGGTGAAGCAATCCTGACCCTGGTGACCTGTTACCCGTTCTATTTTGTGGGCTCGGCGCCCAAGAGATTTGTCGTCCGCGCCCATCGGATTCCTGGATGAGGCAAAACTTACACCACTTGTTTTGGTCTCAAAAGCAAGCTTGCCGGAACTGAAGAAGGGATAAGCCCGAGGTCGTTCCCCCGCTTCATAGTGTCTTGGTCTGCAACCAAGGGAAGATTTTCTATTGCGCGTGTGCCTGCTTGAGCGGCTCTGCGGCAAGGGCCTGAAGGTGTTTCTCGAACTTCTTACTCGCCATCTCCCGCAAGGCATGCCCATAAGGGACCAGTTCAAGGTTCAGGCGGTCGCAGGCGGAGTCGAACTGCTGAAACAAGTCACCGAAATAGGCCTTGGCACGAGCCTGACTGTTCTCGAGCCCCACGCCGTATTCACGCAGTTTTGCCCGCGCCTTCTCGGCAAGTTTATCGAGCTCAGCGCCCAGATCGGCACGAACTTTGTCGAACTTATCGAGCGCGTGGGCATAGGCTGCACTGTCGCGCTCAATCCGCCGCGTAAGATAACCGCCCTGGAGCCGGATGGCGAAATCGAACCAGCGCCCGTGGACCAGGTGCCTGAGCGCTTCACTAACCGAATAGAACTGCCGGGAAATGCGGAAGATCCCAGCTTGAAGCTCAGAAGGGCTGATGCGCGTGGAACAAACCACCGCGTGCTGAGCGTCGAAGAGCTGCCAGTCACCCCAAGCAAAGATCCGTTTCTCCTCCGCCAGGCGCCGGGTCAGGGGAGGTCCGGGCACGGCGGTGAGCGCAAAGAATTGGGTCGTGGTCAGCCGTGACTCGCGGGCAAACTTCAGGGTCTCGCGCAGGGTTTCAGGCGTGTCGGCGTCGGAACCCAGCACGAACATGCCATGCACACGGATCCCCGCTTCCTTGAAGGCGGCGACTGCGCTGCGGTTCTTCTCGAGGGTGGAGTGCTTGTTGAACAGTCGAAGGGTTTCATCGTTTACGGACTCGAGGCCGATGAAAACCATGGCACAGTGGGCGCGCTTCATCAGTCGCAGCAGTTCACGGTCTTGCGCGGTTTCCACCCGCACCTGGGCGAACCAGCGCGGCATCTTGACTCCCTCGGAAAGCAGCCGCTCCAGCACCCGTGTAGTCCGGGCGCGATTGGCCGCGAAGATGTCGTCGCCGAAGAAGATCGGCTTGCCGTTCAACTGGACGGTGTGGCGGATCAGGGCCACCGCCGCATCGTCGTTCAGGAAGCGAAATCCCCGCCCGAAGTTCTCAATCACCGAACAGAACTCGCACTCATAGGGGCAGCCGCGCGAAGTGTTTACAACGTTGTGGGTGATCCCCCGGCTGACGCGGTCGGAATAGACGGGAAAGGGAAGCGCCGAGAGTTCTTCGCTGGTCAGGAAGGGACGGTCTGGATTGCGGATGATTTCGCCATCCCGGCCAAGATAATTCACTCCCGGCAAATCGGTGAGCTGCGGGTCCCCAAGGTTGTCTTGCAGCCGCTCGAGTACCCGCGGCAGCGTGTAGTCCCCCTCGTGCGTGACCACCACATCACCAAACTCCAGAGACTCTTCAGGCAGCGCGGTGGGATGCGGGCCCCCAAAGAGTATTTTGACGCGGGGATTGATGGCGCGTACCCGCCGCGCCAATTCAAACGACTGATTCGCGGTGCGCGTGATGACCGAAAGTCCCAAGACGTCCGTGCTGGCAAGGCGCTTCCAATCGTCCACGTCCAGGTGCCCCGGTGCGCGGTTGTACTGTGGGTCGAGCGTGACGATATCATCATAACCCGCACGGCGGCAGACCGCTTCGAGCAAGGGCACGCCGCGACCGGGATATCGGAACAGAGAGTAGACGTCTTTCGCGATCCGGCCGTCCAGCCGGCCATCGACCGTGGCGGGCAACTCTACGAGCGTAATGCGCAGATCCTTCACAGAAGCACCTAGCCTTTCCGCGAACAACGTGGGCGCTCCGCGACTCTCTCTGAGTGCGACACTCAGCACGGGAGCTACCGGGAAACCCCAACTAGAGACCTTACCATGTCCGGAATATGAAATCTGTTCAAAATTGCTCACTCGGTCAGCAAAGGCAAGAGGCGCAGGTCCTCTCGTCGCGTCTTTCTTCACTTATCTGCCTCTTCTGCGCAATCTGCGGATTTGTTTTTGCCCGCCAGCGCCTCCGACACTACTTTCCCCACCAGACCCTACCTCTTATCGGCGACTTGGGGAGCTTGATTGGACCGTTGGCCGTGATTGCTATAGAATGACACCTTGACATCGGCTGGGGACCACACGTACCCAGAAAGCGAAAAACCCTTGCTGCCTCTGACGAACTCCCTTCGATTTTCCTGGCATAAGGTTCTGCTTTCCATGACCCTCTTATGCGGGCTGGCACTGTTTTTCTGGCCCCCGCGAACCCTGCGAAGTGATAATTTCGTTTTTTACTTCCCTAATTCGCGGCATGTAATTCCTTTGGAAGTCATCGAGAACACCAAGTATCTGCCTCTCCTTCAGGTTCTCAACCTGGTCGGAAAGCTTAACGGCTTACAGGAAAAGCGTAACACCCTTAAGGTGGGGTTTGGGAACACCCAGATCGAACTTCGTGTAGGCGACCCGAAGATTCGCATCGCCAAGGAGACGACGAGCCTCTCGGCTCCCGTCCGTGTTTCCAATGGAAAATGGATGGTGCCCACCGACTTCCTCACCATCGTCGTGCCCAGGCTTACTAGCCAAATCGTGGAGTACCAAGTGGGGACAAACCGCATTTTCCTTGGAGATGTCAAGCCGGGATCTTTTACATTACGGTTGGAGCAGGTGAGCAATGGCGCGAGGCTCACCTTCCAGTTCACGGACAAGGTAACCGTTCGGACGGCGTCAGTTAATGGCAAGTGGGTGATGTTTCTGGGAGACCACCCCATCGAACCCCTTGAGCAATCCTTCCACTTCCAGAATCCCTATGTAACCGACGTCTACTTCGACGACCAGGATGGGCTGCCCAAAGTCGTCATCACGCCTTCGGCGGGGGGGCTAAACTTCTACCCCGCACTGGCGGAAGGAGGCAAGGTTCTCCTGGCCGACGTGTTGAAGCCACCCCCGCCCCTTGCCCAGACGCCCCCGCCTTCCGGGCCGGCTCCCACAACCGCCAGTGCGCCGGCGACACCAGCACCTTCACCCGGCGTCACGGAAGAGGGGCCGGCCACCCGGCTTGGCCCGCCTTTGCCGGTCGTGGCCCTGGATGCCGGGCATGGCGGCGACGACGCGGGCGGGCGCAGTCTTGAAGGCGTCATCGAAAAAGATCTGGTCGCGCAACTGGTGGCACGTGTCCGCCTGGCATTGCTTTCGACGGGAAAATACCGGATTGTCTTGACGCGCACAGGTGATGTCAATGCCACTTTCGAGCAACGTGCCGTGGCGGCGAATGTGGGGGGGGCCGCTTATTTCCTCACTTTTCATGCCGGCGACTTGGGCGGCAGCTCGCCACGAATTGCGGTTTACACCTACCAACCTCCTAATCCGCCGCTCCCTTCGCCGGACGGCGAGGCAAGGTCGAGCTTCGTACCCTGGAATCAAGTCCAGGAAGCCTACCTGGACCAAAGCCGCCAACTCGCTCAGGCCCTCGAGCAACAGTTCGCTCAAATTGCCGGGGTAACAGCGGATACGCCCACGGCGGCCCCGGTACGCACACTGCGCAGTGCGAACGCGCCCGCCGTGGCGATCGAGATCGGCAGCTTAACACCCGATAACGACGCCGGCCCTCTGACCAACCCCGCATTTCAACTACAGATCTCTGCCGCCGTGGCGCAAGTTCTTGCCGGTTTGCAGGGTGGAGGCGCCTGAAACATGAGCCTGCGCGCCAAACTTCTTTGGGTCGCCCTCTTGATGGTCTTTGCTGGGGGGCTCTTCTATCTGCGCTCTCTGGCCAAGCGCATCTTCTTTGAACTGCCTTTGCATAGTGACGAATCTGCCAAGGCGCGCTTGAGCGAGGCAGTTTTACAGTCGGGCGCCGGGCCCAATGAGATTGCCGTCCTTTACTTCCCTTCCCTCAATGACCGCAAGCTAGTTGCCGAGAGTCGGCCGGTCAAATGGGCGCCATCAGCGGATGATCGAGTTCGGCAGGTTCTGTTGGCGCTGGCGGCGGGATCACGTCAGGGCTTGGGTCACCCCCTGGCTGCCTCCACCAACGTTCGCGCCGTTTTCCTGACCTCGGAAGGAACTGCTTATGTGGACCTCTCGAACGATCTGCTCAGCAGTATAAGTCCGGGAATTGAAACCGAGTCCCTTTGCGTTTATTCCATGGTGGATTCAATCACCGCCAACATTCCTTCGGTAAAACGGGTTAAAATCCTTATTCAGGGCCAGGAAGTTGAAACCCTGGAGGGGCACGCTGACTTGACCGAAGCCATCGTTCCCGATCCAACCCTCATCAAAACCGGCCCTTGAAACGTCACTGCGGGCTCATCCCGCGAGAAAGCGATACTTTTGCACGCCCTCATCGCTCAGGAGATTGCATGTCCACTATGCCAAGACCCTTGACGGGCCTTCTCTATTCCGGCGGCAAGCTGGTTCGTCCGGACCGACGTCCCGCTACCCACCTCAGGCCCGTTGAAATCGTTCCGCAATTCATTAATTCCGCGGAGGGTTCGGCGCTGATTCGCCTGGGTGACACTCAGGTGATTTGCACGGCCTCGGTCGAAGATGGTGTTCCTCCTTTCCAGAAAGGCACGGGCCGAGGGTGGATCACCAGTGAATACGCCATGATTCCCCGCGCCACCGAAAGCCGCACCCCGAGGG
>Ga0208821_1000470_pt1 | contig 30986 bp, 32 predicted proteins | sample June2015DPH_20_5_FD_184720 | JGI IMG/M metagenome (GOLD analysis project Ga0208821, IMG submission 184720) | Peatland microbial communities from SPRUCE experiment site at the Marcell Experimental Forest, Minnesota, USA - June2015DPH_20_40... | ecosystem: Environmental > Terrestrial > Soil >... | reverse complement strand
ACGCGAGGAGTTGTAATGCGTGCATTGCTCGCCGCGAGCGTTTCCGCAGTTTTCTTCTCCCCCGCTGCGCGCGCACAGCAGGCTGATCCGGCGAAGCCTGTGGTGGTGCAACCGGGTGCGCCGGGCGCGCCGAGCAAAACGCTACCGTCTTCGACGCGGGCAATCCTGCCGCCACGGTCGGCAGCGGACGTGGGGTTCATGCAGGGCATGATCCTGCATCATGCACAAGCGGTAGAGATGACGGCGATGATTCCGTCGCATACGCAGAACAAAGACGTGCGTTCATTGGGGGCACGTATCAGTAGCTCGCAGTCGGACGAAATCAAGTTCATGAAGCGCTGGCTGGCGTCCAGGGGCGAATCAGTTCCGAAGGCGATGCCTAAAATGCCGGGCATGGATATGTCGCACGAGCCGATGGCACGGATGCCCGGAATGCTTACGCCCCAGCAGATGGAGGCGCTGCGGAAGGCGAATGGCATCGAGTTTGACCACTTATTTTTGGTGGGGATGATTCAACATCACAACGGCGCGTTGACCATGGTGAAAGATCTATTCGACACCGCAGGAGCCGGACAGGACGCCGAGTTGTTCAACTTCGCGACCGATGCGGACAATACGCAACGAGCCGAGATACGAATCATGGAGACCATGTTGAAGAAAGAGACACTAGAGGAGAAACGATGAACCGATTGCCCAGCCTTGCCCTGTGTGTGGGGGGGATCGCTCTTATCTTTGGTTTCGCTGTAAACCGAACGCAGGCACAAGCGGCGCCGCCCGCGGCCCCGCCACAGGAACAGGCGCAAAAGCCCGCGAGCCCGCCGTCCGACTCCGAGAAGGACGCTGAGGACGAAGAGGAGAATCCATTCGCTCCAGAGCCTGCCCCAACGCTGCCACCGGGGATGGCGGGGTCGGATGCGAACGATCCGCGCGCCCAGCTGGCACCAGGACTGTATAACGCGGGTGAAACTTCGATGGGCATCGAGCACCTCCTGCTGCTCAAGAAGCCGGACGCGTTTCAACTCGGAGCCACGGATCCCGATGATCCGAAGGTGGAGACGATGGTCGGGCGGCTCGGCATGGGGAACAACAAAAAGATCCCAAAGCCAGCGCATTTGCTGATCGCGCAACTTGCTTTTGCCAACTCGGACCTTGCCTTCCAAGGCAACCACCTGTTCCAGGGAAATTTTTATGGCATGAGCATCTACGACATCTCCAATCCGGCGAACACGAAATTGCTGACGTCGATGGTCTGCCCGGGCGGACAGGGTGATGTGTCGGTATACAAAAATCTGATGTTTATGTCCGTAGAGATGCCGAATGGACGTCTGGATTGTGGCGTTGAGGGATTTCCGCCGGAACCTCCCCCACCCGCAGGCGAGGACAAAGACAAAGAAAAAAAGCGCCACATCCCGGTAGCGCAAAAGGACCGTTTCCGCGGCGTACGAATCTTCGACATTTCCGACATCAAGAATCCAAAGCAGGTCGCAGCGGTGCAGACGTGCCGCGGATCCCACACGCATACCCTCGTGTTCGATCCGAACGACAAGGAGAATGTCTACATCTACGTGTCGGGGACCTCGTTTGTGCGTCAGCCGGAAGAACTGGCCGGATGCTCCGGGGAAAAACCGGACAAAGATCCGAATACGGCGCTGTTTCGCATCGATGTGATCAAAGTTCCAGTGGCTGCGCCGCAGGACGCGAAGGTCGTATCGAGTCCGCGGGTATTTATCGATGCGCGCACGGGCGCGATCAACGGCCTGAATAACGGCGGCACCCATGGCAAGAAGGGCTCGGAGAAGCCGGCAGACACCAACCAGTGCCACGACATCACCGTGTACTCAGCGATCGGGTTAGCAGCGGGCGCGTGCTCCGGGAACGGAATTTTGCTTGACATCAAGGACCCGGTACATCCGAAGCGTGTGGATGCCGTGAATGATCTGAACTACTCCTACTGGCATTCGGCTTCGTTCTCGAACGATGGCAGCAAAGTCGTGTTCACCGACGAGTGGGGCGGTGGCCTAGGGGCACGCTGCCGTCCGAACGACCCGAACAAGTGGGGTGCCGATGCGATCTTCCGTCTAAAGGACGACAAGCTGAGTTTCGCGAACTACTACAAGCTGCCAGCCGCGCAGGGCGACACCGAGAACTGCGTGGCCCACAACGGCTCTCTGATTCCGGTTCCCGGCCGAGATATTCTAGTGCAGGCATGGTACCAGGGCGGGATCTCAGTGATGGACTTCACCGATCCCGCGAACCCCTTCGAGATTGCCTACTTCGATCGCGGCCCCATTGATCCGAAAATGTTGGTGCTCGGAGGCGATTGGTCCGCGTATTGGTACAACGGCTACATATACGGCTCGGAGATTGCGCGCGGATTGGACGTGTTTCAACTGATGCCGACCAGATTTCTGACGCAGAACGAAATCGACGCAGCCAAGACGGTTCTGCTGGCTGACCTGAATGTACAGAACCAACAAAAGATCGAGTGGCCTGCAAAGTTGGTCGTGGCGAAAGCGTACGTGGACCAGTTGTCGAGGTCGCAGGCTCTGCCTGCAAGCCGAATCGCAGAGCTGCAGAAGGCGATCAAAAGCGCAGAGAGGTCGCACATGAGCAAGAGCAACATGGCGAAATTGAAGGGCATGGTGCCTTCGTTGGAAAAGAGCGCAGCAACCGCGAAGACCCCGGCCGACTCAATGCGGATACATGCACTGGCAGACGTTCTGAAGCATCCGTCCGCTTGAGCCGAGATCGGAAATCTATATCGCCAACTTTCCTAACCGGCAAAACCGATACCGGGAGCATCCTTCATCCAGATGCCTACGAGCTTTGGCTCGATCCCGGCATGAAGGATGTGAGCGCGGCGTCCGATCTGTTGAAGCCCTGCGACGCCCAGTTGATGCGGTGCTATCCCGTCAGCACTCGGATCAATCACGTGGCGAACGATGACGAGGAATGCTCGCGTCCCGTGGAACTCGCCCAGATTCAGGACGATCCTTTCTCATAGTTGGAAGTGCGCAGCCCCGAACATTCGATAGCACGTCGGAGCCATTCCACTCGGCAAGCCAGACTAGCCTGTGATTTGAGTAGACTTCGAGGAAGGACTGTTCGACGGGCGTCTTTGACTCTATGAGTCTGAGGCACTTTCGTTTGTATGGTTGTAGTGTTTTTGCAATAGATCAGTACCGACCGGGTTCTCAGGCTGCATTTTCTGCCGCTTTTTTACTCGTTTGACTGTCTTCTTCGCCTTGCTGGTTTTGGTCGTTTTTCGCACCCGCACCAGTGTCGTCTGCGACAGGCTTGCTGCTGGCAGCAGTCTTTGGTATGTCGAGAGTATCTTCGTGAGTTTCCCTTTCCCGAGATGTTTCTGCTATCGGGTTTCCCGTGGTCTTCGGCGACTCTTTCTTAACATCCTGTTCAGCGGTCTTCATGGCGGACGAGAGTAGGTAATCGATCCTTACCCGAACGGCAAGCCATCTGACGCTGCTCGCTTTTCCCGCCTGCTCGAAATGGGCAGCAAGTTCTTCCTCATTGGCCATTCCCTTGTCCTTCAACAATTGCAAAAGGGCTGCGCTCTGAGTCTCTAACGCCTCAAAGGCGGGAAACAACTCGTGGAGTATCTCCTGAGCGATATTCGCGTTCATAACTTCGTTCATAATTTCAGCTCCTCCGACACTGGATGCAAATTATCCCCGCCTCAAATATCGCCTGTCCTTGGCGAGTTAAGACTGTGGAACTACGCATTTGCTGACTTGGCAAGGGGATGAGCTTTCTTGCTGACCTTCTTGAGCCAAGGTTGGTGCAGTCTCATTCGACCATCGTCGTCCCACTTGACAAGCGCGTCATCTTCGTTCGTTCTCACAACCGTTCCGAATCCTCCTGTCGGCTTTCCGAAGTCGCCCAGACCCATGACGCGATCTCCGGGATTCAATTCGGAGTCGGGAGCAGGGGGCTGGTCGAGCGGCGGACGCTTAGCCCGATCCGCCTCAGCAGGCGCTCCAGCGTATGAGAGAGGCGGTTGCGGAGATTTGCGCAGTTTGGGTGTCAGTTTGTTGATACGGCTCATATTCCATTACCCCAGTGGCTTTGCTTCGCCTGTTCATCTTCTCTATTCGTAAAGCATGCGCTTGGAAAGGATGCTCCGCTGATCCAAACTGCACAGTTCTGACGACTAATTTGGCTAAGGCAGACCGTACGAATCGAGAGGTTAAAGTGATCCAATGTGCTCAGACGTGCGTCTTCGCCACTTGTAGCATGAGGTGTAGTGAAGAAATGAGACGGCCGTTACAAAGGTCAGTCCAGCTTCCTCTTACAAGTGAGGTACAACAATGGAAACCGTATTGATTGTTCTTGTGGTGCTGTTTTTGCTCGGTGGCGGGGGCTGGGGATACTCTCGTTGGCGCGGCTAGCGCGATCACACAAAACGCCTGACCATGCTGCTTGATTCTATTTTGCAGCATTTATGGGGGATGTTCGACTCCGGAGATAGACCGGCGAACTCCCTTTCAGGTTTCCTGAACTAAGTCAGCCCACCTGAAGCTTTGTTCTCTCCTTAGATTTTCAGAAAAGCTGCGTGCCCCATGCATCCGAGTGCGATCCTTCACGAAGTTCAGCAGCTCTACAACGTGAGTGACCGTCTTGACTCGTTGGCGGAGCAACACCCCCTCGTGTCGGAAGCACTGATCACCATCTCGGGAAGCGTTCGCAACACAGCCACATTGTTGGAGGTGCTGGTTGCGATGAAAATAACACCGGTCTCTGGATTAGATCCAGCAAATGCCTGATTTGCTCATCGCTGTGTTCTTGAGCAGGCCTTCCGGGATTTCGGCACGGAGCTAGTCGTGAAGAACGACATTTAGAAGTGAACTATGAACTTGCATCCCGCTCTCGCCATAGTTAAGGAAGCCTAACTTTCTGAACCTATTCATGAAGAAACTGACCCGCGATCGGGTCGTTCCTATCATCTCGGCGAGGGTCTCCTGGCTGATCTTGGGGATTACAGTCTCGGGCATCCCTTCCTTGCCGAAGTGAGCAAGCAACAGCAGAATCCGAGCGAGCCTCTTTTCGCTGGAATTGAAGAGCTGGTCAACCAAGTCCGCTTCGTATCGGATGTTCCGTCCCAACAAATATGCCGTAAACAGGTCGGACAATGTATGTTCCTGGTGAAGCGCCAGCATCATTGCCTTCTTGTCGATCCGCATAAGTTCGCAATCCGTCATTGCGGTTGCAGACCCCATGCGTAGAGGCTGTCCTGCAAGGCCACCTTCTCCGAAGAACTCTCCCTCGCTCAATATGCCCAAGGTTGCTTCCTTGCCAATCTTGGATACGACAGTGAGTCTAATCTTGCCTTGCTGGATGTAGAACACTGCGTCAGCCGGATCCCCCTGCGTGAAGATTATTTCTTTCTTGGGAAAGGCCACAACTTTCCTCCCCTCGCCGATGGTGGCAAGGAATTCCTTGGGATCGAAGTCGCGCTTTTTCACGCCCGATTTGGTGGATGGGACCAAAAGTTTTCTCCCAAATATGGACCTACACTCTTTTGTATTTTCTCAAAATCGTGATCACGAAATATGTTCACTTTTGCACATAGTTGGGTTCCTCTTTATAAAGAGGGAGTGCGCTTGCAGATATTTAGATTCAATAGGTTACGGCCTTTGGCTGGTGCAAAAAAAATTCTCGATCCCGGCAGAGCACCCGAAGCAGGTCCCAAATCAGAAATCATCTGGACCCCGACATGCTACTTTCTGGATTTGGCATGCTTGGTTTTGGTCGGTTTTGCGGGCTTCGCCTGGGTGAGTTTTGCCGTTCGAATCTTGCCGACCTGGATCGCGCGGGTGAACTCTTCGAAGTCTTTAGTACTCTGGTCGGCATAGGCGAGACCGAAGCTGGCTATTGCCCTGTCGAACTTATCGCTGTTGCCCAGGTATCCCGAGATGGCGTATGGGTCGCCGGTGCGGGCATGTCCCTTGGCCAGCAGTTCGCCGCAGATCTGCGCGTACTGCACCAGTCCGTCGCCTTCCAGATCCTCCTCCTCAATTACTGCCTTGTGATCGCGCAACTGGCGAACCAGGTAGTCGTGGCCAGCTATTGAAGTCCACCCCAGGAAGATGTCCGACTGCACCTGCATGGCGCGCTGTCCCTGGGCCGCACGCTGTCCCTGATTCACGGAAGCGTCGGCCTCAGGCAGGTATTGCGCGTACGCCGAGGGCACCTCTTCCTTGATCTGCATAAACAACGGGGCATCCTCGGCCGTGCCAAACATGAGGACGATATAGTCACGCACGCCGACGCTGCCGATTCCGACTACGCGAAAAGCCACGTCCTCTACGCGGTAATGCGAGAACCAGTGCCGCCTTTCCGGCAACAGCGTGTCGACGTAGTTGCGCAATCCGGCGGCCACCTGCTTTGCCGTGGCGGGAGGGACGTGGAACCGCAGCGGCTTGTTGTCGCGGAAGCGCCATTTCCCGTTGCGCTGCTCGGCCAACTGTTCCAGATTGTGGACTGGCGTGGCACGCTCAGCTTTGCGCAGAACATTCAGCAGCACTGGTGAAACGTGCCGGTGGCGGAAAACCTCTTGCCGGGCCAGGTCCACCATGGGCATTCCGGAGAATTGGCGCATTGCCTCGCGATAGCTTTCGACAAAGGTCAGCGCGGCGGTTTTGCATTCCTTCTCGGTGTTGTTGGCCTCGCGGCCGGCCAGCACCAGGCTGGCAGCCATGCGCTTGACGTCCCATTCCCAAGGCCCACGAATCGTCTCGTCAAAATCGTCAATGTCGAAGATAAGCCGTCCGTCTGGCCCCTCAAAGGCCCCCAGATTTTGAACGTGCGCATCGCCACAAAGCTGCGCATAAATGCCGCTGCTTGGGAGCATCGAGAGATCGGAAGCCATGATGGGAACGGCGCCCCTATAGAACCCAAAGGGCGAAGCGGCCATACGCGCGGCCTTGATAGGCAGCAGGTTGGCGAGGCGCCCGCGCTCCGACGCCCGCAGCAACTCCAGGATGGATATCTTTCGGTGCTTGGGGTCCCAGTCTGCGTGGCTGACCCGGCTGACTTTTTGGCGCAACGACTGGCCGTATTTCCGTCGCTCTTCGCGAGCTGCCATCCTGCGAGCGCGGTCGCGCATATGAGAGAACAGAATACCCCAAATGACAAGGAAGAAAGGGTGCGAAACGAGAGCCTGACACGCGGGCAGCGGCTTCGTACTCAACAGCGATAACATCACACAAGTCTGTCGTAAAGGTCGCAATTCCACACTGTCGAGGGAGGTGGAGTGTGGCTGCTGCGAAAGCGATGGATCTAAACCGCAATTTCCAGCGACGCGCCGAGGCCGCGGAAGTAGATCAGGCGAGTCGGTTCAGTCTGTCGGAGTTCCAACCCTCCACTGACAGTCCGGACCTGCAGGAACCAAATTGGGTTCACTGCAGTTCAGATCGGTAGAAATGGCGACGCTCGAACAAGGAAACGGGCAGTTCAAACACCCGAGTCTCACTTCCTTCGAATACGAAGTCCTTCCCGCACTCTGGCACCGGACAGGTGGCGCTGAGCCTATCCTTATTGTGGGTGCCTCCAGTGGTTCTCCCCTGAACGACAACCCAAGCCCCACAGTTGGGACATGTCACGCACGAGCACACAATCCGATCCGCCACTCGACAATTATAGGGCGACCGAGAGCGGGCTGGCAGCCCAAGCGTCGGTTGTCGTTCCCGAGGGAACCTGGCACATACCCTGCTCACAGGACTCGGATGAGAGCCAGCAAATTAAGAATCTTCCCAAGAAGTCGACCTTGCTCACTTTGCAGGAGAGTAACCCGGAACGCGGCCCCCTCTCCGTTCTCCGCGGTTGATCAACTCCGCAACTCTTTTATTGCGAAGAGCTGGCTTTCTGATTCTTAACCTGGAGATTATTCACGACCTGTGTCACGTTGGGCACTCCAGTTGCCACCTTCTCGGCAAGCGCGCGCTTGGCTTCCGAGTTCACTTCTCCGGTTAGCGTGACTACGCCGTTCTTCACTTCGTATTTCACGCTCTTATGCAACTTGTTCTGGATCAGCGCAGCGTCCAGATTTTTCTCGATGCCTTGGTCCAGATCGGAGTTCACAGCCTTTGCTTCTTTTTCTGCGCCTACGGGAATCACGGCAATTTGATCTGCAACCACCTGGGCGCCCGCCAGAGACTTTGCAATCGATTCCGCTTGTGACTTGTCGTTTTCGCTGGCGACTTGTCCCCCGAGGGTCACGATGCCCTTGTCGCGATCCTGACTGACGGTGACGTCTTTGAAGCCGGCTTGATCCAGCGATTTGCGAATACTGTCGGAAACATCAGGTGACTTCGTGGCGGTCTGCGAGCATCCGGCCAGAATCCCGACAGCGAGCAGCGCGACCATAACTACTGACAATCCGAGCTTTTTCATATTTCTCCTTTCATGAATTCAAGGTGGAATCTCAAATGATGATGAAGTGGTGGCTGGCACGTGTTGGCTTTGCGCCCGGTGTGTTCGCCCCAGCAGCCTTGGAGCGAAAATCACTTCAACGTTGATCAGGACGGCTCGATGTCACTCGAACCGTCCTGAGCCCTCCATTTGACCGATCTAAATCCTCTGCAGCCTAAGCCTGCTTTTTCTGCGGCTGGTCGTGTTTCTCTGGCTCCGACTGCGGACTCTTGGGCTGTGCGATCGGGACCACCGGTTTCTGTTGCACTGGCTGATTCGGCTGGACTATGGGTTTCTGCTCCGGAGGAGCGGGCTTCTGTGGATCGGTATGTTGTGGATTGAGATTTTCTTGATCTGGCATTTTATTTCTCCTTTGCTGGTCTCTCTGTTGTTGCTGACGATCTCCACAGCCTCATTGCCCAACGGCACATCGGAATTGCCGTACAGCCAGACGATCCAGGCGAGCGGGGGCGTTGGACCTTTCACCTGGGCAGTGAGTGCGGGCACGCTGCCTCACAATCTAGTGCTCAGCAATAGCAGCATGAACACGGTGACGATTTCCGGCACGCCAGATACCGCTGTACAGGGAGCGGCGTTCACCATCAAAGTCATGGATTCTGCCAACCAGTCGGCCGCGCAGCCTTATACCGTTTCGATCCTGCTGGAGCCTGATAGTCTGACTCTCACACCCTCAATCCTGGATTTTGGCGTGCAGTTGGTTGGAACCGCCAGCAGCAACCAGACCGAGACGCTTACCAATACTGGCGGCTCAGAGCTGGTTATCAGCGGCGTGGCAATGGCCGGAACCAACGTCACGGATTTCAACCAGAGCGGCACCTGTCGTTCGAGCCTCGCTGCTGGAGCGAACTGCACAATCGGCGTGACTTTCACTCCTAGCCTGATAGGCCCGCGCAGCGCCTCCATCACGATCACGGACAACAGCGTGGGGAGTCCACATTCCGTCTCCTTGAGTGGTGTGGGCGTTAATTCAGGTCCCAATGCTACTCTTTCGGCGGCCAGCTTGACCTTCCCCAACGAGTCTGTGGGCACAACCAGCCCAGCGCAGTCCATCACACTCAGCAACTATGGAACGACGCCCCTCAACGTTTCCGACATCACGGCCAGCTCAAGCTTCAGCGAAACGGACAACTGTGTTCCCAGCCTGGCATCCGCGGCGACCTGCACGATCAATGTGACTTTCACGCCGAGCACTACGGGCAGCATTAGCGGTACGCTTTCGGTGACTGACAGCGCGCCTGGCAGCCCGCACAGCGTGTCCCTCAGCGGAACAGGTAGGACCCGCTCGTCGGGAGGAGGGTACTGTGAAGTCAGTCTTAATAGCAACGTGCTGACTGGCTACTGCTTCAAAGCGGGGGCTGGACCCGGCGGATGCCACGTATCATACGATCCCGCCGGTTGTCCCGCAGGGCGGCAGGCAATTACTCCCGGTTACATTGTTGCCGCGTGTTTTCCGCCTACTGGCCCGACGAAGGTAGACACTTCAAGTTCTTGCAATCCATAGATCCGAGACTCTTGGCTCTCTGGACTACGGGCAGCAGTGGTGGGATGCTTTAGGTGCTAACAGCCCGCAGATTGCTGTCCTCAGCGGCACGGGCAACGACGACCAAAAACACACTGACCGGGTATTGCTGGGGCAAGTGCAACGTTGCACCCCCTAATCACTGTGGGACTGGTCGGAACATGATCGAATGTCCCGTTTGGGCGCCAGCAATAACCACACTCAGGTTGCCGGTTGCCTTCCACCTGCTAGCGCTTTAGTCGATCTGTCAAGAACCTGTTCTTTCCGGACTTACAGCGGCCAATCTGGCAGCGGGTTTCCGCAGCGCAGTACTAGCAGCAGAGCACGCGACACGCAGCCACGACGTTGTCAATCGTGTACTTCCTCTGACGCTTACGTTTGAGGATCAGGGAGCAATTGCAACGATGTAAAGTAGTAATGTACCCCCGGAACATTTGTACAGCTAATCGTTGACTCCTAACACACTTCATTCAGGATTAGTAATGACAAGGCCCTTGTGTCCAAGAATGGAGTAGTTCCCGGTTGGTCGGTCAACCGGAAGTTATCCAGAAACGGGCTTCCGGGAGATCTCCTCGAAGCCGACTTCTGGCCCACGTCACCTGAGAGTCCGTCCGGGGGCATAACTTCCGCTTAGCCCGTCATCCGACCGCAATCGGCGGCAAACGCTATAGAGATCTCCGGAATTTCCAAGCACCAGCAGACCTGGACTGGTGTATATTGCCTGGAACCAAAGGCCCGCGTCTAGGTTTCCCTTATGCCCATTGCGTTCTTGGCGGTCACGAGAATTTCATATCACCTTCCGATAAGTGCCGTCCTATCTCTGCCGGCGAGCCAGCTGACGCCGGAGCGAGTGTACGACGCCCTCTTACGTCAAAGCTTCCTTGAAAGCCTTCACAAAGATATCGATGAGAGCTTCCCTGGCCGCGCCGCAGGCGCCGTCCTTCCACCCGTTGATGAACTCCTGACACTGGTACGAGTAAGATCGGCCTACGGTAGCTTCAGTTATCGTGTTTCCTCCTTTTGGATCGCTTGCTCGATCAGCTTAAAACCGGCTTCACCGGCCGCCGTGATTGGTTTGATGTAGTTGCTCATCGCGACCGCGAGTGAATTGGCGGGTGGTCCCCAGCTGTGATCGCAGGGCATTCGCATGATGGAAAGTTCCTTTTCCTGTTTTTTGCGGGTATAGCAATTCGTGCCCAATCAAGAAACCTGGATAGCATCACTTCAACAGAACTCTTCTAAATTTGAGACTTCGTTCGCGGCGACTCTCTTCCTCCAGGTGCAGCGAGCGAGCCTTCAGCAAATCATTGAGCGATACCAAACCTAGAAATTTTCTTGTGCTGCGCTCCAGGACCGGCATTCGCGTGCACCCCTTTTCCACCATGCGATATACGACCACCCGCAGCGGCTCGTCTGGATAGGCCTCGACCGCGCTTGTTCGCACCAGATCACCGATCGGCGACCCTAGGGCTGCATCCCCATTCTGCTCCATCCGCTCGGTTATATCCCCGCGTGTCACTACACCGACAAGCTGTCCTTCCGCATTCACGACCGGCAGCAAGCGTTGCTTCTGGCGGTGATCCACCCGCAACGAGTGCCATATCTCACCTAGCGTACTCGCGGCTGGCAATACCGCAACCTTCGTTCGCATGACCTCGCGTACAAAAAGAATTTCTAGCGGATCGACCGCATACTCGCGGCTGAGGTGGTAGCCGCGCCGGGCAACTTTCTCGGTCAAGATGGACCGCCGCAGGGTTAGGACCGTAAAACCGTGGGCGATGACACTCCCGACCAGCAAAGGCAAGAACACGTTGGCGTCGTGCGTCAGCTCAAAGGCGAAAACAATGCTCGTAAACGGAGCACGCATAGTGCCGCCAAGAATGGCACCCATGCTGATCAGTGGCCAGAAGCCGGCGCCTTCATTGGGAAGAAACATTGCTTCGAGGCCGCCCAGTGCGCCTCCCATCATCAGCAGCGGAGCTAGAACGCCGCCCGATGTGCCGGAGCCGAGCGATACCGCCCAGATGAACCATTTGACAAGCAAGACCCCGAGAATCACTCGTGTGGTGACGCTCCCCTGAAGCAATGCGCCAATCGTATCGTAACCGACGCCCAGTGCTTGCGGGAAAACGAGACCTCCCAAGCCGATGGCCAGCCCGCCAATCGCCGGCCACCACATCCAGTGGATCTTCAGCCGCTGGAAAGCGTCCTCAGCCGCGTATACCGACAGTGTTAGCAGGGCCGATAGGGCTCCAGCGAGAAGGCCAACGAGGGCGCATCCGAGCAGTCCCTTCGGCCCAATGAACAATGGATGGACCGGCACGGGAAACAGCGGGCCGAACCCCAAGATATACCTTCGTACCACCGCAGCCATTGCACTGGCCAATGCCACGGGAATCAGGCTGCGCGGTTTCCATTCGAAAAGCAGCAGCTCGACAGCCAATAGCACTGCCGCCACCGGCGAAGCAAAGGTTGCGGACATTCCTCCGGCAGCGCCCGCCACAAGAAGCGTTTTGCGCTCCGCGCTCGTCAGGTGAAACAGCTGGGCGATCATCGAGCCCACTGCCCCGCCGGTCATGATGATCGGACCTTCTGCGCCGAACGGGCCACCGGAGCCGATCGAGATGGCCGAAGAGAGTGGTTTGAGAATCGCGACTTTGGGTTCAATTCGGCTGCCGTTTAGCAGAATGGACTCAATCGCCTCGGGTATGCCATGGCCTCGGATCCGCTCGGAACCGTACCGTGCCATGACGCCGATGATCAGTGCGCCAGCGATGGGAACGAAAACGCTGTATACACCGAGATGGTTGCCGACCGGCGAAACCATCGTTGTGTTCCACCGGCCAAAATAGAACAGGTTGGTGAACAGTCCGATTAAACGGAGCAACGCTAGTGCGACAAATGCGCAGACCACACCAATCACCGTGGCCAATAAGGAGATGGGAACCACTCGCCACGTCGTTGTGAAATCTCCCAACTCATCGTTGCGGTCCGGTCGGTTGATAACCGCCGCGTTGTTCCGTAATTCTGTCTTGCTATCCTTGCCCACGATTGTCCTTGCGCCTCTTCGGCTGCTCATACAGCGCGCTCTTTGTTCACTGCCGTGATTTCCGGTTGCGTCGCAGAAGCGCATCCATTGCATTCAGGCGCGGCATAGATTTTCGTTGATGCGAGGAGTCATTAATCACAATCGCGGCCGTCAGACACCAAGCCGTGCATGCGCGGAAGATAAATGTGGTTTCTCGTACGCGAATCCGCGACTCTAGGAAAGCGGTAGAACCTTCCTTTTGTAAACTGCATTCGCCAACGTCGCCATGGCGATATACCAGGCGATCAGGCCGACAATGAAGATCTCCCACCCCGCCACCGGCGCCGGTACCTTACCGATAACTACGCCGTCCAGCAGAAGGAAGGCCAGCAAGAGCAACCAGAATAGGACCGCCAGAAACTTTCCGACGCCTTGAACCGCAACGCAAAAAGCGAATGTGAAGAGCGTCCACATGAGGAAGAAACCAAGTTCCTCGGGATGACCCGCCGGAATGCCCGTCTTCGGCTGCACGTACAGCAGCACGAATAGTGACCACCAAAAAGCACCGTAGGACATAAAGGCGGACCCGCCGAAGATGCTTCCTTTTCGAAGGTCCACGATTCCCGCAATGAATTGGGCCGTGCCCCCGAAGCAGATTGCCAGTGCCAGGGTCGGCCCAGCGCTCCAGAATCCTACGTTATGCAAGCCTGTCGCCATGGTCGTCAAACCGAAACCCATTAGCCCCACTACGGCCGGGTTCGCCCACCACTCCCTGCAGATGCCACTGTCTGCTAATTCCGCCATATTATTGTTCTCCTCAATGCGTTTCTCTGGCAGGTTGGACACATTGTGTGTGAAACTTCTAACAATATCTGTGAAACCTTTCACAAATCGCCGAGGAAGATGACTTTCCGACCCGCAGTTCCCAGCCGCACTTACACAAATCGCCTGACGATAAATTACCTTCAACCTGTGAAACCTCTCACGGAACCGGCGTTCGACCTGACCTAAGGTTCTGACGGAGGGGAAATCGCCATGGCAGATCCCGAGAAAGAGCCGCTCTGCACGGTCAAGGAGTTGCTGGTGTTTGGGGTGATCTGTGTCGTTTACAGTTCGATCCTTTTCTCGCCGGACCCGGAATGGGTCGGCTGGGCCGCGCCACTGGTCTTCGGAGGCGCGCTCTATGCTGCCGATCCGCCTCCTGCTTCCGCCCACCTCAGTTCACCCCAACATGTCTTTCCGGCCGCCTACTTATGCTATGTCCTAAGCCTCTTCGGCATAGTCCTCCTCACCTTGGTCCGGGACAGGCGGCACCTCAGCTGGCTGTGGTGGTTCAAGGCCGAGTCAGAGAGTGGGAGCATTGCAAAGGTACGACGTTCCCTGAGATCCAGGTTCACCCTTATGGCCAGGCGTTGAACCATCGAGCAGTCTGGTGCTAGCATCCTCGGTGCTACCACCAGTCATCGCGAAGAACGTGTGGCCACACTTCGTTACCGCTCTGGACCTGTTTCAAGGGGTCGCGCGGCGGGATGTGCGAAAGATTACCAGCCTCTGCACTGAGAAGTGGTTCTCCCGCGGGGTAACGATATTCCGGGAAGGAGAGTCTGCCGATTCTCTTTACGTTCTGAAAAAAGGCATGGTGAGGCTAATTTCCCTCTCGGACCAAGGGAGGGAAACCATTCTGCACATCCTCAAGCCCAACGAGGTTTTCGGCGAACTTCTCCTCTCCGAGGAGAAAAGAGCCTTCACGGCCATTGCCACTGAGGATTCTCTGGTGACCATTATTTCCCAAGAGTCTTTTGTGGAACTCTTGTCCTCGGTCCCCACCGTCGCGCTGAACTTCATTCGGCTGCTTTCGAAGCGATTGGCCACAGTGGAGAGGGGACTGGCGGAATTCAGCCATACCTGGTCCTATCACCGATTGGCTAGAGTGCTCCTCCAGTTAAGCGACAAATACGGACAGGAGGTTCCTAGTGGTACGGTAATCAACGTCCGGCTGACCCATGAAGATCTGGCCAACTTAATTGGGACGAGCCGGGAAACGGTGACGACACAACTCAGTAAGTTCACACGCATGGGCCTCCTGAAACGCGAGTCCAGGCATTTCATTGTGGCCAGATCCAAGCTTATCGACTTTATTCGCACCGAGGAGCTTCGACTGAAGAATCTCCCCTTTTCTCAGAGAACAATTCCTCCCGGCGAGCTGTAGCCGATCCTGCACACATGCTTAGTCAGCGCGATCCACCATGAAGCGTACTTACGAACAAATGAAAGCGAGGGCCAGCAAAACTCCAAACACCACTCCATGCCTCATCTCAGACCACCCGAGTTTTCTGACATCCAGGGATTCAGGTTTTCGAAAGAACCATTGTGTTCCTCGCACGAGTGCGGGAGCAAAAGCGATGAGCACCAAGGGAGGAAGCACCCGCCATAGAGACGCGAACGTCAGCGCTACCAAAAATACCGGCTGAGCTAGAAAGAAGAACCTCCCTCGGTCAAATTTCTCGGAGAAGGTAGCGGCACGGGCAGCACGGATACGCAGTTGGACGAAATGGATCTGATTGCCCGCGAAGATCCAGTTCGCCGCCCACAAAACGAAAGCGCGCTCATCTAGCCGTCCGGTGCCGATGTAGTAAGCAGCCGGAGCAGTACAGGTGAGGCCAACTATGCCCACCAATTGCGCCGCCAGTCGCGCCCTACGACCGAACATCCGAAGAACCGCCTGTGCCACAAATGCTAATGCCGTTGCCGCTCCTAGAAACAACAACTTTGAGTTTCGACCTTTCCACATCAGCCCGGTCAGACAAGCGACGGATACGGCGCCGAGACAAACGGACGCAATGAGCGCAGTCCAGCGTTCTCCTGATGTATGGGCGGTCAGTGAGCCCGTATCGGTGAGGCTTTCGAGTGGTGTCCGCAGCCAAAATAAAGACAGCGTGGCCATCGTGAACACAAGCAGCGGCCAAGCCCGATGTGCCGAGGCAAACCCCGCGGCAACTCCGGTAAACAGAGGAATAAGCAGCAGCCCCCAGGCGCCATGCTCACGCGGAATTATCAGGGCCCGCCTGCGGGCCCGCTGAGCTGCACTGACAGCTTCACTATTCTCGGTCATAGCTCTTTCATATCTCGGGACCGGATCTTGTTTCATAGCCCAGTACGCCCTCAAAATCGCGCTTAGCCGGCCACGCCAGAACTATCGTATTCCAGCAAACGCCTTTCGCCTTGAAGCGCACGGAGCGGAGTCAAGTCCTGGGTCAACTCCACGGTCCCCAGATAGGCTCCGTCGGAACTGCGGACGGCAAAATAACGGACGTGTACGAACTTGTCATGAAAGTTGATCCAAAATTCAGCGACACTCTGCCTCCCGGAGCGGAAATCAGTCAGAATCTGGTCAACCGTCTCGACACTTCTGGGGGGATGGCAGTGCTGCACTTTGCGTCCGATAATGGCCTTGCTGCGAGCGAAGATGCGATCCGGGCCCTCGGTGAAAAAGGCCACCCGGTCATCAGCGTCGACAAAGGTAAGATCTAGCGGAAGGGTTGAAAACACCGCAACGAGTTGTTCCAGGCTTACATTCCCGGTGGGCAGCATGAGAGCGCCGGACGGCGGAACTTTCATGGATTCGGGTGTCGTGCCGACAGCGGGCTTGTAGCCTTGCTGCGGCTCCACGATGCACCAACCGTATTTCGGAGACACCGACCATATCTCGGCCCATTCATCTTCCGACAGCATCTCCAGAGACATCGGAAGCAATATGTTCTCTTCCTTGTAAATCATCTCTTGCACGGCCTTGAGGACGGCGTTTGCCGCCTCCCCCAGATTCATCTTCCATTTCGCGATGTCGTCCGGGTCAGAGTGTATGCACTCCCCAAGGCGCTTGAGCAAATTGCGCACGTCATCATCCTTGGCCCACATCACTTTTGACGGGCCGGTAATGCCGTGCCGCTCCAGGCAAGAAAACAATGCGTGTTCTTTGCGCTGGTAGTGCTTGTCGATGTCCATCAAGTCGTTGAACGACTGGCGAAAGCGCAGAAGAATCGCCGTGGCATCGGCAGCTTCCTTCGTACTCTGCAATTCAGCCAGAGTCTGCGTCATTGCCGCAACCACACCGCGCAATGCTTCGTTTTCACGACGGAAGGTATCCACCGGATGGCCGGGAGCGATAGCCTTGCGGATAGGGAGTTGAACCAGGACGTCGCGCGTCACCTTGGAGTGGAGGTCGCACATGGATCGGACCTCTTCTACGGGCATCCCTTCGGATATCAATTCCTGCTCCATCGCCATGATTTCGGAGGCGTCGGTTTGCCTGACGATTTCCTGCATTTGTCGCTGCACTTGCTCGGGGGGATTCCCAGCGTGTAGATGCTTGATGATGTCCTTCAGTACTCGAATCCGGTTCGCCTTGTTGTCGATCACTTCGCTCATGACACCCTCCTCAGTGTTTCAAGGTTACGCATGCGAATGAGCCCAGCACATGACTTTTGTCACACTGCCGCGCATTGTCCTAAGGTATTTTGCTGCCGAGGGCGCGCCTGCGGGACTACTGAACGCTTTGGGTCCCTTTTCTTCGGAAGGTCGTCCGAGAAGATCTCGATGTGCAGAGCTAATTGTAGAGACTCGCCCAGTCAGCGTTTACATTGAGCGGTGATTTGTGTGCCATAGTTGAATCGCCGTCCTCTTCGCCTTCACACGGTGATCGCGTAAAATCGACGCCATGCCGACAGTGCAGGAATCTGCCTCGCTCGATGTACTGAAAGGTGTATCTATCTTCTCCGGTTTGTCGGAACAGGAATTCGCGTTCCTGACTTCGCACCTTCTGCAGCGCAAATACGCTGTCGGCGAACTGATCTTCGGCGAAGGCGATCCTTGCGCCGGCCTGTACGTTGTTCAGTCGGGTAATGTGCGCATCTTCAAGAGTTCGGCTGGTGGGCGCGAGCAAGTGCTTTCGATCGACGGGCCCGGCAGCTCAATTGCTGAACTACCTGTGTTCGATGGCGGGAACTATCCGGCATCGGCCACCGCGGTTGACGATGCGACTCTGCTGTTCGTCAGCAAACAGGATTTTCAGGCCCTCTGTGTGGCGCACCCCCAGGTTGCCCTCAAGGTCTTGCGGGTAGTTGGGGCGCGCCTCCGGCGTCTGGTTGGAATTATCGAAGAACTTTCCTTCACCACAGTGCGACACCGTCTGGCTTCCTTTCTCTTACGTCTTGCCCAGAAGGAAGGCAAACGCACCCCCGAAGGCGTGGAAATCATCATGCCAGTCAGCAACCAGGAATTGGCATCGCAAATTGGCACAGTGCGCGAGCTTGTATCCCGCAATCTCTCCCGGCTGCAAGCAGAGGGAATGATCAAGATCGATGGCCGCAGCGTGGTTGTCCGCAACTTGAAAGCCCTGGAAGCCGAACTGCAGTCTGCCGATTAACCAGAGTGGCAACGCGGTCCTCCGCCTACCCGCGTCCGCTCCGCGTTTTCCGTTTATTCATGTCGATGATGGTTATCCCTCACCAGGCTTTTTGATCACCGTGACAAAAGTCATTGGCACGGCTGCGCTACTCCGCTAACTTCGGAAGATGAAGCGTGGCCATGAGGCATGGAGCCGGGCCACGAGGAGGATGTAATGAGCATTACCGCTGAGAAAACTGTGCGAGAAGTGGCCCTGGAAAACCCCGCTGCGACCCGAGTGTTTGAAAAGTTGGGCATCGACTACTGCTGCGGCGGCAGCAAATCCCTCGAAGAAGCGTGCCGCACGGCGAATCTCCCGATGGACGAGGTGCTGGACTCGCTCGAAATGGCTGAGCAGTCTGCACGCGCCGTCCAAAAGGACCGTAACTGGGCAACGGAGATGCTAGCTGACTTGGTTGCGCACATCATCAGTACTCATCACAAGTACACGCGCGAGGAGATGGCTCGCCTCGGTCCGTTGTTCGATAAGGTCTGCTCCGTGCACGGGAAAAACCATCCGGAACTGCTGCACGTTCGAGTCAGTTTTCAGGGGCTGGAGCAGGAATTGACGATGCACATGATGAAGGAAGAGAGGGTCCTGTTCCCCTACATAGTAAGGATGGAAGAATCGGTCATCCAGAAGGAACCGGTGTTGCCGCCGCCTTTCGGCAGCGTGCAGAACCCGGTGACGATGATGATGCACGAGCACGACTCCGCAGGCGAAGCACTGCGCTCGATGCGTAAGGCCAGCGCGGGTTATACGCCCCCGGGCGATGCCTGCATCAGCTTCCAGACTTTGTACAAAACCTTGGCAGACTTTGAAGCCGACCTCCATCAGCACATCCACTTGGAGAACAACATCCTGTTCCCCCGAGCGATTGCAATGGAAAAGGCGCACTAACCGAAGCTGGAAGCCATGTCCACACTAGGGACGCGCATTGAGAAAGAGGCTGGTCGGCCGCTGACACCGCAGGAGATTTTCGACATCACCGCGGCCCGCGAGACCACGCTGTCCCGCATGCTCATGCTCTACATCAGCACCGGCCTCGTTTTCATGCTGCTTCCGGGGACTTTCCTGGGTGTCTGGAACCTAATGGCGATCAGTAGCCGTCGTTCAGCCGACTTCGTGTCTCCTGCTTGGATTCAGGCGCACGGCCACGCGCAGATCTTTGGCTGGATTGGCACATTTATCTTGGGTATCGGTTTCTATTCTATACCCAAGTTGCGGCGCATGAATCCGTTCGCGCTGGGGGCTGCATGGGTGTGCTGGGTGCTTTGGACGTTGGGCGTCAGCCTGCGCTGGCTGACCGGCGTTTACCACTGGCAATGGCGCGTTGTGCTGCCCGTCTCGGCGGCGCTCGAAATAATTGCCTTCTCAATTTTCTTCTATTCGGTGTCGGGTCATAGACCCCACTCCGGCAAACAGAAGTTGGAAGAATGGGTTTTTGTGGTGATCGCGGCCGCCGCAGGTCTTCTGCTTACGCTGCTTGTCAACTTGGGCGTGGCGTTGTTCCTCGGGTATCGTGGCGTTTCACCTGATCTCCCAAGCCAATTCGACCAGCGCTTCCTGGTGCTCGAGACATGGGGATTCCTTGTTCCATTTGTCTGGGGATTCAGCGCCAAATGGCTGCCGGTTTTCCTGGGGTTGCGCCCGGTACGTGGGCGCGTGCTGCTCCTGGCGGTCGCAGTGAACTCCGCCGGCGTGCTCGCTGCAATGGCAGGCTGGATGAGATTAGCAGTGCTTCTGTTATTGGGCGGGATCATCGTCGCGGTTTGGGCCCTCCGCTTCCTCGAGCGAACACAGCAGCCGGCCAAGGTGAAGGGAGTGCACACCAGCTTTCCGCTTTTTGTGCGCTTGGCGTACTTCTGGGCCATCGTCGCAGCGGCCCTGGGAATCTGGGCTAGCTTGGTCGAGGGCTCTCACGGGGTATGGGGTGCATCGCGTCACGCATTGACCGTGGGGTTCTTGGCCACGATGGTGTTCAGTGTAGGGCAGAGAATTCTGCCGGCATTTTCCGGAATGCGCTTACTCTTCAGCACCAAACTGATGTTTCTTTCATTGCTGCTACTGGGGGCAGGGTGTCTACTTCGTGTCAGCTCCGAGATTCTCGCATATCAAGGCTTTGCGAGCTGGGCATGGTCGTGGCTCCCAGTGTCGGCTGTCCTAGAGATGACCGCAGTCACAATTTTTGCGATCAATCTGCTGGTCACCTTCATGGGTCGGCCTACATCACAGTCGGTCTAGCGGGGTACTGTATAGAAAGAGCGCAATGTTCAACACGAGTTTGAGAGACTTGGTTCTAATCCGAAACTAAGTTGTCGGAGGTTGTGGAGACACGGGCCCATGCTTGGTACTTGGACAATACTGCAGCACGTAGCGTGGGAGGGCCCCGGATTGATCGCTGCCGAAGCTCAGGCACGAGGCCTACAGACAGACACCCGACGCCTGGATCTGGGGGCCGGCCTTCCGCGGCCCGATGATGTTGAGGGCCTGGTTGTGATGGGCGGTCCCATGGGTGCTTATGAAACAGACAAGCATCGCTTTTTGGCCGAAGAATGCAGCCTCATCGCAAGACTAGTCGGGCTCAATCGTCCTGTGCTGGGCGTGTGTTTGGGTGCTCAGTTGCTCGCGCGAGCGCTCGGGGCGAGAGTGTTTCCCGGGCCGGGCCCGGAAATCGGTTTCGGATTTGTCGAACTGACTGCGGAGGGGAAGCGAGATGCATTATTCGGACCGAACGGACCGTCCGTTTCGGTCTTCCATTGGCATGGAGATACCTTTGATTTGCCCGCAGAAGCCACATTACTTGCTTCCAGTGCGGAGTACCTACACCAGGCGTTTCGCTTCGGAAGCTGTGCCTATGGCTTGCAGTTCCACATCGAGCCGGACTCCGATACCTGGTCGGCTTGGCATGAGCATCTGCCCCCGCTCTGACTGAGCGAGCAGAGCACAGGCGCCACGTGCTCGAACGAGTTGGCAGATGCATAATTGCTAGATTCTTTGATGTCGCCTTGGCGGCAGGCTAGCAATCGAAAGAAGACGCGAAGCCTAAGCGCGTCCGTTGCCGCCCGCAACCACTTTCATCACTCTGAGACTTTTGTCATAGCGGTCGAGGATGGCCTGGTGTTTCCTCACACGGGCTAGACAATTATATCGTTATACGATATAGTTGCTCGACAGGAGGAGGACCACCATGAAAAAGTTAGGAGATTTTGCGATTTCCATGTTCACCGCGGTGTTGATTCTGGGTGTGGGACTGCTGCCGGCTTGGGGCCAAGGCGAGAACCCCCCGGCAGACACCAAGGCAGTTGGGCAGACTTCGGGCCACGGCGTAACTCTCGTGGAACAGAGCATCCCGGGAAATGTCGAACAAGAGATCAGGACTCTGCACGATCAGGGCCGGCAGGCGGCATTAAAGGGCGATGCCGGCTTTTTTGAGAAGCACCTGGCCGCCGGCTACTTCGGAATTGGCGGCGATGGCAGGTTGCGGACGAAGGCGGAGGCAGTTCAGGACTTCAAGTCGGGCGGCGTCAAGTACGAATCTATTGACGAACGCGACATAAAGGTGAACACGTACGGGAACACGGCTGTCGTGAACTCCGTCGCCTCCGTTAAACTGATCGCCAATGGCAAGCCGATCGATGGCGATTATCGCGCAACTTTCGTGTATGTGAAGCAGGGAGGCGACTGGAGGGAAGTCGCGTTCCAGTCAACGCCAGTGGCACCAGAGGGCCGGTGAACCACCGTGAAACCACAGCGATCGGCGTCAGTAAAATTCCCCACCGGTCGTGAAAGCGAACGCCAATCCCGCCGCAGTCTTGTGGTTTCGACTGCGGCGACAGAAACAGTTAGCGGAGGAAGCTCTATGTTTACACGTATGATGACCTGCACCGTTAAGCCGGAAAAGAAAGAAGAGTTCTTGGAAGCGGCACGCCAACTCGCAAGCGCTTACAAGAACCAGCCCGGATTTGTCGATCTGCTTACCTTGATCTCGGAGGAGCATCCTAACCACGCGCTCGTGGTCGCTGTCTGGAAAACAAGGTCCGATTCCCAAGAGTTCTACAAGAATCGCGCTCCGCTGCTCGATCTGAAGCCCTTTCTTGAGGAGGAACACATCGAACATTACTACCTTGAGACTTCGAAGGTGTTCAAAATTGGCAGCGGCAAGGCTGCGTAATCGTGATTGCCCCACTTCTTGCAGTTTTCGAGAAGTGGGGCTTTTCTCAGCTCACGATCGGAGGATTCTTCAGCCATGATTTGGCAGTGACGAGCTTCCCTCAAAGCGCAGCCAGCCGCCGTTGGATCAGCAGGAAGTACAGGGCCAGCAGAATGAGCCTGGGAATAATGCGGAAAACCGGCATTGGTGCAAATCGCGGTGCCGAACCCGTGGCCCGCCCATGCGGTCAGCGACTCGCCCCCTTTCAGTTGGCGCAGGCGTCCGCTCCAGGCACGCTCCTCCCCGACAGTCCCGAGAGTCCTCACTGGTCTTTATGCTTCCTGGCATCGACAGGCCTTAGCTTTTTCTCCTGGCTCGCGAAGCTGCCCTGGCCAGGACTCCTTTGCCCCTCTTGCTCGTGTGAATCACCCGCCTCAGCGCCGCGATGAGAGCGGGTCCGCGCGTGCGGAGTTCTGCCCGATGGTGTAAGGAAAGCCCCCGCAGTACCTTTTCACCCTTTGGCGTCAAGGAAAGCAATACTTCGCGGCCGTCTTCACCACCGCGGTGTCGCCGGACATAGCCGCCGGCACAGAGCCGGTTTACCAGCTCAACCGCACTGTGATGTCGAACCTGTAGCCGCTCGGCCAGTTCACCGATCCGCGGGCGCACATCTGTGGGCAGCCCTTTCAAGGCAAGCATGAGCTGATGCTGGCTAGGTTCAAGACCAGCCATGCGGGAAGCTTGCTCACTAAAGTGAAGAAACCGGCGGATCTGATAACGCAATTGCGCCAGTGATGCGTAGTCAGCCAAGGTAAGCGTCCTTTCCATGCGGCAAAGTATATCGTCTCACGCCCATTGACGCTGTGACGGTTGGACTCGAGTCTTCTGAAAAACATTTTCGCCCGCGTTTTTGTTCCTCCGTTCTCGTGCTCCGTAATTTCTGTCTGAAACGATGCGGGCAGCACCAGATTGGATGTTCCCAAAAGTTGAGCCAAAGAACGATTTACATAGTATATCGTAATACGATATAAATAGAGATCAAAGTAAAAATGACACTTAATCATAGCTCCCGCGAAATGCCCCCTGTGCTGACGATTGGGCATTCGACCCGCACATGGAAAGACTTCCTCGCGCTTCTGCGGGCGCACCGCGTCAAGCGCGTCATCGACGTACGCAGTGTCCCCCGATCGAGACACAACCCTCAGTTCAACCGCGAGACTCTGTCGAAGAAGCTAAGGGCCGCGAGGATCGGCTACGTGCATTTGCGAAAGCTCGGAGGTTTGCGCCATGCACGAAGTGATTCGCCGAACATGGGCTGGCACAATACCTCATTTCGTGGTTTTGCCGATTATATGCAGACCTCCGAATTCGAGGCAGGGTTACACCGATTGATGAAATTAGCCGGGCAGAAGCGGAGCGCGATCATGTGTGCGGAAGCGGTTCCATGGCGTTGCCACCGCTCGCTGATCGCCGATGCGCTGACTGTGCGCGGGGTTCGGGTTGACGACATTATGAGCATGAAACGTTCCCAGGTCCATTCGCTCATTGCTTTTGCACGTGTCCGAGGTCATCGCATCACCTACCCCGTAGGGGACGGCAGCGGCGGGCGAGTCAGGTGAGAAGGCGGAGGTAGCGTCGTCGGGCAGATAGTAACCTCCCAGTTGGTTTTCGAGAGAGATTACGGGAAACCGACAAACCAAGGTTTGAGAATGTTGATCCAATGATGCTTCTTGATTATCCATTGTGGCTGCGGGCGACGCACTTTTTCAATTTTCTTCTCCTGTCGCTTCTCGTTCGGAGCGGTCTCGAGATCTTGAGTGCACATCCGAGACTTTACTGGAACGATCACTGCACGCCGGGCAGCGAATGGCTCAAGTTCACGAAGAAGCAGCGACCTGAGGACCGACTCTGGACGGCAAGTGACGAGGAAAGTTCATTCCCGTCCGCGATCGCCCTGCCAGGACACGAAAATCTCGGTCTGGGACGGCACTGGCATTTTCTCGCGGATTTTGCGTGGCTGCTGACGGGTTTGGTATACGTGGTGATGCTCTTCGTTACGCCGGAGTGGCGACGACTGATTCCGACTTCCTGGCAGATTGTCCCGGACGCATGGCACGCCCTGCTTAGCTATCTAAGCTTCCACGTCGTGGAAACACCGGGAGGATATAACGCATTACAACAGTTGAGCTACGCGGCGGTCGTATTCTTGCTCGCGCCGTTCAGCATTGCGACGGGAGTGGCGATGTCCCCAGCCGTCGCCGCTCGTTTCCCGTGGTATATCAAGATTTTTCACGGAAGGCAGGGCGCACGGAGTCTGCATTTCCTGGCTCTTTGCACGTTCATCGTATTCTTCCTCGGCCACGTCACCATAGTGGCTGTTCATGGCTTCCGGAGCGGGTTGGCACTGATTGTCCTGGGGGAGACGCACAATCCGCATCTGAGCCGTGCTCTCACGATCTGGCTAACCGGGTTGGCCGGCGTAGTGGTCATCCATGCGGTAACAACCATGTGTTCGCGCCGCCGTCCGCGCTTTGTCCAGAAAGCCACTCAGTCGATCACCGATCCGCTGCGCACGCTACTTTTCGGCCATGAGATCTCCGCGCAGCACTACTCACCTGCGGACATCTCGCCTTACTTCTGGGTGAACGGTCGCCCGCCAACAGAGGAAAGTTATTTGGTGATGGCACGCGACCAATTCGCAAACTACAGCCTGAAGGTCAGCGGATTGGTCGAAAGGCCCCTGTGTCTGACGCTGGCTGACCTCCGCAAAATGCCGAAACAAACTCAAATTACAAAGCATTGCTGCATCCAGGGCTGGTCAGGCGTTGCGGAGTGGGGCGGTGTATCTCTGAATCACATTGTTGGGCTTTGCCAGCCGCTTTCCACCGCCCGCTACATCGTTTTCTACGCATTCGACAACAAATCCACATCGGAGCCACACGCCCAAGGACCGGGGTACTTCTATGGCACGATTCGCTTGGAGCTGGCGGAAGATCCGCAGACGATTCTTGCCTACGAAATGAACGGCCAGCCGCTGCCGATCTTGCACGGAGCACCGCTCCGACTTCGAGTCGAAACGCAGCTTGGGTTCACCATGGTGAAGTACATCTGCGCGATCGAGTTTATCGAGGACTACAAAACCATTGGCCAGGGTCAAGGCGGCTGGCGAGAGGATTATCAGTATTTCAGCCAGGAGGCCGGGATCTGATTCACGAGGTTCGGCAGTTCCCCCGAAAGAAACGAGGACAGGAATTGATCGAGGCACGCATCGGAAGGAGACGAACTATGAGCACTGCTGTGGCGTCAACAAGTTCCATGTACAAACCTGAAGGATCGCAAGGAAATTGCCGAAGGTGCCATGGCCTTACTAACGAGTGATGAAGGGGTTCCTGTTTCCATCCTAAGCGCCGTGCTTTATGAACGTTTCAGTGCGCGGCGATGCGGACTTTGCCGACAGGTTCTGTCCGCGATGCGGCATAGTTCGGCGGACACGAGGAGAAGAAGTTATGAGCGCTGCCTCCAGGAAGGCCAATGCGGTCCTGGTGATCGATGTGGGAGGAACGCACCTTAAGGTATTGGCAACCGGGCAACGCGAGGAGCGCAAGATTCTCTCGGGCTCAAGCATGACCGCAAGCAAAATGGTACGGGATGTTAAGCGTGTCGCTAAGAACTGGGAGTATGGCCGCGTCTCGATCGGCTTTCCGGGGCCCGTGATCCATGCGTGTCCCCTCCACGAGCCCTACAATCTGGGCAGCGGCTGGGTCGGATTTGATTTCGCCAAGGCCTTCGGGTGTCCGGTCAAGGTGATCAATGATGCTGCTATGCAGGCGCTCGGAAGCTATCAAGGGGGTCGGATGCTCTTTCTGGGCCTCGGCACCGGGCTCGGGTCGGCCATGATCGTCGATGGGATACTCGAGCCGATGGAGCTGGCACATCTTCCTTACAAGAACGGGAAAACTTACGAGGACTACGTTGGTGTTCGCGGTCTGAAGCGGCTGGAGAAAAAGAGGTGGGGGCGCCACGTGGCCGACGTCGTGGAACAGCTCAAGGACGCACTAGGGGCCGAATACGTAGTGCTGGGTGGAGGAAATGCTAGAAGCATCAAGAAGCTGCCTGCGGACGTTCGACTGGGCGACAACCGGAATGCGTTTGTAGGCGGTTTCCGTTTGTGGGAGAAGAAGACCAAGCCTCGGCGTGGCTAGGCTTGAGAGTGGTTCTGCCAATCCGATAGGACAATCGACAATAAGAGTTAAACGAGATGAATGAGACCCCAGCAGATGACGCAATCGTGAGAAAGAAATCTACGCCTATGCCTTCTTCCGACGCCTTTGTGTTCTTTGGGGCAACCGGGGACCTGGCCTACAAGCAGATTTTTCCCGCGCTTCAGGCGATGATCCGGCGTGGCCACTTTGACATGCCGATCATCGGGGTGGCCAGGTCTACGAAGGATCTTGACGGGCTTCGAGCCCGTGCTCATGAGAGCATTGAGAAGCACAGCGGCGTGGATTCGCGCGCGTTTGCGGCGCTATCGGCAAAACTCCAGTATGTAAATGGAGATTACGGCAGCCAGGAGACTTTCCGCCAGTTGCGAAAAGCGCTGGGCGGGGCGTCTCGTCCTCTTTATTACCTTGCCATCCCACCAGACTTGTTTGCCACCGTTGCTCAGGGACTGGCGAAGGCAGACTGCGACAAGGGGGCGCGTGTAGTTGTCGAAAAGCCGTTTGGCCGCGACCTTGCTTCCGCGCAGGCACTCAACCGAACGCTCCGCAAATCTTTCCCCGAATCGGCAATTTTCCGGATCGATCATTACCTCGGCAAGGAACCGGTCCAGAATCTGCTCTACTTCCGCTTCGCCAATTCTTTCCTCGAGCCAATCTGGAACAACAACCATATCCAGAGTGTTCAGGTCACGATGGCCGAAACTCTTGGCGTTGAGGGCCGCGGAGGCTTCTATGAAGAGGTGGGCGCGATCCGCGATGTTGTGCAAAACCACATGTTGGAGGTAGTCGCGCTGCTCACGATGGAGGCACCCATTGTCGGCGATCTGGATGCATTGCGAGACGAGAAGCATCGGGCCTTTCGAGCTATGCGGCCGCTCGCTCCTACCGATGTCGTCCGCGGCCAGTTTCGTGGCTACCGAAATGAGAGGGGTGTCGCTGCGGATTCGCGGGTGGAGACATTCGCCGCGGTCAAGTTGTATATCGACACATGGCGATGGGCGGGCGTTCCATTCTACATTCGAGCTGGTAAGCGAATGCCTGTGAGCGCAACCGAAGTATTGGTTGAACTCAAGCGCCCCGCACAGGCAGTCTTCGACAAAATTACCCGGAGTCAGGCGGATTACTTTCGCTTTCGTCTCAGCCCCAATTTACTCATTTCGCTGGGCGCGCGAGCCAAAATGCCTGGGGAAGCGATGGTCGGCGAGGGCGTGGAACTGGTGGTGCGGCAGGTCTCAGCGGATGAGATGACGCCGTACGAGCGCCTGCTCGGCGATGCCATCCGAGGTGACGCTACCCTGTTCGTCCGTGAAGACGGCGTGGAAGCTGCTTGGACAGTTGTCGATCCGATCTTGGGAAACTCCACGCCAGTTCACGAGTACGAGCCAAACACCTGGGGGCCAGCCGAAGCTGACAGGATCATAGCCTGTGACGGCGGCTGGCGCGATCCCAAGCCAGTCCCAGAACAAACGCACGTAGCAACAAAATGAAAGGCCGTAGGCCAAGCGGTGGTGCTGATCGAGGAAGGAAATTGGTCGTGCTCGACGAGGGCTGGATTGCTCAGGATCTGGAACGCTACCGTGCGAGTGAGAGCGCGATATGAAACGAAAACCCGGCAGTACAGCTTTCGGATGGCCGGGAATAGAACCGAGATGGACCCACGGAGATAAAGACGGGGTGGGAACCGCTTACGCGGCTTCTAGCCGGATCTGGTTCACCTTGTGGAACGGTGTCATCACGGAAGTCTATTATCCGACAGTGGATCACCCACAGATCCGAGACCTTCAGTATCTCGTCACTGATGGGAGGACTTTCTTCCATGAAGAAAAACGTCATCTCAAATCACAATGCGAGCGTCTATCCGATCACGCCTTGGGGTACCGCATCACGAACGTCGATCCCGGCGGCCGTTATGCCATCATCAAAAAAGTAATTACAGATCCGCACTCTGGCTGCATTCTTCAGCATACCCATCTGTCTGGCGATGAAACGTTTATCTCAACATTGCGGCTCTATACACTATGCGCGCCTCATCTTCAAGTAGGCGGATCGAGTAACAACGGTCACGTGATCGAGGTTGCGGGTCGGAAGATCCTGATGGCGCAGAAGAAAGGGATATGGCTGGCGCTCTGCAGCACGGTCGACTTTTCTCGTACATCGTGTGGCTACGTTGGCCGAAGTGATGGCTGGACCGACCTCGCAGGCAACTTTCAAATGGACTGGGAGTTCGATGATGCCCCGGATGGCAACATTGCGCTGACGGGAGAACTGTGCCTGGATGTTCATCGCGAGTTCACCATGGGTCTGGCATTCGGTAACACAAAGCACTGCGCCATCACAACGCTGTTTCAGGCGCTCGGCGTTCCTTTCGAAGAGCATCACAAGCGCTTTACGGAGCAATGGGAGCGCGCTAGCGCCCGAGCTCTTCCGCTAGGAAAAGTCTCCACGGACAGTGGGAACCTATATCACAGCAGCTCTAGTTTGCTTCGCGCTCATGAAGACAAGTCCTATCCGGGCGCATTTATCGCATCACTGTCGATTCCCTGGGGAGAAGCGAAGGGTGACTCGGACCATGGCGGGTACCACCTAGTCTGGACGCGCGATATGGTCAACAGCGCTTCGGCCATGCTCGCTGCTGGCGATAGTGTTACGCCTTTGCGAGCGCTCATTTACCTGGCAGTTGCGCAACTGGAGGACGGAGGCTTTCCCCAGAACTTTTGGGTTGATGGTGGGGCCTACTGGCGGGGAATCCAACTCGACGAAGTCGCATTTCCAATTCTTCTCGCCTGGCAGATCAAGCGGCAGAATGCTCTCCAGGATTTTGATCCTTACCCGATGATTGCGCACGCGGCTTCATATCTGGTCCGCCATGGCCCTGTCACTCAGCAGGAGCGCTGGGAGGAAGCGAGCGGTTATTCTCCCTCCACCCTCGCCTCGAACATCGCTGCGCTGATCTGCGCTGCCTGCTTGTTTCGCGAGAGGTACGATGAGGCCACCGCGACATTCCTGGAAGAGTATGCCGATTTTCTGAACTCTCACGTCGAATCCTGGACGGTCACAACCCAGGGTTCGCTTGTGCCCGGGATCAGCCGGCACTACATACGGATTCTTCCGGAGAGCGTTGACAATCCTCAGCCAGAGGAAGATCCCAACCGCGGCGTGCTCAACATTGCGAACCGTCCGCCGGATGTTCAAAACAAGTTCCCGGCCAAGGACATTATCGATGCAGGGTTTCTCGAACTGGTACGTTATGGAATCCGAAAACCCGATGATTCGTTGATCGTGGATTCGCTGCGGGTCGTGGACGCCGTGCTCAAGGTCGAGACTCCCTTCGGACCGTGCTGGCACCGCTACAACAACGATGGGTATGGACAGAGAGGAGACGGCGGGCCTTTTGTTGGCTGGGGAAAGGGCCGTGGCTGGCCACTCTTGGCAGGTGAGCGTGGGCACTATGAATTAGCTGCTGGCCACGATACGAGGTTATTCATTCGAGCCATGGAAGGTTTTTCTTCAGCCACAGGTCTCTTGCCTGAGCAAGTCTGGGATGAACTGGACCGACCGGAGGTATATATGCTCTCGGGACGGCCCACGGGTTCGGCGATGCCGCTTATGTGGGCACATGCCGAGTACATCAAGCTGTTGAGGTCCGTCGCCGACGGCCGAGTCTTCGATCTGATTCCGGAGGTCGCGGAGCGGTATCTCTCGGGACGAAACACTCGTCATCTTTTCGAGGTCTGGAAGCACAATCGGCAAGTATGTCGCATTAGAAAGGGCCATACGCTTCGCATCCAGGTTGACACTCCGTTTCGTCTGCATTGGACGAGCGATGAGTGGCGCACCGTCAATGATACGTCGTCTGCTGAAACGGCACTTGGAATTGACTTTGTGGATGTACCAATCCCCGCAGAGCAGCGAGCAGCGATTCGATTCACTTTCTTTTGGACGACAAACAGCTCTTGGGAAGGCCGCGATTACATGGTGGAGGCTGAATCATAGAGGGAACAGGAATAATTACCTAGTTCTTGTGACACTCCAGTGTATCCGGTACCTCCTAGTGGCCTGTCGCAGTGAGTTCGTTACTGCGGACGCGGCGGGTAGGGTCGGAGTACTTCCACTGGATGGGCCGAGCATTGGCGGAGTAGGCGTTGATGTAGCGGCGAAGTTTGCGAGCTAAATCG
>Ga0208821_1000468_pt1 | contig 31077 bp, 40 predicted proteins | sample June2015DPH_20_5_FD_184720 | JGI IMG/M metagenome (GOLD analysis project Ga0208821, IMG submission 184720) | Peatland microbial communities from SPRUCE experiment site at the Marcell Experimental Forest, Minnesota, USA - June2015DPH_20_40... | ecosystem: Environmental > Terrestrial > Soil >... | reverse complement strand
AGAGAAGGATTGCCCCCTCAAAAGGCTCTTTTTGCCACGGCCCATAAGTTGATTCGAGTGATCTTTGCCATGCTGACTCAACGAACCTATTTCAACCCAAAGGAGGTGATTTAATAATAGTTGACTGAAGTCGAGATTTTTAAAAATCCTCCTTCCATGCAACCTTTCAAGTGGTAATCGATAATTCTTGTTGACCTGTCCATCCGAAAGGAGTAGGCTCTTATCGTGACATTAGGTTTCAAAATGGAACGATTCCAACGAAAATGAGACGGCAAAGGAAGGTGACTCATCTCCCGGATGTAATTCTTCCAGTAGTTCCTTGGCAGGCAGGGGTGTATCGGGGGCAACTTGGGAGGCAAACAGAAGAGGAGAATACCTATGAACTGCAAAAGATTTATTTCAATCATCATCGTTGTAAGTTTTTTGGGCACTTGTCTGATAACAATTTCTGCTATGGGTCAGGCAAAACTAAGCAGAGGATTGGCCCTCAGGGAAGAGATGGTCGCCCTTGAGGAGGCTTTTGAAACAATCATTGATGCTGTGATCTTTTCTAACACGGAGTTGATCAAACCCGCAATTATCCGATTTCATAAAACAAGGGAAAAGGTTGAGATGACAATTATATCAGAACCGGGAGTCATCCTTCCCAAAAATCAGGATAAATTTAAAGAATTTGTTGAATTAGATATTAAATTTCATGAAGATCTTGCGTCATTGGAAAAAGCAGCTGAGAAGGGACAGAAGAAGTTGGCCAAAGACCAGACCCATAAACTCTTAGATGGCTGTGTGGTTTGTCATGAGAGGTTTAGAAAATGAAAAGCCACACCAAACTGGCTTTCTGCCAGTAATCGCTACCCTTCAAAATTATCATAGAGTGAACTCTCAGAAGTGTTATTCTCCCCCCCTTTTCTAAAAACTCCTTCCTGAAGTCCACGAGTCCCAAGTTCGGCAAAGTATGCTTGATTTGGATTGGTAATAATCGGCTCTTTATTGACATACAACTCCCCTTTTTATATTCTTAATTTGTCCAAAAGCGAGTTCTTATCAAAGGCCGTCCAGTAAAAGTATTATGTGGGTGCCGAAAAAAAGAAAGAAGGTTGATGATGCCGATGCGGATTAATCATAGACCGGCCAACCGGAGTAAGCTGTCACCGCGAAAAGTCGCGGCGTATGCAGGCCTTGCCGTCGGGGTCGTTGTACTCATTTGTGCGCTGGTATTGCTTTTCTTCCCTGATACATATATCAATGGGTACCTCAAAAACCAGATCATAAAGGCATTCACAAGAGCGTATCCAGCATACTCGATACGGATTGCAGGCGTGCATTACAATATATGGGAGAACCGCATCGGATGCGACTTGATAGCACTCACGTCGATTGATTCTACCTTTTCGTGCAGTATTGCTAAGTTCTCTGTGAGCGGGATTGGTTGGGTGCAGATTCTTTGGCGAGGAGATATTGGTTCTAAAGACCTTAACGGCTCAGTTGCAGATGCACGAGAAATTGTGCTGAACTTTCGGCAGTCACAGTATGAACTTCGTTGTGCACGGCTGCATGTATCGGTACCAGATTCAGAGATATTGGCTGAGGCATTGGAGCTTCATCCCTTGGTTGAAGATGATAAATTCTTTGCAGGTAGCAAGTTCAGAAGAACCCGATTCCGGATAGTTCTTCCTCAATGCAGAGTGACGGGTGCGGACTGTCTCGGACTGCTGGAAGGGAAGACATACCGTGTTCATTCGGTTAAAGTCAATGATGCGTCCTTCGATATTCTGGTCGACATGGACACGCCCTACAACAAGAACTCTTCAAGACCCCTTATGCCGAACGAAGGTCTTTCATCGATAAACAAAACTACACAGGTCGATAGTTTGAATATCATGAATGGGCAGTTGAAGTACGCAGAGAGGTATATCATCGGCTCGGCGCCCGCCGAGGTAACGTTTGATTCAATACAGATGTTGGCAGAAGGGATTACCAATCATGCCGCCCCTGGTGCTACTGCAGTCATTCACGCGCAGGGGAACTTTATGAAGACCAGTACGATGAAAATCCTCATGGTTATTCCGGTCGCATCGCCGGAAATCTCGTTCCGATACTCCGGCTCACTGGACCTCATGGACGCGACCAGACTCAATTCCTTCCTTGAAGTTGGCGAAAGCTTGCGTATCAAATCCGGTATCCTTCAAAATGCAACATTTGATGTCAATGTGACTGCAGGCCGTGCAAGCGGTACGGTGCGGGTGATGTATAGGGATCTGGCCATCGCATTTCGCAACAGCGGTACGGGAAGCGAAAGGGGCGCCTACAACCGGATCACCTCTTATATAGCCAACGAAACGAAGATCCGCGGGACTAATATGCCGGACAAATCGGGTTCAATGAAAATCGGTGAAGTCAAATACACACGGAAGCAAGACGACACGTTTCTCCAGCTTGTATGGTTTTCACTTCGCAGCGGTGTCGGTGATGCTGTCGGTTTTTGAGTGATAAAGATCGTGGCTGCGAATTTAACTGATACAATTACTGAAAAGGAAATTATTGACAAAATTATTCCTGCATATGAGCATATCCAAACAGGGAGACGTAACAAACCGTCCGCTGGCCTTCATTGTTGCAATCGTCTCTCCGGATGGCCATCACTGGGGTATGACGGGGCCTCAATAGGGGGTACAGTGAAATTTCAGCGCCTCACCCTATGTATTAGGAGGTCACCAATTTCTTTTACAATAAATTTTGATTAGTTAAAACCACCACTTGCCAGAATCTAATTCAAAAGGAGAAAAATCTATGATAAGGAAAAACAGCTTTTCCGTCATCGCACTCGTGGTTTTTATGTGGGTCTTCGTGCCTCTTGTTGGCACTGCCCAGCCCACCCCTGCTTCTCCTGGAGCCAGCTCGGGGCCAATAAAAGGCATCTGTGTCTATTACAATGACAAATTCCAGGGGCATGTACTGGCCAGCGGCGAGAAGTATGATAAAGAGGCTTTGACGGCCGCACACAAAACCCTTCCTTTTGGCACGATGGTCAAAGTGACCAATCTGGGGAATAACAAGAGCGTTGTGGTGCGTGTCAATGACCGTAGTCCGCATGGCGGTTCAAAGGCAAAGATCATTGAAATAACAAGTCGTGCGGCAAAGGAAATTGATATGATCAAAAAGGGTAAAATGGAGGTTCAGATCGAGGTGGTCGAATCCGGAAAGAAGTAACAATTTACATAAAATAGGGACAGGGACCACTATTGTTGACCGGACTTAATAAGACGGATGGATGAAAGGTGCGGATTTCTGCTATCTACTCTCCGTTTTCAGCAACTCCAAAAGATGACGATTTGATATTCATATATTCTTCTGGAATACATGATTTCCATCGGAAATCTTCGAATCCTGAAGCATGCCTCTGTTGAAGATAAGTAGGTGTTAGCCGCAAAAGAAAATCAATATTCAGTTGTCAAAGAACGAATTGGTCTTTGGCTAATCGTCCCGGTAAAATCCCTCACCCTATCTCTCATTCGAAACATTCCGTAACCCAATCCAAAAACCTTGCGAAGTGTTCCCGCTTGAACGTGATCACTTGAAATTTTCCCTTCTTGCCTTTAGAGCCCTTGACCGACTTAGAGAGGCTTAATTCCAAGTGATATGAATTATAATGAAGTGGGCGGTATGGTGAGAACTGCAAAAAGAAAAAGCCCCTGAATCCCAAGGGCTTTAAGATGTTCGTGCTAATTGGGGACCAGGAAGCCCGACCATCTTTTACTGCTTACATATTTCTTCGAAAAGCGCTCCGGCCATCGCGTCAGGGGCGAAAAGCTGCCATTCGTCGTTCTTGATCGGGTAGAAAACTGCTCCCTCCTTGGAATAAAATCGAATGCGTAAATGACGAACGGACCGACCGATACAGTTGTATTCCGACAATATCAAACTAAAGTCCAGATTCTGAAATCCTTTTCCGCCTTCTTTCACCCAATGAGATACGCCTTTCTCCGTGTAAATGGATTGCACACATACCCTGATGTTGCTTCGGGATAAGCGTGTCAGGGTTTGGGTGTCATAATAATACGTGCCCTCCTCATTCGTTCCATAATACTTCCAATTCACCCCCCAAGCTTCCGTACCGAGAAAGGCAGCAAGTCCGATCACCAAAAAGGTCGCTCCAAGCTTACTCAACAACGATTTCACACATGTCGCCCCCTTCTTTAGCCAAAAGTCTGTTAAAGGTTCGGGGTTCATCTGCTTGCCGCTCTCTCGAACCTTTTCAAACCCTCGTCAATCATCCTTCTGATAATCTCAGAGACCTTGAGCCCCATTTTCTTGCCCATTGCTTTGAGCCTCTTATGCTGCACATCTCCCAAATAGATATTTGTTCTCCTCATGGCAGACTCCTCGTTGACGTAGGATACATCAAAGATACACCATTATCCTGACTCGATCAAGGTCTTTCTTGATGCTTTTGAAGGATAGGAAAACGGCTCTCTTCATGGCGAGGATGCCTTTTCGGGTGCTATCCGGCCCTCCCAGAGGCCAGAACCTTTCTTCTCCTTTAGCGGAAGCCATTCGGGACTTTTGTGAAAAAGGCTCCCACTGTTGGCTTTCCGTGGAACATCGAGGTTTAAAAAGAATCGGATGATTACAAAGACTTATGCTGATAGAAAACATTTGGCATAAAAAATGCTAAAATATAGTCAATGCATTAACCTTTTCGCCATTCATTCAAGATGGCAGTCCGGCGCGTCTTTGGAGGTTCGGGAAAAAGTTTGCGAAACGAATTAGCTAACGGTTCAGTGGGTCATATGCTGGTTTACGAGGTATACGCCTTCGACAAGAAAAAAGGATATGAACTGATAGGGATTCTCCCGGAGAGAAGAAGGACTCCAGCGAGAATAACGAGGCGCTCTGTCATGAATTGGGGACGAGTGCTTTTGGGTTCTAATGCAGGTAACAGGAGCGTTTTTTTCAAGCGGTTGATTATAGATAATTTTACTGGAAGAATCCTTTGGGTTAATCTGGATTTCAACAAGAATTAATACAAACGCATTGAATATTTTGTAGGGCAACCCTTTAGGGTTGCTTTAAGCAAGGCTAAAGCCTTGCGCTACATGTAAAATGATTTAACGCGTTTGTATTAGTAAGGTAAGCCCATATGCAATGTCAAAGAGCGGGCAGAGCCAGAAACGGCTCTGCCTTTTTTTTGTTTGATAGGGTCTAATTGTTAGAAAAATACAGCCTTTCAGCTCGTAAAATACATTCTTCACGGTATTTTAATTTCTACCCATTTTGATACTATGAATGTATAAGAGAAATGAACAATTTTTTTCATTTCATCCTCCTCGGGCTGAGATCCCCCTCTCAGCCCTTTTTTTTCTGATTTCATGGCATTGCTTTTATCACTTTTTTATGCTACAAAAATATTAGAAAAGAAACGGATCCGATTTGGAAACCCGCAAGAATCCCGAAGGGGATTCAGACCTGAGAGCACAAGGCAGAGAACGGGGGGACCCTTCAATGCTAAGAGTCTCGGGCCAAAGCCGGTTTCTGATGAGGTGAAGAGGGTGATTGATCCGGAAAGGACACACGCCAAAGGCCGACTTTAAGTCGGCCTTTTTATTTTGTCCTGTCTTTGAAATTATGTCTTCCAAGAGCACAGTCTGAAATGGCTCTGCTCTTTTATTGTTACTTCGCTCCCTCTTCGAGACAGAGGCAAGGTTAAGAAATTGACTGCAACCGCGAAAAGGCTCTTTTTAGCATCCGCATACCTTCGAGATGGCAGAAAGACTTTTTCACTTTTACAGGGAAATTATTTAGGACTTTGATGAAAAAGAATTCCATTTTCGTTTTCGTTGCAATAGGAAGGATTTGAAAAAGGCAAATAATTATTGAAAGTTACGATGTTGACAAAGATCTGGCACAAAAAATGCTATTAATAACAAGATATTAGCTCAAGTAAGGAGGGATATGGATTGAGGGGTTTCCTGATTAACAAAAACCTATGCTTTTATTACCGGCTCAAAAAGAAAATCGGAAAGAAGTTGGCCCTTGCCATTGCCAACGGCATAGAAAAGGCAATTCTCGTCTTTGGAAGGGAGATAACACCTTATTTTAATAAGGATGGGATGCTAACCGAAGAAAACGAATAGATGATAAGGGGGGGGTAATAATCAGGATAAACCCAAACGGGAGATCCTGATTGATTCGACTTGATGAGAGAGGAGGACTGATTCAAATGGCGTCAAAGGAACCGAAAGTGAATCCCCGAGTTTTTAACCAACGTGAACGAGTGATCTTAAACCTGATCGCAGAAGGCTACGAGAATAGAGAAATCGCAGATGAGCTTTCCATCAGTGAGAGAGCTGTAATGAAAAACCAGATTAACCTGATGAGAAAATTGGATGTCCCGGATATGTCGTCTGTGATCGATCATGCTTTGGGAAAAGGATTGATCAGCACGTATGAGGTATTGGAATCCAGATTTTCAAAATTAAAAACTCAAGTAAATTGAGTGCAATCATGGATCAGGTGACATTTAGATCTATCCCTCCGTCATAAGAAGGTATTTGTCTTGAAGCATTGTTCTCGGAGGGGTTGCCCATCCTGACCATCGACAGTGAGAAGATTCTTCTGATACTAAAAAATATTATCGGAAATGCTATAAAGTTCACTGTTCAAAGAGGTCGAGTAAGGATTCTCGTCAGATCTATCTGCCAAGGGGCAGAAGTTTCGGTCGCAGGGACAGGTCCCGGTATCCCAGCAGGCAATCTCATCACGATTTTCGAGAAATTTGAGCAGACGACTATGGAAGCGTTACCTCCTGTTCACGGGACGGGGCTGGGAAAGGCCGTTGCCAAACAGAAGATAACGCATGACGGCGGCAAAATATGGGCACGGAGCAAATGAGGGGACGGGAATACGCATATTTTTGTATTGCCAGCCTGATTTCTCTCGCACTTCTTAGCTGTGCGGGCATGAAGGAGACGAGCTTGCGTAAGGAGGCTCAGCAATACCTCTTGCGCGGCCAGAAAATGCTGGCTCAGAAGAGTTATGATTTGGCGCTGAACGAATTCCAGAAGGTCCTTTCTCTTCATTCCCAGAAACATCTGGAAGAAGAGGCCCTCTTCGAGATGGGTCTTGTGTATGCTCACTTCGGGAATCCCAAAAGAGATTATAAAAAGTCTCTCGATCTTTTTCTGAAAATTCTAAATGATTATCCTGAAGGCCATCTCACAGAACAGACTAAAATATGGGTGGGGGTGCTCTTGGAGAATTTGGAAACAACCAAGAAACTCGAAAAACTAAAGAGAGCCGTGAAGGACAGGGAGGAAAGTAAGGAGAGGTTCAAGGAATCAAGAAGAACAAAACCGCAGCAATTGCGATTTGAAGAATCTGACGAAGGTCAAGAACACCTCCTTCGAAGCCAGAAGCTTCTTGCTCAGGGGAATTATGAAGGAGCGGTTGGGGAAAACCAAAAAGTTTTGGCCCTATCTGATCCCAGATCCTCAAAAGATGAGGCTCTTTTCAATCTGGGACTTATTTACGCCCATTCCAGAAATCCCCAGAGGGATATTCAAAGATCCTTAGACTATTTCAAAAGGCTCATAAAGAATTACCCCAGAAGTTCGTTTGTCGAACAGGCGAACACCTGGGTAGGGGTTCTTGAAGAAAATGAGGAATTAAATCATATCATTGAGAAGCTAAAGCAAGTGGATATTGACATCGAAGAGATGAAGAGGAGTCGACCGCAATAATGCCCGGCTGGATTCCAATCGTGACAAGTCCTGCGCACGGCCGCTTCCCGTAAATTTGTTTGAAATACGCAAAAGGCCGCCTTTTCTCGCTGCCACGGTCTGGGCCGAAAGGATCAAGCGACAAAGGTTCCGCTCTTGTATTTCCAGACGACCAAATTGTCCTCCCGCAGACGAAGGAGCGCTATGTGGACGGGATTCCTGCTGACATTTAACCGGTGAGCCAGCTTTTCCTCGACTAATCTCTGACCCTTTTTAAACTTCCCGGAAAGGATCATCTTCTTCAGTTGATCGTAGACTCCTTCACTAAGCAAGGACCGCTTCACCTTCCTCGGGAATATCTCGCCAATGATTGTATCCGGAATTTTATTCTTCATTCTTAAATCCCCCTGTCTGACATGAGATCAGTCCGAATCTCTATTCTTCATACTGCCCTACCCTATTATTCCTTGGAGCGCCGTACAATGCAACCGCGTTCCACTTCCGGAAGACGGCAATATGTCCTGAAACAGCGTCCCAGTTTACTAAAATAGTAAGATGAAGTCAACGAAGATTTGGTATGAAAGAGTCCCTTTAAAAACAGGAGAGTCGATGTGTATTGCAAAAACAGTTATTTTGGTGTAAATAGCATCAAGAATGGAAAGCAAAGATTATTTGGATCTAAAAGCTGTTGCCACGCTGACCATCGTGACTTTGCTTTGGGGATTCAATTTTCTTGCAATCAAATATTCAAACCAAGGTGTCTCACCCATCTTTGCGTCGACATTACGATCCATCATTGCTTTCATTTGTGGGCTATTCTACTGCTTCAGGCAGGGGAAAAAGGTATTCCACACGGATGTCATGCTCTTTCATGGAGTCATGGTGGGTCTTCTATTCGGGGCCGAGTTCGCTTGTATCTACTTGGGCCTGCTTTATACCGATGCCGCTCGCGCTGTGCTCTTTCTCTATCTGAGCCCCTTTGTCGTAGCCGTTGGGGCCCATTTCTTTCTTAAAGGGGATCGGTTGACCCTTCCCAAAATGGTAGGTCTTGTCTTGGCTTTTACGGGCATCTTCGTCGTCTTCAGAGGTAGACCCAAAGCAGCCAAGGCAACCATGTTCCTGGGAGATATTTTGCAGATCGCGGCCGCCATCTTATGGGGAGCCACAACCCTTTACATCAAGAAGTTCATGGCAAAGAGGGTTGAACCTATTCACACCTTCCTTTATCAGCTTTTTTTCTCCATCCCCATCCTGCTCATCGTGAGTATCATCCTTGAGCCGAGGTGGATTTACAAGATGGATCCTTATATCATCGCCTCTCTCCTCTATCAATCGATCATCATCGCCTTTATTACCTATTTGGTGTGGTTTAAGCTCATCCACAAATATTCAGTCAGCAGGCTCTCCGCCTTCACCTTCTTCACCCCCATCTTCGGGGTTCTTTTCGGCATCCTACTTCTCCATGAAGAGTTCACCGTCTCTTTGATGATAGGCCTTCCCATGGTCTCCATGGGGATTTTTCTTGTGAACTGGAGAAAAAGAGGGATAGCCGTTTGACGTGAGGTCCTCCCATGCCCACTGGAATATTTATTGCTCTCTTCGGTTATCTTTTAGGTTCGGTTCCCACGGGGCTTATTCTCACTAAACTCTTCTCCAAGGTTGACCCGAGAAAGATAGGAAGCAAAAATATCGGGGCAACCAATATTTTTCGAACGGCGGGGGAGTTATTGGGTATCCTGACGCTGGTCGGAGATGTGTTAAAGGGGATGATCCCTACCGTGATCGCTATGTATTGGGTTCTGGGGGATCAGTGGGGCCTTTCGCATCACACGTGGATAGCCATCGCCGGGTTGAGCGCATTTCTCGGCCATGTCTTCTCGATTTTTCTCGGATTTAGGGGAGGAAAAGGGGTGGCTACCGCTCTTGGGGTTTACCTTCCGATCTCAACCATCTCCGTTCTCATCGAATGCCTTGTCTTTCTCGGAATTGTGTGGAAGTGGAGGTTCATCTCGCTGGGATCCATCGCCTGCGCAACGACTATCCCGATTCTGATTGCTTTTTTCAGAAGCGATTCTCAGGCCTACTTCATCATAAGCGTTATTATGGCCGGCGTGATGCTCTATCGGCATCAGTCAAATATCTCCAGGCTTCTGCAAGGGACGGAAAGCAAATGGAAGAGGGGGAGAAAGCAGGAGGCCGAGAGCACTAAGCAGTAGAGAAGCCGAATTCAAAACCGAGATCCGGAAACAATACTGGAACAAGTTCAGCACAGGGTCTGCGATAACAGAGAAATAAGAACCGGATTCCCTTGTTTTTTGTTTTAGGTCCACTTTTTTCCGCCTACTGCTTTCTGCTTACTGCCTGCTAAAGTTTCTTCAATGCGGCTCTGGTCCTTTTTTCCTTTTTTGAAAGTCTTCTTGCGAGTCCCTTTTTCTTAACTCCCTTCTCCTCTTCCTCCTCTTCTTCAAGTCCCTCTTCGAGCCTGCCAGAAGCGTGCTCCAGCTTCTCTTGAAATTGCTCCGATGGAATGACGGCGGCGCCCATTCGCTCTGCAAATTTCGATATATCCCGATCCGAAGTGATGACAATTGCGGCCGAACCTTTCTCTCTGGCCAGCCGCTTAATCACCTCATCCGCCTTCTCCCCCAATTTGGAGTAGATGATCTCAATCCCTCGTTTGATCTCTCTTTGCTCCGTTGTCCAACCTCCCAGCCATCCATCGAAAACCAACGTCATTGCGGAGGGTTTTAGTTTTTGGTAGGCTGAAAGTTGATCGATAAGACGGTCGCGCTCCTGCCGGAGTTGAGTGGAATTGAGGCGGGTCAAGGAGTGAGCAACGTGGAGGAGATTATAGCCATCGATGAGGAGGTGCATTCCGATTGCGGATTGGCGATTGCGAAATGCGGAATAGATATTAGAAAATCCGAAATCCGCATTCCGAATTCCGAAATAGGGGGTATCAGAGATAATCCAGCCACTCCCGATAGTTCGGGTTTTTCCCTTTGACGATTTCAAAAAAGGCGGCCTGGAGTTCCTTGGTCACTGGCCCTGGCTTCCCGTTTCCGATAACACGATCATCGACCTCGCGGATGGGCGTCAACTCCGCGGCTGTCCCCGTAAAAAAGGCTTCCTGGGCCGTATAAAGTTCGTCCCGAGTAAACCGTTCCTCCAGTAAAGCCATCTTCTTATCTTTGGCGATCTGAATCACGGAATTCCGGGTGATGCCGGAGAGAATGGAGGTGAGCGGCGTCGTTTTCAGCACCCCGTTTTTTACCATGAAGATATTCTCCCCGCTGGCCTCGGAGACATAGCCCTCCGTATCGAGCATCAGAGCCTCGTCGTATCCCATCTTCGTGACTTCTCTCTTGGCCAGAACGGAGTTGACATAATTGCCGCAAATCTTCGCTTTGGTCATCATGACGTTGACATGGTGACGGGTGAAGGAGGAGACCTTTACCCGGATTCCCTTCTCTAAAGCTCCTTCTCCCAGATAGGCCCCCCATGACCATGTGATAATCGCCACTTGGATCGGGTTATCCCCCGGATAAACCCCCATGACCCCTTCCCCGATGAAAACGATCGGCCGGATGTAGCCTTCTCTCAATTGGTTCACACGCAAGGTCTCTTTACAGGCTTCTACCATTTCCTTTTTGGAATAAGGGATCTTGATATCTCCGATCTGGGCGGAATCGAAGAGTCGATCGACATGCTCCCTTAACCTGAAGACCGCCGACTTCCCGTCATGAGAGAGATAACATCGGATCCCTTCAAAGACGGCCAAACCGTAGTGAAGACTATGTGTCAGGATGTGGACGTTGGCCTCTTCCCAAGGGATCAATTTCCCATTCATCCAGATTTTCGCTACTTTCTCCACCATGAGCTGATCCCTCCATTAGAAATTACAAATGCCGGGATGGTCTTTACGTTACGGCTAAGAAACCCGATGGATATTACCTCCAAAGGGTATCATTTTTTATCCTATTTTAGGTCAATTGTCAAAAGAAAGTTTACAAGTTCTTTCTACTATGTTAATTGTTAAGCCACGATCGAAGCACAGGCAGGAGGACTAAAATGGAAAGGACTTTGATTACAGGAGGAGCAGGATTTCTTGGCTCTCACCTCTGTGATTTTTTCATTGCTCAGGGACACGAGGTGATTTGTATGGATAATTTGATTAAAACAGAAAATATTGAAAATATCGCTCACCTCATGGGACATGAAAGATTCAAATTTATCAAATACGATGTAACCGAATATCTTCATGTGGAGGGACGGCTCGACCATGTTCTCCACTTTGCATCCCTCGCCAGTCCAAAGGATTACCTGGATTATCCCATTCAGACGTTGAAAGTGGGATCATTGGGCACTCATAAAGCACTCGGTTTGGCAAAGGAAAAGAAAGCAAATTTTCTCCTCGCCTCGACTTCTGAAGTCTACGGAGACCCCATGATCCATCCCCAGCCCGAATCGTATCCAGGAAACGTTGATCCTGTTGTGCCCAGAGGCGTCTATGACGAAGCCAAACGGTTTGCGGAAGCGATCACCATGGCCTACCATCGAACTCACGGTCTTCGAACTCGAATTGCGAGGATCTTCAATACGTATGGTCCACGCATGAGGCTTGACGACGGAAGGGCCTTGCCCAACTTTATGGTTCAGGCATTGAAGGGAGAGGACCTCACGGTTTACGGAGCCGGCACGCAAACCCGAAGTTTCTGCTATGTGGATGACTTAATCGAGGGAATCAAAAGGCTTCTTGATTCCGACGAAGCAGAACCCGTCAACCTCGGAAACCCCGAGGAGATCACCGTGCTGGATTTCGCCAAAGAGATCATCCGCTTGACCGGAAGTAAAAGTCGGATCCTTTTCTGTCCCTTACCCCAGAATGACCCCAAAGTAAGACAGCCGGATATCACCAAGGCGAAGACGATATTAGGCTGGGAACCTAAAGTAAGTCGCCATGAAGGGCTGAAGAGGACGCTCCTTTATTTTAAGAAGAAGCTGCCTGGGGCTTAGATTTTGGTCTCAGGACTTTGACGAGAAGTATCTCGCGGGGGAGGTAAGATGCTGATTTGAATCCTTTTTTGTAGGGTGGCCTTCGCACTCTGAACTCCGGAAAGAATCTCCGAAAGATGCTCTTCTCCTTCAGCGAAATAAAACCTTAGCCTCTTGACCCATTGACCATTGAATGGACTCCCACCGAGGTCCAAACAATTGGCGATCCCTTCGATGAGAACCTGGGCCATTTTGCCACAATTTACATTGGTGCCCTCTTCATAGGGTAGAGAAAGACAGACGTCAAATGCCTCGAGTCTCTTGACGATTTGCAAGAGGCGAGGAGGGACTTCCCTGAGGCGAAGATGGCCATATTCCCTCATAGGCCCGAGGCCGAGGAGAAGAACCATCCGGGACATGACCCTTCCCTCCGAAGGGATCAAGATCGTTTCGTTCCAGTCACCGGACAGGTTCTTTTCAATCAAGAATCGGGAGAACTTTCCGTTGAACCTCCAATCGATCCAACCGCTCGAACCCCTAAGAGGCCTCTCATCCGTGAAAAATCCGGTGACAAGGAGATCGCACTCTTGAACATCAACCCTTTCTTTGGAGAGAATGATATCCATATCCTGAGCGACGAACGTTAAACGACGAACGATAAACGATGAACACTGAATTATATTTCTTATTCATCGTTCATTGTTCATTGTCCCAAAAGGTTTTCTGACAACCTCGTTCTGGATTCGGTCCAAAATGCCGTTGATGAAACTTCCAGACTCCTCGGATCCATACCGTTTTCCGAGATCGATGGCTTCGTTGATGGTAACTTTGGGAGGAATCTCTTCACAGTAGAGGAGTTCAAACAGAGCCATACGAAGGATATTTCGGTCGATCATGTTGATGCGATCTAAACGCCAATTTTCCAAGTATTGCTCGATCAGCCGATCTAACTCTCGACCGTGCTCCAAAACACCCAGGACAAGCCGTTTCAGAAACGGATCCACCTCTTCGTGAGGTGAAAAATTTTCCTGAAATTGGGCGAGAGCCTTATTGGCATCTTCCTTCGTAATATTCAATTGATAAAGAACCTGGAGGGCAAACTCCCTCGACTTTCTTCTTCTCCCCAAACTACCCTTTACCCTTTCCTATCTCCTTCAGGAGATTAGCCATTTCGATGGCTGACGTCGCCGCGTCAAAACCCTTGTTCCCGATTTTTGTCCCTGCCCTTTCAATCGCCTGTTCGATGGTATCGGTGATCAATACCCCGAAGGAGATGGGAACTTCACTTTCCAAGGTGAGACTGGCAATCCCTTTGGTGACTTCATTAGCAATGTACCCGAAATGAGGGGTCGCTCCACGGATCACTGAACCCAAGCAGATGATGGCGTCGTACCTTCCGCTTTTGACCAACTTTTTGGCGGCAAGAGGAATCTCAAAGGCCCCTGGAACCCGAGCCACCGTACAATCCCCCTCCTCTGCCCCGCTTCGCCGTAAGGCATCCATCGCCCCTTCCAGAAGTCGCTCGCCGATGAAGTCATTGAATCGGCTTAACACAATCCCGAATTTGAGTCCCTTAGCCGTCAGTTTTCCCTCGAAGGTCTTCACCATTCGCTTCTCCTTTCAACAACAAAATAACGTGACCGTGTCCGTGCCGCGCGATTCGTGTCTCGTGACCCGCGAATCTTCCCGAACCCCTCCTGCGGGCTCCTTGTTTCATAATGCATAACTTGCAACTCAAAACTCATAACTCTTAACTCTTAATTCTTAACTCCCGGTTTTAGTCTCCCGATTTGATGGAAAGCAGATGCCCCATCTTCTTCGCTTTGGCCTTGAGGTATTCAATATTTTCTTGATGGGGTTTTGTCTCGATGGCCACCCTCTCGACCACCTCGATGCCATATCCCTGCAGGCCGATGATTTTTCGAGGATTGTTTGTCATCAGGCGAATCTTATGCAAACCAAGATCGGCGAGAATCTGAGCCCCGATCCCATAATCCCTCATATCGGCCTTGAATCCCAGAGCCTCATTCGCCTCCACCGTATCCTTTCCCATATCCTGGAGACAGTAGGCTCTCAGCTTATTGACCAGCCCGATTCCTCTGCCTTCCTGCCTCATATAGACGATGACCCCTTTCCCCTCTTTCTCCACCATGGCCATGGCTGTGTGAAGTTGCTCCTCGCAGTCACACCGCTTCGATCCGAACACATCCCCGGTCAGGCATTGCGAGTGAACTCTTACCAAGACGGTATCTTCAGGTTTGATCTCCCCCTTCAGCAAGGCGATATGGTGATAGGGATCCACATCGTTCTCATACGCGATGGCCGTAAATACCCCCCCGTATTTTGTGGGGATGGTGGCTGTGACAATCCTCCGGACTAAGGACTCCTTACTCAGGCGATATTTGATCAAATCGGCAATAGTTACGATCTTCAGTCCATGCTCCTCAGCAAAGGCCAGAAGGTCCGGCATCCTGGCCATGGTCCCGTCATCTTTCATGATCTCGCAGATCACGCCTGCCGACTTCAACCCCGCCAATCTTGCTAAGTCGACCGATCCTTCGGTCTGGCCGGTTCGGACCAACACTCCACCCTGCATTGCTCTTAACGGAAAGATGTGCCCGGGCGAGACCAAATCCTCGGGTTGGGTGCCTTCATCCACGGCCGTCAAGATAGTGGTTGCCCGGTCACCGGCTGAAATACCCGTGGTCACGCCTTTGCGCGCATCGATCGAGACGGTGAACGCGGTCTGAAATCGTGAGGTGTTTTCAGAGACCATCATCGGGAGACGAAGCTCATTCAGCCTCTCGTCCGTCAATGAAAGACAGATCAGTCCCCTCCCGTATCTCGCCATGAAATTGATGGTCTCAGGCGTCACCTTCTCCGCTGCCATCGTGAGATCGCCTTCATTTTCCCGGTCTTCGTCGTCGACCAGGATCACCATCTTCCCGTGGCGAATATCCTCTAACGCAGCTTCAATTCTATGAATCATTTGGACCTCTCAATCTCCTTTGATAAAACCGTGCTCTATTAAGAAAGAACGATCCACTTCCCCGGATTTCTTATCCCTTTGGCCAATCAATTTTTCAACGTATTTTCCCAAGATGTCCGCTTCCAGGTTGACTCGATCCCCGGCTTTCTTATCCTTGAGCGTCGTTTTCTCAATCGTGTATGGAATCAAGGTTATTTGAACTTCCTCTCTCCAATGTTCATTCACCGTCAGACTGATTCCGTCAATGGCGATGGATCCTTTTTGTACAACGTACCTTGATACGGACTCGGGAATCTTCAGCCTCAATTGAAAGAAATCCCTTTCCTTCCTCTTTTCAACAATCACTCCAATCCCGTCAATGTGCCCGGTTACGATGTGACCTCCGAGGCGATCCGTCAGCCTCAGAGCCCTTTCAAGATTGACTTGGTCCCCTTCCTTCAATTCTCCCAACACTGTTCTCTCAAGAGTCTCTTGGGAAAGATCAAGTTCAATCACCTGCTCCTTATTCCGAACGACGGTGAGACAAACTCCATTTACATTAATACTATCACCAAGTTGCACTTCTGTCAAATGAGATGGAAGCCCTATGGCCAACCTTTTTTCTTGCCCCTGGTATTCTACCCTCATCACCTTTCCTCTGTCCTCTATGATTCCGGTGAACATTACTTTTTCCCCTATTCCAAATAGCCCTCTAAGAGTATATCTTCTCCAATTCTTCTTGCTTTCATCTCTTTCAGAGGAATGGCTTCTTGAAGTCTGGATACTCCCCTTCCTCCAAAGATTCCTGGTGCCTGGGGATCGCCGATCAGCTTGGGAGAAAGGAAGAGAAGAAGTTTGTCGATCAGACCTTCGTCGAGGAACGATCCATTGACCTGATTTCCTCCCTCGACCATAAGACTCATCATGCCGATCTCCCCCAATTTGGAAAGACATGACTTCAGATCAATCCTGCCCCCTTCGGATTCGAGGATCAGAATCCGGACTCCTTTCTTTCCCAGTCTTTCTATTTTATCTTTAGGGGCTAACTCCGTTGCGACGATGATTACCTTTGTGGGAGAGTCTCCAACCACTTTGGCTTCTTCTGGAATCTTCAATCGACTATCGAGAACAATTCGGTAGGGATCTCTGCCTCCCTTGATTCTGGCTGTAAGCAGCGGGTCGTCTCTTAATACCGTCCCAATGCCCACGAGAACTCCATCGACTTCATCCCTCAATCTATGGACGAAACGTCGTGAGGCCTGTCCGGAAATCCATTTGGAATCACCTTCCCGGGTTGCTATCTTTCCGTCCAGGGTAGCAGCGACCTTTAGAATCACAAAAGGCTCTTTTGCCGTGATATACTTGCAGAAGGCTTCATTCAATTTCCGACATTCTCTCTCTAAAATTCCCACATGGACGTTGAGGCCCGCCTTTTTCAAAGTCTCGATCCCTTTTCCCTTTACCAAGGGGTTGGGATCCTCCATGCCAATAGTCACGCTTTTCACACCTGCTTCAATCACTTGGGGAGCGCAGGGAGGAGTCTTTCCATAATGCGTGCACGGCTCCAGATTGATATAAAGGGTGGCTCCTTTCGCTTGTTCCCTTGCCCGTTGGAGCGCGATGATTTCGGCATGAGTCTCTCCTGCTCTCGCATGGTATCCTTCGCCGACCACGTTGCCATTTTTCACCAGAATGGCGCCCACCAGGGGATTGGGAGAAGTCCTTCCCTTTCCTTTCTCTGCGAGGCGGAGTACTTTCCTCATCCAGTGTTCATCGTCCATTCAATCAACCAATGCCCCTCACCCCGCCCCTGCCTACTAGCAGGCAGGTTCTCCCTCAGAGGGAAAGGGAGACTGCAGGCTATTTTCTGTGCAAACCCAATGACCAATGTCTGATAGCGCCTCTCGATAAAGTAAAATTTTCGTGAAAAGGCGTCATTCCGGCGAAAGCCGGAATCCAGTCTTTTCAAGACTCTTTGGATGCCCCCGTATCAAGTACGGGGCAGGCTCCTCACGTCCGGCATGACGGGGTCAAAGATTTTATGAACAGACATGAATTACCAAAATGAAATTCTTTATCTCTTTTAGAATTCCAGTGATTGGCATTTGGATATTATTTGGTATTTGGTGATTGGAATTTGGTCATTTTTTCTTGGCCTCTTCCTTGTTCCCAAGCAGGTCCTTTAGCTCGTCAATAAATTCTTGAATATCCTTGAACTGCCTGTACACAGAGGCAAAGCGCACATAAGCCACCCCGTCTAAACGATGGAGTTCCTCCATCACCCGCTCCCCGATCTCAGAGCTTTTTACTTCTCTTTCTCCTCTTTCCTGGAAATGAAGCTCGAGGCGATTAACAATCTTTTCGATCACGTTGATGCTGATCGGCCTCTTTTCGCAAGCTTTTTTTAGGCCGTTGAAGATTTTAAGACGATTGAAAGGTTCTCTTCTCCCGTCCTTCTTGACGACCAGTGGAAGGGCGTCCTCCGCCCTCTCGCTGGTCGTGAACCGTTTATGGCAACCGAGACACTCCCTCCTTCGTCGAATGGAGTCTTTGTCTTTTCCCAATCGGGAATCGACCACTTTGCTCTCAGGATGATTACAGAAAGGACATTTCATAGTTGTCGAACGGGGTCGGTGGAAGGCGGGACGTGGTGTTTTGTACCCCCCTTCTACTTTCTATCCCCTGCCCTCCTTTTTCTACTAAACCTCTCAATTTCAATCCCTGACTCTTTTAGCATCTCTCTGGCCAGGGCATCCGCATAGCCGTCCTCATAAACGACGCTCTCAATTCCGGCATTAATGATCATCTTCGAGCAAATAATACAAGGGTGGTTTGTACAGTAAAGAGTTGCTCCGCGGATTCCCACTCCATGGTAGGCCGCTTGGACAATCGCATTCTGCTCGGCATGGAGACCGCGGCAGAGTTCGTGTCGTTCCCCGGATGGGATCCCCTGCTTCTCGCGGAGGCAACCGATGTCCAGACAATGTTCCAGTCGGGAAGGAGCCCCATTGTAACCGGTGGCCAAAATCTTTTTATCTTTGACGAGAACAGCCCCTACCTGCCTTCGCAGGCAGGTTGACCGCTTGGCAACGAGATGAGTAATATCCATGAAATATTCTTCCCAGGAGGGCCGACGAAAAGAAAGCCTTTTTTTCTCTTTCTCTTTCAAGGATGAGCCATTCAGAAGAGGTGTCCAAATTCCAAATTACAATCTCCAAATCCCAAACAATTCACAAATTCCAATCACTAATGGCCAAAATGTTTGTTTGAAATTTTGAATTTCCGCGATTGGAAATTACTTGGTATTTGGCCTGCCTGCGCGAAGCCGCGTCGGCGAAGGCAGGCGTTTGGGGTTTGGTGCTTACTCCTTAAACTTTTCTTTTTCGAGGGCCTCGATTTTTTCTAATCGCCTTTTGTGCCTGCCCCCGGCAAACGGGGTTTCCAACCAAACCTTGACGATTTCTTTTGCCAATTCCTTCCCGATGATTCGGCCACCCACGATGAGTATATTGGCGTCGTTATGTTCTCGGCTGCAACGGGAAGAGTAAAGATCGTTCGCCAGAGCCGCTCTGGTTCCCGGAAATTTATTGGCTACGATAGACATCCCGATGCCGGTGCCGCAGACCAGGATCCCCTTTTCCAAATCTCCCCGAGAGACCTTCTCTGCCACCAGAACCCCAAAATCCGGATAATCCACTGATTCTTCGTTGAAGGTACCCATGTCTATGGGTTTGAAACCGAGGGATTTCAAAAAGGCCTTCAGCTCTTCTTTGAGCTCGAAGCCCCCATGGTCACAGGCCAAACCGATCTGCATGTGTTATCCTTCAAATTTTTTGAAGACGAGGGCGGCATTGGTGCCGCCAAACCCGAAGGCGTTGGACATGGCAATTTTCAATGGTTTTCGCCTTGCCACGTTGGGGACATAATCTAAATCACATTGTGGGTCGGGCTCCGCATAGTTGATGGTGGGCGGCATGATGCCATCCCGAATGGATAAAATGGTGAAAATGGCTTCAGTGCTTCCGGCCGCCCCTAAGAGATGGCCGGTCATCGATTTGGTTGCACTCACGGGGACCTTTTTTGCACGGTCACCGAATACCTTTTTAATGGCAATCGTCTCGGTCAAGTCATTGAGCGGAGTGGAGGTCCCGTGGGCATTGATGTAGTCCACGTCCTCCGGCCTCAGCCCGGCATCCTTGATCGCCATCTTCATGCATCGTACTGCCCCATCGCCATCCGGGGATGGGGCAGTGATATGATACGCGTCGCCTGTGTAGCCATAGCCTACCAGCTCCGCATAGATCCTTACTTTCCGATTTAACGCAAACTGTAATTCCTCTAAGACGAGAACCCCTGCACCCTCTGCTATCACAAAACCGTCGCGATTCTTCTCAAATGGCCGGCTGGCTTTCTGCGGTTCGTCGTTTCTCGTAGAAAGCGCCTTCATCGCATTGAACCCGCCGACGGTGAGTGGGGTGATATTGGCTTCGGTCCCGCCTGCAATCATCGCCTCCGCATCCCCGTAAACAATGGTGCGAAACGCATCTCCAATGCAATGAGCTCCCGTCGCACAGGCGGTGACCACACACGTATTCGGCCCCTTGGGGCCAAACAGGATCGCAATCTGCCCAGAGGCCAAATTGGCAATGAGCATCGGAATGAAGAATGGAGTAATTCGGCCCGGTCCTTTTTCCAAAAGGACTTTGTGATATTTTTCGATGCTGGGCAATCCTCCCAAACCCGTCCCCACGATCACGCCGATCTGTTCGGCGTTCTCGGGAGTGATAGCCAACCGGGCGTCGCCCAGGGCCTCCTTCGTGGCCGCAATGGCATAATGAATGAAGAGATCCATTTTCTTGATCTCTTTCTTATCGATGTACAGCTCTGGGTTAAAGTCTCGTACCTCCCCTGCGATCCTCGTCTCAAATCCGTTTGAGTCGAACCGCGTGAGAGGGCCGATGCCTGATTTTCCCTCGCAGACGTTCTTCCACGCCGTTTCGACTCCGATTCCGACGGGGATCACCAACCCTATTCCGGTGACGACAACCCTTCTTCGCAAAACCTCACACCTCCTTCGGCATGTGCCCGGCGAAAACCCTTACTGCGTCACATGGGCCTGAATATATTCAATGGCATCTCCGACGGTGAGGATCTTCTCGGCTTCTTCATCGGAGATCTCTATATTGTATTCCTCCTCCAGAGCCATGACCAATTCCACTAAATCGAGAGAATCCGCTCCCAAGTCGTCAACGAATTTGGCCTCTGGAGCCACCTCGTTTTCATTGACACCCAACTGCTCTACGATAATCTCTTTCACTCTCTTCTCAATAGACATGGAATCACCTCCTTGTTTTGATTCGTCACATATAGATGCCACCGTTCACATTCAATACCTGACCGGTAATATAACTGGATTCTTCGCAAACGAGGAAAAACACGGCTTCGGCTACGTCTTCCGGCTTCCCTAACCGCTCCATGGGAATGAGCTTCTTTAATTCCTCCTTCGCCTTTTCTGGAAGGGCATCGGTCATCGGCGTTTCGATATATCCGGGGGCAATGGCATTGACATTGATCCCTCTTTGCGCGTACTCCCTCGCAATGGTTTTGGTCAAACCGATGACGCCGGCCTTTGAGGCGGAGTAGTTCGCCTGTCCGGCATTCCCCATCTCCCCGACCACGGAGGCGATATTGACGATCTTGCCGCTTCGCTGTTTCGCCATGTGTCGAATGACCGTCTTGGTACAGTTGAACGTTCCCTTCAGATTAACGCCAAGAACGGCATCCCAATCCTCTTCTGTCATTCTGAGGATGAGTTTGTCACGAGTAATGCCAGCATTATTCACTAAAATATCGATCTTGGCAAGCTTTTCTATGAGGGCCTCCACCATCCGCTCGACATCGCTCAGATTGGAAACGTCCACTTTGACCGCCGTCGCTTTTGGGCCAATCGCCCTGATCTCTTTTGCCGTCTCCTCGGCCTTCTCAAGATTGATATCGGAGACAACGATATCGGCTCCGTTTCGAGCAAGAAGCAGGGCAATCGCTCTCCCAATGCCCTGAGCCGCACCCGTCACCAAAGCTACTTTCCCCGTCAGCTTCAACCCTTCCTCCGTCCATCAACAAATCGCAAAGCGCTCGCCGCATAGCGCAAAGCGTCAAAAGGCCCTTAACTTGTTTGTCATCATAATGTAAAGAACCGTTGGACGCGCCACACTAGCGTAGTAAATCTAACACTTCTTTACAATAATAAAGGTTGTCATTCCCGCGAAGGCGGGAATCCAGCTTAAAAGACTGGATTCCGGATCAAGTCCGGAATGACGGCGTCTGTGAAGCAATTTACGGGCGCCACTTTAGCGCTCTGCGCTAGGCTATGCTCTTTAAAGTTTTGAGATCTTCTATGTTCTTCGTCTCCACACGACTATCGATCCGTTTCATCAGACCGGAGAGAACTTTTCCAGGGCCGACTTCCACGATCTGCTCAACCCCTTTTTCGATCATCTTCCTCATGGACTCTTCCCAGCGAACAGGGCTTGATACCTGAGCCACCAGCAATTCTTTCACCCTATCTTTCGAGGTATTGGCCTCGGCCTCTACGTTTGTCACCACCGGGATCTTCAGATCGTTAACAGAAATCTCTTCCAATGCCTTCTCCAGACGCTCCGCTGCCGGTTTCATGAGAGGAGAATGAAACGGCGCGCTGACCGGAAGCAGGACCGCTTTCTTTCCATCCCGCTTTATTCTCTCAATGGCCCGCTCGACCGCTTTCGAATGACCGGCGATCACAATCTGACCCGGGCTATTAAAATTCGCAGGAGTAAGAACCTCGCCGGAGGAAATCTCTTCACAAAGTTTTTCAACCTGTTCCCTCTCCATACCGAGGACAGCTGCCATGGCCCCTTCTCCCACCGGCACGGCCTCCTGCATAAACTTCCCGCGCAGACGGACAATCTTCACGGCCTGAGAGAAGGCGAGCGCTTCGGAGGCGACCAAAGCGCTGTATTCTCCGAGGCTGTGCCCCGCTGCGAACTGCGGGGCATAGCCTTTCTCCGCCTGAAGCACCCTGAGTGCGGCAACGCTCGTCGTCAGTACGGCGGGTTGGGTATTTTCGGTCAGCCTCAGCGCTTCTTCAGGGCCCTTGAAACAGAGGTCGGATACAGAGAAATGAAGGGCATCATTCGCTTCCTCAAAAATCTGTCTTGCCACACTGAAATTTTCGAAGAGTTCCCTTCCCATTCCCACATATTGGGAGCCTTGTCCAGGAAAGGTAAAGGCGATGGACTTCATTGGAGTCCTTTCTTCCCTGCATATTCCTTGCTCAATTCCAAACCGATGACATTCCGCTGGATCTGGTTCGTCCCTTCATAGATCTGGAGAATTTTTGCATCCCGCATCATCTTCTCCACGGGATAATCCCTCATATACCCATAGCCTCCGAAGACTTGAACCGCATCGGTGGTCACTTTCATGGCCACATCACTGGCAAAGACTTTCGCCATTCCGGAGACCTTTGAAATCTCCTTGGGGTTTTGCGATTGATCGATATAGCGGGCGACCGAATAGACCAATGCCCTCGCGGCCTCTACGAGAGTCGCCATATCGGCTAACATGTGCTGAACCGCTTGGAAGGAAATGATCTTCTTTTCAAACTGCTCTCGTTCTCTGGCATAACGGACCGCTTCATCGAGTGCCCCCTGGGCCAACCCGACACCCTGGGCGCCCACCCCGGGTCGGGTTCGATCAAACGTCCTCATGGTGACGATAAATCCCATTCCTTCTTTTCCAATCAGATTTTCCTTGGGAACAAAACAGTCCTGGAAGACGAGCTCCCGCGTCGCAGAGGACCGGATCCCCATCTTCTTCTCTTTCTTCCCAAAATTGAAGCCCGCGGTTCCCTTCTCCACGATCAAAGCGCTCGCGCCTCTGGGACCTTTCGACCGGTCGGTCATCGCGATCACCGAGTAGATTTCCGCCTCACCGCCGTTGGTGATCCACTGCTTCGTCCCGTTCAAAACATATCCCTCTCCCTTTCGCGTAGCAATGGTTCGGATAGAACCTGCGTCACTTCCCGCATCGGCCTCGGTCAACCCGAATGCAGCCAATCTCTTCCCTTTGGCAATGTCCGGCAGATATTTCTTCTTCTGTTCAGGGCTTCCAAAAAGCAGGATGGGCATCGCGCCCAATCCGCTTGCGACGATACTGGTTGCGATCCCGAGACAGACACGGCTCAATTCCTCTGCAACCAAACAATATTCTAAGATACCTCCTCCAAAGCCCTCATACTCCTCCGGCATGGAGACGCCCATGAGGCCCGCTTCCGCGCTGATCTTAACGATCTCCCACGGAAACTCCTCCTTCTCGTCCAATTCGGCGCGCGCGGGCAGCATTTTTTCCTGGGCGACCTTCCTCGCTAAATCTCGAATCATTTTTTGTTCCGGTGTGAGAAAATAATCCAACAGGCTCTCCTCCTCGTCCTTTTAAAGGACGTCAGCGTATCGATTTAACCTCGCCGTTCGCCCGATCCGGTCGTTTTTGTCCCAGACGAAACAGATCCTCTTTCTCCTTAAGCTCTTCAATGACATGCTCGTTCAGTCTATTCTTGGCCAAGTTCGAGGCCAAGACAATGGCATTCATGATCGCCTTGCCATTTGACGAACCATGGCAGATGAGGCAGTTGCCGTTAATTCCAAGGAGAGGCGCTCCTCCAACTTCTGCATAGTCAAGCCTCTTTTCCAGGCGACGAATCGCCCGCCCCATCAGGAAATAGGCTGCTTTCGCTCTAATATTATCCTCTGCTTCCTGCTTGAGAATCGCGTGGATGGTCTCCCAGAGCCCTTCGCTTACCTTTAACGCCACATTTCCAACAAAACCGTCGCATACCATGACATCCACTTCTCCGTTGTTGAGATCCCGGCCCTCCACATAACCGACATAGTTCAAATCGGTCTCCGACAAAATATCATGGACCTCTCGCGTCAGCTCATTTCCTTTTCCCTCTTCCTCTCCATTGCTCAACACGCCAATTCGAGGGCTTTCCTTTCCCAGAATATATTTTGCATAGGCATCCCCCATCATTGCAAACTGGACAAGATGAAAGGGTTTGCAATCCACAGTGCCGCCGGAATCAATGAGGACCGTGCTGCCTTTGGTGGTGGGATGGATCGTGGCGATAGCAGGCCGTTCCACGCCTTCCAATTTTTTTAAGATATACATCGCCAAACCCATGGCCGCTCCCGAATTTCCGGCGGAGACCACGCCGCTGACCTGGCCCTCTTTTGCCAGATCGAGGGCGACCTTGATAGAGGTATCTTTCATCCTCCGGATGACCGTCGATGGAGAATCATGCATGGCAACCACGAATGGAGCATGGTGGATGTAGATGGCGAGTTTTGACGTAGGGTATTTGGACAGTTCCTTGCTTACTTGATCCTCGTCCCCCACCAAAACCACCTTGACCCCGTATTCCTTTGCCGCTAAGACGGCTCCCTCCACAGTCACTTGAGGGGCAAAATCCCCTCCCATCGCATCGACCGCAATCTTCATCTTACGTTTTCTCCCAACATCATCCTCTGTGCCTTACTTCTCTTCTTCCACCTTGATCACCTCTCTCCCTTTGTAAGTCCCACAATGGGGACAGACATGATGGGGGAGTAAAGGCTCATGACATTGAGGACACAGAGAGAAATTAGGAGCAGCCAGTTTATCATGGGCTCGACGTTGACCCCTTTTGGCTGCTGAGGTTCTCCTTTTCGGAACTCCCATTCGAATGCATCCTTTCTCATCCGTTGAAATTATTTTCAGATGTTAAATTAAGAATTTGGCCCATCGACCTTATCTTTTCCACATAACAGATTATGACGGCATTAATCAAGCTTTAATTTCTTGAGAGCCGAAAACACTGATCCCAATTCCTCCTTTCCGCATCCACAGGAAGAGAGATTTAGATCTTTTCCACATTTCGGGCAAAGCCCTTTGCATCCCTCCTGACAGACGGGCTGGTAGGGGATTTCCAAAAAAATCTGTTCGCAGACGATCTCGGAAAGGTGAATTTCTCCTCCCTCGAAGAAACTCGACTCCATCTCCTCGCTCCCGACTTCGGTCTCTTCCTCCGAGGGAGCCTCTTTTAAAGGGTGAAGGGTGAGCTCAAAGGTAGTGGCGAGAGGATAGGAGAATTCCTTCAAGCATCTGACACATTGGAATCGAAGAGTGACCTCGACCTTCCCCGTAATCACGACGGATTGGCCCGCCTTCTGGATCTTTACCTCTGCCTGGAGCGGGGTCTCGAAGTCGAAGTCGATTCTCGAAAGGTCCTTCACGTAACCTAACAAGGAGGCCTTCTCTTCCTTCCATTGTAGATCCAGACCCTGTTCAGGAATTTCATCCAATTTCAAAGCAAACATTTCGTTTCGGTTCTTTTACGTTAAATTAAACAAATAAATATATAAAAAAAAAGTTTTTTGTCAAGAGATATTGGAATTTTGAAGTGCAAAGGTTTTGGTTTGAAAAAAAATCGTCAGTATGTTAACAAATTTGCAGATAGCCTTGCAAGGGTTTGGGGAAAAACTCACTGAGTTGCCTCAAAAGGTTTGTTGAGGAGGGAAAAAGATGGAAGGAATGGATAAGATACCGAAAAAACCAATCAAGATAACGGATACGACCCTTCGGGATGGGCATCAGTCGACCTTGGCCACCCGGATGAGGACAGAGGATATGATCCCTATAGCCGAGGGGCTCGACAAGGTGGGGTTCCATTCAGTGGAGATGTGGGGAGGGGCTACTTTTGACGTCGCCCACCGGTTTTTGGGAGAGGACCCCTGGGAAAGGGTGAAAGTCCTGAAGAAACTCATGCCGCGAACTCCTTTTCAGATGCTTCTTCGGGGCCAGAATCTGGTCGCTTACCGGAACCACCCGGATGATCTGGTGGAGGCATTCGTCGAGAAATCGGCCGAGGTGGGCATTGACATCTTCCGTTGTTTCGATGCGGTTAACGATGAGCGAAACTTTGAGACGGCCTTCAAGGTGATCAAGAAGGTCGGAAAGCATATTCAGGGGACGATCTGTTATTCGTTGACCGAGAGACGGATGGGAGGGCCGGTTTATAATCTCAGCTATTATCTGGAGAAGGCAAAGAGATTGGAAGGAATGGGAGCGGATTCCCTCTGTATCAAGGATATGGCGGGTTTGCTGGCTCCTTATGATGCCTACGAATTGGTTAAGGCTTTGAAGAAAACAGTGAAGCTTCCCATTCAATTGCATACCCATTATACGAGCGGGATGGCATCGATGACCTATCTTAAGGCGATTGAGGCGGGGGTGGATATCATCGACACGGCCCTGGCGCCTTTTGCACTCAGGTCCTCACAGCCTGCGGTGGAGCCGATGGTCGTGGCTTTGGAGGGAACGCCCTGGGATCCGAAGCTGGATCTGGACAAGCTCTTGAAGCTCGGGGATTACATCGAAAGCATTGCGCCAAAATATCGGGAGTTTTTGGATACGACGAAGATGGCGGTAATTGATACGAGCGTGCTGAAACATCAGATACCCGGCGGGATGATCTCGAACATGGTGAGCCAGCTCAAACAGCAGAAGGCCCTGAATCGGTTGGATGAGGTCTATTCCGAGCTTCCTCAAACCCGCAAAGACCTGGGTTATCCTCCGCTGGTGACCCCGACTTCCCAGATCGTCGGAGTCCAGGCGGTTCTTAATGTTCTGTTTGGACGGTATAAGATGCTCTCGAAAGAGACGCAAGACTACGTCTATGGCCTTTACGGAAGACCGCCGGTATCTATCCCTGATGAGATCAAAAAGTTAGTGCTGAAAGGCTACAAGAGGGGAAAAGAGCCTATTTCGTGTAGGCCTGCGGATCTGATCGAGCCGGAGATGGAGAAAGTGAAAAAGGAGACAGAGGGCCTGGCGAAGGGCGTTTGTGATACGCTGATTTATGCGCTGTTTCCCCAAACCGGAAAAGAGTTCTTGAAATGGAAGTATGGGCTGGAGCCCATGCCGGATAAGGTGAAACCCAAAACCCTGGAAGATGTGAAAAAAGAAGACGAGGCTCTGGCCAAAGCTAAGGCAGAAGCCCAAAAAAAGACAGCCTAAAACAAAAGAGGCCCCTTCGAAGGGGCCTCTTTTGTTTCATATTCCTGCCTCTTTTGAACAATTACTAATCAGTCCATAATTGTATGGACGTTGAAGACCAAATCCCTCCTACCCTCCCTTTACAAAAGGGAGGAATTTCCCCTCTTTGGAAAAGAGGGGTTAGGGGAGATTTTTACAACAATATGTCTTTTCAATTATGGATTCCTTAGTAAATTCTTCAACTAACCAAAACTGCATAATAAATGTCCGCTGTTTCGTCATTCCCGCAAAAGCGGGAAGCCAGAATAACTGCATCACCTGGATTCCTGCTTGCGCAGGAATGACGAGAATACTTAGAGTATAGGGCATCAATATTACAGTTATCAGTAAACAACCTTACCGAAACTGGGAGGGGGCAAGTTGTCACAACTTAGATTGGAAATCTGCAGGTTGTATCGAAACGGATGGACGATTGGGTATTATGCCCAATAGGTCAGGATCAACTGATTGCAGCAGTCTGACTTTCTTCCTCGATGTATTTTATTAAAATCTCGTAGATCTTGTCGTCAATCAAGCCAACTTTGTGAAGCCACGCCATGGCATCTGAAATTTTAAACAAAACATGGGGTTCGATCCGTGATGACCGGAGCCTCTGCTGACCCCCTTGCTCCCGATCCAAAAGTACTACCAGTTCGTTCACCACGCCTCCCTGATCTCTGATGACCTCTGCTGTCTCAATGACGCTTTCACCCGTGGTGATGAGATCATCGATCACGAGGACCCGATCATTACGGTCCAGAATTCCCTCAACCTTCTTCCTTACCCCGTGTTCTTTTCTGGCCTGTCGGTAATAGATCAGGGGAATGCCTAATTTCTGGCTCACCACCGTTGCAAAAGGAACCCCTGCTGTCGGGACTCCCAAAATCTTGTCAATCTTGCCCGTCCCGATTTCATTGAGGACGATTCGGGTCAAAGAATTGGCGATCCAATCCATGGTGGTCGGGCTGGAAATAGTTTGCCTCAGGTCAATATAGTATGGGCTCTTCTTTCCGGAGGCCAAGATGTAGTCGCCGAACTTGATCGCATTGTTCTTGATCAGGAGAATCCCCACCTGCTTCATGAGGAAGAGCTTTTCCTCTGTCCACACCATCCGTTCGATTTCTTCGAGTCCAAAAATCATGAGTTACCTTTTATTAAATTTCTTTGCAAAAGTCAAGAAAAATTAAAGTCCTTGTTTCCAAAATAACTCTATCACCCCCTCTCCCCTGGTGGGAGAGGGCGGGGGTGAGGGGAAACATACGCTATCCACCCCCACCTCGATCCTCCCCCATCAAGGGGGAGGATAATCGGGCTATTTTTCATATAAATAGGATGACATTACTGGTTTCTTAATATCTTGACGCCTCTATCCTTTTTTGATAACGTTCTATCATCCAAGGGAAGCCGAGGCTGGTCCCCCCGGAAGCCTGCACTAAATCGTTGATCTTTGCTTTCTTGAGATATCCGCCGGACTCTATGGAGGAATTATGGATATCCGTGGTTTTCACCCTAGAAACCCTTTAAATGTTAAGAGGTTATCCGAAACTAAGACATTGTATAATAGGTAGATTTATTACATCATAATATTATTTTTAGGTCTAATATCTGTTAGCCGGTTTCCATGCACGAGGCCCGATAAGACCACTTACCCTTTGGAGTCACTATGCACAGCTTTACCGAACTCGTAGATAGATGCGCAACCTTTACCCTTGAAACCTTAAGGGAGGCAAACGAGAGAACAATTGAGGCGCTGCAAACGAGCGGCGCCACTTCCCTAGTAAAAACTCTTCAGATGATACAGCTTCAAAAAGCGATCTTAGCGGTCGGGATGTTCTCCATTTTTGAAGCCAGCTTGCAAGAAGGTCTGAGCTGTAGCAATGGATTTGGTGAGGCCAAGAAAATTTTGGATGACGAAGGAGAGCTAGATATGAAAGAGCGCTTTGACGATTTGTTTCTAGCTGTCAACGTGCTCAAGCATGGACACGGCCGCAGTTACGATACTCTTGTTGCGAAGGCTGAAACCCTACCTTTCAGAATTAAACTACCCGATGAATCTTTCTTCTTCGAGGGTGACGTATCAGAAGTATCGACATTGGTCGAGGTGGACGATGCATTCGTACAGCGTTGCGGCGACGTGATTAGCGATGTGTTCGCGGTGATACGTCGAGTACGCCCGGAGTTCGCATAGGTGTGAGCCGCACCGCAGGCTGAGGCAAGATCCGGCTAACAACGCAATCCAGCGGACGCCGTACCGTTGCCGCTGATTTCAAACGCTCGGCACATATAAAATTACGAGATTAGGCGATGGCTCATGTATTTGATGTTATAAAAAGAACCTTTGATGACAATGCTATAGTCCTGTTCATAGATTTACTCGGGACGAGGACATATTGGAAGAGTGCGACTCCAACAGAAGATCAAGCTCTTACTACAATACAAGCACTTTTAGGTGATTTTGATATTGTATTCACCAAGCACTTTAATCAGGAGGAAAGGAAAGATAGTTTTGATGTTAGTATCTACACCGACTCAATAGTCATTTCACAACGAAAAGATGTTACAAATATTATCGACCGAATTACAAAGCTTGCACTGAGTTATCAACTTTGCTTGCTTCAAAAAGATGAAATGAGCAGAGCGATAATATTAAAAGACGCCTTTTTTTCTTTTAAAATGGGAAAAATATCTGATGAAAGCATACTAGGCTCAAGATATACCAGCATTAGTCTCTGCGGCGGACGAGGTATTATATCGGCACATGAACGGGAAGCGGGTTTGCCCATCGGCGTATATGTAGATAATTGTTTTTTGCCACATTTAAGTGACGAATTTAAAAATAGAATCGTAAGTATAAAACAAGACAGTAGCCTGTATTTTGTAAAACAAAAGGTCGATATCCTGAGCTTGTTGCCAGAGAATACACAAAAGTTATTATTGAACAAGCCAAAAGCGAGTATTAAAACAATCAGACATTCACTGATGGCTTCTTTAAAAGATAATATGAAAGTAGATAAATTTCTGCCTTGGATTTTAGTTCACCTTGGAAAAGACAACGAAATATCCAGAAATCCGAGCCGAACAAAATAATCAACCCGACCGGCAATAGCTCTGTGTGGTTTTACCTCAAGGTGAGCGCCCGGCGGGTTATTTACATCGTTGAGGTTGTAGAAAAAGTCTTAAAAGCGTGATAATATCGCCATATCAGTAACAGAAAAAAGAGCGGAGACCGGTTAGTAAGAGAAGGAGAGATATGGCGAGATATAAGGACTATGATTATTCCCA
>Ga0208821_1000464_pt1 | contig 31158 bp, 36 predicted proteins | sample June2015DPH_20_5_FD_184720 | JGI IMG/M metagenome (GOLD analysis project Ga0208821, IMG submission 184720) | Peatland microbial communities from SPRUCE experiment site at the Marcell Experimental Forest, Minnesota, USA - June2015DPH_20_40... | ecosystem: Environmental > Terrestrial > Soil >... | reverse complement strand
CCAGCTCGCAGATCATCAAGCAGGCCGACGTGCTCATGCTCCACCACCTCGTGCCGGAGGAGGTCATGCCAGGATCGCTTGCACCGTGCCTCGCCTTCTACGAGCCTAGGACCGCACACGGGAGCTCCCTCTCCCCCGCCGTCCACGCCTCGCTGCTCGCACGCGCGGGAGAGCCGCAGCGGGCACTCGAGCTTTTCCGGCTAGCCGCCCGCCTCGACCTCGACGACGTAACAGGCACGACCGCTGGAGGTCTGCATCTGGGCGCCATGGGAGGGACCTGGCAAGCCCTCGCCTACGGGTTCCTCGGGCTGAGAGCAGATGCCGCCATTCTCGAGATCGATCCCTGCCTCCCCGAAGAGTGGCAGGCGCTCGGCCTGAGATTCTGCTTCCTTGGCTGCCCCCTAGGCGTGCGAGCCGAGCGCGACTCGGTAACGATTCGTTGCGACACTCCGCTTGTCGTGCGCGTCGGTGGCCGGATGCCAGAGCGCTGCAACCCACCTGGGCGCACCTTCACGGTCGGATCGCTCAGCAACGAGAGAAGCAATCCATCAGCACAATAATCGCCGCGCTCGACGCGGCGGCTGTGACCCGACCCGTGCTCGAGACCGCGCTTCGGATCGACGAGCTGACCGGCGCAGACGTCGAGGCAGTCCACGTCGCACATGACGCGTTTGACACGCCCGAGTCACTCGCGCAACGAAGCGGAGTGCCTTTCCGAGTACTCAACGGTGTGGGGTGTCAAAACCCATTCGGTCATGCAACACGGCAGTACTCGTGGAGCAAGCCGCCGAGATGATCCCACCGACGGACCCTGAGGGTGCGGGAGTTGCTCGAATAACCTGTGCATTAACCGCCAGAACAATGCTCGATGAATTTGAAAGTGGCGACCGAAGAGCATGTCGGGCCGCACCATCACGTGGAGGCCGCCGCCCACCTCGCTGCTGAGAGGTAACGTCGGATTCCCTCGACAGCGAAGGCTTGGAGGCAACGAAGATGAGCACAGACCCCGTGGTGGGCCTGCCCAAGCGGGTGCGAGCGTGCCTCTTCGACCTCGACGGCGTCCTCACCGAGACGGCCAAGGTCCATGCCGCAGCGTGGAAAGAGATGTTCGACGCCTACCTGAAGGCCCGGGCTGACAAGAGCGGTGAGCCCTTCATCGCCTTCGACAAGGAGACCGACTACGACACCTACGTCGACGGCAAGACCAGGGCCGACGGGACGCGCTCGTTCCTCGAGTCACGTCGCATCGAACTGCCCGATGGTGCTCCAGAAGATCAGGCGGGGGCAGAGACCGTCAATGGACTCGGCAACGCGAAGAACGAGATCGTCCTGCGAAGAATCCGAGAGGACGGCGTCGAGGCCTATGCGGGGTCGGTTCGTTACGTCCGGGCCGTGCGCGCGGCCGGCTTGCGTCGGGCGGTGGTGTCATCCAGCGCCAACTGTGCGGCCGTGCTCGTGGCCGCTGGCATCGCCGAGCTGTTCGAGATACGCATCGACGGCGTGACCGTGGAAGCTGACCACCTGGCTGGAAAGCCAGCGCCCGACACCTTCCTCGCCGCGGCTCGTGCTCTGGGCGTGGACCCCGACCAGGCAGCGGTGTTCGAAGACGCCCTGTCCGGGGTGGAGGCTGGCCGGACGGGAGGGTTCGGCTTCGTCGTCGGGGTCGACCGGGTCGGACAGGCCGAGGCTCTGCGCGCCCACGGCGCCGACACCGTCGTGGGCGACCTAGCCGAGCTGTTGGAGGGGCCGTGATCCGACACCCGGCCTACCCGGTCAAGCCCTGGTGCTTCAAGAGACCGAGCTCCACCTCGAAGTCCTGGCCCAGAACGAGTCGCTGTTCGCGCTTTCCAACGGCCACATCGGCTGGCGGGGCAACCTCGACGAGGGCGAGCCCCACGGCCTGCCTGGCTCGTACCTCAACGGTGTCTACGAGTCCCGTACGTCTTCCTACGCCGAGGCCGGCTACGGCTATCCCGAGGCCAACCAGACGGTGATCAACGTCACCGATGTCAAGCTGATCCGCCTCCTTGTCGACGACCAGCCCTTCAATATCCGCTAAGGCGAGCTACGCGCCCACGAACGAGTGCTGGACTTCCGCTCCGACCTGCTGTAGCACCACGTCGAGTGGGTGTCGCAGGCCGGCTGTGGCGTGAGGGTGCGCCCGACGCGCCTGGTGTCGCTGGTCCAGCGCTCGGTGGCCGCCATGAGCGCAGCCATGGAGGGAATTGACGGCCTGGTGTTACTGGTGGGGCCGACGAAGCGTCTTCCCGGCTGCGTGCCGACACGTGGGCCGGCCTCGACTTCCTCGGAGTCCGGCTCGTGGATTCGAGAACCAGGCGTTAAGCGGCGACGGTCTGGTGTCCGCTCTCGGGGTTAGCCCCGCGGTGCTCGTCGTTGAAGCCCGCGAGGACCTTGAGATCGCCTGTCACGTGCGGGAGTTGCTCGAATAACCTGTGCATTGGCTGCCAGAACAATGCTCGATGAATTTGAAAGTGGCGACCGAAGAGCATGTCGGGCCACACCATCACGTGGAGACCGCCGCGGACATGGTCGTGAGAGACCTGGGTGAGCTCCTCGAATCGTGCCGGTCAGGTGACCGCCCGGCGGTGACCCTGTTAGGGGACGAGCGACCCTAGATAAGACGACTGGGGCGTGCAACGCTGGGCCCATGTGGATCGATCAGCGCGGATCTGAGGTCCTTGCGAGCCCCGAGTGCTTGCAGCTGCTCGCAGAGGCGGCGAAGAAAGGGACGATCGGGAGGATCGCCGTCTCACAGGAACAGGCACCGATCGTGCATCCGGTGAACTTCGCATATCGCGATCACCAGGTCCTTGTGCGCCTGGGTCCCGGGCTCACGCTAGATGCAGCCGAAGGGGGGCTCGTCGCCTTCGAGGTCGACCAGGTTGACCGCGACACCGCAACAGCGTGGAGCGTGCTTGTTCGCGGCCTGGCAACGCCCTTGCTCGAGTCCGAACCCCCCGATGAGGCGCGCCCGGACCCGGCTCCGCTTGTTCCCGAACCCGGTGAGAAGCTGCTTGCCATCCGGACCGACTTGGTCACCGGGCGGCGGTTCGAGCTGAGGTGATCACGAAGCTAGGCACCGCGCGGGATGCCGACGTCGAGGTCGAAGAGCCGGGCGGACTAGAGCGAGTCGTGGCCGAGGTGCTCTTCGAGCGCCCGCCAGCGGATCAGTCACCCTGGTTGCTCGTCGTGCCCTCGGGGCCGCCGAGCATGAGCCGGGTCTACGAGAGCCTGCTCACAGTGGCCGACGGCATCACCGGGACAAGGGGGAGCCTGGAGGAGGACGGAACCGACGCCAGCCCAGCCGTGTTCGTCTCAGGCCTTTATGACACCCGCGACGGGGGCGCTGAGTCGCTTCTCGTGGTCCGGAGCTGGACCACGCTCGCGCTGAACGGGTCCTTCTCAACAGGAGAGAGGGTACTGGACCTCCTTTCAGGGGTGCTGTGGCGGATGGCTGGGGCAGAAGACGCCGAGCTGTTCTCCTCGGCACGCTGGGCGTGCTTGGCGCGTCCGGGCACAACGGTGCTCGTCGCCGAAGGCAGCTCCAGTGTTCTCGAGGTTCCCGCTGCCCATGAAGTGACCGAGGACCGGGCGAGCTCCGGGGGTGGGGTCGTCCAAGTCATCGACACGAGCACCGAAGCCCACCCCGATTCACGGGGAGGACCATCGACTCTTCACGTCGTTCGCATCGGCACGTATCAGGTCGCGGCTCGTCGGGCACCGAGCCGCTCCCGGGCTGCCGCGCGCCAAGAGGCGGCGTGCCGGGCGGGCCCGGCCGAGTTACTCGCCGAGCAGAGGGTGGCGTGGGCCTCGCGATGGGCCGAGGCCGACGTCGAGGTGGTGGGAAACCCAGAACTCACCTTGTCGGTCCGGCTGGCGCTCTTCCACCTGATGTCCTCGGTCGCAGGTAGCGGAGAGGCCGCTGTCGGGGCGCGCGGGCTCACCGGCCCTTCCTACGCGGGACACGTGTTCTGGGACGCCGACGTCTTCGTGCTCCCCTTCATGGCAGCGACCCATCCGAGAGCGGCGCGCGCGATGCTCGAGTACCGCATTCGCCGTGTCCCATCCGCAATCGAAACGGCATCCACGCTCGGGCGGCGCGGGGCGCGCTTCCCATGGGAATCTGCGCACGATGGCTGCGACGTGACGCCCAAGAGCGGGGTCAACCAGCACGGTGAGATTGTCCCGATCCGCACTGGCGAGCTCGAGGAGCACATCACGGCCGATGTCGCGTGGGCGGCGTGGCAGCTCGCCTCGTGGTCAGGTCGCTGGCGATTTCTGGAGGGCCCGGGTCGGCCCCTTCTCGTCGAGACCGCGCGGTACTGGGCGAGCCGGGCGCGCCTCGACGACGCAGGTGTCGGGCACATCGAGAGTGTGACAGGCCCCGACGAGTACCACGAGAACGTCAACGACAACGCCTTCACGAACCAGATGGCAGCGTGGAACCTGGCCCGTGCCGCCGAGCTCGTAGAGCGCACCGGAGCGGCGTCGGAGCTCGACGAAGCCATCCAGTGGCGGGGGCTCTCCGAAGCGCTGTTCGACGGGTACGACCCGGGAACCGGTCGTCACGAGCAGTTCGCCGGCTACGACGACTTGCAGCCCATCTTCGTGAGCGAACTTGGACCGGTGCCGGTGGCAGCGGACCTATTGCTCGGCCATGACGGCGTGGCGCGCTCACAGATCATCAAGCAAGCGGACGTCCTAATGGCGCACCACATGATCCCCGATGCGCTGCGTCCGGGGACGCTCGAGCACGACCTCGACTTCTACTTGCTGAGGACCGCGCACGGAAGCTCGCTGTCCCCAGCGGTCCACGCCTCTGTGTTGGCGCGCCAAGGACGCCTGGACGAAGCGCTGTCGCTCTTGGATCTCACACAGAACATCGATCTCGACGACGTGACCGGCACCACGGCTGGAGGACTCCACCTGGCCGCGTTGGGCGGGCTCTGGCAGGCCTTCGTCTTAGGGTTCGCTGGCGTGCGTGTCAGCGGCCCCGATGCCGAGGCTCTCGTGCTCGACCCGCATATCCCAACCCAATGGCGCGAGCTACGCCTCAAGTTGCGCTGGCACGGTCGCCGGATCTGCCTGCGGTGTCGAAGCGACGCGATTCACGTGGCCTGCGCCACGCCCCTGAAGGTCAGGCTGGGTGACAGAGAGCCAGTGGTGGTGAGACCGCCGGAAGCCTGGGTCGAGCGTGAAGCATCTCGCCCCTTGTCGCAAGGTCGAGGAAAGGAGGTCCTTCGATGAGTTCCAAGAACAAAGAGGTCAACCGGCCCTTGGTAGTGGTGGCCGCGGCCGCAGAGGACCTGGAGGACTTCGAGCTCCTCGTGGCTGACGTCGCACGCGCGCTCGAGCTCGTGCCCGCACCAGAGTTGGTGGCTCGTGAAGAGGGTGGTGAAAAGGCCATCGGAAAACTGCTCGCAATGGCATCGTCGGTATCGGGGCCATTGCTCGTGCTCCCTTCCAGGCGTCATGCGGGTGCAATGCCGGACAGAGCGGGGAAAGCGCGAGGGATCGTTGCCCGCATGCGCCGTGTGCTGATTCCATCCGACGGGAGTGAGGAGGTTGCCGCGGGGACGCGAGCGCTATACCGAAGGTTCACGCGAGTCGGCGTCCATGTCACCATGCTTCACGTCATGACCGAGGACAACATGCCCCGGATGTGGGAGGGGTCGGGACACCATGCCGCGGCATGGTTCGACGAGCTGCGCCGGCGACACGGTGCAGCTCCCGACGTGCTGAAGGTCGTGAGCGGGGAACCAGGGCACGAGCTGCGCGTGCAGGCAGGCGCAGCCGACCTGGTGGTGCTGTTCTGGCGTCACGACTCGAGGGCAGGACATGCAGCGGTCATCCGGTCGCTCTTCGCTCGGGGAATCGAAGTACCCCAGCTGCTCGTCGCGCTCGAGTGGATGGAGGGACATGTTTCGGCCGATCATGTACCCGAGGCATCTGCCGGGAGTGGATGAACCCTTGGGTGCCGACAAGCGAGCTTCACCGACTCTTCTGAGCCCGAACTCTTGAAACAGAGCCGCGGCCACAGTTGCGGGGAAGATTGTTCCAGGTTGGAACAGGCCCGGGTTAGGCTCCCCTCAGACCAAGACCCTCGGGTGGCTGAACCGGGGCACAAGAGAGAGAATTGAACATGCGACGTAAGACGTTCGACATGATCCTCACAGCGGGTGGCGCCGTCCTCGTCGTCGTCCTGATCGCCGCAGGCTCGCTGGGCATGTGGGGCTACAGCTACGCCAACACGAATGTGCACAACCAGCTAGCTGCCCAGCAGATCTTCTTCCCGAAGCTCGGCAGCTCCGCGCTCGCCAGCCCGAAGATCGGCCCGTACCTCGACAAGTACGCCGGTCAGCAGCTGCTCACCGGCCAGCAGGCTGAAGCTTGGGCCGACCACTTCATTGCCGTGCACCTCCAGACGATCGGCGGCGGCAAGACCTACTCGCAGCTGAGCCCCACGGCCTTGGGCCTCTCGGAGGGGAGCCCCGGCTATGCCGCAGCAGAGGCCAAATTCCAGACCGTGTTCCAGGGCACGACGCTTCGGGGTCTGCTCCTAGAGGCATACGCCTTCTGGACGATCGGCCAGGTCGCCTTCTGGGGAGCCATCATCTCGTTCATCCTCGCCGGCATCATGCTGGTCCTCACGCTTCTCGGATTGCTGCACTTCCGTAGGGTTCCCGAGGAGCAGGAGTTCCCCACGCCTCGCCACGTCGAGCCCTAGAAGAAGGTTCTTGCCGGGACTTGATCTAGCGGATGGGTACGCTCTCGTGCCCAAGGTTTCAAGATCGACGGGGTGCTCCCAGGCGCCCCGTCGGTTCTATGGGGTGCCAATAGTTGATCGACTCGGCGACGAGGGATTCCGCGCTGGGCCAATTGGGAGCTGGATGGGGCAGTAGTGCTCGCTACTCAGCCAGGCTGGCTTCGACCTCCAACTCGATCTTGACCTTGTTGCCCACCACGACACTTCCGTCAAGTAGGGAGCGGTTGAAGCTCACGCCGAAGTCCCGCCGGTCGATCTCGGCCGTAGCAGAGAAGGCGACCACGGTCTTGCCCTCCTGCGTGGAGGGACCCTCGCCCAGGAACTCGAGATCGAACTCCACTGGCTTGGTGACGCCATGAATGGTGAGGTCGGTGAAGAGCTTCCATTCGGTGTCGGTCATCTTCTTGAGCCCCGTGCTCTTGAGGGTCAGGGTGGGGTACGTCTCGGCATCGAGGAAATCGTTCGTGCGCAGGTGGTCGTCGCGCATCGTCTGGTTCGTGTGGATGCCGGCGGGCTTCACTTCGGCTTCCAGGGTGGACGCTTCTGGGTTCTCGGCCACGGTGAAGGTGCCGGAGAACTCGCCGAAACGGCCCCGTACCTTGGTGCCCACCAGGTGGCGAGCGACGAAGCCGACTTCGGTGTGGGCACCGTCGACTACGTATGCACCGACCTTGGGAAGAGTGGAGTTTGACGTGGTCATGGGGGATCTCCTTCGTTGTGTTCCACGGTACCGTGCTCCCGGCTGATGTGTTGGGCAATCACCGTCACCGGCTGTGCAGTTAGTCGCTGGCGACGGTCTGCTCAGACTTCTGTAAATGAACGGATTCTCGCGCTACCCCCACCGTTTGCTGTGGGGTACCCCCGGCCACCGGACAGACCAGCCAGCGCCCCGTATCGTGGGTTGATAACCAACGAACGCGCCGACCTCGCTCAAAGCTCTAGTCCACTCGCATCTCATGTTCGCGATTCTCAGAACTCAGAGGACACGATGGACCTCGATGGGGACGTCCGCACCGCCATCTGGGTGTCTCCTGGGTTCCGTGCTGCGACGACACGCCTGATAAGTGGAATGGGGGCAAAGGTCGTGCTTGCTGCCCGGCGGGTCCTGACCACCCCTGATGGCACCATCGCACCGCCAGCTGCAGCCGGCCCGCCCGCAGAAGGGTCCCGTCGATGAGCACCATCGCACCGGCTCTCGCGCCGACCCTCGATCTGTCTCGGCGGCGGGTGCTCCTCATTATCGGCGCGCTGCTGCTCGGCTTGTTCCTCGCCGCGCTCGACCAGACCATCGTCGCGACCGCGCTGCCGACCATCGTCGGCGATCTGCACGGAGCGTCCCACCTGGCCTGGGTCGTGACCTCCTACCTGTTGGCTTCCACCGTCTCGACGCCGTTGTGGGGCAAGCTTGGCGATCAGTACGGGCGCAAAGCGTTCTTCCAGGCGAGCATCGTGATCTTCCTGGTGGGTTCGGCACTCTCGGGTTTCAGTCACTCGATGCTCGAGCTGATCGCCTTCCGGGCCATCCAGGGTCTGGGAGGGGGGGGCCTGATGATCGGGACCCAGGCCATCGTGGGCGACATCGTCTCGCCCCGCGAGCGCGGTCGCTACCTGGGCCTGTTCGGGGCGGTGTTCGGCGTCGCCACAGTGCTCGGTCCGCTTCTCGGCGGCGTCTTCGTGGAGTACCTGTCATGGCGCTGGGTCTTCTACATCAACTTGCCCATCGGCGTCCTGGCCCTCTTCGTAACCGCCGCGCAGCTACCCGGCCATCTCCAAAGGGTCCATCAGGTCATCGACTACGTCGGCACGATCCTCTTGGCCCTGGCGACCACTGGACTGGTGCTCTTCAGCAGCCTGGGCGGGACCAACTACCCGTGGGGGTCAGGTCCGATCATCACCATGGCCGTTGCCGGGGTCGTGCTGACGGTCCTGTTCGTACTTGTGGAGTGGCGGGCTGCCGAACCAGTGATCCCCCTCAGACTGTTCGCCAACCGTGTGTTCTGGGCGGCTAGTGCGGTGGGCTTCGTTATGGGGTTCACCATGTTCGGTGCCCTGACCTTCCTGCCCATCTTCTTTCAGGACGCCAGGGGGCTCAGTCCCTCCGCGTCGGGACTGCGGCTGCTACCGCTGATGGGCGGCCTGCTGCTGGCCTCTATCGGCTCGGGCCAGATCATCAGCCGCTGGGGTCGCTACAAGGTGTTCCCGGTCGTCGGCACGTTCCTCATGATCGTCGGGCTGTTCTTGATGTCCAAGATCGACCTAACCACAGGCGCCTGGATAATCGCCGGCTACCTGTTCGTGTTCGGGGTCGGCCTGGGCCTGGTCATGCAGGTCCTCGTGGTCGCCGTTCAGAACGCTGTGCCCTACAAGCAGCTGGGCACGGCGACCTCGGGGGCGATGTTCTTCCGCATGATCGGTGGTTCCTTCGGCACGGCGGTGTTCGGTGCCGTCTTCGCCAATCTCCTGGCGACCAACGTGATCCATGCCCTGCACCTGAACGCTGTCCCATCCAATCTCAACAGCTCGCTGAGCGGAGCCGACCCGACGTCGCTCAGGCGCCTGCCTCCGATCATCCACGCTGGGGTGGTGTCAGGCATGGTGCACACGATCCAGACCGTGTTCCTGATCGGCGTGCCTATCGCGGCAGTGGCATTCGTGCTGTCCTGGCTGCTTCCGGAGATCGAGTTGCGCAAGACGGTGCACACCATTGATCGGGGGTGAGCAGCGATCTCCCACTACAACCAGCAGCGTCCGCACCGCGGCATCGGACTCTCCGTACCAGTCACCACCCACTCCTCCGGCGTCCCCGCTCTCCCCGCCCAAGTGGAACGCCGAGACATCCTTGGGGGTTTGATCCACGAGTATTACGAAGCGGCTGCGTAATCCACTCTGCTAGTGACATCCCAGTTGGCTATCACCATGGCCGGTCACGCGGCATGAGCTTGGCGCGAACGACGCCCAGACAGGCCTGCGTTGCCGACATCCAGGGTGCGGCCCCGATTGTTCCCTCGAACACGGTCAACTGGTCCAACACAGAACTCACCCTCAAGCAGAGTCGACCGACGTTTTGGTGCCCTTCAGCTCATGAAGCTCGGCGTACGCCTAGCAGCAAGCACGATTGCCCGGATCCTCTGCGATCACGACCTGGGGCCAGCACCACGCCGCCAAGGCTCCACGTGGCGAGAGTTCATCCGTGCCCAGGCATCGCACATCGTGGCCACCGATTTCGTCAGCGTGGACACGGTGCTGCTTCGGCGCCTCTACGTCCTTTTCTTCATCGAGCTCGGCCACAGAAGAGCCTGGATTACTGGCGTCACCGCCCACCCAACGGGGATCTGAGTCACCCAGCGGGCAAGGAACGTAGCCGGTGACCTCGTTGATGCCGTGGTCGATGTCAACTTCATCGTCCGTGATCGCGACACGAAGTACGTGCCGAGCTTCGACGAAGTCTTCAAATCAGAAGGTGCCCAGATCTTGCGGACCCCATTCCGAGCGCCGAACGCGAACGCTTACGCGGAGCGGTTCGTCCGGACGATCAGATCCGAGTGCCTGGATCATCTTCTCGTCGTCAACGCACGACATCTCGAGCGCATTCTTCGGAGCTATGCCCGGCATTACAACTGCCATCGTCCGCACCAGGGGCTTTCCCAGGGCATCCCGGCGCCGCAAAAACGCCCTCCCCTGGCGCCAAGGACACCTTCGCAATCCGTGCCCGCCCGCGTACGACATGTCCGTCGACGGGACCGGCTGGGAGGGCTGATCCACGAGTACGAGCTCGCCGCTTGAGGGGCGGATCGACTTTTCGGACCTTACGGTTCCATTACCGCATTGAACGAGCTGCTTGGCGAGCTGATCGACCTCGTCCAGGACGTAAAGCAAACTCATCGAAAGGTCCCAGAGAACCACGCCCTGCATTCGGAGCTCGATCAGCAGCCACGTTCAGCGACTCACGGTCTCTGAGGTTTGAGATCCGCGGCTTGCTCGCGGGCGTGAAGTCAACTGACCTTGAGGTCGACTTCGATGTTGCCTCGGGTGGCGTTGCTGTACGGGCATACCTCATGGGCAGCCTTCACCACCGCCTCGGCCTGCTCCCGGTCCACGCCAGGGATCACGACGTCCAGCTCGACGGCAAGACCGTAGGCACCACCGTCCAGGGTCCCGAGCGTGACCCGAGAGTTAACGGTCGAGCCGGATGTGTCGACGCCGAGTCGGTGGCCAACAACCCCCATCGCGCTCTGGAAGCAGGCTCCGTAGCCCAGGGCGAAGAGCTGTTCTGGGTTGGTGGCGCCTCCGGGGCCGCCCAGCTCCTTCGGAGGCCGGATGTCGAGGTCAAGGACGCCGTCCGTTGAGCTTCCGTGTCCGTCGCGGCCACCATGGACCGTCGCCTCGGCCGTATATAGACGTTTATTGAGTGTCGCAACCATGGCATCGCCAACTCTGACGCTCAATCCGTTATTCCCCGAACAGGACTGGCTGATGCCGCCCTATCCTCGGAGCGGTGACGACGGCGCCCTCGTCCCGTCTCGCCCGACTGGCCGACGAGCTCGTCGAGAGCGGCCTTCCCCGCTCCGGCGAACCGTTGGTCTTCGACCTCATGGTCGAAGAGGCCGATCGGGCTCTGCGACCACCCGTTCACGAGCGCCGCGTCCCCAGTTCGGGTTCCATCGTCAGTCCGACCACTGATTCCTCCACCTGGGCGGAGGTGACCGGCCTAACCATCATCCGTACACCAGTCCTAGGCAGGACCCTGGCGGACGCTCGCCTCTTCGCTGACGGTCTATCCAGCTGGCTGGTCCGTCGTCCCGGTGACGACAACGAGTGGTTGATGTTCGATCGGCCAGCAGGCTCCGAGCGGGACCTGGTTGTGCTCTCCGCGGCACTAGGCGCGGTGATAGTGCAACGTCATCCCTCAGGGACTGTGCGCCTGGTCGGCGGTTTCGGCGTGCTTCGCACCGAGGGCTTCCCCTGGCACCATGAGCCGCCGGTCGACGCGCTGCTCAATGAGGTCGCCGATCCGGAGCTGACCGGCCGGGATGTAACCAAGACGCTGCTGGAGTTCGCCGTTCACGATCTCGGTGCCCGAGGGATAGGAGCATTGCTCATCCTTCGCTCCGGTGTGATCCAGGGGCCGGCAATCGAGGAGCGTCTCCCGGTCCCGCCGACGCTGAGAGTGGGAACTCCGTTTCACCTAGCCCCTTTGAGACATGCGCTGAGCCAGGTAGATGGGGCCGCCGTGTTCGACCAGGATGGCACCTTGTGCCAACTCGGCGTTCGCTTGGTTCCGAGCCTCGACGCCGAGGATCGGGTCGATCCGCTTGGCGGAACCCGGCACACGTCAGCGCGGCGCTACAGCTACGACGATCCCTCGGCCTTGGTGGTCGTGATTAGCGAGGACGGCCCGGTGACGGTATTTCGCGAGGGGAAGCTCCTCGGCCGTTCTCCGGGCGATCCGGCCGTAGAAGGATGAGGACGCGGGACGCCACGACTATGTCGGAGTGAGTCTGCTCAGTAACGCCGGCGGTTTCAAGGAATCCACGCTGTGGGTGCCGAGAATCCCATCCACGCTGAAGAAGGGATGTTCCCGAAAGGGGACGCTCGATGATCTCGAAATCCCCTCTTGCGGGTGGCGGAGTGGCTCTCACGCTCTCCGTCACCCCTTTTTGTGCGAGACGCCGGCCCGAGGGCCGGCGTCTTCGCGTATGAGCTCAGCCTGGTCTCATTCACGAGTACGAACTGACTGCGTGAGGCCTACGGATGAGATTTTCGACACCCACACCGCCGGCTTGATCTTGGAGAAACTCCGGTGAAGAGCTTGGACGGGGTTCTCGGCACCCTCAGGCTTTGCCGGTAGGACTTCAGGACCCGGTCTCGGAAAGTGTCAGCGAGTAAGCGAGCTGTGTGTCTTCGGCGCCCGGCATCGACTCGTCGAACAGGACCGGCTCGCCGACACCGGCTCGCTTGGACGCGTACATGGCCACATCGGCCTGGGACACCAGCTTCTGCGACGTCGTGCCGGGGGCGTCCGACCACGCCAACCCGATGCTGGCACGCGAAGGCACCGAGATCCTCTTGAGGTGTATCGGGTTGCGCAGGGCATAGGCCAAGCGCGAAGCGGTTCTCATTGCGTCGACCGGTGAGGATATTCCTGGGCAGAGGACGAGGAACTCGTCACCTCCGATGCGCCCCACCACGTCCTCGCCCCGTACGCCGCGCTGTAGGCGCGCGGCTATGACCCGTAGGAAATCGTCACCAGCGGCGTGTCCAAAAGCGTCGTTGATGTCCTTGAAACGGTCGAGGTCCACGAAGATCGTAGCGGGCCCGCCATGCTCTTCGTCAGCGGCGATCATCTCCTCAAGCGCAGATATCGTGGATTGACGGTTGCAACAGTGCGTCACCGCGTCGAAGGTTGCTCGCGCCTGGAGCTCCTCGCGCGCCCTGACGCTCTGGGTGACGTCGGCTGACTGGTCGAGCGTAGTACCGAAGGCAAGGGCCACGGCGGCCAGTTGCGAGTTGACGTTCAGCTTGCTCAGGATCGCGCGGATGTGCGATCGCACCGTCGTGACCGAGACGAACTGGCTGGAGGCGATCTCGGCGGCCAATCGCCCCTCCATCAACTGAAAGAGCACACGCCTCTCGCTCCGTGTGAGATGGACCAGCGCGTCGTACGGTGCGGGCAGGTGACCGGGCGCATGAGCCCTGCCGGAGTTCTTCGGCGGTGGGTTCCCGCTTGCGATACGGACCAGCTCTGGCGCGAGCGACTCGGGATAAAAGAGCCCGGTCGCCCCTTGCTCGACGCATGCCGCAAGGGCCGCGACGCTTGCCCCCACGCTCACGGCGATCACGGGGAGCTCCGCCTTGCGAAGAGCGCGCGTGAGCAAGGCCGCACGCTCCCAGGTGCGCGCAGGGCTCCCGTTGGCAGCTCCGGCATGTGTATCGTCATCGGCGCGCCGGAAAGACCGGAAAGGGTCGGGCTGCAACAGGACAACCACCACATCGGGCTCGGTCACATCGAGGTTGAGCAGCACCGCGTCGGGGTCCCCCGGAGGAGCGACCATGGGCAGCGCGCCCAGGTCCCTTACTGCCTCTGCGAGCATCTCGGCCGCGGGCCCCGGCTCGTCCTGATCATCGACTGTGGGGGCGGCCAGCAGCACGCGAAGCGCCCGTCCTCCCGGAGACCTCAACACGCGCTCTTGATCGTCGGAACCCTTAGAAGCCGAGAAGCGCAACACGGCTGGGTCCTTTCGCTGACCCTCGAGCAACTTGGCGGTCGGTGACAGTCGAGCCTCGATGTCTGTGGTACCCTACCCTAGTTCCAGAAGACTAGCAAGTATCTTCTAGAAATATGCAGCTATACTTGTCGTATGGCCGAGTGGAGCTTCCTCACGAACCATGCCCGAGCCCTCGTCTGCATTGCTCATGACCCCGGGGTGCGCTTACGCGATATCGCCGCGACTCTCGGCATCACCGAGCGCAGCGCCTTTGGCATCGTCACCGAGCTGACCGAAGCCGGCTACGTCGTGAAGGACAAGGACGGCCGTCGCAATCGCTATCGCATCCAGGCCCATTTGCCCCTAAGAGAAGCTGTCGGTCGCGAGCGGACGATCGGTGAGGTGCTGGAACTATTCGTGGACACCAGAGCTCGTCGGCGGATTCGAAACAAGATCGGAATCCGGTGACGAGATACGTGCAGAGCCCCACCGGTTGGTGGCAGGACTCCAAGGGTCGAATGCAGCCGCCAGGCTCATTTCTGGATCCCTCGCTTCGCGTCACCTCCGAATCGTCCACAGAAGCGGCGGATTCTTCTCCGACGAAATGGGCCCGACGCTTGATGGCAACTGCGCGTCGGCCACGTCGCGTGAGTCTCAAGCATTGGGACACCTCAGGCTAGGTCAGGTCGGTATCCATTTGTAAAGAGGATTCGTCGCGGCCGCCCACATCATCGACAGCATGTGGGTACCGAAAATCCCATCTACGGGCCCTGATTAGGTCATTGTGGCGACTGAGACCCTTAACCTCACTTTCCTCCACGGTTGTCACGTCGACCCCGGCCAAGGCATTTCGGGAACATTCCACGACGGCGTGTTTGCAGAACATGCCTGTCTGGTTAGCGCAGCACCGCCACCTCGTGCCGGAGTATGACGACTTCCACGGCCAGTTCCTCTTGTTCATTCCAGCAGAGCCGAAACAGCTGAAGCATGCGAACGAACGCCACATAGAGAAAGACAACACCACAGCCCCATCTTCGCCGAGAGCTTGGCCGTAGCGAAGGTCCAGGTAGAGGTCATGGATAGGATTCTCGGCACCCACACGGCGCGGAAGCTTTCGCAGGCTTTTGAAACAGTCTCAGACTCCGCGCTTCGCTGTCAGCTCACCTTCCCAGAGGCACCTGGCCTCCTCGGGCTGGCTTCGGCACCTCAGCAGGGCCGGAAAAGCAACAAGGCGACCCCAGAATGGAGCCGCTTTGTTGGGACAGGACCCCTTCCTCAGGAAGCAGTGGAGGTCGCTTCAACGGCCTGCGCCACGCTTCCTACGTGGGTGATCTCGACCTTGCGGGGCTTGGCCTGCTCGACCACCGGAATGGTGATCGTAAGCACGCCGTTCTCGTAGGTGGCAGTGATGTGTTCGCGGTCCAAGCTCTCGCCAAGGAACAGTTGGCGTTGAAATTCGCCTTGGGCCCGTTCTGTCACCTGCACTTGATCGTCCTCGGCCCGGATCCACCTGCGCGTCGCGCGAACGGTAAGGACATCCTTCTCGACGGTCAGCTCGATGGCGCCCGGATCGACACCGGGTAAATCTAGATGAACCTTGAACTCGTTGCCCCGACGGTAGGCGTCCACGGGGATCTGCCGAGCTCGGTGCTCATTCATCAACTCCTCGGTGATTCGGTCAAACTCTCGGAATGGCTCGAATCGCATCAACATGACTGGGTCCTTTCGCTGACCTTCGAGCAACTTGGCGGTCGGCGACAGTCGAGCCTCGATGTCTGTGAACCATCCTACTCTAGTTCCAAAAAACTAGCAATGGATTTCTGGAAGGATTTAACTATACTTGTCCTATGGCCGAGTGGAGCTTCCTCACCAACCATGCCCGGGCCCTCGTCTGCATCGCTCATGACCCGGGGGTGCGCCTGCGCGACATCGCCACGACGCTAGGCATCACCGAGCGCAGCGCCTTTGGCATCGTCACCGAGCTGACCGCAGCCGGCTACGTCGTGAAGGACAAGGACGGCCGTCGCAATCGCTACCGCATCCAGGCCCATTTACCCCTGCCTGAAGCCATAGGTCAAGAGCGGACGATCGGTGAGGTGCTGGGGCTACTCGTGGACACCAAAGCTCGTCGGTGACCCCGGGGGTCGGAGGTGAATCCGTGGCGGATCATCTTGGGGCCGGTGGTGGGTCGGTAGCCATGTCAACTCACCTCAGAACGACGTTTGGTCCAAGATACCTTGCGATCGACGTTCTGGTGGGATTAGGTCCTTCTCGCGCGCAGGCGGCGGAGCAGCCTTCGATCAGCATCATCGTTGTCAGCTTCCAGGGGCCTCTTCAACAACACGGCAACCCCCCCCTCCGCGAGCACGGTCATGCCGACCGCTTCCCATTCAAGCTCACCTTCAGCGTTTAAAACCCGTACCGCCGCCGAGGGCCCCGGCTCCGTGGTCGGCAATTCGAACTGAGGAAGAGCGACGATGAGGTACTCCCAAGATGTCATCTACCCATTCTTGTCGGCGGCGCGGGACAACGTTGGCTCGGTGATGGAAGACGCTTCTCCGCAGTCCGATTCAACAGGGTTCCGCGCTCCCCATCCATCCGACCTGGACACCGGACTAGGAGCTCGAGGATCACGATGACCGCACCACCCGCTTGAATCGAGCACCTGGGGCGTGTCCGATGACGACGGCCCCGAAGTCCCGTGGGCGATCGTCCTTTACCGCCGGGTCTGAGCGATACCGCTCGGTCGGCATAGGACTGCTTGTGCTTCAATCCCGGCAGAACAGAATGGCCCTGGGATCACCTGTGGCATGATCCCCGCCGTGGCCAAGGATCGGACACCGAAAGAAGCGGAAGTGCTGGGCGTGCTCGCTACGTCGACTCCGGGGTAATCCCTGCGCCCCTGAGCATCCGCCGCAGGTCGACTACCTGCTGCTCGTCGATATCGTGGCCTCGCGGGGCGTCGAAGGTCTCGGTCTCCGATCCTAAGGTCACCGTGTACCGGTCATCGTTCTCCCCGGTGACAGTGGCCACGCTCTGCAGGAGTGACAAAACGTCGTGCCACTGGATGTTGTGACTGGCCGGGTGGCCGAAGATCTTTTCCACCGTGGCCCGATGGTGCGCATCGAGTTCTATGCCTCTTGCCATTTCACTCTCCTCGGCCTTTCAGAGTAACCCCGGAGTCGTGACGAGGCAGGCCATCGACTCCAGGATCTCGGGCGGTTCATTACAACCACCTCGCAGTGGCGAAAACGGGTGCCCCCGGTTCAGGAATCCGTCAGTCGGTCGAATCGGCATCAGGCTCGCTCCCGCTTGTCGCAAGTGAGTCGAGGTCCCAGCCGCCTTCGTCGTCACGTCGAGAGCGGGCACGATGTGTCGGCTCTCCGAGCCCATCGGGGTCGTCCATATCCCCCTCGAGGGTGACGAGATCTTCAGGGTCGTCGAGCTCCGCCCCGGCCTCCTCGAGTTCACGTTCGTCCGCCTGAAGCGCAGAATCGAGCGAGGGGTCCAGCACGAGCCTTTCGACAAGACTCGAATCGATCCGGGAGCCCTCATCGAGCGCTTCGTCGCCTTGCTCGAACGCTTCTGTGCCCAATGGTTCGTCGGGTGACCAATCGTCGTTCTCGCTCATGACAAGGTCTCCATTCCCTGCAGATGGCGTGCGAGCAATCGTAGGGTCTCTGCGTCGGGCCGGTACATCGCACCTGGCCTCTTGCGGTCGGATGAGACTCGCTGAGCGGTATCGGTGTGGATCGGCGTTGCCGACTGGCCTGAGCCGAGTGCCGACCCCACGCCACCAACCTCGGCACTACCGTGAGCATGTGGAACTCGGCAAGGTGGGCCTATGGTGGAGCAGACCCTGGCTGGCGGAAGACACCTCTGTGGACGTCGCAGCGGAGATGGAAGCCCTCGGCTACTCGGCGTTGTGGTCTGGAGGTGGTTTCAGCCCCGGTCTTTCCACGCGCTTCGGACGCCTGCTTGACGCGACGACCAGCGTGGTGGTGGCTAGCGGCATCGTGGGCATCTGGTGGACCTCCCCCAAAGAACTTTCAAAGGCCGTGTCCGCCATCGACGACCGCTACCCCAGACGCTTTCTCTTGGGTCTCGGAGTGAGCCATGAGCCGTTGATCAAGAACTACACCCGCCCCCATGGCCATATGGTCAGCTACCTCGATGCTCTCGATGCCGCTAGACCCGCGGTGGGCAAGGACCGTCGGGTGCTTGCGGCCCTCGGGCCTCGCATGCTTGAGCTGGCAGGCAAGCGATCTGCTGGGGCACACCCGTACTTCGTACCCGCCGAGCACACGGCGAGAGCACGTGTGGTCCTCGGGGAAGGTCCACTTCTCGCCCCCGAGGTAACGGTGGTGCTGGAGAGCGATCCCACCAAGGCGCGTGATCTCGCGCGCAAGTTCATGGCGACCTATCTCGCTCTCACGAACTACACCAACAACCTTCGCTATCTCGGCTTTGGAGACGAAGACCTCGCCGGAGGAGGAAGTGACCGCTTAGTCGATGCGGTCGTGTGCTGGGGAGACCTCGACGCCGTCGCCGCCAAGGTGCGCGAGCACTACGAGGCGGGTGCCGACCACGTTTGTATCCAGGTGGTCTCCACTACGGAAGGATTCCCGCTCACCGAGTATCGCCGACTTGCCCCAGCGCTCCTAGCGGATTGATCGGCACTCCTAGGACACCCCAGGCGGTCGACCACCGGGGGCGCCACCAAAAGGTTGGCGCGGGTCGATGCCTACTGGCGCCTAAGGGCGCCAGTAGGAGTCAAGGTTCTCACGGGCCCAATCTTCGAGAAGGTTCGACCTGAAGAGTCCAGCTACTCCCCTACCAACGTTTGACCAGCGGCAACGGGCACCGCAGCGCTCCCCCTTCGGTGACTCTTGCCCCCCTCAGGGGCGCACCTCGGTGAACCCGGCGGCACTGAAGTCGCCATCGAAGGCGAGCGCGTCCTTGATCCGGAGACGTCGCATGAGGACGAAGCTGGTGGCATCGACGAAGGAGTAATGCCGTTCGTCGTGACGGCGAAGCCAACCCCATGCTTCGCTCTCCGCATCATCTTCGATATGACGAACGGTAAGCTGAGACAGATTCGCGACCGCATCAAGGAACTGAACGGCACGCAGGTGGCCAGCTCGTCGTGCGAGGAACATCCACGTCTCGCCGATCACCAGCGGGGTGGTGAGCAGCGGACCGGTTCCGGCTTCCCAGATCGCTCTCGCAGCCGAGTGGCGGGCGTCCCGCCGGAACCGCAGGGCAACCCAAAAGGACGTGTCGACGAACCTCACCGGCCGTACACAACCTCATCGATGTCGTCGGCGGCATCGTCGATGTCGCCGATAAGGGGGGCGAAGGGGTCCGCTTCGTGCTTCGTAGGGAGCTGTTGGCGAACTAGCTCACGAATTACGGCCGCTCGAGACGTGTGCCGCCGTGCCGCCTCCACGGCGAGCGCCTCGTCGAGGTCCTCGTCGATGCTGATCTGTAACCGTCTCACCTCGTGATGATACATCATTATGCTGATGTTTACATCACCACTCAGGGGCCCCTCAGCGTGCAAGCTGAGCCGGTGTCTCCGCTCCCGCCCGCGAGCTGAGCTTCGCACGCATCGTCGTCTCGACCAGGTGCCACAAGCGCCGCAGGCCGCCTTGGATCCCAGAGGGAGCGGCCAGCATCACTACTATCAGCACGACCCCGAAGAAGATCGACGCCAGATAGGCGGCGGTGTTCGCACCCAGGCCGAAGTCCCTCGACAGGGAGGTGGACCACTGGGGCACGTAGACGATCAGGATGGCGCCCCACCAGATCCCCACCAGGCTGCCCGCCCCTCCTAGGACCATTCCCGCCAGGATGAATATAGAGAGGGATAGCGGAAACTCCCCCGTGTTCACCACAGAGGTGGAGAGGGCCAGGAAGGCTCCCGCCAGTCCGGCAGCCCCCGCGCTTATCGCGAAGGCGAGCACCTTGGTGCGCGGCACATGCATGCCTGAGATCGAGGCTGCGATCTCGTCGTCGCGGTGTCTACGCGGCGATGAGCGGGCAGACCACGGTCAACGCCAACTTGAAGATCGAACCGGAGAAGACTGCGATAGCCAAGCAGCAGGCCTCTTCTTCTCGCGGGACTGCCAGATCTACACTCCCACACGCTCCATATGAAGGGTCGGATTGGCAACGCGATCGTTGTCGTCGTTCTGCTCGGAGGTCATCACGTACATCCCAACAAAAGAAGGATTACCAAAGACGAAGGCGGCCCGGTCTGCTGGAGGGACGGTGTTCCAATCAATTCGCAACGCGTTGGCAATCAGAGGTCCTCGATGATGTTCTCCGCCACTTTCTCCACCGGGCTGTCAAAGAGGCCTTGTCGGAACCGTTGGCGGCGTCGCGTTGCGAATGTCGGCCAGCTGGTTTCGATCCGTTCGACGCAGCACCGATACGAAGCCACCGCGTGTGGGCCTGATCCCCCGACGCCTGTTCGTCCTCGGCGCGCATTCTCGATTCTCCCCTCCGCCAAAGTCGACATCCGAAGGTACGACGCGCCACGTCCCGTCGCCCGAGTTGCAACTAACTGGCCCGAACGGGTTTGTGCCGGTCTCACGTCCCGGTCACCCCTCGAGCCCTCTGCCAAGTGCTGGGTATCGCTCACCCGGGTACCTCAGATCGCCTGTGCGCCGGGACAGGGACTCTTTGGTAACCCGCGACTGTGTTGAAGCTCCAGGGACAGCCCCCTACCTGAGACCGGTTTGTCATGTCTATGGTTCACCCGAACATCGGTGACGCCGCAGCAAGGAGGGACCATGACCGCAGTTGAGAGCCGCGAATTCCATTTGGTGGCACGCCCAGTTGGCTGGCCAAAGCCGTCGGACTTGGCGCTCGTGACGGTGACACTCGAACCGCGTCCCCACGAGGCGCTAATACGCAACAAGTTCTGCTCGGTGGATCCGTACATGCGGGGACGGATGAACGATGTCCGGTCTTACGCCCCGCCCTACCAGCTGGGTGAGGTGATGTACGGGGGCGCTATCGGCGAGGTGGTATCGGCTCCGGATGGGTCGGGGCTCGCTCCTGGCGATGTCGTGACCCACCAGCTCGGGTGGCGCGAGTTCGCCCTCGGGCCTCCCGCCGCCTTCGGACAGGTGAACGTGGCGCCTGGTGTCAGCCTTTCGGCGTACCTGGGCGTGCTGGGGATGCCGGGCCTGACCGCATTCGTCGGGCTTTACGACATCGCGGCCATGAAGGAGGGTGACGTCGCCTTCGTGTCGAGTGCCGCCGGCGCGGTTGGAAGCCTCGTCGGCCAGCTCGCCAGAATGCGGGGTGCCCGGAAGGTGATCGGCAGCGCTGGCTCCCGGAAGAAGGTCGGAGTGCTCACCGGTGAGCTTGGCTTCGACGCGGCCTTCAACTACCGCGATGGGGATGTAGATCGGCTGCTCTGGGACGTCGTCGGCGAAGGAGGGATCGACGTTTACTTCGACAACGTCGGTGGGGACCATCTCGAGGCGGCCATCACCGCTCTCAATCCCTTCGGTCGAGTCGCCATGTGCGGGGCGATCTCGCAGTACAACGCGGAATCACCGCCGCCGGGTCCCCGCAACCTCGCCATGGCGGTGGGTAAAAGGCTCCGGCTCCAGGGATTCATCGTCAGTGACCACTTAGGGCGGCTCGGAGACTTCATGGCCGAAGTCGAGCCTGCGGTTCGCGACGGGCGGATCCGATACAGGGAGACGGTCGTAGAAGGCATCGAGAACATGGTCGATGCCTTATTAGGGATGCTGCGAGGTGACAACATCGGCAAGATGGTTGTGCATGTCTCATAGCCCAGTCGCCGTGGTAAAGCGTTTTTGACTCGAATTTTTGAACCTTACGGCCCTTGTGCAGCAGGCCACATTGGATCGAGTAGGCTACCATAAGAAGCAGCAGTGCTGCTGGATTCATTCCTCGGCCCTCTCAAGGTGCTTCACATGGATGATCAGCAAAGAGGCCTCACCGACGAACGGCGCGCGTTCGTCGAAGCGATCCGCGACTTCGCCCGGCGAGAATGTGGTACCAGAGAACAGCGCGACCGGCTCACCGGCGGCGGCTTGGAGAGCCACAGCAGCGAGATCTTCGGGAAACTCGCGCAACTGGGTTGGCTGGGCGTGACCATCCCGGAGGCATACGGCGGGGCCGGAGGGTCGATCGTCGACGGGTGCCTCTTACTCGATGAGCTTGAGTTCGGTGCAGTCCCCGTGTTCGGGCTGGGTGTCACCCTCATTACTTCCTCAGCCGTCGAGAAGTTCGGAAACGAAGAGCAGAAGAAAAGGGTCCTGAGCTCCGTCTGCGATGGCTCCGTGAAATCCATCGCGATGTCTGAACCGAACTCCGGTTCCGATGTGGGATCGCTTTCGACAAGTGCAATCCGCACGGATTCTGGCTGGCGGTTGAACGGACAGAAGACATGGATCACAGCAGCTCACCACGCCGACGAGCTGCTCGTCGTGTGCCGTACGGACCGCGATGCACCCAAGCACCACGGTCTTTCCATGTTTCTCGTTCCTGCAGGCGCGGAAGGGGTTGACATCCGTCCCATCCCGACCATGGGCGGCGAGGAGGTCAATGACGTCTTCCTCCAAGATGTGGAGGTCGGAGTCGACAGCCTAGTCGGCCAACAGGACGCGGGCTGGAGACAGTTGATGGCAGGACTGAACTTCGAGCGCCTGATCGGAGCAGCGTGGATGTTGGGCCTTGCCCGACGCGCATTCCACATCATGTTGTCGTACGTGAGCGAACGAAAGCAATTTGGACGTCCGGTTGGAACCTTTCAGTCACTGAAACACCGGGTCGCTGATCTTGGCGTCGAAATCGAGTGTACGAGGTTGCTCGTCTACGACGTCGCCCAGCAGGCCGAGGCCGATCCTTTCCGACAAATGCCTCGTGAGGCATCGATGGCGAAGCTCAAGGCATCTGAGGTCGCCCGTCGCACAGCGCTCGAGGGTATGCAGATGATGGGAGGGGCCGGCTATGCGACCGAGTACGAGATGGAACATCTAGTTCGACGAGCTCTGCCAATGACCATCTACGCCGGAACGAGCGAGATCCAGCGGGAGATCATTGGCTCTACCTACGGCCTCTAGCCTCGAGCGAAAGCTTGGGAAGAGGATGGGAACACGGCCTGCAGCACTGCAACCGAGGCAAGAACGGGGCATCGCGACCCGACGACGTCTGCTCGACGCCGCTTTGGACGAGTTACTTGCCTTCGGCTACTCACGGTTGAGCGCTTCTGGCGTCGCCCACAGAGCGGGTGTCACTCGAGGCGCACAACAGCACTACTTCCCGCTCAAAGAAGTGTTGGTGATGGAAGCGGTCCATCACCTCGCTGAACGTACGAAGGAGGAGCTTCAAGCACGCATAGAGAGCGCTCCGACCGGACGCGCACGAGTGCAGAGAGCGTTCGACGCGATATTCGAGCAGTACAGTGGCCCCCTCTTCGCGGCGATGGTTGAGCTGTCCCTCGCCTCAAGGAGCGAACCGAACCTTCGGTCAATCGTTGTCGAGGAAGAACGCGCCGTGAGCCACTACATCACGGACCTCGCTTCCGTGATTTTCGAGCCAGGAGCCCTGGCGGACCCGACGTTCCCACAGCGATGGGCGACAGCTCTCGCAACGATCCGCGGGATCGCCATGCTTCGACTTCTGGGGCATCCCAACGCTTTGATCGACCGGCAGTGGTCGTTTGCGTGGGCCGAGATCAACAGGACGCTCCTCGCTTGACGCGGGACGATCCTGCTCTGGAAACGCCAGAGGCCGCAGATGAGGACACGACTAGCGAGGAGGTCGAACGAAGAAGGAGATCGTGCTCTTCGATGGCGAGAGGTGCACGTGCCCAAGGAGGTCTCGATGACCGAACAAGACGATGCGCTCCGAGCCCTCGGCAACAACTGTGCTGCGCTGCAGACGCGTACCAAGGAATTGACCGGTTGGCGTCTATGTGCTGCGCCCATAGCAGTGTGACGTGAGGAACGAGGTGACCAGAGTGGGGATCTGTAGCCAGCCAGGGTTCAACGACGAAATGTACCGTCTCGGGGTAGGTCCTGCCTCGCTGACCGGGACTCAACACGCCCCTCGAGACAATCCTGGAGAGCAGCGAATGGCAAGGTACAAAGAGACCCACCGGCGCAGCCTCACCGACCCCGAGGGGTTCTGGGGCGAGGCCGCAAAGCACATCGACTGGATCACCCCGCCGGCGAAGGTCCTCGACCGCTCCGACCCCAACTTTCCCCGCTGGTTCTCCGGCGGCGTGCTGAACACCTGCTACAACGCCATCGACCGGCACGTCGAGAGCGGCCGGGCCGACCAGCCAGCGATCATCTACGACTCCCCCGTCACCGGAGTCCAGCGCACGATCACCTACGAGCAGTTCCTGGGTGAGGTCTCGCGCTTTGCCGGCGTGCTCGCTTCCTTCGGGGTCGCCAAGGGCGACAGGGTCGTCATCTACATGCCCATGGTCCCCGAAGCCCTGGTCGCGATGCTCGCCTGCGCCCGGATCGGGGCGATCCACTCCGTGGTGTTCGGCGGGTTCGCCGCCCGCGAGCTCGCCATCCGGATCGACGACGCGAAGCCCAAGGTGGTCGTCTCGGCCTCCTGCGGCATCGAGGGCGAGCGGGTCATCGAGTACAAGCCGCTGCTCGACCAGGCGATCGAGATCGCCGATCACAAGCCGGAGCACTGCGTGGTGCTGACGCGGCCTCAGGCGCAGGCCGTGCTAGAGGCACCGAGGGACCTGGACTGGGGAGAAGCAATGGCCACCGCCACGCCGGCCTCCTGCGTGCCGGTGGCCGCGACGGATCCCCTCTACATCCTCTACACCTCTGGTACCACCGCGATGCCCAAGGGCGTCGTGCGCGACAACGGTGGACACGCCGTTGCGCTGCGCTGGACGATGGACGCGATCTACGAGACCGGTCCCGGCGAGGTCTACTGGGCCGCGAGCGATATCGGCTGGGTGGTCGGCCACTCCTACATCGTCTACGCGCCGCTGCTCGCTGGCGCGACGACGGTGCTCTACGAGGGCAAGCCGGTCGGCACCCCCGACCCCGGGGCCTTCTGGCGGGTGATCTCCGAGCACAAGGTGAAGACCCTGTTCACCGCCCCGACAGCCTTCCGTGCCATCAAGAAGGAGGACCCCGAGGGCACCTACCTGAAGAAGTACGATCTCTCGGGGTTCCAGTACCTGTTCCTAGCCGGCGAGCGGCTGGACCCCGACACCTACCACTGGGCCTCGGAGCTGCTCGGCAAACCGGTGATCGACCACTGGTGGCAGACCGAGACCGGCTGGGCCATCGCCGCCAACTGCATGGGGATCGAGAAGCTCCCCGTGAAGGCGGGGTCCCCGTCCGTCCCCGCCCCTGGCTTCGACGTGCAGATCCTGGACTCCGAGGGCAAGGTACAACCGGCCGGGACCGAGGGGATCCTCGGGATCCGCCTGCCGCTTCCCCCGGGATGCCTGCCGACGCTGTGGGGCGACGACGAGCAGTTCATCCGCTCCTACCTCGCCGACTACCCGGGCTGGTACGTGACCGGGGACGGCGGCTACATCGATGACGACGGCTACGTGTTCGTGATGGGCCGCACCGACGACGTCATCAACGTCGCGGGGCACCGCCTTTCGACGGGAGCCATGGAGGAAATCGTGGCGACGCACCCCGATGTGGCCGAGTGCGCGGTCATCGGAGTCGGCGATCAGCTCAAGGGCCAGGTGCCCGTCGGGTTCATCGTGCTGAAGGCCGGGGTGGGGCGCGATCGTCGCGCGATCGAGCCTGACTTGGTCGCGATGGTCCGCAAGCAGATCGGCGCCGTGGCGTGCTTCAAGGAGGCATTCGTGGTCCCGCGACTCCCGAAGACGCGCTCGGGGAAAATCTTGCGCTCCACCATGCGTAACATCGCGGATGGCGAGGAGTATCAGGTGCCGTCGACGATCGAAGATCCCGTGACGCTCACCGAGATCCGAGAGGTGCTTGCCGACCGCACAGGCGGCATCCAGCCAGCGCCTGTAGAGGCAAACGGATCATGAGTGGAATCATTTCCTACGGTTCGTACATACCTTATTGGCGGCTCCAACGTGCCGCTATCTCCGGAGCGCTGGGGACCCATTCCGGAAAGGGAACGCGATCGGTGGCCTCTTACGACGAGGACCCGACGTCAATGGGAGTCGAAGCAGCGAGAATGGCCTTGTCCGCTCTGGGCGGAACAAGCACGCGTGCCGTCTACTTCGCGACAACCAGGCCTTCCTACCTCGAGAAGACCAACGCAACTGCGATACACGCTGCACTGGATCTTGACGAGGATGCTTTCGCAGCCGACATGATCGGCTCCGTGCGCTCCGGCGTTGCAGCGATCCGCGCCGCCTTGGACGCCCCCAAGCCCACGCTCGCCGTCCTCTCCGACATCCGGACCGGCCTTGCCGGCGGCTCGGACGAGCGAGAAGGGGGTGACGGGGCGGCCGCTCTTCTGTGCGCTGCCGAAGGCGACTTCATAGCGGAATGCCTTGGGGGGGCGACCGCGACGGCAGAATTTCTCGATCGGTGGCGTGCCCCCGGCGATTTCGCAGCTCGTGTGTGGGAGGAACGCTTCGGGGAGAGCATCTATCTGCCTTTGGCGAGGTCGGCCATTGCCTCCGCTCTCAAGCAGGCGGAAATCGCTCCCGAGCAAGTCACTCACTTCATCGTGACCGGCACTCACAGCCGATCCATCCCCCGAATCGCCGCGACGGTCAAGCCTGAAACCCTGGTCGATAACCTCGCTGCAACAATAGGAAACACTGGCTGCGCCCATCCGGGGATCCTGCTCGCCTCCGTGCTCGATTCTGCAGGCCCAGAGGAGACCATCGCACTGGTCGTGCTGGCCGATGGAGCTGACGTGCTGCTGTTTCGCACGACCAAGGCCCTTACCACCCGCCGGCAACCGATGAGCGTCGCCTCCCAGATGGCGTGCACTCGCGACGACCTCGCTTACTCGAAGTTCCAGACCTGGCGAGGCGTGTACCGTCTCGAACCTCCACGCAGACCTGACCCTGTCGGACCACAGGCACCGCCTACCTACCGATCGGAGAAGTGGAAGTTTGCTTTCACAGGCACGCGCTGCGCTGCATGCGGGACCTGTCACCTTCCTCCAGCGCGCATCTGTTTACGGTGTGGCGCGGTAGACAAGATGCTTCCCGAGCGGCTGGCGAACACAAGAGCCTCCGTCGCCACCTTCACAATCGATCGGCTCGCCTACTCCAAAAGCCCACCCGTCGTCGTGGGAGTCTTGGATTTCGACGGCGGTGGTCGGATCCCAGTCGAGCTCACCGACGTGGATCCCGGCAAGGTGCAAGTCGGTGATCGAGTCGAAATGACGTTCCGCCGTATGTATGCAGCAGGAAGCGTTCAGAACTACTTCTGGAAAGCCCGTCCAATCAGGGGGACAGAATAATGGGATCCAACGGAATACGTGATCGCGTAGCCATCGTGGGCATGGGTTGCACCAAGTTTGGTGAACACTGGGACAAAGGGGTCTCGGACCTGCTTGTTGACGCAGCTAACGAAACGCTGGCGTCGGCAGGCGTAGGTGTAGAGGACATCGATGCCTTCTGGTTGGGGACCATGGCATCGGGTTTCAGCGGCCTCACCCTGTCGGAACCGCTCAAGATCGTCAACAAGCCGGTCACCCGGGTCGAGAACTTCTGTGCGACGGGGTCAGAAGCCTTTCGCAACGCGAGTTACGCGGTCGCTTCCGGCGCGTACGACATCGCTATGGCGATTGGTGTCGAGAAGCTGAAGGACTCCGGATACTCGGGGCTCGTCTTGCCGACCGGTGGCGACGGGACAGCTCTGGATTTCACAGCACCGTCGATGTTCAGTCTTCTCGCGCCCGCGTATTCCAAGAGGTACGGCGTGAGTATGGAAGAGCTCAAGGAGGTCTTCACCCGTATCGCGTGGAAGAATCACAAGAATGGAGTGGCGAATCCACGTGCCCAGTTCCGAAAGGAGGTTCCCAAGGAAGTCATCGCGAAGTCTCCCATCGTCGCAGGGAATCTCGGTATCTTCGACTGCTCGGGTGTGTCAGATGGTTCCGCCGCAGCGATAATCGTCCGGACCGAAGACGCACACAAATACAACAAGAAGCCGCTCTACGTGAAAGCGCTCTCATTCGTGGCTGGCCAGGGTACTGGCACAACAGACCAGGACTACGACTTCACGACATTCCCGGAAGTCGTGGCTTCGGCTGTCGATGCGTATGCCCAGGCGGGCGTAACCAATCCGAGAGCCGAACTCGCCCTGGCAGAGGTCCACGATTGCTTCACCCCGACAGAGATGGTTCTCATGGAGGACCTCGGATTCGCGAAACGGGGAACAGCCTGGAAAGAAGTCCTTGCTGGAACGTTCGACATGGATGGAGAGTTGCCCGTGAATCCCGACGGGGGACTGAAGTCTTTCGGACATCCAATCGGAGCCTCTGGACTCCGGATGCTGTTCGAGTGTTGGCTCCAGCTTCGCGGCGAGGCCGGAGAGAGGCAGATCACAAATGGGAGAAAGTCGGGCTTGACGCACAACCTGGGCGGCACCCCAGGTTGCGCCGTTTCCTTTGTGTCGATCGTCGGTTCCGAACCCTCCTCGTAAGCATCGACCTGCGAAGCCGCCACACAGAACCCGAATCCGAGCAGGTGGCCCGCCACTCAGCCTCACGGTCGGCCGCCCAGCGTTAGGACCAGCCGCTCAGCCCTTCGTCGAGTTGGACCCCCAGGCTGTTCAGCGTCATGGCGACGAGGTGGTAGTGACCGACCAGCATCGGGAGCTCGATCAGCTGCTGCGTGTCGTAGCGCTCGGCAAGAAGCGCCCAGGTCGTGTCGGAGATGCACCAGCTCTCGTGGAGCTCGTCGGCGGCTCGCAGCAAGGTTGCGTCGAACCCGTCCCAACCTTCGAATGATCCGGTGGCCACGCGCTCGATCTCCTCGCCCGTGAGACCTGCCTGCCTGCCGAGGATCGCGTGCTGTGCCCACTCGTACTCCGCGCGGCAGTTCCAGCCCGTGCGCAGGATCAGGAGCTCACGCTCGCGCGCGGGGATCTTGCCGTTCAAGAGCTTCCCGCCAAACGGCAGCCACCGTCGCATGAGCCCCGGCGCCCTCGCCAAGGTGGAGAAGATGTTCGCATCGGGCACGATCGAGGATGCGAGCAGCTCCTTCACCTCGTCACTGCGCTCCCCCGGCGGGATTGGCGCTATGCGCGGTGCTTTCGGCGGCTCGGGCACTGAGCTAAGGCTAGGCGATACCGTCTTCACCGGTGCGTGCTCGTGCACCCTCTGGAGGACGGACCAAACGGCCTGGAACTACGATCAGGGCACGACCCCAGACTGACAAGGGCATCTGGCAGATCGAGCAAGATCAGGCGAACCACCAGGCGAATCGGGTTGTCAGGCGAATCGGGGTCGGGGGAGAGGCCGTGGGAAGGATGTCCGGCAAGGTCGGGATAGTCGTGGGTGCCGGACAGACACCCGGGGAGACCATCGGCAACGGCCGGGCGACGGCGATCCTGCTAGCACGAGAAGGTGCCAAGGTGCTCCTCGTCGACCGTGACCTCGGCTCGGCGAGGGAGACGGCGACGATGATAGAGACCGAAGGCGGCATCGCCCACTGCACGCACGCTGACTGGACGAGCGCCGAGGACTGCCACATGTACGCGCGGGTCTGCCTGGAGTCGTTCGGCCGGATCGACTTCCTGCACAACAACGTGGGCATCGGCACCGGCGACAGTTCCGCCCTGCGCGTAGAGGAGGCGGTCTTCGACAAGATCCTGGAGGTGAACCTGAAAGGGTGCCTCCTTTCCTGCCAGGCGGTGGTCCCGGTGATGCGCGAGCAGCGCTCGGGCAGCATCGTGAACATCTCCTCGGTGGCCGCCGTCGCCGCGCCGACTAACATCACCGCCTACAAGGTCTCCAAGGCGGGCGTGAACGCGCTCGGCCAATCACTCGCCATCGCCAACGCGCGTTTCGGCATCCGCGTCAACACGATCATGCCGGGCCTCATGGACACCCCGATGGCGATAGAGGGCATCGCGGCGGCGCGAGGCGGCGCGGCGCGTGACGAGGTGCGTGCCCGGCGTGACCAGTTGGTGCCCCTGCGCCAGAAGATGGGGACCGCCTGGGACGTCGCGTACGCAAGCCTGTTCCTGCACTCCGACGAGGCCACATTCGTCACCGGTGCCTTGTTACCTGTCGACGGCGGACAGGGCGCCCGGGTCGGCTGAGCGCTTACCGCCGAGCCCAGAGCGCGCCCAGGTCGGCGGAGCCCATAGCGTACGAATGCTCGATTTCGTCCATCATGCCGCCGGCTCGTGCTCGTGGATCAGTCCTCCAAGGAGATCACGGCGTCGAACTCGGCCAAGGGAACCACTGCGACGAAACCGGTCCGAAGGGGTTGTTCCATTCCGAGGCAGCTCGTTTGCCGCAGGTATCGCCTGGGCGATTCCCTGGCATGGTTGTAATGGTGCTCGTAGGTGCGCAAGATTCGCTCGAGGTGCCCTCTCGTGAGGGCGATCACATGGTCCAAGCACTCCGAGCGCACTGTCCGCACGAAGCGTTCCGCGTGGGCGTTCTCGTTCGGGGCCTGGAACGGGCTCTTCACGATCTCGACACCCTTGGGCCTGAAGACCTCGTCGAACGAAGCCGTGTACTTGGTGTCACCGTCATGGAGTAGGACACTTGGATCCGCCGGGCGGCTGCCCTGTACGAGTCCGGCGATTTCCCTCGTCACCGTCGGCAAGGCACTCGCGGTAGATCCAGGCACCGTTCGTCGGGCCTTGATCAAGCTTGGGGTCCCCGTACGCGACTGCCACGGTCACGAGAAGTCCTCTCCGGCCTGATCTCGACGGCCTTAGAACCCAACGCTCCGCTTCTTGCCGGAAAACGCTGTCGGGGGGCCCGCGACCGGACGACACCTCCGTTGCGCTCTCCCCCGGTCTGAGAGAACCTGCCCTGCGGCGATACCGGTCGGTTTGCGTTCGGCGACGCCAGCCGACGCCGAGCAGGATCCGGCAGGGATGATCGGCTTTGGCACCTGAGAAGACATCGCTTGGGTGTCAGTGTTGCCGAGTGGATGATCAGGCCCGGCCTGACCCTGTGGCACCGGCTGGCGCATTGCTGCCTTTGGAATGATCT
>Ga0208821_1000463_pt1 | contig 31165 bp, 29 predicted proteins | sample June2015DPH_20_5_FD_184720 | JGI IMG/M metagenome (GOLD analysis project Ga0208821, IMG submission 184720) | Peatland microbial communities from SPRUCE experiment site at the Marcell Experimental Forest, Minnesota, USA - June2015DPH_20_40... | ecosystem: Environmental > Terrestrial > Soil >... | reverse complement strand
CAACCCAGTACAACCGCTCGCGCAAGGTGTTACTGTTGGTGGCCACGGCAACGCTCGTCGCGTTGTTCCCATGGAAGTCCGCTTCCATGTAACCCATCACATGAGCGCCTTTCACGTCCGCATCCACGCGGAAGCCGATGCGGGAATTCTCCGAGCTGAGGCGAAACTCGCTCAAGTTGGGCGCATAGGCGCTGGTGCTGGCGTAGGGGAAATTCCCGAAGTTCGTCCCCATGTTACCGTTGGTGTCATGGTTGCGATATACGCTGGTGAAATCCATAAAGGCAACGGGAATAATGGTCGCCGTGCCAATGTGGAACTGAAGGGGCGAGGCTTTGTCCTCCTCCTTCGGAGCGGGCACGGGCGTTGCTGAAGGTACAGCGGCGGAGGGGATCAAGGTGGAAGCAACCAGGTTCCCGTCACTACCCGCGGAGGATTTCTCTGTGGCCTTGGGAACCATTGGGCTGGTCGAAGCCACCAGGTTCCCGCTGCTACCCGCGGAGGATTTCTCCGCGGCCTTGGGAACCATTGGGCTGGTCGAGGCCGCCTGCCTGAGGTTCGGTGCTTGCGCCGTTGCGGTTTGCGCCGGGTTAGGGGACTGGTCCATCCTCTGCTTCATCTGGTCCACTATTGTACGTAACTGCTCGATCTGTTTCTGTTGTTCTGCAATCTGCTGCTTCAGCAGCGAGACATCGTCACGCTTAGCGGAATCTTTTGACGAGGTGTCCGCCGCGGTCTGCGAAAAAACAGGTGCGGCGAGCGCAATTAAAACGATTGCGCCCGCGACAAGTCTGCTAGGAATCATTCTGATCTGCATTCTTCAGCCCTCCGATTCAAGTGTTAGTGCTTCATTGGGATCATCAGTTCGACTTGCTTGGGATAAACACTCTATGGTTGGCGAGTCGTGTTCATTGCGCGTTACGCCATTGTTACATTTCTGTGAACATGCACACAACCTTTTCATACCAACTTGCTTTTGCCGCACGGCCCCCAGTAGACTCTGGAAAGTGCAAAACGCCCGTTTTCCTGTGACAGGATTACACTCGCAGATGAGGGACGTCCGAGTGGGTGGACGTCAAGACCGGTGCGACCAGCGGCGGTTCGGTTGAGGTTTTTGGAGACATTCGAGAAGGGGACATGGTTGCTCTCCGAGGCACGGACGAGTTGCGCCCGGACTCTCGAGTTTCGCCACGGCTCGCCTCCGCAAGATAACCCTTTAGCACGAACTCGGAAGTTGGAGTGGCGCAGACACGGCGCACATCCCAGGCGTGTCATCCTGAGCGAGGATAGCCGAAGAACGCTGTCCGTGGTATCAGAAACGGAGCGCATCGCAAAGTGGGTCTGCCCTCTCCCAAGGGGAGGGGAGAGGGTGGACCGCGACGGCGTTTTCACCAGCCGTCGCGGGCCGGGTGAGGGGTTAGTTGCGGAGCGAGGACGGATCAGACAGGCTCGGCCCAAGCTGCTCAATGGAAACGAGTAATGCGCCGAGTTTCTGGAGAGTCCACCATTCTCATCGGCGGACGATGAAGGATCTCCGCAGTTCGTAAGGAACATCCACCTGATGCATACTATACATCATGAGGCGGACTCAACTGTACCTCGAGGACGACATCTGGAACGCCCTGCACATTCAGGCGCGGCAAGCAGGCACATCGATATCGGAGCTGGTGCGTCAGGCGCTGCGCGACAGGTACGGAAATTCTCCGGAGAATCGCCGGCGGGCAATGCAAGACTGGGCGGGAATATGGCAGAGCCGAAAGGACCTCCCTAATTCTGAGACCTACGTGCGCCGGCTGCGCAAGGGAACGCGGCTCAGGAGACTCGCGTCATGCCAGAAGCCACCGCGTCGAACTGGGAGACGCGCTGATCGCGGCAACCGCCGGCACTACCCGACGAAAGACGTCACCTTCTATTGAGCCGCGCCTCCGCGTTGACACGTGCGGCGAATTGCCGTACATTAGACGTGTCGGGGAGGTGGGCTCTATGGGGCACAATCAGATATATCAAGTTCGGAGGCAATCCCGGAAGCAGGAGCGCCTCGAGGCAAGGCTTACCCGTGACCAGAAGCGCCTTATCGAACGTGCCGCGCAGATCCGTGGAACCTCCGTCACTGACTTTGTTCTGGCGAGCGCCCAACAAGCAGCGACGGAGACAATCAAGGACTTCCAGACGCTGAGTTTGCGCGATGAAGCGCGTGAAGTGTTTGTCAATGCTCTACTAAATCCTCCCGCTCCGAACGCGCCGGCGCGTGCTGCGGGGCGGCGATACAAAGAGCGCATGGGGCTGTAATTGCCAGGGAAAGAAGAGACGACAAGACTCCGTTTCGAGCCGCTCGGGCCGGCGCACGACCGGGCGGCCTTTTCATGTGGTGTAGAAGGGCTCGACAACTACCTGCGGAAACAGGCCGGGCAGGATGTAAAAAAGCGTGTCGCCGTTGCATTCGCGCTCACGCCGGATGGCAAGACCGTCGCTGGCTATTATACCCTGTCTCAGTACTCTGTCGAACTGGACGCCATTCCGGACGGGCTCGCAGCAAAGCTTCCCAAGTACCCCTTCGTGCCCGCGACCCTCGTTGGCCGTCTGGCAGTTAGCAACCAATTTCGAGGCCAGAGGCTTGGCGAGTTGCTATTGATGGATGCGCTTAACCGGTGCTTGAGTGGCAGCAAACAAGTCGCCTCTGCCGCAGTTATTGTGGACGCAAAAGATGAGCGCGCCGCAGCTTTCTATAAGAAGTACGGCTTCATCGAACTTCCCAAAACACCCAAACGGCTGTTCCTACCTGTGGCGGCTATTGAGAGGCTGTTTTCCTAATCCCTCAGAACGTGTGAAAAAATCGGATTGGCCATCTGTAGCGGCGCTCTATGAGCGCCGAAGCCATTGATTCTAAAATGCGGCGGTCATAGACCGCCGCTACAGCGCAATTTTTTCGCAGCTTCTCAGTGACGGGTGGCAACGCACGTAGCGCCGGGCTTTAGCCCGGCACGTGCCGACCTAAAGGTCGGCGCTACGCCACCTTGACATTTCCTGACCATCAGATAGTCTGAAGACATGGCACCCAAGACAGCCGCAACTCGAGAACGGATCGGGCGAGTGGGGCAGCGTCGCCAAGTGGTCATCCCGCGCGAAATCCTTGAGAGTCTGAAACTCCGGGAGGGTGATTTCGTCACGTTTAGCAGGCAGGCCAACGGCGTCCTTGTTAAACCGAAACGTTTGGTTGACCCCGATGACGTGCTCACCCCAGCCGAAGCAAAGAAAGTTCGCCATGGGAGGCAGCAGATCAAAGCGGGTCGGTTCAAGCTGTGGCAGGACGTGAAGCATGAACTGGGTCGTTAGGATAGCGGACGACGCCCAGTTGTTCGTTCAAAACCTGCCCGACAAGACGCGCCGGCAAGTGTCCGGGAGCATCAGCCAGGCCAGCTTGAGCAAGACCCATTCCGGGGGGGATGTGAAGCCCCTTAGGGGCAAGGAATGGAAAGGGTATTACCGCAAGCGCGCCGGCGATTACCGGATCATTTTTTCCGTGTACCACGATCGGCGACTCGTCGACGTATCATGGGTCCTGCGACGCTCTGAGAAGACCTACCGTTAATCGGCCGTGCGTCGGCCAACTCCGAAGGCCAAATGAGGACGTGGCAGTGCTCCGGCAGGAAGACTCAGGCTGTGAGCAGAAAGCGAGCGTAGCGCAGACCTGCTCTCCAAGGTCTGTCATGATGGGCCTACGGCCCACGAAAGTTCATGAAAAACGGCCACAATGACATGCTGGAGCCGATTGGTGCTATCCCCTTTCTTTTCAGCACGAGCTCATTCTTGGCACATGGTTTTTCGACCCTGCGGTTCTTGGGCGACAAAGACCGAAGAGCTGCCGATCCTGAAAAGCGGGTCTGCGCCTCTGGCGGCAACTGCTAGGCCTCGACCGCTTCCCAGCGGCTGGCGAGTTCTCGAAAAGCCCGCTCATGTGCCGGCCAGTCGTGCAGTGTAGCCGGGTCGAAGTCCGCTCCGTTAGGCCAAACCAGCGTTCCCGCTTCGCTATCGATCTGAACCTGGTTGAACGCTTCCAGGTTTAGCAGTGGACCATACATCTCCCCGGCGAGGATCGGCTCGAAGTCGATGATCTGCACAGCATCGTCGTCAAACTGAATGCGAAGCGTATACGCCGAAACGATCTCGAAACAACGGACCCGATAAATGGGATGAGTCATGGAACCACCATGCCGAACCGCCGTGTGGTACGAGATTCGATCAAAGGAGATCGTCCAGCGGGCGAGTCTCTCCGCGGCGATGTTCCGCGAGCGCCTGATCAGCAAGGCGGCGCAGCTTGCCCGCGCCTCTGGCAAAGCGCGTCCTCCAGGCTGCCTCGTCTTCAAGCTCGGCGAGAATCTGGGAGGCAATAGCGTCCTGCTCATCTTGGGGCAGAGTGGAAACCTTTTCGAGGGCCTTCTCCAACAGCTCGGTCATGACTCTAAACTGCCAAACGTTTGGCCTTTCCGCAACGCCCCCTGAACTCCCGGGCTGGCCGACCTTCCGATCCGAGCGCCTCAGGCTGGCCTTGGTCCCGGCCAGGGAGCAAGTGTAGCCCAGACCTGCTCCCCAAGGTCTGCGGTTCCTGGGCGCAGAGACGGAAAAGCCGCAGACCCTGAAAAGCGGGTCTGCGCTACCTCGCTAGCCGCACTCGCTGCGTTGGCCCTACAGATTCAACAATCACATCGTTTACTTTTGTTCCTCTATTAATGTCACTTCGACGTTCGCGGTTTTGCCCCGCTTAATTAGGACATGTACCTCCCGCATCTGATATCCGAGCTTCACGATTTCGATTCGGTGGCTGCCGGCTTCAATGGGGATGGTGAGGGGCGTTAGCCCGCCAACCCCCTCACCGTCAACCGAGACTGAAGCTCCCTGGGGCCATGAAATGACCGCTACGTTCCCTTCTCTCGGAGCTTCCCTTGCAGCTTCTATTTTTGCGGCCGTCTGCCTTGCAGCTTCCTCTTGAGCCTCGAACTGCTGAGCCACTTGCTTTGTGCCCTGTGCACTTTTCTGGTTACCCTGGGCGTACTTCTGAAAGATTGGCTCAAAGCGCAGCCCCGCATTGCGGGCTTCTTGTGCAATGGCAGTCTCTTCCTTGGTCATCTTATCGTACGTCGCCAGGAACTCATCTGCGCTCTTTTCAGCCTCACGGGCACTCTCCAGAGTCTTCGCCTTAAGCTGGCGCACCCGGTCATGATAAAAATCCCATCCGTACTCGGAAGAAGGGGTGTCCTTTAGCCCTTCAGTATACGAGTCCATCGCCGTCGAGAATTGCATTTCCTCCCGGTAGTAATCGCGCATGGCGCGGACGAACTCGTTTTCGGCGCTCAAGTACTCGATCAGGCGTGTCTTTAGCCTGTAGTCCAGTTCGGGATATAATCCGCGCAACTCAACGATAAGATTGGTACGAGTCTCCACCGATTTATTGCAGAGCTCGAAGATTTCGCCAAACGTTATTTTGGAAGACTCCGAATGGATGCTGAGGATCGTTTCTGTCAATCCTAGGTCCCTACCGATTGCATCTCCGAGCCTTTCTTTGAGAACGTGCATTCTGTACGCATGGTGTGCAAGACTGCCCGCACCGACGATGAGTACGAGCGCACAGATCGAAACAACCGCCACCTTATTTAACGGGAGTCAAATGCGCACATCCTTTGACATGTACAATCAAGAGTGCCGACCGCCATCCGAAACAGGGTATCACGTTCCGCTACTCGACCCGCTCACCTTTTGGGCGTTGGCCGGGCAGGAGGAAGGTCTTGATGAACTCGCCTTCACCGCATACCGTCATGCCTGAAAAGCGTTTGAACCATTCGCCGTCGGGGACTTCCGGCTCGGTGTCGAGCCAGCGGGCGAGAAGTTCAAGTTGAGAGGCAGGGATTTTGCGCTGCTGAATGCGGTCAAGCAAGTGGTGGAAGAGTGCGGGCGGGAGATGGTGGCGGCGAATGCGCGGCATGGTCCAGCGCCTCAGACACTAGATTCCATAGAAGCCACGAGCAATGCGCTGGCGCAGACGCGCAGCCTCTTTCGGGTCATTGGCGGCAGCCAGCTTTTTGGCCAGCAAGCCGAGCTCTTCCGGACTCAGGCGATGGCCCTTCGATTCGAGCGCGGCGAGCTCAGGCGTCTCGAGCTCTGTCTCTTCGCCGGTGGGCTCGCGGGCCACGATCCGCGCCCCGGTCACCGCCTGGCGCACGAACCAGTGATAGACCGCCAGCGCATTCTTGATGACCTCGGTCCGCTTGGTGTGAGTGAGTCCCGCCATCTGGTCCACAAGCTCCGACTCGCCTTGGGTCAAAATGGGTTGGATCCTGGAACTACTCATAAGTCCTCTTTTTCAACTCAATTATGCATCAGGCACGAGCGGGCGTCAAGCGGACGTTAAAGCAGGCCCGCGTCCCACCCCGCAGAGCAGAGCGGTATGGGGCCAGTTCTTGGCCGACAAAGACCGAAAAGCCGCAGACCCTGGGAAACGGGTCTGCGCTACCTCGCTTTTGCTCTTGACACGAGGCTAGGGGTATGATAGCCTATCTTCGTTGACCTATGGAGAGCGCCGGCACAGAGCGCGGGAAGGGGATTGGAAAGCGGCCCGCAAGGGGCGGGAAAGGGCAGGAAAATGCAAAAAAGATACTAAATAGAGGGAACGAAGCTAAGAAGTTGTTGAAAACACAGGACTTAGCGTGTTTTTGAGCGAAAAACGAACCCAAAACGAACCCAATTTTGAGTGCAAAAAGAGCGGATCAAAGCGAAAAAACAGGTCTCAGGTGGCAGGTTTCAGGTGACAGGGGCTGAACCAGGTTTTGGGATTCAGGAAAGGAACGAGCAGGTGACGCCGGCCCGTAGGATCATCCCCCGGCTACGCAGCCTCCGGTTCCACCCGGCAGAGCAGAGCGGTGTGCGGCCAACTGCCAATTTCCGGGCTACAGAACTTCGCTCCATCGGGGCAGAGCATATTGGCGTTGGATTCGAAGACGCCGAACAATTCCGGCTCCGCTCCCGACCGCTCGGGAAACCACCAGCCGTGCTGCACATCGGCCATGCGCGGGTCGAGAGCGGTGGTGAGGTGAGTGCGGAGGCGGATACGTCCCTGGGGCGTGACGACCCAGGCCCACCTGCCTTCGTCCAGCCCCAGTGCCGCCGCCGTATCCGGGTGCAGCGACAGCCGCGGGTCGGGCATCTCGGCTCGCGCCGCCGCCAAGTGCCGCTGCTCGGAGTGGTACATGGGCATGAACCGGCTGCCGGTGATGAGCACCAGTGGGTACTCAAGCGCCAAGTCGGAGTCGCCTGCTGGACTGTGGGCGGGCTCGCGGTAGACGGGAACCGGCGCGCAGCCGAGGGCCTCGAAGGTGCTCGAGCGGAGCTCCACCTTCCCGGACGGTGTGCCAAACCCGAACCGTTCGTATCGCTGGTACTCTCGTTTTCCAAACAGCCCGTTTCGCGCCAGCAGTTCTTCAAAGGTGAGGCCGGCGGGAGCGAGCCGGTAATCCCAAACCTCCTCGACGGTTTGCCAAGGCCAGTGTTCGGCTTGCCCCAGGCGGACTGCCAAGCCCCGCCAAAACTGGTAGTCGTCGCGCCGCTCGTGGAGAGGACCAATACCCTTGGGACAGGCCAAGCAGAAGCTCGGGGTCAGCCACAGCTCCGTCCGCTCGATGGTCGAGGCAGCGGGAAACACGTAGTCAGCCAGAGCCGCCGACGGCGTGAGGTAGTAATCCATGACCACATATAGTTGGAGGGCCTTCAACGCCGCGTAAGTCCGCTGCACATTGGGAAGCGTCACCAGTGGATTGCTGGCCAGAGAGATCATGGCCGTGACGGGATAGGGCCGGCCCGTGAGGATGGCCTCGAAAACGGCGCGTTTGTGGGCCATGCAAGTCATGTCAGCCAACGGTGGAGACATATAGCCAGGGGGCAGGCGGCGGTTGGCAGCCACATTGCGTTCCCAGCCGGGGAAGCCGAAAAAGGGATACTCATCCGCCCCAAGCTGTTTCGCGCGCTGCTGGGGCGGCAGCGCTTCGTTGAACTCCATCACGTCGCCGCCTACGATCTTTCCCACGGCGTCCACCCGACCCAGCAGCTCTCCTCCGGGCACGTCCAAGTTGCCGGAGAGGGCGCGGAGCAGACAACGCGCCCGTGCCGCCTGCGTGGCGTTGACCCCCTGCTTGTCCAGACCGAAGCCCCAGGTGATCACGGCGGGCTTGGTGGTAGCGTAGCAGCGCGCCGACTCGCAGACTTGCTCGGGCGAAAGCCAAGTGATTGCCGAGACCTTATCCGGCGTGTACGGAGCGACGGCTACTCTCAGATCCTCGAAGCCCGCAGTCCAGCGTTCCACAAAGTCCCGGTCGTACAAGCCCTCCTCGATCATCAACCGCAGCCACCCCAGCATCAACGCCACATCCGTGCCGGGCCGGATCGGCAGCCACAAGTCCGCCAGCTCCGCCTCGCGGGTGCGACGCGGGTCCACCACAACAAGTTTCGCGCCATTCTTTTTCGCGGCCACGATCTCAGGAAAGCCGAGGATCGGGTCGCTTTGCGAAGGGGCATTCCCCCACACCACCAAGCACTTCGTCCGCCCGATGTCGCCGTGGACGAAGCCTCCGTAGGTAGCGTATTCGACGGCATGGCTGGGGCACATGCAGATATTGTTCGCCCCACACAAGTTCGGCGAGCCAAACAGGTTGAAGAAGCGCCTGCCGTCCCAGTGATAGGTCCGATGGGTGCCATGGGTGAAGGCGAGTGTTTCCGGCCCGTAACGATCCCGAAGCGACGCCAGCCGCTCGGCCACCTCATCGAGCGCCTGGTCCCAGGAGAGGCGCTGCCACTGATTTGCGCCGCGTTCCCCTACACGCTTTAGCGGATAATTGAGGCGAGCGGGGTGATAGAGGTGATCGACAAGCAGCTTGCCCCGAGCACAAAGCCGCCCGCGGGAGATAGGATGGTCCGGGTCTCCTTCGACCTCAAGAGCGCGGTCGTCTTCGACGCGCAGGCGCACCCCGCAGCGCGGATGGCAGAGACCGCAAAACGTCCGGCGAGTTTTCGTCATGGAACGATACCTCCCCCGTTCCCTCTATTCCGAGACTAGGCGTAGTCTACTGCCAAATTTGGTTTTGAAGAACCTAAATTGTCGCCCGTCAAAGAAGGTTTCGCGAGCGTGCCGTCTTACTCCGCCAAAACAGGGTAATATGGTAATTTTGCACTTACTTTTGGGCACGCGACTTGTCGAAGGTTTCTTCAATCAAATGATAATTGGCCCTCAGACCGTATTGGGAAGACTTGCGCGCTGTTCCTGGCTGATGTTGGCGATGGCGACCCTGGGATTACTCGTGCGGGCGCCTGGCCTCGCATGGGCGTTGGGTGAAGATGCCGCCGGTTGCTGGACATCGAATGCGAATCCTCCTGTAGACCAAGCCTTTCGAGAGAGCGAAGAGCATTTCACAACAGGCGATATCGGACTATTGCTGGTTCCTTGCCAGTTCGCCCCGACATTCGGCTCAGACGGCATGGACTCCCAGGCATCCAGTGCGGCCCAGACGTCGAGCACAAACAGCCCGGACCAATCCTCCGCTAAGGCCGAGAAACAACGGCTGAAGGTGAACCCCGTAACCGGTTTGGCCGTGACCCCTGAGTCAAGCTACAGTCCTTTAACTGGAAACGAGCGCTGGAAGCTTTACTTCAAGATGAACTACTTGTCCGTAGGCTCGTACTTCGCTCCAGTCTTCACGGCCTTGCTACTTGACCAAGCCACCGGCTCTCCCCCCCAATGGGGGGGCGGGTTCCCCGGCTTGGGGCGCAGAGTGGCGTCGCGCGTGGGCAATGCCATTGTTCTGGGCACTTTTCAGGCGCCGGTGGCTTTCGCCCTCCATGAGGATGTCCGCTACATCACCACCAGACGGCACGGGTTCATGCGCCGCGCCGCGCACGCTGCCCTCTACACTTTCCTTACCTACAACAGCCAGGGCCGCCCAACACTGAACATTGCCAGTCTCAGCGCGTACTACGTTTCTACTGCGGCGTCCACGGCTTGGCTTCCCGGCCCCCACAATTTGGCGGGATACACATTCAGTAATGGAACTGAACAGATTGGACTGAGCGCTTCTCTTAACGTCGTCCAGGAGTTCTGGCCGGAGATCCGCCGGTATGTCTTCCATCGGCATTGAACGCCGGCAGAAGTGCCGGCGGTATCAGGTGTGGCCGGATTTCTCAATGCTCCCCCGTTTTGAGTCAGGCCACCGGAAGGGTGGGGTTTTAACCCCGCCGTTACGGATACTCCTAATTGTTCTCCCGTCTCGCGCCCCGCGCAGCTTGTGGGAACAAGCTGCGCGGGGCGCGAGAGGAACGGAAGTTTGAGAGCCGCTTTGCGGCGGGGTTAAAATCCCGCCCTTTCCCCACTCGAGGTCCGAAGCCCCGGCCTACCAGATCAGCTTGAGTCCGAATTGAATCTGCCGTGATGTTGTGGATGTGCTGGTGATGACACCGGCAGTGGGGGAGGGGACCCCCGCAGCCGATGTGAATACGATCAGGTTTGGCGTATTGAAGTTAGCGCGGTTCAGGGCGTTGAAAAACTCCGCCCGAAACTGGAGGTCCAGTTTCTCCGTGATCTTCGTGTCTTTGAGCAACGAGAGATCAAGCGTAGCGAGCCCCGGGCCAGTAAAGGTGTCTCGTCCAAGATTCCCGTAAGTCCCGTTAGGTGGGACGAGAAAGGCATTGGGATTGAAATACTGGTTTGGACTTCCCAGAATCACAGGCCCGGAGAACGCCGGGTTCAGAGACGGACGCACCGGGTTGCGCGTATCCCCGTTGTTGGAGGGATTAAAGCTGAGTTGTGGCGTGAATGGAAAGCCGTCCTGCAAGGCCACAATGCTATTCAAGGTCCAGCCGCTTACGAGTGCATTACGCCCACCGCCGAAGCCATTCACGAAGGTTTTCCCCCGTCCGAACGGCAGCTCGTAGCTTGCGTTAATGGCGGCAACGTTTCTGGCGTCGAACGTGGCAAGTCCCCAATCTGCGTGGAGGTCGAACGGATTCATGACTAACCCCGGGGCATTGGCGGCTGCGCTGGCATTCAGTGAGTCTCCGTCATCGAGGACCTTCGACCAAGTGTAAACTCCCCTCAAGGCCAAGCCCCCACTGAAGCGATGAGTAACATCCAAAAGCAGGGCATTGTAGGAGCTGACCCCCTCAGAAAACCAGCTCCACGTGTTCGCCAGCGCGGGATTGGCCTTTGGTGCTCCACTCGGAATGTAGTACGTCCCAGCGAGGAAGGAAGCCGGGCAAGGGGCCGCAGGACAAATTGTGGGGAAAGGCTCGTTCGCGTCCACGCTGACGACCTCGTGGTACCCATGAGATCCCACATAGCCAACACTGAACGACGTGTTGGGAGTCAATTCCTGTTCAATCCTGAGGGAATAGGACACGAGCGTGGGCGTCTTCAAATCAGGTTGAACCCCTCCTGGCACCACCTTCGCACTTGACGGCAGTGGGGCGCCGGGGTTGAAGGGGAGCTGAGAGACGGGGAGGCTCGCAATGCTGTCGGTCGGATTGAAGGGGGCATTCTGATCGAGGCGGTATCCAAGCGCATCTTGAAGATCGTTGTACATCCCGAAGCCGGCGCGAATGACGGTCTTGGAGCGGAAGGGACTCCACGCTAAACCGATTCGCGGTTGGGGCAGAAATTTCGCGTTGTTGGAGGTGAAGACTGAGTTTGCGACTCGCGGTTCAGTAACAATGACCCCGTTGTTGAAAACGAAGTTGGCGCCCCGTCCATGAGATTCGTTCCAACCGTTGGTGAACTCGTCGCGGAAGCCCAGGGACAGAGTCAATTTGGGACTCAGCCGCATGTCGTCCTCGAGGTACCAGGCGCCAAGGAAGGAGCGCCAGCCCAGACGGGTCGGTGTAGGATCAAACAGGAAAGTGCCCACCGTGCCCTTCAGGAAGGTCGTCAGACTTGTAAATGTGGCCTGTCCATACTGGCTGAGCGCCAGATTCTCATTGGACTCGAGCCGTTGGAACCACGCTCCCAGGCTGACCCGATGACGCCCTTTCGTGTAGGTTACGCGATCCTCATAGGTGAAAAGATTTCGAGCGATGTCCAGGTTACTTCCATTGTTGCTTCCCGCCAGGCTTAATTGGGCGGCTGGATTCGATGCCGCGCTTCCTCCGATCACCACCGCGCCAACAGGACGGCCGACCAAAAAGCTCGGAACACTCGCGGCGGGGGTATTGGGGGTGGGTTCTCCAGTATAGAAGTAGCTCGCGCGTGAGAAACCGAAGCGGGCGGTGTTGATCACCGTGGAGGAGAAGACGTGGGTTTCTTCGAGGCTGATAACCTGTTCCCGCAGGCTCTCCAGGTCCGTGCTATAGGGATTGATGGTGGGTGAGGTATCCGCGCTGTCGTCGACGGTGTAGGCCGCGCCGAGAGAGTTTTTCTCAGAGAAGATATGGTCGAGCCGCGTGGTCCCAAAGTCCTCTCGAATGGTTTGCAAAGGGTTGCTGAACGATTCGGCGATACCTCCGAAGTCCGGCGCGTTCGGGCTTTGCACGGGCCACAACGAAAGCAGTGGCGCAACTCCGGATGCAATTCCGACGTTGACCAACGTGCCATTCGGACCCGGCAATAGACCGTTGCGCGCGTTGTTATCCGGAACGAGCGTCACATCGGTTAACCCCAGGTGCTGCTGGAATCCCTCGTAATTGCCAAACAGGAAGGTCTTCTCCTTTTGGATCGGTCCCCCCGAAGACCCTCCGAACTGGTTGCGCGCGAAATGCGGGATGGAGGCCTGATCGAAGAAATTGCGCGCATCAAAGTCGCTGTTGCGCAGGAATTCAAATACCGTCCCGTGCCAATCGTTAGTCCCGGACTGGGTGACAATGGTGATTTGGCCGCCGGGCCGTTTGCCGTACTGCGGGCCGTAAGTGTCGCGCAGCAGGTTGAATTCCCGAACCGCGTCCACCCCCAGCAACTCCTGGCTGGTACCGCCGGGCTGCATATTGTTCTCGGCCGCGCCCGTGAATTCGACCCCGTTCAACAAGAAGAGGTTTTGCTGAGGCCTGTTCCCCGAAATCGAGAACATGTTGCCCACGGTAGAGTTGGAAATTCCGACCCCGCCTGTCTTCTCCCACGTGAAGTTGACGACCCCGGGATTCAGGGTAAGAAGCTCATCGTAGCTTCGGCCGTTCAGCGGCAGGTCCTTTACTTGCCGCTCTCCCACCAAGCCCGATGTCGCCGTCGGCGTGGCGCTGACCGACGGCGCTTCTCCCGTCACCGTCACTTGCTGCCTGACTTCGCCCAACTGCAAGACCAAATCGACCGTGGCCTCCTGTCCGACGTCGAGGGTGATGCCCGTGCGGAGCTCAGTTCTGAACCCATCCTTTTGTGCCCTTATCTCATACCGTCCGACTGGAAGTGAGAGCACGCTGTAACGCCCCGTGCCGTCGCTCACTGCGGCACGAATCGATCCGGTCTCTAGGTTCCTCACAGTTACGTTCACCCCCGGCAACACGGCTCCCGATGAGTCGGCAGCCGTTCCCGAAATCGCACCCGACACTTGTGCCCGAGCTGCCGAGGCGAGCATGAGAGTTAACACCATCGCTGAGCAGAAAATGCCAAACCAATTGGCTTGTTTCATTACCCCTTTTTGGCAGGGATTCATATGCTCCTCTCCGATGAAAACTGGACAAACCTGGCCGTTGTGTTTTTTCAGCCCCTGAGGGAATTGGCCTTATAGCTCAAGTTTCCACCGTATCAGCACGCCCAGCGAAATATTGTATAGGCATGTGTCCATTTAAAGTCAATAACTGCGGGCATTTCTATACGACAATATACGGATAGTCGTAGCGAATAAAACAGAGACGTGCTGTCTTGTCCAAGAAAATCACTTCTTTTTGTTACCTCTCCCTGTAAACTGCATTTATGCTGATGATGCCAGGGAGATGCCACACGACGACCGGATCCGGAATACGTCGTTCGAATTGCTCAAAGGAATCGGTAGTTGTGATGAACCCCTCGTAAGGGCCCCCCAGGAGGATTACCATGCCGTGGTTTTGCCTCCTCGGGGCGCAGAAAGCAAACCGAAAACTGAGGTGAACCATGATTGAAGGAAAGCTGCGATTAGCAACCGTCGAGGGCGAAGGAAGGCAGTTTGTTGCAGAGTCGGGTACTGGTCATGCCCTTGTTATGGACGACGCCAACGGGCGCACGGGACCCAAGCCCATTGAGCTGGCCTTGCTGGCCCTCGGTGGCTGTACCGGTTTTGACGTGATCAGCATTCTCCGCAAGAAACGCCAGACGGTCACCGGGTATGAAATCGAACTCCATGCTGAGCAGAACCCGGAGCCGCCTGCTTACTTCACCCGCGTTGAAATCAAGCACCGGCTTCGGGGGCGCATCGCTCCGGAGGCCGTCCAAAGAGCCATTCAGCTTTCCGAGACGAAGTACTGCGCCGTGGGGGCGATGATCTCGAAGACGGCGAAGATCGAAACTACCTTTGAGATCCTGCCGGACGTGACCCATGCAACCTCCCGCGAGGTAGCGTAATGAAGAGATTCATCTCACTGCTGGCAGTGTTTCTCCTGGCGACGGCGATGAGCGCCATCAACCTGCCTGTGGGCACTCCGCTCGATTACATCAAAGAAGTGATAGGGTTTCACAAAACCGGTTTTTCTGGAACCGTGTCTATGAGGTGGGGGACGAAGCTTCGAACAAAGGCCAATTGGTCGGAGCAGCCGCTTCGGCGGGCGGCCAGGGCCACCAGCAGAACCGTAATGTGCGCAATGGTGCAGAGGTTCCGGGCCGAGTCCAGTCCGCGCGTCGGCAGGTCTTGCATGGCGATGGTCAGCAGACGAGAGAAGGCCCGTTCCACATCGATGGGTGGCCGCCCTCCTTGCGGCGAAGGTGGTGGGCAAAGCGGTTGGAAGGTAGGCAGATGAGCAAACAAAGGTTGATAGGCTAGCCGAATGGGCAGATGCTGGGCATGAAAGAGTCTTGGTTGTTCCATCCTCGCCTCTCGGTTTTGTGAAAGCTGCGTTTTCGAACGGGGTTAGCATGACCGATTTTGAGGATGGTTAGGAAGAGCAAGAGCAAACAGCAGCGGGAGTTGGCAACGATCAAAAGGGGGGATTCACGAAACTCCGGCTTTCCTAACCAAGCATTTTGTGAGGGTCTCGAATGGCCCCAAATTCGGCAAGAGGTGGGCCAGGAGGGATCTAAGTGCCGACGCATCAATCACTTACGGTGGTTAGGATTCTTGTGCTGGCGAGGCTTGTAACCGCTTTTAAGGAAAGCACTTACAGTTTCGTGAAACCCTCTGAGAAATCCGGGCTAGAGTACAGCACCGCCGGCGGTATGACCAGTCTCTATCGTCGCCTCGAAAACGCGGGCCTAGAGGCCAGCACTCAGCGGATTTCTGCCCGGCCAGGGGGGCGCCAAAAACCCTGGCCGATTGGGCCCAACCCGCATCCACCGACCTCTGCCTCAATGTCCTTCCGCCAGCCCTAGCAGTGATGGCAGAGTCGCTCCTTCGTGGGAGCTTTCCGAAAATTCCTGTAGTTTCTCCTGGAAGCGGCGCCAGGATTGATACTCCGCATCAAATCTCCCCAGGGCGGTGTCCATACGGTAAGGCGTGTACTCAGCAAGCCACTGGCGCCGGTAGGTGGATCGCAGGCCGGTAATCGCGTCCATTAAGTCAAATAAACGGGAATGGTCAGGATAGGTGGTTTGTGATCCCCATTCGTTCCACCATAATTCGTCATTGGGGCGACGGGGTCCCAGCCGTTTCCACATTGCGTGCAATTCCGACGCCGTCTGAAACTTTTGTCCAGCGTAATCGAGGAGCTGGCTGCCGAACCACAGGCTCTCGAGGGTGAGTGGATCGCCTCCACGCGACAACGCCTCGTCGAGATGCTCTTCGGCGTCCTCGGCCTTCAGTCGCGCCTCGCGCAGGTCCGCGAGGTGTTCGGTGGTTCGCTTGAGGGTGGGGGGAAAATAAGGGTCCGTCCACATGGCCAGCATGGTTTCATCGCCGAGTACTTTTTGGAGGTCGAGTTCCGATTGCGCGAGGTCTTTCAGTGCGGCCGTCAGTTTGGGGAAGGACATTCTCTCGGCTGAGCGGCGCTACCTATGGTGAGCAGATTGTCGACGCGCTGAGTAGAAAATTGAGCGAGGAGTACGGTCGCGGATTGAGCCGGGCCAACCTCTTCCACATGATCCGTTTCGCGGAGACTTTTCCGCATCGGAAGATTGTCCACGCACTGAGTAGACAATTGTCCTGTGGCGCCTGCGCCGACTACTCGCTGTCGACCTTAAGCTCGGCCGGTTCCGGGCGGGGGATAAAGGGCAGATGGAACTCTACCTCCGTTGGCTCGAAAAGCACGAACGGCAACCTGGGGAAGAGCCCCCACTCGGTTTAATTCTCTGTGCCGGCAAATCTGATGAGCATGTCGAACTGCTGCAGCTTGAAAGGAGCGGGATCCGGGTCGCGGAGTACTTGACCAAGTTGCCTCCAAGGGAAGTCTTGGAACGTAGACTGCATGAGGCGCTTCGGGCCGCTCGCGAACGTCTCAGCACCGCGCTGGAAGATGGCCCGGAACAGAAATGGGCAAACTGAATGCCAAAGCCGATTATTGCCAATTGGCCAGGCACGTCGACCGCGGGGTGCGGTCAGGGCAGTGGGTAAAGTCTCAGTTCCTTCATCGGGTAGTGTTTAAGATTATCGGTGATGAGAGTGAGTTCGTGGTGGATGGTGACCGCTGCAATGGTAGCGTCAGTAGTCGTCAGGGAAATGCCTTTGCGGCCGTAGTCACGCTTCAGCAGGCCCGCCAAACGGGCAACTGGCCAGCTAATCGGGAAGTACTGCAAGCTCTCCAGCAACTCCCTAGTCCGAGTTTCCTCATGGGATCGGAGACCAGCGTAGACTTCGGTCACGCTGATCGAACAGCAGGCCAGCAGGTGACCTTGTTGCAAAAGTTCTTTGAGGAGCAGGTCCCGGTCATGCTTGCCGTTCAAAGCGTCAATAATGACACTCGTATCGAGAAGGTAGGTGGCCATGTTAGCGGGCCATCACGATCTGAAAGCGCTTCTCGTCTTCCCGGCGCAGCTTGTCCACCCACTTTGCTGCTCCGCGTTTCAGCTCGGGATGATCCTTGTCTTTCCAGGACCCGGCGGCGGCTTCGACGGCCTTGAGTTGGCGCAGTCGCATGAGCTCTTTTTCAGCGGCTTGGGTCAGGAATTTGCTGCGCCCTCGTTTACCTACGATGATGTCAATTCGGGCCACCAACTCCTCAGGAATGACTATGTGAGTGCGTTTAGTGTTCACGGTTCCTCATAATCAGTGATTCTTAAATCCCACTATGAGTTTAACAAGTAGTGGGAGTTTGTCAAGGAACGATAGAGCCTTTGGCCGCGACGGTATCAGGACACTCCCGCGAGCTTGTTCAGTAGTCCGCTGATGACCCCCGCGAGACGCTCCGTGGTAAAAGATTCCGGCAAAGGCACGGTGAGGACAGGACGTTGGGTTTGCGCATCAGTCCGCAATAGCGCAGAAAGCGCGCGTTCAATGGGTTTCAAACGATCCGCCGAACTCGCAACACCTGGAGCAGGTGGCGCGATCATCTCCAAGAAATTCAATCCCGCTTCCAAGAGCTTACCTGCCGCCTGACCCACGTCGGGCGCGATGGGGCTGGGGCGTGAGTCCGCGCGCGGGCTGATGTCATGAGCTTCTGGCATCGACTGCGCAGCACCTGCCTGCGGCACGGCGTCTGCTGGATACAAGGGAGTGCGGGCGGGCTGGATGGCCGCCTTTGGCGTCTTCTCCGCTTCCTCCACTCCCACGGGCCCGGCGGCCTGGGGAGAAATAATCGGCCTCGGCCTGCCCGACTGGTCAGAGAACACTTCCTTGATGACCTGCATCGTGCTCTTGCGGCCCAGTTTTTCAAAACTGACCTCGCCGGTCGTGGAATCAAACAACCCTGTAAACAACGCCTTCTTAAGCTTGAGCGTCTCCCACACCCGCTCTTCGATACTCTGCTCGGTGAGCAGATGGACCACCTGGACGGGGTGAGTCTGGCCGAGGCGATGAACCCGCCCGATTCGTTGCTCGAGCCGCGCCGGGTTCCAGGGTGGCTCAAAATTCACTACCCCGGAGGCTGCCTGCAAGTTCAACCCGACTCCGCCGGCGTCCGTTGAAAGGAATACCCTGCAATCAGGATCCTTGCGGAACCGCGCCATCAGTTCTCCACGCTTTCGAGCCGGCACGTTCCCGTGCAACGATACCCAGCCGATTTGGAGTTTTGTCAACTCCTGGCTGGCCAGGAACGTCATGCGTTCGTACTCGCTAAAAACCACCACCTTGCGCTTTTCTTCCACCGCCAATTCGCGGATGACCTCGCGGAATTCCTCCAGCTTGGGAGAGAAATTGGTCTCCTTGTCAAACAGGAAGGTCGAGTTGCAAAGCATGCGCATGTTCTGAATACAACAAGTGATGCGGCGCAGGTCGATCTCGGAGAGCCAGCCCTGCCGCTGCCACTTGTGCATCAGGCGGGCGAGGATATCATTTTGTTCCCAATATGGACCCGCTTGCTCGCTGGTCATGCGGACGCGAAATATCTGGTCGGTCCGTTGCGGAAGTTCTGGGAGCACCTCTTGGCGAGTCCGGCGGAGCAGAATCGGTTCGAGTTGACGATGGATTTGGTCCAGGCCACGGTAGCCGAGCAATTTTCCCCTTTCGTCTTCCATGCGGTGTTCTTTAAGAAACCGGAAGGCCGGTCCCAGGCGGCGACCGTCCACAAACTCCACCACGGAATAAAGTTCTTCGAGCTTGTTTTCAAGGGGCGTTCCGGTGAGCACAAAGGCGTAGCGGCTCTTAAGCTGTTTGATGGTGCGGGCCGTGGCTGTGGCCCAATTCCGGATGCGTTGGGCTTCATCAAGGATGATCAGGTCCGGGCGCAGGTTGTGCATGTCCTCGATGTCCTTCAGCACCAGCTCGTAGCTGGTGAGGTTGAAGAAAGCAGGATCGGCATAAAGCTTTTTCCGGTGTGGCATCAGCCCGTCGATGACCTGCGTTGAAAGACCGCAAAATTTCTCGACTTCGGTTTTCCATTGGTACTTGACCGAGGCGGGCGCAACCACCAGCACCCTTTCAATGCCGCGACGGCGCCGGAGCAACTCTGCCGCCGCAATCGCCTGAATGGTCTTGCCTAAACCCATATCGTCGGCCAGGACCACGCGCCCCCGGCACGCCGCAAAAAGCGCGCCTCGAATCTGGTAGGGAAAGAGCGGCACTTTCAAAAGGCCTTCCAGCGGATTCTTGCCCCTTGTTAATTGGGCGAGATAGCCGCGTTCGTCATCCAGCCCTGAAGCAAGCTCGTTTTCACGATCAATGAAATCGAGCACATCAGTGTAAACAACGGCCGTTTCGTCTGCGGCGCGGAGCTTTTCCAGAACCCCCTCAAAATCGCGAAGGTCTTCCTCACGGAGGAGCCCTTCGGAGTCGAAGTGCTCGGCGGCAATTTCCTGCAAGGCTGGTGGTGAGTCAGCGGGCAGCCGCAAACGCACGCGGAGGGTCTCCCCGTAATGCAGAGAGATCGAGGCGCGGTTGCGCTCATACCTCTGCCGATGGAAAGATCCACCAAAGCGCTGGCGCAACTGAAGGAGTAAGGCTTCGATGTGCTTGCACGTGCCCAGGGTGTTCACCGCAAAATCCGGGCAGGAGCAGAAATTCTCGAACAAGCTGGGACCGCGCATCGCTACCCGGTACTTTCTGCCGCTGGCCGACCGGACGTCGTAGTCGCCGTAACCTTGTCCAACCGGTTCCGCCAGGATGCTCTGGATTGCCGAACGGGCTCGCTGCTGTCGGGCAGAAATTTGTTCCTCGACTAACATCTGTGAACCTCCGGAAGAAATGCTAGGGAATGCAAGGATATCAGGAATAGGCGGGCGTTTAAATCACCAGGAAGCAGCAGCCAGCAAGCGCAGACCTGTTTTTCAAGGTCTGCGGCTCTTCCTCTAAGTTCGTCCCCGTTCATCGGCCGGCAGCAGTGCACGGTCGATGGCCAGAGTGCCATTCGGCCTAAATGTTGCCCTCAGGCCTCCTGTGTCGTCATGCACACTCGACCACGGCCACTCCTCGGCGCGTCTGACGACGTCGGCCCTCGCGGGAATGACCGGCGGATCGAGTGGATTCCCATTCCAAATGACAGCAGCTCCCTCGCCGGGTTGAGATGAATGTATTCCATTTTCTCGTAATGTTCCTTAACCCTTCTCAGAGCGCGGTCGAAAAATCGCGGCTGGGGGCTGGGGTAATTCTGAATTGTGAATTCTGAATCGTGAAATGAAGACGTGCAGCGGTCAGGGGACCTGGGCGCTGCGCGCAAAGCAAGTTCTGCATCCCCAATTCACCATTCACTATTCATAATTCTGGTCCTCTCCTGGCTCCTGACTTCTGACTGCTGACTTCTGCCTTTCCAATCCGAGGCGGCGCAGGCGGGACACGAAAGGGGATTATACGCCCCATTGCACATGCACGAGCCGCTCCGAATCAACCCTCGGGAAAGTTGATGAGAAATGCGGGCTAACTACCTTTCTTTTCAGCAACATTCCAGCTATAGACGCGTAACTACCTTTGTTTTCTATGACATGCCCGCTTCACGCTGCAGCCTCTGACGTCGCTCCTTTGTTTTCAATAAGATTACCGCGTCGTTCCGTCAATTTTTGAAGTTACTGCGTTTTTCCTTTCCGTTTTCTTGGCGACATCTTGTCCAGGGCTGCCATGGCTGCGAAGAGTCCTCTCCATTCCGCCTCCCTCAAATGCAGGAGGCAGTGGGGAGAAGTAAGAAGCCAGCTCAGAATCCATAATTCACAATTCACCATTTACCATTCCCCCCCTGCAACGGCTCTTCCGTCTCCTGACTCCTGACTCCTGAATCCTGAATCCTGAATCCTGAATCCTGAATCCTGAATCCTGAATCCTGAATCCTGTCTGACTTCACGTAGCATGCTAGCCTATCTTTTCCCGTTTGTCAAGAGACAGGGAGTCCGTTTCGGCCCTGCCAGGCACAGGGCCATAGCCGCGCCCGATAAAAGAGCGTCCCTGGTGAAACGTGCAGTAACTTGTAGGTGTGTGTCCTCTTAAATTGCAGTTCACCGCATAGCTTCACATGCTCAGAAGAGTGCGGCCTCCCTGCGAGCAAATTGCCCGCTCTGCTACTCAGCTTTCGGGATGAATATGCGAGCGGGCGCGAACAGGTGGACGCCAGGAATTTCGGTGGTAACGCGCAGGCGGTGGTAGCCCGCCTTGGGGGCTGGTAACGTCTGGAAGGTTAGCACATATTGGTTGCGCAGGTCGTTCGCAAATTGCTCCAAAAAAGGGGCGAAAGCCAGCGGTGTGCGCGTTCCCTGGAAGTAGGATTGACCGCCGGTTTCAGAGGTCAAACGCGACAAGCAGCCTTGCCCGTTATTGAGAAGGGACGAATCCCCTTCTAGAGAGCGAGCCCCTCGAGCAAAAATCGTGTAGATGGGAACGTTGGTGCTTTGTGCCAAGTCGATGGCACGCTGCAACTCCGTGTTCAGGTTGGGCTGCGACTCTTCGAATCCCTGATTGATATCGATGCCATCGCTGATCACGAATAGCCCATGGCGATTGCCGTCCCGGGGCCAATTCTTGAGCAGGTCCGCCACCGATTCGTAGATGCTGCCCCCAGCCGTCATGGAGCCCACGGGAAGGCGCAGGGCTTTCACCGTCAGCCGGTAGTCACTGGTGAAATCCTGAACTACTCTATTTCCCCCGTTAGATGCGTAGGCAAGCCGTATCCGTGTGCCGGCGGGCAAGGTTTGGAAGAAATCCGCCAGATTCTTAAACTGCAAGCTCACATTATCCCCGATCGAATCATCCACGAGGATGGTCAGGTCCAGAGGGCCCGACTGCGCTTCTGCGGCAACCCACGAAACTACCGGCCGGCTCTTGTTGTCTTCATAAACCCTAACGTCGTCAGAGTTGACGACGGGATAGGCGCCGGGCTGGCGGGTGCGGACGGTCACGGTGACCTGCGCCACGTTCGCAGGCAGGGGGCCCGGTCCCCCAGCGCCGAGTGTAGCAAGCGCGCTCACGAGTCCTGCCACCAAAACACCTACCCCCAATCGAACTGAGCAAATCCTCATAGCCCCTCCTCAGGGCCTGATGCCCTCCTCTAATACGTTGGATGCAATGCTTGCGCAAAAGACGGCCGTTGTTTCAGAGGACCTGGGCGCTGTGCGCAAAGCAAGTTCTGCATCCCCAATTCACCATTCACTATTCATAATTCTGATCCTTTCCTGACTTCTGCCTTCTGCCTTTCCAATCCCAGGCGGCGCAAGCGAGACAGGAGAGGGGATCATACGCCCCATTGCACACGCACGAGCCGCAGAGTCTCTGAAAAACGAAACTCTGGAAAGCGCCGGGATAAACCGGCAGGAAGCAGAGGATGAAAGATCCTCACGAGAAAGGAGTAGCGATCCACTCGGCCCCGAGTTTTGCGCTGGACGCCGCGAGGTGCCTAGCGAAGCGTAAACAGGGGAATAGGTGGGCTGGGTATGGAGCTTCGAAAACGTGCAATCAGGACGCCGACGCTGTCAGAGTAGCGGAAGGCCACATGACCAGGAGCGCTAGTGCAAGTTCCTGGGCAGTCCTGCGTAGTCGCAGACCCCAGACACGCCTAGACACTTCCTGCACGAGAACCGGGAGACCTCGGGGACGCCTGCGCCAGTAGCAGGCCGACGGGCGAAGGCTTAGGCCGCACGGCCCGTATGCACGTTTCCGAGGAGTCGGACAGCGGCATAGTACCGATGAATCACTCGACCAACGACGGAAAGCCGTCGGCGGAGAGTGCAGAGGGAAGGCTGCTGGTCAAGGAGAACACTCCTCAACCTCACACGCACCCGACACAGAGCGGGGCACGCGTGTTCCCAGGGTTGGCGGGTGTGCGGATTCGCCGCTAGTCATCCGAGATAAGAGCCGTATCCGCTAACTAGCGCACGTACGGATCTGTGCGGGGGGTACCGGGCAACCGGTATCCCTACCGCGACCGATGCCTGCTTTGCGACCCTGTAAGGCGTCGTGATTCAGCAGCGGTCGTCGCACGGATTCAGTAGTCGTCGTGAGCAAAGTCGTCAATCGTAAGGCGGGGCGGCGGGGCGAAGTCGAAGATGCGTTCCACATGGTCTCTGCTGAGACGATGTGTGGCGCGTGGATTCAGATAGATCCAGCTCTGGCCGGTGTCTAAGTTTATGAAGAGGAAGGAGGAAAGAAGACGCGAGGCGTCACGAAGCAGCACACCGGCGGCGATCTTGCGATCGAACTGCTGTACCGGTGTCGGATCGTTAGCCATCTGGAGAAAACCACGCCGAGCGAGGGCGCGCAACAGAATGTCTGTGCTCTGCGCAAAGTTCACGAAGAGCCTGTGGTTAAACTGCGCAGCGAAGGGAAACACCAGAATGAACGGTGCATGACGTGTGAATTGGCTTGCGTCCTGAAACGGGTAATGCCGATTCTGCTCCGCGAGACGGTACGGGTCTGAGGTCTGGACCGTCGTCTCGACCGTGCGCGGCGGACCCGCTCGCACGAGCCACCCCAGCTTGGGTAACTGCTGGTGCCCACCGGCGACAAGAGCGCCCACAACTGTATCGAACTGACCAAAGGCGTGAGCTTCAATGTCCCTCACTGCCACGTCCATCGAACCTTCAATGGTGACTCGCAAGCCGGGCAACCGTTTCTCCAGGCGTTGGCGGAATCGCTCGGCGATGTATTCCTGGAATCCCATGGCCTTAATATCAAAGTACGCGTCAACGTCGCCAGTGAGCCGACCGTCGAGTGTGCAACCGTTTGGGTTAAGGACATCGGGTCCGTTCATCACAGGCTGAGCCTGGAACTGGACGCTGTACCGGTGCAGCCATTGATAGGCCGCAAGTTCGCAATATGTCCCGTAGAAGGACCTGTCCGAAAGGAGAGACCGCATTAGTGTCTCCGCCTCCCCGAGAGAGAGACGCGCGTATGCTGTCAGTGCATTAATGGCTTCGGCGACGCGCTTAACGTCCTCGCTGGTGCTCGCGAAATCCAGCAGCGCACTTCCGAGCACAGCATCTTGCACGGACGCAGTTAGGTTCATGCCCGCCACCACCCGAGATTCCCGCGAAAGCTTTGCAATCAGAGCGTGGAGGGTAGTAATCACGGTGGTCCGCATTTAACCAGCACCTTACTGTTGACAAACGCGATTATCGCGTCCTCAGGGGGATGCGAAGGCAGTTTACCGAGTTGGGGGTTGTTCGCATTGACTTGGGTCGCAATTGCCACGGTACTGGGTATTGTTGTGAGGACGCTGATACCGCCATGCCCAACCTAAGACGTCAAACCAGTGGGCGACTCGCCCACTTTGGCGTTAAGCTGGTAGCGCAGAGCCTCGTTTTTCAGAGACTCTACGCTACCTGCTATTCAATCAAGCCAAGGTTCATGCCCACAAGCATCGAGTTAACTTGCTCCACCGAATCCCGGACGCCCTTTGCAAGCTGTAAAAATTCATCTGCGACCCCAATCGTGAGGGACCCTTCCCGGATGCGAAGCAGACTGGACTTGTCCTTCAAGCCCTTCCGGTCGTTGAGCCACTTCCACCCGAGCCACCAGTCATTCGGGTTGGTATTGTATTCCCCAGCAAGATCGCGTAGACGGCTCCTGATTCCGCCGATTTGAGCGATCGCCCCAGACAGCTTTTCAGACGTGTCTTTTCCCGTTTTTTTATTCCAACAGATTCCCTGGAATATCTGATAACCATCCTGCTCAATACGAACTCTGAGGTAGCGTCCGTCCTCGTGCGTGGCGCCCGGCAACCACTCCAACCCCGCGTAGCTAGGCTTCAATAGTTCTTCATCGCCAGCCAGCCGCAATGACCACCCAGGCAGCTCGCTTTGGCTTTCGCTAACCCTGCTTTTCAATGCATGCCAGAAATCCAAGAGGAATTTGCTTTTCACGTCCTCTATCAACTCAGCAACCTCCAACGCCACGTCTAGGTTAGCGGGCTCGGACAAGAATTTTATGGCCTCAGTCTTGTAGTCTGATGTGCTCACGTTTCCCCCTCCATACCAGAAGCGAAAAGACCTGTAACCAAGTCTAAGTACTGGACGACCGCCTCGCGCACCCGGGCAGCCTCGACGTTGGGCAGCGCTGACCTAAGCCATGCCACAACATCCCTCCCGTAGGAGAAGCGGAAGTAATCTTCGCTGTATGCCGTGTTCGCGCGCCGTCCCTCGGGCGTCAGGTAAAGGAGCACCCGCCTCTCCGGTGGATACTGCTTTTGCCGGATCAGCCAAGTTTGATAGCGGCCAATCTGGTCCTGCTGCTCGTCGGCCCCAATCTTATTCTCTATCACCATCAGGAACTTTAGCTGAACCGACTGAACGACGATGTCAAGCCTACCCTCGGGGACAGGTTTCTCGCAGCTCACTACCCACACCACACGGGTCGTGGGAGGGTCCAGTCGCGGAAAGCGCTCGAATTCGCCTCCCTTGCATCGGCAGTAACGCAAGAGCGCGTCCAAAAACGCGCTCCCTTGCCCGTGTGTCCCGTTGGGATCAAGCAGCTCCGCCAAGAAGGCTGAGTGTGTCCGAACCTCGTTCCTCTGGACCTGCAGTGCTCGAAAGAGGTTGAATCCCGAGGCCAATCGACGCTGTGACCTTCGGTCCAAATCCGCTAACGCCTCGAGTGCCGTCCGAAGATGCCCGAAACTCTGGGTGAGCTGCTGCAGCCGCAGATTACTTCTACTACGTGCAAAGCTCTGGTATCGACCTACGAATTCCCTTATCTTCTCTACAGAGTCGACGTTGGCCATAACCCGTGCCTCAAACTGGTACCGACTAGTTCCCCGGGCGACTATCGGTTGCGGGGCACCAGACGGGTGCATTCGCCTGCTATTTTCTCCCTCAGGTCCTCAGGTCCGAGCACCTCGGCTTCAGCCCCAAATCCGATCAGCCACCGCTTGACCTCCCACAGGTCCGCGACCTTGAGCGTGAGGATTAAACCGCCGTTGCGCTCAGTCTCAATCTGCTGGCTGGGGTGCCAGGTGCGCTCGCGAATGTAGGGGGCTTGGGAGGGCGAGAAGCGGATCTTCACTTCCTGCGGCTCGCCCCAGATCATGTTGAAGGCGGTTTGCTTGAACTCTTCGAAGTTGAAGTCGGGCGGGATCTCGAAGCGCCGGTTAGTCAACCGCGCAGATTGAATGCGCTCGACGGCGAAGGTTCGCAGGGCGTCTTCGCGGTGGTCGTGGCCCACCAGGTACAGGCCGTTGTTGACGTACCAAAGCTTGTATGGATTAACCTCGCGCTCGATGGCTTGTTTGTGGTACACCGCCCGATGCAGGATCCGCACGGTGAGCCTTTGGAAGACGGCGCGGGTGAGTACTTCAATGACTTCCTTCGAGTGGCTGTAATCCTTCAGCCCGAAACTTGAAACCGAAATCCCCTGGTCAAGCCCGCGCAGGAACTGGAAGCTTTGAGCGGGAAGCTGGGAGCCGATCTTCCGCATGGCGGATTCCAGCGACTTGTACATGGGTGTGCCCTGCAAAGGTTTGAAGAGTCCCTTGCTGAAGTAGAGCGCCATCTGCTCGGTGAGAGTGAGCGCGACGGGCATTTCGGCGTGAAAGCCCTCCATGAAGTGCCAGAAGACGGTGCCGTTGCGCATGTCGGAGGTAACCGGAAAGCCGGCAGTGGTGAGAACTTCGAGGTCGCGTTGAACGGTGCGCTTGGTGACGCCCAACTCACTCGCGAGCTGGGCAAGAGTCCGCCCTATTCGACCCGTGAGCAGACGGATCAGGGTCCATTGCCGAATCAGTTGGTCACCGCGTGGCACGCTCACTACCTCGATGGTTTAACGAGGACTCCGGGGCAAAAGCGGGGCGATTCTATCATTGGCGATTGCCGATTGTCGATTGGTGATTGAAAAACTGGTATTGCAACATCCTCTGCCGTCAATCAGCAATCGGCAATCGAAAATCGGCAATTCCAGTCATCCTCGGCCAAGCGATGATTGTAGAGAATCTTTGCCGCCCGAGAAGAAGATGATGAAGCCTAGTGCTACAACGCGGCCTTTGGCCGCAAACCAAGAAGGATTTCATCCCGCGCCTGCGGGACCACAGAGGTCACGGAGAAGAGATGCAGGAAAAGGCTGTGGGTCAACAAACAGGAGACCGTAACCTTGTAATCGCCGCTCGCGCGAGCAGAAGTACTTTTCTCTGTGGACTCTGTGCGCTGTGTGGTGAGTTTTCTCTTCGCGGCAGGAGACGATGCCGAGCGCAAAAGACAACTGCACTCCCGCTCCATCCGGATCGCCCCCCGGAAAGCACGGCGGGCTCTCCAGAAACTCGATGCATTACTCGTGTGGATTGAGCAGTTTGCCCCGAGCCGCTCTGATCCGTCCTCGGCGTGCAACTGACCCCTCACCCGGCCCGCGCCGGCTGGTGAAAGCGCCGTCGCGGGCCACCCTCTCCCCAGGGGAGAGGGCAACACCCGTTTGCGACGTACTCCGTTTCTGACATCACGGATAGCGGTCTTCGGCTATACAAGCTCAGGATGACAGGCGACCCCAAATTCGAAATTCAGTCTCAAGTGACGCGGCGCTGCAACTCAACGTACATCGCGTCGGCGTCGATACCGATCTTGGCGAGCGCTCGACGCGCTGGCCAGGTTACGCGGCCAAAACGTGTTATGTAATCTCGGGTCGTTGCCTTGGCTTCAGCGCTCATCAGCAAAGCTGAATAAGCCAAGAGCTTGTTTTCGACGCCACGGGCTCGGTCGTAGTGTTGCAGGAATTCACCCGTGTCATTGAGATGACAAACTCTCTCGAACCACCGAAGGGCCTCGCGATACATTCCTTGCCGGTAGTAATACCAGCCGATGTTGTTCCAGGAGTCCCGGTAGCAGTGGGCGCAAAACCCTTCGGGATTCTCAAGGGCCAAGCGATATTCAGCCACGGCTTCTTCTTCCCGGCCCAGCCTGGTGAGCGTAAACCCCAGGTAGAAGTGTTTCTCAGGGTTTTGAGGTTCGGCTTTCAGGGCTTTACGTTGCCTTGCCAGCTCTTGTTGGGCAGCCTCCAGGGACTCCCGCAGGTATCCGAGCTTTTCGATGATGTCGGCGCGCATCCTGCTTTCTAGGTTTTCCGGGGCCAGCGCCAACGCCTGAAGGCAGAGGTCGTAGGCACGCTTGTCCTCGAACCAAGTGTGAGATTGGCAAGCCTCCTCCCAGAGTTCGTAGAATTCGCGGGTGCGGTCATTGCCGGTTTCAGTTGTCGGAAGCAGCTTTGATGGGGCCAGCGCCAAAGCCGCCCCGCCAAGGCACTTCAATAGAACTTCACGCCTCTCCATTCCCTTCACCTCCTGATGTCAGAACTTGTGGCTTCACTGCCCAACATAGCACCGGGGTGTGACAGGGCCGGTCACGCCTTATCGGTAGCCAGTCGGGACATATTCTCCTTCTTTGGGCCACGGGTAGTGGTGTCATTTGGAATATCATCCCTTACGAAACGCCGGTCATTCCCGTCCCGCCATGGCGGGAGGAATCCAGTCCGTGGACAGCGCATTTCCCAAGGTTTGCGGAGTGGATTCCCGCTTTCGCGGGAATGACTGCGGCCTGGAGCGCCCGTGTCTCGCAAATGACACCACTACCGGGCCGCGACCTCACCTGACATACCCCTCTGATATGAAGGTGTGAGAGGATTATGGAACAAACTTGTCACCACCGAGACACAGAGGCACTGAGAACGTCGCGCCCTGCTGTTTGTCGGCGGAAAAGTCCAGAGCGAGATTCTTCGCTGCGCTCTCCAGAAACTCGACGCATTACTCGTTTCCATTGAGCAGCTTGGGCCGGGCCTGTCTGATCGGTCGTCGCCCCGCAACTAACCCCTCACCCGGCCCGCGACGGCTGGTGAAAGCGCCGTCGCGGTCCACCCTCTCCCCAGGGGAGAGGGCAACACCCGTTTGCGACGTACTCCGTTTCTGACATCACGGATAGCGGTCTTCGGCTATACATGCTCAGAATGACAGCATGGCAGACGAGTGGACGAATGGAAGGTCCAGAGCGAGATTCTTCGCTGCGCTCAGAATGACAGCATGACAAGCTCAGAATGACAGCATGGCAGACGAGTGGACGAATGGAAAGTCCAGAGCGAGATTCTTCGCTGCGCTCAGAATGACAGCATGACAAGCTCAGAATGACAGCATGGCGACCTGTGGGGCTTACGACCCGGGGTTCCGCGAGGCCTATGACACCATCATCAAAAGGAATCTCGCGCATCTTGGCGAGGAGAGTTAAGATGGCGAGTGGCGAATCCCGCGATATGAATCTTTCTAAGTCCAGGTTCATGGCCGGTCTGCAATGCCTCAAGCGCCTCTACCTCCAGGTTCACGAACCGGATTTGGCGGGCGAGCTCGACCCAACATCTCTGGCTGTTATAGAGCAAGGCCAGGAGGTGGGCCGGCTGGCGCAGAAGATGTTCCCTGGCGGAGTGCGGATCGAGGCCGGGCATGAAGAATTGGACAAGGCGCTGGCGCTGACCGCGCAGGTGGTGGCAAAGGGCCAAGTTCCAGCGCTGTTCGAGGCGACCTTTCAGCACGACCACGTCCTGGTAAGGGCCGACATCCTGGAGCGGCACGCCAAGGGCAAGTGGCGGCTGATTGAGGTGAAGTCAGCGACGCGTGTCAAGGACCGCTACGTTTACGACGTGGCCATCCAACGACTCGTGCTGGAAGGTTGCGGGCTCAAGGTGGTTCCTTGCCTGATGCACCTCAACCGCGAGTATGTTTACGATGGGAAGCAATACGAACTGGAAAAGCTGTTCCGAATTCGCGACCTGAGCGACGAAACTGCGGCGCTGACGAAGGACGTGTGGGAGCTGATCCGCGAGCTGCGGAAGGTGCTGGCGCAGGCGCAACCGCCGGATATCGAAGCAGGGCGGCAATGCACGGATCCCTGGACCTGCGAGTTTTATGATGTCTGTAACAAGGAGCTTCCAGATGACCACATCAGTAACCTTCTCGGTCTCTCGTCTCAGAAATTCCAGAAGCTGAAAGATTTGGGGGTCGAGCTGATTGGCGACATCCCCAAGGGCTTCGCGCTCACCGAGCGACAGAAGCGGGTTTGGGAATGTGTGAGAAGCGGAAAGCCCTGGTTCGGGAAGGGACTCAAGGAATCGCTGGGCGACCTCGAGTATCCAGTCCACTTTATGGATTTCGAAACCTTGGGGCTGGCGCTTCCGAGATTTGCCGGCACGCGGCCATACGATCAGCTCCCTTTCCAATGGTCCTTGCACATCCAACGAAAGCCGGGCGCCGCGGTGGAGCACTATGAATTCCTCGCCGACAACGAGGGCGACCCTCGACCGCTCTTCTTGAAATCCCTTTGCCAGGCGATCGATCGGAAAGGCAGCATCGTTGTTTACAGCAACTTTGAATCGGGGCGCCTGAAGAACCTCACGAGCTGGCTTCCCAAGTACGAGGACACGATAACGGGAATTCAAGACAGACTGTGGGATTTGTACGCGGTCATACGCGCCAACGTTTATCACCCAGGCTTTGCAGGCTCATTCTCTTTGAAAAGCGTGCTTCCAGCGCTGGTTCCCGAGATGTCCTATAAGGGCATGGAGGTATCAGAAGGCAGCGAGGCGGGCATGGCGTGGGAGAAGATGATTCGCGACCAAGTGGACGCCGCAGAACGGAACAGGCTGCGAGAGGCCCTGCTCGCTTACTGCAAGCAGGACACGCTGGCGATGGTGCGGCTGGTCGATGTCCTCGCGGCGAAGTAAGCTGTCAGCCGTCAGCTATCAGCAAACGACGGTGGCGACTGCATGCTTGCTGACTGCTGAGGGCTGATAGCCGGCTTCATTTCCATTGATTCAATGACTCAATGACCCGATGACTCAATGGCCCGATGACTCAATGATTCAATCACTGCCGGTCTCTTCCACGATCTGGCCATCGAAGAGATGAACCGTGCGGTCGGCGAACTCGGCGTAGCGCGGATCATGCGTGACCATGCAGATGGTGGCGCCTTCACGGTGGAGTTCGCGCAGCAGGTCCATCACCGCCTCCCCGTTCTTGGAGTCCAGGTTTCCCGTGGGCTCATCGGCCAGCAGAATCGCCGGCTTCCCGGCCA
>Ga0208821_1000454_pt1 | contig 31662 bp, 19 predicted proteins | sample June2015DPH_20_5_FD_184720 | JGI IMG/M metagenome (GOLD analysis project Ga0208821, IMG submission 184720) | Peatland microbial communities from SPRUCE experiment site at the Marcell Experimental Forest, Minnesota, USA - June2015DPH_20_40... | ecosystem: Environmental > Terrestrial > Soil >... | reverse complement strand
GGCTGCGAGAGCTGCGTCGAGGTCTGCCCTTCCGGCTCAATTACCCTAACCGAAATCTAAAACCCGATTCATCCCTCGCCAAAAACGCCGGCCTGGTTTGCAGGCCGGCGTTTTTGCTGGCGCCGCTATTCTTTTCTAGGACTTGAAGGGATTTACCAGGTGGACCGGCACCCGGGAGTTGGCCAGCACCTTTTTGGCCACGCTGCCGAAATCGCTGCTCTTCTGGTCCAGATGATCATGGCCACGGCCATGGCTGGTGAGCACCACCAGGTCCGCCTTCTCTTTCTTGACGGCCTTGAGGATCTCGGTGGCCGCCTCGCCCTGCACCAGGCGTAATTCGATCTTGGGGCAGACCTTCAACTTCTTTTCGCAGACTTCCTCCAGTTGTTGTTTTGCGTGTTTTAATTCCCATTCCTGAAAATGCTTCAGGTGCTCGGGGCTGGGATAGCTGCCATATGCGGGAAAATGGGCCATTAAATCTACCCCCACATAGAGGAGGACGACCTTGGCTTGATATTTTTCCGCCAGCGATTCCACGTGCTTTGCGGCTTTGATCGAATTTTTGGAAAGATCGGTGGGCCAGAGAATGGTATGCACTTCCATGGAAAACCTCCTGTCTGCGAGGTAGACGTTCCGGGAACATCACAGGCTGGAAGCCTGTGCCACTGGTTCATGCGAGCACTGAAGATGTGACCAGCAAGCTAAAAATATGGCCGCCTGGGCGGATGTCAAGGCCCTGGCGGTCTTGAAAGGTCTTCCGGGGGTCTTATTAAGTCTTAGGTATCCTTAATCTGCTTAAACATCCGCAGGCGGCCTCGTGGAGTCCCTGGACGGCCAAGGGCCCCATCTCGCCCCGGGAAAAAAGCAAGGGGCCACACCGGCCCCTTGATCCAACCCCGGAGGCCAGGCAGCACCGGGGCAGACGAGGTCCCTCGGGTCTGATTTGCTCTCGTGTACTTCCCTGCTCCCGGCTCAGGAGGTCGCCTTGCGGCGGAAGCCCCGTTCGCCCAAGCCTTTTTCCTTGGCCAGTTTCCGCCGCTGCTCCGAGTATTCCTTGCAGACCAGGGGGAATTTTTTGGCATCCAGGCCAAATCTGCGGAAGTATTCCGCCGGCATTAATTTATGGGCCTTGCGCAGGTGGGCCTTCAGGGTGCGCATCTTCTTGCCGCATTCCAGACAGACCACATACTTTTCTTTGACTACCTCATCCAGTGAAATGGTGGGTTTCTTGACTACCACCTTCGCTCCCTTGGCCTTTTCGGGTGCGCCGGCCACCGCCTCCACCGCAATTTCGCCTTCCAGGGAGGATAACAGCGTATAAAGGTCCTTGATCTCCTCCACTAATTCTTTAGGCGTCAATTCACTCATCGAGGCATGGGAAATGACAATCTGCGCGGTTAATTTCAATACTTCGCTAGCCATGAACAATCTTCCTCTCTTTTTTTTAGTTTTCCAGGTACCCGCTGATGGATTAATGGTGCAACAAACAGCACAATACCTATATAGTTAACTGTGATTTCCATTGTCAAGCAATTTTTTTATACGGAGTAACTTTTTTTTGCGTCCTGCCATTCTATTTTGACTATTTCAAACCATACCGAACCAGCGTTTATAACTCACCATTTTTTTCCACTGGCTATCTTTTTCAAAACGGCGGGGTCGGTAATGGTTATCCTGCCCTTCTCCACTTCTATCACTCCTTGACTTTTCAATCGGGACAGAGTTCTGGACAAGGTTTCACCAATCGTTCCAAGATAAGCAGCCAGATGGGTCTTGGTGGTGGGTAATTCGAAGGCCAGTCCTTTCTCAATCCGACCGTGCCTCTCCTGGCAGCGCTCTAAAAGGTAGCGGGCCAGGCGGGCCGATACTTCTTTTAAGGAAAGATCTTCCAATTGCCGGGTCAAGTGGAGCATCAAGCGGCTCAAGGTGGCCAACATATTCCGGGCCAGGGTGGGTGAGGCCGCCAGGTGCCGCAAGAATGGGGCTTTAGGGAAGAACAGGGTTTGACAATCCTCCAGAGCCATGGCGGTGGCCGGGTAGGAGGCGTCGCTGAAGACCGCGGCCTCGGCAAAGGTCTCTCCGGGGCCCACCAGCCTGATGATATATTCCTTGCCCTCCGGAGAGCTTTTCACCAGTTTGACAGAGCCGCGGCTGAGGAGGTAGAAACCCTGGGCCTCCCGGCCCTCCCAGAAGATGGTGGCCTGGCGGGCAAAGGCATTGCTCACCGCCAGGTGCGCCAGGGCCTCCAGGTCCGCCTCCGGCACCCCGGAGAAGAGATAGACGTCCCGCAGGATCTTCTTTTTTTGCCCGGCTTCCTCTTTGCCCGTGTCCGCCACTGCGCCCTCCTCTCGCCCCGCACCCTCTCTGAGGTTATCTAAAACTTTGCCTGATTATCGTAAATAAATCAAGTTACTGGCCGTCAGGGCCGGCCGGCCGCGGATTACTGTTGACGCCATGAGGCTCCCTTTGGTAGATTTGAGACCTCTGCAAAAAACATGTAGAACAGCCGCCCTCGGCTAGAGGTGGCAGGCGAGGACCCCTGCTCTCCCCAACATCACCGGTTTCACGGAAGTTGGGGATAAATTTTAGGTTTTTTTCAGAGGTCTCGCTTTTTCTCTGATCCGGGGTACTGGAGCCTGGGAAAACCGCCACCCCCACGAACAGGAGGGCCTCATGAGCCGGTATCCATGGCCGTTAATTATCCTAACCCTGGTGCTTTGCTGGGCCGGCTGCGGGCCCGCTCCGGAAAATGAAATCCGCCTGGGGGTCAATGCTGAACTCACCGGCAGCAAACCCACGGTGGGCGATTCCTGCAGAAAGGCGGCGGAACTCCTGGCCGCCCAGGTCAACCAGGAGGGCGGCTTGAAGCTGGGGGACAAGAAATACCTCATCCGGCTGTTCGTGGAAGATAACGAAGACAAGGCCGAGTCGGCCGCGGCCGCGGCCCAGAAGCTCATCAGCCAGGACAATGTCCTGGCCATCATCGGACCCAACTCCTCGGGCAACGCCATCCCCGCGGCCAGCATCTGCGAAGGCGCGGGGGTGATCATGGTGAGCCCCTGGTCCACCAACCCCAAGACCACCGAAGGCAAGAAGTTCATCTTCCGGGCCTGCTTCATTGACGATTTTCAGGGCCAGGTGATGGCCAAATTCGCCCGGGAGACCCTCAAGGTCCAAACCGCCGCAGTGCTCTACGATGTGGCTTCGGAATACAATAAGGGCATTGCCGAATACTTCAAGAAAGCCTTTGAGGCCGCGGGCGGCAAGGTGGTGGCCTTTGAATCCTACACCAGGGACGACAAGGATTTCTCCTCCCAGCTCACCCTCATCAAGGCCGCCAATCCCGGAGTCCTGTTCCTGCCCAACTACTACAATGAAGTCCCCCTGCAGGTGCAGCAGGCGCGGCGCCTGAGGATCGTCTGTCCCTTCATCGGCTCCGACTCCTGGGGCAGCCAGGAAATCTTGACTCTGTGCGGACCGGAACTGGACGACTCCTACTTCAGCACCCATTATGCCCCGGATATTGCTACGGAAACCGCCCAGAAATTCATCCGGGCCTATGAAGTCAAATACGGCAAAAAACCCGATGACGTGGCCGCCCTCACCTACGACGCCGGGGGCTTGCTGTTGACCGCCATCACCCAGGCGGGGGTCCTGGATCGTCAGAAGGTGCGGGACGCCCTGGCCGGGGTGCAGCAATACGCAGGGGTTACCGGCACCATGAAATTCCATGGCACCGGCGACCCCATCAAGAGCGCGGTGATCCTGCGCGTGAAGGATTGTAAGTTCACTTATTATTCCATAGTGCAGCCATAAAAGGCAGTTTGCGGTTTGCGGTTTTCGGTAACCACCAGGGGTCACAGGAATCTCGCCGGTGCCCTATCCAGCCAAAGACTTAATGGTCTATTTCATAAATTCAATAACTAATCATAACCTTGCTAAACTAACTATTCCCCCCGCCCGCCAAAGCGGGGGGAGGAGGCTTGTGGAAACCTGCCTTTTCCATGAAATTATGCCTCTTTAAACCTCTCTCCTTGACAAAAAACTCGGGCACGGTGATTAAAAACCCATGTTCCTAATTCTGGCGCAAAATGTCCTAAACGCCTTGCAACTGGGGAGCGTTTACGCCCTCATCGCCCTGGGCTATACCATGGTCTACGGCATTCTTAGCATGATCAACTTCGCCCACGGCGATATCTTCATGGTAGGCAGCTATCTCAGCCTGGCCGGAGCCCTCCTGCTGCTGGGCCTGCCCCTGGGCCTGCCCTCCTTTCTGGTGTTCACCGGGGCCCTGGCCTTCAGCATGATCCTCACCGCGCTCTTAGGGGTGACCATCGAACGCCTGGCCTACCGGCCGTTGCGCCGGGCGCCCCGGGTCTCCGCGGTGATCACCGCCCTGGGGGTAGGCCTGTTCCTGGAAAATATCACCCTGGGCCTGTTGGGTCCGGAGCCCCGGCACTTTCCCTCTTTGATTACCATGGCCCCCTGGGAGGTGGCCGGCCTCACCATTACTCCGCTGCAAGTGCTCATCATCCTGCTGGCCGCGGCCCTGATGATCCTCCTGGACCTCTTGGTGCGCCGCACCCTGCTGGGCATGGCCATGCGAGCCATCTCCTACCACCGCCCCATCGTGCCCCTCATGGGGGTGTCCGTTGACCGGGTCATCTCCATCACCTTCGCTATCGGCTCGGCCATCGCCGCGGCCGGCGGCCTGATGTACGGTCTGGCCTACCCGGTGCTGGACCCTTACATGGGCATCCGTATTGGCTGGTGGGCCTTCATCGCCGCGGTGGTGGGCGGCATCGGCAATATCCGGGGCGCCATGCTGGGAGGCTTTATCCTGGGCACAGTGGAAGTCTTCACCCCGTTGCTGCTGCCGTCTTCCACCTACCGGGACTTTGTGGCCTTCTCGCTGCTGCTGCTGCTCCTGGTCTTCAAACCCACCGGCCTCCTGGGCCGCCCGGTGTTTGAAAGGGTGTGATTAGGTGAAGGGTTTTGGGGGGAGGGCCAGGGACTTCGTCCCTGGCCCTCCCCCCCAGCCCCCCTCCCAACCCGCATCAGGGGCCGGGAAGGCGGGGCTTGCAGCCCCGACTTCCCGGCCCCAACGGAGAGGGAAGCAGTTTCCCCTCTCACATCCCCGCGCTTGCGGGGGAGAGGCGAGTGGTACTATTCCCCAATGATAAGGCCCCTATTAGATTTTATGACTCAGAGAAAAAAATATCTTCCCCTGGCCGGGGCCATCCTGTTGCTGGCGGTGGCCTGGGTCTTGCCGGACAGCGGGCTGCTCAACCCTTACGTGGTGCAGATTATGATGTACGTGGGGATCAATATGATCCTCACTCTGAGCCTCAATCTGGTTAACGGTTACATGGGGGAGTTTTCCGTAGGCCATGCCGGCTTCATGGGCATTGGCGCTTACGTAGCCTCCATCCTCACGGTGGCGGTGCTGCCCCGTTCCTGGTCGCCCTGGCTCTTCCCGGGGGTGTTGCTGACCGGAGGCCTGGCCGCGGCCGCGGCCGGCCTCATCGTGGCCTATCCCTCCTTTCGCACCCGGGGGGATTACCTGGCCATCGTCACCCTGGCCTTCAACATGATCGTCAAGAGTGTGCTGGAGAACATCGACGCCCTGGGCGGCCCCCGGGGCTACCTGGGCATGCCCCGCCTCACCAACCTCTTCTGGGTGGCGGCCTGGGTCCTGATCACCCTGACGGCGCTGCGCAACCTGGTGCACTCCAATTTCGGCCGGGGCATTATGGCCATCCGCGAGGACGAGATGGCTGCCAACCTCACCTCGGTGGACACCCGTCGCCTGAAACTTTACGCCTTCCTGATTTCGGCGTTTTTCACCGGGCTGGCCGGGGGCCTATACGCCCACCTGCTGCAGTTCATCAACCCCCGGAGCTTCTCCATTCTCAAGTCCACCGATATGCTGGTGATGGTCTACCTGGGCGGGGTGGGCAGCCTCACCGGCTCGCTCCTGGGCGCAACCATCTTCACGGTGCTCATGGAACTGCTGCGCTTCCTGGGGATCTGGCGCTGGGTGGTGGGGCCGCTGCTCCTGGTGCTGTTAATGATCTTTAGGCCCCAGGGCCTCATGGGCTTCAAAGAGGCCCGCTGGCTCAGGCCGGCAGCATTATTTGCCGGAGAGGGCGAGAGCGTGGTGGACGATAAGCAGTGAGTAAGATACAAGGGTGGGCACTGCCCACCAAATCCTTTGAAAAGAACCGCCGGGGGCGGCGGTTCTACATTTTTTGTCCTCGTTCCCAATTTGTACTTGGGAACGAAGTTATCGCCCCATCTCAACCTGGGCACGAGATAAAGCGGTGAGCGGCGCCGGTGCTACCGCTGAAATGAAACCCATGACACCATTATTAGAAGTCATCGATTTGTCCCACCACTTCGGCGGCCTGGAGGCCATCGGCGATTTTTCCCTAACGGTGCAGGCTGGGGAGCTGGTGGGCCTCATCGGCCCCAACGGCGCCGGCAAGACCACTATCTTTAATCTGATCACCGGGGTCTTTCGCATCGAGGCGGGGCGAATTCGCTTTCAGGGGCAGGACATCAGCGCCTGGGCCTCCCCCCGCATAACCGCGGCCGGCATTTCCCGGACCTTCCAGAACATCCGCCTTTTCAAGGGGTTGAGCGTTCTGGACAACGTCCGCCTGGGGGCCTTTGCCCAGCACCACTACGGCCTTATCGGGGCCCTGGGCCGCAGCCGCGCCTTTAGGGACGAAGAGCGGCGACTGAGCCGGCGGGCCTGGGAGTTGCTGGAACGCTTTCAGCTGAGCCGCTACGCCGAGACCCCGGCCCGGCACCTGCCCTATGGGGAGCAGCGCCGCTGCGAGATGGCCCGGGCCCTGGTCAGCAGCCCCCGGCTGCTGCTTCTGGATGAGCCCGCCGCGGGCATGAACCATGCCGAGGCCGAGGAACTGATCCGCATCATCCGCGAGTTGAAAGACGAGTTCCGCTTGACCATCATCCTGATCGAGCACCAGATGCGGGTGGTCCTGAACCTCTGCCAGCGGGTGACGGTCCTGGATTTCGGCTGCACCATCGCCGCCGGCCCGCCCCAGGAGATCCAGCATCACCCCGCGGTCCTGGAGGCCTACCTGGGACGGGACAGCTCCCTTACCGAAGAGGAGGCGATTGTCTAGGTGGTTAGGAGTTAGCGCAGGGTGGGCTCTGCCCACCATTTCCTTAAAGTGGCACAGGCTTCCAGCCTGTGATTTAAGGCAAAAGAACAAGGCGGATCCAATGATTCGCGCTTGGGTAGGCTGCATAGCCTTGGCCTTTGCCAGGATCAAGGTAACCTTCAACAATGATCATGCCTCCCATCCTCGCGGTTGAAGACCTGTGGGTCTCATATGACCGCATCAACGCGGTGCGGGGGGTCTCTTTTTCCGTGGGGGCCGGCGAGATCGTCACCCTGATCGGAGCCAACGGCGCCGGTAAATCCACCATCTTGCAGGCGATTTCGGGGCTCTTGACGGTGGCCCGGGGACGGGTTTCCTTCCTGGAAGAGGACCTGCTCCGCCTTCCGGCGCACCTTCGGGTTAAGCAAGGGGTGGCTCATGTCCCGGAAGGGCGGGGCATCTTCGGCAACCTGACGGTTCTGGAAAATCTGCGCCTGGCGGCTTACCTGCGCCGGGACGGGCAAATCCAGGGAGACCTGGAGGAGGTCTTCCGCCTCTTTCCCCGCCTGGGGGAGCGGCGCCACCAGTGGGGCAACACCCTGTCCGGCGGAGAACAGCAGATGCTGGCGGTGGGAAGGGCCTTGATGAGCAGGGCCAGTCTCTTGCTGTTGGATGAGCCCTCCATGGGCCTGGCCCCCATGCTGGTCCGGGAGATCTTCCGGGTGATCCTGCGGATCAACCGCCAGGGGACCGCCATCCTGCTGGTGGAGCAAAACGCCAATCTGGCCCTGGAGGTGGCCCACCGAGCCTATATCCTGGAGACCGGGGAGATCATTCTATCCGGCCCGGCCAGCGAACTGCGCCATCACCCCCAGGTCATGGAGGCCTACCTGGGGGGTATCTGAAGGCGTAGGCGCGACCCGCGGGGTCGCCCCTACCAAGGAAAAACCCCCAGGCGGTCCTGCACCCTGTTCAGTGGGAGCCATCGTTGGGCAGTTTAAATCGCTCTAGGTTTGGGGTGAAGAAGTGAAACGGTCCATGGAGTGGCTGATCAAGCGATTAATCAAAGTGGGCGCCAGGGTTTCTTATCATGCCCGGAGATGGTATGACCATGTGGCCTCCGCCTTTCCATTGGCTCACCACTATCGGGCAATGCTGCCCTGGAGTCCTTAAGCTCCATCGCATTGAGGTTTCCATGGTTTGAGGGGCAGGTATGCCCGGCTTGTCTGTTGACAAATTCATTGAAATTTGTGCTATCATTGCGTCGGCGAGAGGATTCGGCTTCAAGAACAGAAACTTCGGGACATTTTACTCGGGCAAAGAGGCTCCAAAACCTCGTTGGGCAGGAATAGTTATGGATGCGGCATAATCTCGGAACATGGCGGCATCCAGCAGACACTGACGGACTTTTGCCCCCAGACTCCTCTTCAATGAAAGGGAATTATGACATTTACCGCCAGATTATTGCTGCTGCCTCCATGGTTACTATTTCTGCTGATCAATGTACTGTTTGTCGGCATCTCCATTGGACTCCAGATTTTTGTCAGACGATTGTTTCACCATCAGCTCCTGGAGCGCCATAATCAGCTTAACGGTTCCATCATCAGCATCTCTGGGACCATTTTTGGCGTTATGGTCGCCTTTTTGGTTATATTTTTATGGCAGGACTACCAAAAGGCGGTGAACATTGCTTCCGGGGAAGGAAGCGAGGCCGAGGCGCTATACCGGGACCTCAACCTTTTTCCGGATGCGGGTCGGGTTTTCCCAGCGAAAAAGGCGCTCAGTCTCTACATCAGAAAAGTGATTGAAGATGAATATCCGGCCATGGCGATGATGAAGCAGAGCCCAGTGACCCAACAGGCCATGGACGATCTCTGGAATAAAATCAAAAAGCTCAGGCCGGCGAATCCTTATGAGGAAATTCTCTTCCGTGAGATTTTGACTGACCTGAATAACCTGGAAAAGTTAAGGCAGGAGCGCCTGGAGGAAATGGAATCGAGTTTGCCGATCAGCCTCTGGCTTGCCTTGCTCACCGGAGCCCTGATTACCATGATGTTCTCCGTGTTATTCGGGGCCGAGAGATTTTGGCTCCATTGTCTGCTGACCGGTATGCTGGCCGTATTAATTGCCACCATTTTCTTTGTCATCATAGAATTGAATTATCCCTTCATGGGGGAAATATGCGCCAAGCCCACCTGTTATATGAAATTACTGGCGGAGATGGGATGATGGCTTCATGGCGGTTCCTCCTTGTCCTTAATGCCCTAAACCGATTCTAACGAAGCGGCGGTTGGAAGCTCAAAGAACATCCGAGGCAACCTCACTACCAGGATGCCTCAAACGCATAAAAATCTTTGTAGCGGACCCGGGTGTCCGCCCGTAGGTGGGCGCACACATGGGTGCGCCCCTACCACAGAACCTTGTAGGGCAACTTATTATTATCGAAAGGATCGGTAACATGGAAGCCGGGAAAAGAGGTTTCTTTCAAGCCCTTTCTGAGGCCGCCGCCAAGGCAAGCCGGCCCCGGTTCGCCTTCATGGCCTTGCTGTTAGCGGCATTTTGCTCCTTGGGCCTGGGACTTTGGGCTGGCTCGGGAAAATCCCAAGAACGCCGGCCGACCCAGGCGGCCGCCGCCGCGGCGGCAGACCGGCAATTTACCATCCTCAAGATCGAGCCCGACGCCCAAAAGGAAGAGGTCCGCATCTTTTTTGACAAACCCCTCCTGCTGGAGGGCTTGAAAGACAACCTGCGCCTTTTGCCCCTGGTCAAGATTAACTGGGGCCACACCGGCATGAGCCCGGAGGGCCAACTCACCTTAAAGGGAAGCTTCAAATACGGGGTCGGCTACGTGGTGACCTTGCCGGAGAATTTCAGGTTGGCCGGCCTGACCTACCGGCCTACGGTGACCTCCTTCTTCCTGCCGGACAAGCCAGCTAAACTGGAATTCGTCGAACACAAGAGCGTCATCGAGCGGGACAGCCGGCAGCTCCTGCACGTCCGCAGCCAAAACGTTAAGGCCTTGATCCTGGAAGGCATTAGAATTCCGCCCCTGTTGCTGCCCCGGGCCCTGGCCGTGGAGGAATCCCCGTCCGACTGGGGCCGGACCCTGGAGGAGCTTAAGTCCGGGGCGGAGCGCCTCCATGATTTGACCAAGGGGAACCAGACTTTTACTCCCTTCCTCATGGAACCTTTTGCCGAAAGGCAGCTCTTCCCGGCGTCCGGGCAAAGGAACAAACTCCTGGCCGTGTCTCTGCCCCTGAGTTTTCGCCGGAACAAGGAAGTCGGGGGCCTGGAACTTATCCGGGTGAGTGAGGATCGGGCCGAAGGGCCCGCCGCTTCCAGCCCCCGGGTCTTTGCCATTACCGACCTGGGGCTGACTTACAAGGTGGGAGGCAACAGTCTCCTCCTCTGGGCCACCTCCCTCAAAACCGGGATGCCGGCGCCCGGGGTGCAGGTGGTGGCCTTTACCCGGGAGATGGAAGCCTTCCCCCTGGGACAGACGGACGCCGACGGCATCCTCATCTTTCAGCAAAAAGACCTGGAGGGGCTGTCGCTGAAAACCTTGGGAGACTTTCGCCCGGTAAAGCGCCGCCTGAACCATGGGGAGGTGGTCTGCCTGCTGGCCGGGACCGCCAGCGACGTCTCCTTTATCCGGCTGAGCCCGGCGGACAGCCTCAAACCCCAGGGAATCTGGCAGGTGAAGGCCGGGGAGAAGGTCCGCCGCCTCAAGGGCCAGGTCTTTACCGAACGGGGGGTCTACCGCCCCGGAGAGACCTTACATTTCAAGGGCCTGGTTCGGGAATACCAGGAAGGCCGCATCCTATCACCCCAGGGTGAGGTCTGCTCTTTTGAAATCACCAGTCCCAAAGGGGAGCAGGTCTATTCCCAGGAATTGCCGCTGTCGGATTTTGGCAGCGCCGCCGGTGCGGTGACCGCCGCCGGGTATTGGCCCCTGGGCACCTATACCATGACCATGTCATTCGGCCCGAAGCCGCCGGAAACCCCAACCCCGGCCAATGCCGGCCGGGCGGGCCCGCGCCAGGATGACGGGGAGGATGAGGATGAGGGGGAGGTGGAGCAGGCTAACGGGGAGAAACCGGATTCCGGCCAGGCGCCTAAAAATTCCGCCACCTGTACCTTCCAGGTCCAAGAATTTAAGGCGCCCCGCCATTTCGTGGAGATCGACTTTAAGCGGCTGAGCCGGCCGGATACCAGCTTTGTCAATGACCAGGGCCGCCAGCAGGACTTTGTCCGCATCGGCCTCAGCGGCGCCTACTATGCCGGCGGACCGGTGAAACACGGACAGGTGCGCTGGAAGGTGCATAAGTCCAAGACCAGCTACCAGGTGCCCGGTCACGATAATTTCGTCTTTGGCTATACCCGGGAAGAACCGGGTGAACTGATCGAAAGCGGCCAGGCCATCTTGGACGAGAAAGGGCGGGCCGAACTGGAATTCCCCCTGGACCGGGAAGTTTTGGCGGGAGAGTCGGGCTATCTGGTAATTGCCACGGTGGTGGACTTTGACGGGCGGGCCGCGTCCAACAGCAAAAATTACCAGGTGGAGCCGGACTATCTGGTGGGCCTCGGCCGCCATCCCGAGGAGGTGCCGACCGAAACGGAGCAGGTGCTGAAAGTGGTGGCCGTGAACCGGGCCGGCAAAAGAATTACCAAAGGGCAAATCCGGGCCGAAGTCCTGGAGCGGACTTGGGTCTATGTGGTCAAGAGAAACGAACAGGGCGACATCTATTGGTCCGACCAGGAGACCTGGAAGAGGAGCTACGCCACCAATCTGCCCATAGAGAAAGGCGAGGCCGGCTTCCGCTTCGACTTCGGCTGGTCTGGCCGCTACCTGGTGACCTTCACCTACCGGGATGATCGGGGCCGGAACTTCACCTCGGCCACCATTTACCAGGTGGCCAGCAACGGCCGCGAGGAAGAGGGCGAAAAAAAGGAAAAGGCTTATCAAATCTTGTCGTTATCCGCGGATCGCCCGGCCTATGAACCGGGCCAGACGGCCAGGATCGCCCTGCGGCCCAAGCGACCGGTCTCCTGCTACCTGGTCACCCTGGAGCAGGAAGGCCTGCTGCAGCACCGGGTGGTGACTGCCAAGAAAGATTTGCCGGAGTTGGAGATTCCCATCCAGGCCGAATTTGCCCCTAATGTCTACCTCTCCGTGCTGGCTCTCACCCCCAGGGGGGAATTTCCGGTCTTCGCCGGGCGCTATGATACCGAGGCTCCGGGGTTTTATTGGGGAAATCTCAACCTGCCGGTGCGCCTGGAAGTGGAGCAATTGCAGGTGGCCATCAGTCCGGAGATCAAGGAGCTCAAGGCCAAACCGGGGGCTGACGTTACCCTGGACTTCACAGTTCTCAACAAGCGCGGCCAGGGGGTTCTCGCGGAACTGGCGGTGGCGGTGGTGGATGAGGCGGTGCTGGCCCTCACCGCCTTTAAGACCCCTACCCTGGAGCAATTGACCCGTTTTGACGGACCCCTGGGGGTCTTCACCGGCGAATTGCGAACCCTGCTGCTGCATCAGACTCCATATTATCTGGCCCATAATGAACCCCTAACCGGCGGCGCCGGTCTGAACGCCGAAATGATGGCCAAACTGCGGCGCCGCTTTGAGCCGGTGGCCTATTTCAACCCGTCCCTGCGCACCGCGGCCGACGGCCGGGCCCGGGTAACCTTTACCTTGCCGGACAATATGACCAGCTACCGGGTTTACGCGGTGGCGGCGGACCGCGGCAGCGGCTTCGCCAGTCCGGAGCGCTCCATGGTAGTCACCAAGGATTTTTACCTGGAGCCGGGCCTGCCCAGCTTTTTCATTCAGGGGGACAGCTTCCGGTTTCAGGTGGCCGCCTTCAACAACACCGGCGACCGCGGGCCGGTGAAGTTTAGGGCCGCGGCTGAAGGTGGGCTCTCCCTCAAGGCGGAGGAACCCTCCCCAGTACTTGGACCAAAGGATAGCGTGAACCTCAAGGTCAGCGGCGAAGCCACCCAGGCCGGATCGGCCACGGCCCGCTTCGGCGCCGAATTTCAGGGGCAGGCCGACGCGGTTGAGCTTAAGATTCCGATTAGATCCGGGCACGTCCAGGATACCGCCATCTACTTCGGGAGCCTGGCGGGCGCCGCCTCCATCAAGATCAGCCTGCCTCCTTATCTCACCGGCGAGGCTGCCCGCAAGCTCAACCCTGAAGAGGTCAAGGCGGTTCTCACCCTCTCCGGCTCGCCTTTCCTGCGGCTGAGCGAGGCCTTGCATTATCTGCTCACTTATCCTTACGGCTGCGTGGAGCAGACCTCCTCCGGGGTTCTGGCCCTGGCCGCCTTGCGGGGAGTGGTCCAGGACAACCAGGTGCCCGGCATCAGCCTGCCGGAGGTGGATAAGTACCTCAACCGGGGAGTGGGGCGCATCTTGAGCATGCAAACCGAGGGCGGCGGTTTCGCCTACTGGCCCGGACAATCGCAGGCAGACGGCTGGGGCTCGATTTACGCCGGCGCCGCCTTGAGCATCGCCAAGAAAAACGGGGTGGAGGTCCCCGAAGTACCTCTGACTAAGGGCTTCGATTATTTCCATGGCCAGTTGCGCGACCCCAAGACCCCCTACCCCGCCAAGGCCTTCGGCGCCTATATCCTGGCTTTGAATCGCGGCCTGGAGCGGGACGAATTCAAGGGGCTGAGGCAGAATTATCAAAACTTTAACCGGGAGGGCCGATTGCTGCTGCTGCTGGCGGCTCGGGAAGCCAACCTGCTGCCCCTGGCGGAGTTGCAGCGGGACCTCAAGCCCCTGTTAGGCCCGGACCTCGCCAAACAGACCACTTGGAGCCAGGATGAATTTAACGCCCTGGCCCGGGGTCCGGCCCTGGCCCTGCTGGCCGGGAAGGCCATTATGCCCGAGGACCCTCTCACCAAAGAGGCGGCGCTGGCGCTCCTGAGAGGCATGGACCAGCAAGGCGTCTGGACCTCCACCAGCAGCACCGGTTGGGCCCTGGCGGCCCTGGGGGAATATTTCCAGGGGCAGAAATTCAGCAATCAGGCCGGCGAGGTTACCATCAGCCAGCCCGGCGCCACCGCCAAACAACGGATTAAGCTCGATCCCAAGGGATTCCGCACCGTAGACCTCGACCCCAGGGCCCTCCTGGAAAAACCGCTGGTGCAGGTGGAGACCCCAGCCGGCCCCACCTGGCTCTACGAGCTGGCAGTTAGCGGCCCGCGGCTTGACCTGGCCTCCTCCGGAGCCGATCAGGGCTTCAAGGTCAGCAAAACCTTGCAGAATACCGACGGCTCCCCGGAGATCAAGGTGGGTGATCTGGTCAAGGTCACGGTGCTGGTGGAGGCCTGGAAACCCCAGCGCTACGTGGTCCTGGACGATCCCCTGCCCGCCGCTCTGATGGCGATCAACACTGCCCTGAAAACCGAGGAAGCCACTCCGCAGGTTGCCAACGGCGAGGAAAACGGGGATTTGCAGGGTTACGCCCTGCTGGACGGCACCATTCTTTATCACCCCAATTTTTTTGAAATCCGCGATGAGCGGGTGCTGGCCTTCCGGGATTGGCTCTACTCCGGACGCTACCGCTTCGAATATTATGCCCGGGCGGTGTGCGAGGGCCATTTCCTGGTCCCGGCCACCAAAGTGGCGGCCATGTATTCCCCCGGGGTGAACGGCTTCACCGGCCAGACCGATATCATCATCAAGGCGCGTTGAGACAAAACGGGGTAGCAGTAGGGGCGACCCGCTGGGTCGCCCTGAAAAACTGCCTCTCCCCGCCGATGAAAAATCCCCCCTGCCCCCCTTTGTCAAAGGCGGGTTCAAAGTCCCCCTTTGGAAAAGGGGGATTTAGGGGGATTTGAAGTTTTCACGTTAAAACCTGCGGCTTCATAAGGCATGAAGATATTTTTAAAGATATTTCTGAAACACTGCACTTAGGAGCTTCAGGATGGCCGATGGCCCGCCATTGAGTTTCCGGGTAGCTGCTCTGCGGCGACTGCGCCGCCGCTGGTGGCTGTGGCTGGCGGCCGGCCTGCTGATCGTCCTGGCATGGGGCCTGGAGGCCGCCACCCGCTTCGACCCGGCGGCCCTGGCCCCCGCCCCCGGCCCCCTGGTGTTGGACCGCGATGGGCAAATCCTCCGTCTGGGTCTGGAGGCCCAGGGGCGCAAATTGATCGCCCTGCCCGCGGCGGAACTTCCGGAAAAGGTGGCGGCGGCCTTTATCGCGGCGGAAGACCAGAGATTCTGGCGCCATCCGGGGGTCGACCCCCTGGCCGTCCTGCGGGCCCTGGCCGGCAATCTGAGCGCCGGGCGCATCGTCTCCGGGGCCTCCACCATCACCATGCAGCTGGCGCGTTTGACTTTTACAAAAAATACCAAAAATCCGGAGCCGCGCACCTACTGGCGCAAGGTAGTGGAAATGGGGCGCAGCCTCAGGATGGAATGGTCTTTAAGCAAATCGCAGATTCTGCGGTGCTATCTGGACCGGGTTCCCATGGGCAATAACCTCATGGGGGTGGAGACCGCGGCCCGTCTCTATTTCGGCAAACCGGCAGCCCAATTGACCAATGGCGAAGCCGCCCTGCTGGCGGCCCTGGCCCGGGCCCCGGGAACCCTCAATCCTTACGCTCCCCACCTGGATCGGCTGCTGCAACGCCGGGAACGGCTGTTGCAACGGCTGGCCCAACTTGGCAGGCTAAGCCCCGAGGAGGAGGCCGCTGCCGCCGCAGAACCCGTAATGCTTCAGAAGGCCAGGACCCGCACCCCCAGGTTTCCCTTTGAGGCGCCCCACTTTACTACTTTCATCCTCTCCAGAGGGGCCCCGGCGCCAACCGGCGGCCCCATTCACACCAGTCTGGATCTGGAGTTGCAGCACCGGGTTGAGGCCATCGTCGCCTCCCACCGCGCCGCCTTGATGAAATGCGGCGCTTCCCAGGCCGCCGCGGTGATCGTGGACAACCGTTCCCTGGAGCTTTTGGCTTTGGTGGGGTCTTTTCGCTACGGTCCTCGCGACGCCGGCTGCAACAACGGCGCCGCGGCCTGGCGTTCCCCGGGCTCGGCCCTGAAACCTTTTCTCTACGCCCTGGCCCTGGACCAGGGGTTCACTGCGGCCTCCATCCTGGAGGATGTGGAACGGCGCTACCAGACCCCAAGAGGAGAATTCAGCCCTGCCAACTTCGACCGCCAAACTAACGGCCCCATCTCCTTCCGGGAAGCCCTGGCCAATTCCTTGAACCTGCCCACCGTCAGCCTCCTCTCGCTCATCGAGCCCCAAACCTACTACGACACCTTGACCCGCCTGCACCTCATTAATCATCCGGAGCATGGCCCGGATTATTATGGTCTGGGACTGGTGGTGGGCAACCTGGAGGTGAACCTGCTGCAAATGGCCGCGGCCTATGCCTGTTTGGCCAACGGCGGTCTCTACCAGCCGCTGCGACTCCAGACCGCTGACCCCGCCAGCCAACCCCCGGTGAGGATCTTTTCCCCCCAGGCCGCATATATCATCAACGATATCCTTTCCGATCCCATGGCCCGCTTCCGCATCTTCGGGGCTTCCAGCGCCATGAATCCGCCCTATCGCCTGGCCATCAAGACCGGCACCAGTTCCCATTATCGCGACTCCTGGGCCGTGGGCTACAACCCGGAATACACCCTGGCGGTCTGGGTGGGCAATTTCGATGGACACTCCACCTTGAAATTAAGCGGCGCCGCGGCTGCGGCCCCCATTCTCGCCGACCTGGCCGCGGCGCTGTTCCAGGGGCGCCCGCCCCAGCCCTTTGTGAGACCCGCGGGAGTGATCGAGGCCGAGATTTGCCATTTTTCCGGGATGAAGCCTGGCCCGGATTGCCACCATGTGCGACGGGAGCTATTCATCGCCGGCACCGAGCCCACCGCCCTCTGCACCTATCACCGCCCACAGCAACCCTGGCACCAGATCCCCACCCCGTTTGCCGGCTGGCTGCATCAACGCCTGGAACAGGGGGGTGTGGGGCGATTCCGGCTGGCCAACCTCGACTTCGATCTGCCCAGGTTATTTCAAGGGCAGGCCATGCCGGGGCAAGGGATCACCATCAGTCCAACCCCCAAGGGCAAGGTGACCCTGGGGGCTCGCCGGGATCGGCCCCTGATGCCGGACTCGCAAGAATCCCCGTTAACTATCACCTATCCCCTGGACGGCGACCGCTTTCTGCTGGAGCCCCCGGCGGAGTTGCTGGCCATCCCCCTCAAGGCCGTTTCCCGCGAGCCCCTGAAGTCACTTACCTGTTTTGTGGATGGCATGGAAGCGGCCACCCTTGGGCCGCCCTACGAAACCACCCTGGATCTGGGCCGGGGCCACCATCACCTCCTGGTCGTCGGTCCGATTGGTCTGGGCGCGGCGGTGGAAGTGCAGATCCAGTGAGGAGGCGGCTTCGCGTAGGTCGCGTCTTACGCGCCAAATCCACATCGTGGGACCTAATTAAAGGGGCGTAAGACGCGCCCTCCCTGGCTTTAAACAGTAACGGAGAAAGAAGCTGGTTTTCAAAAAGAGCCTGGCGACAGGCTGTAAGGGAATAATGATGGCAGTGGTGATGGCGGTCATGGCGCTGTGGGCCACCGTGGCCATCGCCGCAATTAATGAGGTTCAGGATGGGAGCGCGCTTCAGGCTCAAGAAAAGAACGGCAAAGACCAGGAGCAGGGCCACGGCGACGATCAGAGGGGGTGCGGTCGCGACTGCGAAAGCGCACCTGCCGCCTCAATTCATCATCACTTCCTTAAGGATGCTTAAATTGTCCGGATGAACACGTGGTCCGAGATGAAGATGATTTGAACCGTATTCGCCAATACATTGAAGACAACCCGGCCAACTGGCTCGAAGATGAATATTATTCCCCGTAAAGGCGACCCGCTGGGGTTGAGATGCCCCCAAAAGTGAGACATTTTTATGAGAGGGTTGGTTTATAGCAAAAATGGCTCAGGTTACCGGCAGCCCCCCCTTTATGGGACCCAGGCCCAAAAATTTCAAACCACTTTCAGGGGGCGGCAAGCCCGAAAGGATAGTTCCTGGCCAACCCAGGGAGTACCCAAAGACTCGCCTCCAAAATATCTTTTAAAATGCGTCACCCAATTTCTGAAAGCCGGTTGTAAGCATGGCAAGGGGGTAATAGTAATGGGGGCTGATAGGCTGGTGAAAAAGACGGATATGGCCCCGGCGTTAAAATTACGCAGGTAAAATCTTATTGGCTCTCCTGTCCATGACAGGCCGCTGGATGGGCATCAACTTTTGTTTTTCCCCATCATAATTTCTCTATGTCCGCTTCTTCTAATGGTTCTTCCACCGCGTTGCGAAGCCAATTGGGGTCATAACCTGAGGCCGCGGAAGCCTCGATCAAGATAGTCACCTTTCCATCATCGGATTTATCTGCCAGGTTGGCAATAGCGGGGAAGGCTTTATAAACCTGGTCCCTGCTTGCCTTAAACTTCAAGCACACACTCTTTTCTGAGGATGGACAAGTGCAGGGGCTTTGCCCACATCGTTGACAAACTTCCGTGGTCCCCCCGCAAACGCAAGGAATTCGACCGCATCTGGGACAAATCTGTGGCGGCTGGGGGCAGCGGCAGGGAGATACACCGCAAACAGGGCAGACCTCTGGTTGCGGGGGGGCCGGAATAGCCTCCGGCATCATCAAAAAGCCTGATTCAAGGTCGACTTCATCGTCGGCAATGGGCCTGCTAATCGCCACCTTATCCCTACTAATCTGGAATTTGCCATCCTCCCCCATTGGCGGCATGGGTCCGCTCACATAAGCGAACATTCCTTCCGCCACCCCCCGGACAATGGCCTTGGCCAAAGCGCCGTCGTATTCGAGTCTAGGGGGGTCCAGAAATGAGAAAAAAGCGTCTCGAACCTCGTTGGTCTTGACCCCTAATCGCTGAGGTTCTCCCAATTTCATCCGTTCCACAACTTTTCGTGGGGTAAGGGTCCCGTAAACCTTGGGAGTCCCCACCGCGGTCAGCAGCTCCATGATCCGCTCGTGGATGCCGGTGGCCTGGAGCGGCCTCCCGCCTATTTCCACCGGCTCTATTTCTAATCTCCCGTCCTCAATCCGGGGCAGCCAAACGGCATTATACAAATGCCTGAAGGCCGCTTCCGCCGCAGCTTCTTCCGTGCGGCGACGCTCCTTGAGTTGATCCAATTGGTCCTTCGTCAGGCGATGCTGGCTTCTCCTGGCTTCCACCCTCTCAATAGCCAGGAGGTATCGCACCGCCCGATTCAGGGAGGTTAGCTGCTTCTTGTCCGGGATCGCCAGGCCCAATCCGTTGCGATAGCGCCGGGGCTTGTCTCCATAGTTGGCCAAAATTTCTTTAGCCTGCCGTGTCTGCTCGACCTTGCTCTCCCCGGCGAATTCCAGGGACATATACCCCACCAAAAACCGGGGTTCCTCATCCGGCAGGTCCTGGGACTTCCGGGGCCAGATGATCGCCCCCCGGTTGCCGGCCAGGCGTTTGTCCAGCATTTCCCGGATGCGGTCATTGACCCCTTGGGGATCACGTCCCACCTCCTGCTCCGCATCCTCGATCAACTTGGTGACGTTAGGGTCTTTCCTAAAGCAATAACGGACTCCATCGTAATGCAGATACAGGCAGTTGGTCCTCAATTCCGCCAGCACTGCCTTGGCCGTAATGGAATCTATGTCCGGCCCCACGCACGCCGCCAAAAGCTCGCTCTCCGTCACCCCCGGCGGGAGACCGTTACCTTCGCCCCCGCCCTCCTTCCGCAGTCCTCCAAACGAATACACCAGGATAGCGGTGGCCAGGCGGGTCGCAGGCTTGACATTCGCCAAATTGGAATTCTCCTTGCCCAACCGTTCATCGATCCGCATGGCCCGCGCGTTGGGCCCCTCAACATCTGCGATGATCACCGAATCATAATCGTTTTGCGCCCCCAAATCCTTGAGCATCTTAATGCGCACATCCACATTCTTCAGGGGAATCTCCGCCGGTCCCAGCAGCGCCCTGGCCCCACCCTCCTTTTTCAAGGCATGTAGACAGGAGGCCAGGAACCTGAGCGACCCCCGGGTGCGCTGGAAGGCCTCTACCGAGCACCAACGTTCTTTCATGCAGTCAATCAGGGCCGGATGGAACGGATACGCCGCCTTGATCCGGTCCCGCAGAGCTAAACCCTCACCCTCCGCCTGGCTTCTGGCCGCGGGCGTGTCCAGGTCGGCCAGCCGCATCTGGGTGACGATCTGACTGTAGGTTTGCGCCACCTCGGTGCCCACCCCCTCTGATGGCTTTTCTCCCAGCAGGCGCTTCTGCAAGATGGGCAGAATTTCGTCTCCCGACACCGGCTCCCGGAGTTGATCCACCCGCGAGGCCAGTTTGTCTATTTCTTCCAGCAGGGCTACATTCCCCAGGGCCTCCCGTGCGCTCCAGGTGAGGGCATAGACCATGGCTGCGTTGGTGCTCCCGGAGACCTCCACCGTCAGGTTCTGGAAGAAATCCTTGCTTTGGCGTTGCAGGGTCGAGTCCAACACCGGCATCGCCGCCGCCCGCTCCATATATTTGAGCACCTCGTCCAGGAGAATCAGCTTGGGACCCCCCTCCAGCATCTCCCGGATGACGTCGCCCCCCGGCGAGATCAGGTCGCGGTCGTGGCCTTCCACCAGCTTGAACTTATCCTCCCCCAACTGCCAGGCCAGCCAGCCCCACATGGTGCGGATGGTGGGGCCGCCCGGCACGGTCTTGCCGCTCCGGGCGTCGAACTTCTCCCCATCGAACACCGCCACCGCCACCTTCCCCGGATCGGCCATGCCCTGGGCCTCGTGGATGAGGTTGAGCGCTTGCCGACTGCGGGCCGCGTGGAGCAGGGCCGCCAGGGTATGGGACTTGCCCCCGCCGAAGGGGGTGCGCAGTTTCAGCACCCGGTTGTAACCCGGCTGCCCGCCCAGGGACGCCAGCACCTCTTCCAGAAGTCGCCGCAAATCTGCCGTGATATAGGTGGCCCGGAAAAACGCTTCCGGGTCCCGGTTCACCACCGGCACGCTTGGGTCGCCCGCAGCGATGGCCCCCAGATCAATGGCAAAGACCGCTTCCGTGAGCGTGCCGGCCTCCACATCCGGGTGCAGTTTGACCATTTCCGACCAGGGGCGCAGGGTATAGGTCTTCATGTCGGCCTCAAGTTGATAGGAGTTGGGGATGATGTTTCTTAAGCCAGGCCAGCACTTCGCCCCGCAAGGCTTGGACCGCCACCACCAGTTCTTCAACGTCATCTTCAGTAGCAACCCCTGCAGAATCGTATTCCACGATGTGCCTCTTCTTGCGGCAGGCTTCCAGATAAACGGCTTCAGACTTATATTTTGCACCAAGAATGAAGGGCAAAGCCTGAATCGGCCGGTAATGCTCATGACCTCCTTTGGCGGCGCGATAACCGGCGGCGTAGAGGAGCATCATGCAAAGAGTGAGAGCTCCATTATAGGCGATGCCGAAGCGCGCATCAGTGGAAATCTCGCCCGCGGCGTCCGCCAGGTCCCGGTCCACAATAGTCAGGAGATTGGCAATCTCCTGGGCCGAAGTGGTATGCGGCGTCAGCCAACCGTTATTCGCCCATTGCTGTAAGGTCATCTTCTCTGCCTACGACAAATAGTTTGGGTGAAGCCAACACCTGGGACAGAAAGTGATCCCGTTCCTCCCGGCGCCGCTGGAACTCTGCCGGCTTCATGATGTGAGGGTTGATCTCCCGTCCGATCTCCTGGGAAACCCCAGCCAGCCAACCTGTTAATTTTCTGAGCCCAATGTCACCGACCACCATTAAGTCTATGTCGCTGGCCGCCCTTTCCGTGCCACTGGCCACAGATCCGAAGATAAATGCCATCTTAATCCCGTCCCGTTCCAGGACTTTTTGTAAAACCTCCACTAAACCAGCAGTTTTCAATACCAGGAGATGGATTTGTAGATAAATGGGATGTTCCTTATTGGCGCAGTAGTAAAGGCGGTTCCCGTCCTGACGTGTTTTTACTAAATCCAGTTTGATCAGCTTTTTCAGGTCTCGTCGGATGGTTTCCGCTGTAAGGCCTGACCTTCTTTCGATCTCTCTCAGGTGCAGCTCTTTTTCCACCAGGCCAAAGAGTAACCGGAAGATTTCAGCCCGCACCCGGGAGGTCAATATTTTTGACAAGGTATTCATATTGTCTGGTTATAGCAGACAATTGTCTGGTTTTGACAGACAATTTCTATAAGTTTTTTAAAAATGTATCCGGTATTGTCCGGTCTTATGATCCTTTTCGGATAAATTCTGCTCAATGAGGTGTCGCCAGTTGCCCAGGAGTTTTCCTAAGGCCGCCTTTTCTGCGGGGGTGGTGGTCACCTGGTGTTCGGTTTTTTCGCCATTGCCTCCGGCCAGGCCCACTCCCCCCAGGACCTGGGCCAGGAGGCGCAGTCGTTCCCGGTCCGGCCGGGCCTCTTCCAGAAATTCAGTCAGCTTGCGAGGGTGGTTCTCCATAAGATAGATCACCCGGTGGAGTATATCGATTAAAGGCGCTGGGGCGCCGTCCGCCCCGGGCAGGCCCAGCTTTTCGTGGTCGCCCCGCTCGGCGAAGTCCTTGAGGCTGTACTTGCCCTTCTTCTTTTCCACCAAGCCGCGGATGCCGCTGGAGAGACCCTGCGGGCCGTCCAACTCTACGTGCTGGGTGTAGGTGAAGACGATGGCCTCCCCTGCGTCCATCTCCGCGGTCTTGTAAGTATAGCGCCACAGGACATAGAAGCGGCTATGGCCGTCCACCCCGGCCACCCCGCTCCGGGACACCCCGAAGATCCTCTCCAGCAGGGTCTCCAAAACCACGCCTTCCACTTCGGCCAGGAATTTCTCCGCGGGCACTTCTTCGCCGTTGGCGTATTCCACCCGGGCGAAGCGGGTGAAGGCCTTGAGGCCCGCGCCCACCGCAGCGATGAGTAGGTCTGCGCCCCCCACCCCCATCTGCCAGAGTGTGGCCACCCGCTCCCGGACGATCTTTTCGAGTTCAGGACGCACTTCATCCTCATATGAGCCGGTAGCTGCTCCTTCCCGCTTACGAGTGATGAGAAAGATGCTGGAGGCGAGTGCAGCAGAGTCCATAGCTACAAGGCGTGACTTCATCTCCGTGTTAAGCGGCCAGGCTTCGGTTACTGTGAAGCCTGCCTGTCGCAGTGCATCCACCAACGTGGACCAACCGAGGGTGGTTTTGTGGGCATAGACCACGGTCAGTTGACCGGCAGGCTTGAGAACGCGGTTCGCCTCCGCGAAAGACTTGGCCATCATTTGCTCGTAAGCAGCTTTCGCTTTCTCCTTTGAGCCGCCGTAACGAATCGCATCAGCAACGGCTTCGCTCTTTTTAGGCGTCCCATCCGTAGCGAAGTGCTCGGGGTAAAGATGGCCGATGCTGCGCTTGAGCCAAACATAGAAGAAATCGGAAATGTTGGAGTAAAATACATTGTCGTAGTACGGTGGGTCGGTGATGACGGCATCGAAGGAGGCGTTGGGCCAAGGGAGGGCTGTGGCCGAGCCACGGGAGACAATGGCATATCCGGTATTCATCGTCATCATTTCAATTGCAGCTGGCGTATCATCAATAATAGCAGTCCAGCTCGCTCCGGCTTTGTTAAATGGGCTTCCCTCGCTAAAATCCCATGTCATCGGCAGCGCCTGCCTTCCGAATGAATTCTTAACGCCACGCCCTCCGGTGTAATTCCAAACGCACATTGTTGAACTGAAGTCAGATAATTTGTCGACCATAACTCCCAAGTACGTTCCCATAGTCATGGCGTGGCTTGGCGAATAAGCCTGCGGGCTGCTACTTATTAACTGATACGCCTCCCGTACGGCCGCAGCGAAGTTAAGCAGGCAGAGCATCTGGCGTGGAGTGAATAGGTCGCCGAAATTAAACATGCCGTAGTGCCGTATCGCCATTTGGTTGCCGCCGGTTTTCACACATTCTTCGCTCGGAACCGTCAATTCTGTGCGCTTGCAAAGTTCTTTGATCCGCTTGCTGATCAACTGATCATCGGGGAAGTAATCATTGTAATCGTCTACCGGTAGGTAAACCTTCCCTTGTTTCCCTGGCCTGGTGCAGATAATCGCCATCATCTGCTGGCCAATTCGTTTTTTACAGCCCTCATCCTTCACAAAGTCTATGTCAGCCACCGCGCCGCAGAAGGGGCAGGTGGCATTGCCCCCTTTGGAGAAGGCCTCGGGGTCAAAGCCCAGGCCGTGCTCCTGGGCGGCTTCCACTACCTCAAAGTTCACCTTCTTCTCTCCGGCAGGGGCTATCATCTTCAGGGCCACATGGCGGCCCTTCTTCTTGCATAGCCAGGTCTGGCGCACCAGGGGCACCGTGGCCCCGCAACCGGGGTCCTTGCAGCCCACCGTACGGGTCCAGAGGTAGGCCACGGGCACCAGATACCCCGGCGGCACCTGATCGGCGGCCCCGGTCTGCCAGAGATGGGCCTGGGCCATGGCCCGCTGGTCCTGGTATAGGGGATCGGGGATCAAGCGGTAGAGGTCGCCGATCTCCGCCTTGACCTTTTTCAGAACCCATTCCCCCCAGTAGCGCACCTCTGCCGCCAGGCCCCCCCAGGTGGGCTGCCCGTCCGCCCCGGGCGAGCCGGTCATCCCCCGCACCGTGGGGTTTGCCTTGCCATACTTCTGGGGATAAACCAGAGTGCAGAGCAGAATGATATAGGCCACGGGATTGAGGTCCAGGGCGTAGGCTTCGCACCCCAGGCGCAGGGCCTCCAGAGGGATGGAGCCACCCCCGGCGAACATGTCGAGGACTCGAGGCCGCGGCGCCCGCTCTGCCAGGATATCCTCCACCGTCACCGGCTTGCCGGTCTCCCGGGTCAAACGCTGGGCGTGGGCCTCCAGGATATGCCCCTGGGCCTCGGCAATGACCTTGGGGTCGCCGGGATACTTGCAGAGCCGCTCCACGAATTTTGCGGCATTGGCCCGCCCCAGGCTGGCGCGCTTCTCCTCCGGCCCATTAACAGGGCGAAATCTACCGGCGGGCACCAGCGCCCCATACACCGCCGCCCGGCAGGCCACCAGGGGCCGCCTAGCCCACCACAGATGCAAGGTCGAAATATGCCCTTTGCGTACGAATTTCTCCCTGGATGCCTCCGCACTAATAGCCTTAATGGGCAAATAGTCTTCTATCAAGCGCTTTTCTTCACTCATGTTGATTCAATTTTCCAGTCTTTCATTCTGGCAGTCCGGGCACAAGAAAACATCTTCTTCCCACGGGAATGCTTCACCGCACTCCTGACAATAAACAACAGGCGGGCCGCTCATCCCACAGGTAAAGCAAACCCACGCCGGATTAGGTGGATATTGGCCCCCATCCTCAAATTCGATCATGGTCTCAGAGCCGCACTCACCACATTCTATCAGAACCGGGGAAACCATCCTTTCTTTGGGATCGGTATGCGGATAACCTATAAATTCCGAAGCCCATTCATCCGCCACATTTTCGGGGGAATCACTGTAACGGCAAAAAAGACAGAAAGGGTCAACATCTCCTGGAATGATCAAAGTATCCTGCAAACACCCAGGGCAGGAAAGAATTACGTTCCCTTTGTCGCGATTTTCATCCAATGTAGGTTGTATAACTTGAATTCTCTCTGAGACAAAAGATTCTGCCCCTCTCATCATTTCTCTGATATTATTAATAAGATCATAATAATCTTCTATATCTTCCAACAGTTGATCATGAATAAAATCCCAGGCAAAAGACCACGCTTTTACTAATAGGGATTCAACCTCCTCGCGCCGACCAGAAAATTTAAAATGAACAAGTTTATTCCTCATCCTCTGTAATAATGATAATATCCTATTATGAATAGAAATATCCACATTACATTGTTTTTTTAGACGTTTTTTAAGCTTGTCGATATCAATAGAACGGAAATTACCACTAAAAAAAATCTCATAATCAGCTTCCAATATATCCTGGAATAAATATCTCCAATCTTCTTTTGCTAACCTTGCTTTCAATAATAGTTCTACACCACAGGCAAAATTTATGATGGCATATTTTAATTGCTTCGGCTCTTGGCTATTAAGATTTTCCACAGCATTTTGGATGAAATCCAACGCATTTTCTATTAACTCAAGTTCAAGCTTGGACATAATCGTTCTCTGAGTTAATCATGATGTTTTCTTAAGGGCTTGAAAAGGGATCTCAATTAATCTGGCAGCCTGAATCTCCCGCTTGGCATGGTCAAGCCGCGCCGCGGGGTTTTGAATATATATCATTTCAGGGTTATCGCCCAGGGGGTCCCAAACCACATAGAGCCAATAAGTTTCGGCCAGTTGCTGGGCTTTATACCATTCATTGACCGTCAAGCGAATGGCCTGGCCCTGCGCCCGGCCTTTTACCTCCACCCGGCGAACCTCAATCTCCCCCGTTGCAGTATCCACGACTCGGTGAGCCCGCAAATCAAAACCCCGTTTCAAATGGCCTATCCGTTGAATACGGTCAGGAGGAAACCCTTCCTGTGTCAAAGCTGCTATCACCAGGTCTTCTGCCGCAAGTTCGATCTTCCTGCTTATATGGGGTTCCGGCTCATCCATTAATCCCAAGGCCTGGACTTCAGCCTGGCTGCTGGGGGACATGATCAGGGCTGTGGCCAGATGCCTGACCGGCCCGGTACGGGCGACCGTGAGCCTCTCAAGTCCGGCCATACGATCATCTCTATCCCGCTCCAATTCTTTAACTCGCCGGGAAGCTTCATCGGCAGCCAATTTATATTCGGGTTTTTGGCCAGCCTCCCCCAGTAGCCGCATGGCCTGCTCTTGGGCCCTGTTGAGGCGCACCCGAAAAGAATTCTCCAGATAATCTCTAATTATTTGGGCATACCGTTGCCTCTCTTCCTGACAACGGGTGCGGCATTCAAGCTGATAACCACCTTTGAGGAAGTCTGCCGCCGACTGCCAATCCACCGGTCTCACCTCTGCCGGCGACTGGGGATGGGGCAGAAGGTTGAGAATGAGATCACCAGGTACCACCTCGAAAGTGCCGGCTTCTTCACGCACCGTCACCAGTTCCCCGTATAAGGTGGCATCCTTGCCCCTGGCGTCTTTCCCGATAATGGAGATTTCAAAGAAGTGGAATCGATAGGGGCTTGAAGCCAACGGGTCCAGATAGAAGCTAACTCCCCCGAGAAAGGAGGCCAGACGATCATTAAGCCTTTCGTCCACCGCGGCATAGAGTGGGTGACCTGGTCCCAGGAGGACGGCATCGAGGTGGGCATCTTGTTCAAGATGCTGCTTGTGGAAAGTAACCTTATTGTAGGAGGAATCAGCCTTGCCCATGTGCTGGACCGACTGGAGGCGCTCAGACCGCAAATCGATCGGGACATGATCAATTCGCCAGAGACCATCGGCTCGGAGATCCAACTTCAGGCCCACCTCCCTGGCAGCGTCTCGGAAATAAGCTTCGACGAAGCAAGGCATGAGTCGATGTTCTTCGACTTCCAGGTTTTGCTGCTGGAATTCAGAAAAATCTACATGGGATTGAGCCAGGGCGATCCCCGTGGCTTCTTCGTATTCCTTAAGTTTTTTCGGATCGATCCGGTCAATTTGATCGATATATTCATCCAGGCGCCGGGGGTCATAAGCCGCTTGGCGGAGCATTTCCAGGAGGTTGATGTCATTTAATGACAGGACTTCGCCAAGCACATCATAAACCCGATCCGCCAATGCCTCTTTCATTTGCTCCAACTTTTCTAAGAGGCGTTGGAGGATGCGACCCTCGATTACAGGGTGACCATCTTCTGATTCGGTGGCCACGAAATTGAAAACATAGCAATCCCTCTCCTGACCGATACGATGGATACGTCCCAGGCGCTGTTCCAACCGGGTAGGATTCCAGGGTAGGTCGTAGTTAATCATCAAATGGCAGAACTGAAGGTTGATGCCCTCGCCGGCGGCTTCCGTGGCCACACAAATCTGGGCATGGGTGCGAAAGAGTTCCTGGGCACGTTTGCGCTCGTGGGGGTTCATGCTGCCATGAATCTCGCAGGTGAGGTACCCCCGGGTCTGGAGGTACTCCCGGATGTAGCTCAAGGTGCTTCGATGTTCGGTGAAAATGAGCAACTTGCCACGTCCATCTCGCAACTCGGAGAATTGGGCTTCCTCCAAACTGTCTCGGAGGGCAGCCAGCTTGGAATCGTTGGCCTGCTCCCGTACCCGTCGAGCCTGTTCCACAAGTTCCCCCAGGGCAGCGATTTCCATGCGGATCTGGTCTAACTCCAGAGCGGCGGTAAATTCATCTGCCAATTGATCCCGGGTAGCTTCATCCAGGTCATCCTCGTCCTGTTCAGCGTCGGGGAGGCGACCTTGCAGCCAGGCAATCTTCCTGGCCCGCTGCTGGGGGGGAAGGCTCTCCAACTCTTCAAGAAGACCCTGCTGCTTCTTCAAGCGGTTTTTGAGGGATTCATGGATAGCACAGGTTGAACTGGCCAACCGTCTCTGAAACACAGTCCGGGCAAGGGCAGCCGAATTTCGACGCGGGCCGGCTTGGGAGAAAAATTCATTGATATAAGCGGTTACAGCTTTGTAAAGAGCGTATTCCTCACTATTGAGGGAAAAGGTTACGGTGCGCGCATGGCGATCAGGGAAGAGGCGATGGCCCTTAATGTCTTTGAGGTCCTCTTTCAAACGACGTAACGCCCAGGGGCAATCCTGGCCCAAACGAAAAACAGACTTGCGAATCTCTGCCGCTTGGTTCTTCAGCCTATGGGGTTCGGGGAATAGGTCGGGATCAATCAGCCTGAGAAAATGTGCAAATTTATCCTCATCGCCATGATGCGGAGTGGCCGTTAAAAGTAACACGAGGTCTGCCTGAGAGGTCACCTGGGAAGCAAGGGTGTACCGTTTGGTGGCATCCACCTTGGGTTCCCTGCCAGCCCCTCCCGAGGTTGTACGTGCCGAACATTTATGGGCTTCATCAATAATGACCAAATCCCAATGTTGCTGCCAAACCCGTTCTCTGACGTCATCCTGCTTGGCATAATCGATAGATGCTATGACCTGGGAGAATTTCTGCCAGGGATTAACCAATTGTTGTTGATCTACGGCGGAGAAAATGATGTCAAATGGTTCCCCGAACCAACGGAGCATCTCGTCTTGCCATTGAATCGTGAGTGGAGCCGGGCAAAGGATTAAAATTCTCTCGACGGCTTGGCGAAGCTTTAATTCCTTGATCAACAACCCGGCCATTATGGTTTTGCCGGCACCAGGGTCATCGGCCAAGAGGAAACGCAAGCGGGGTTGGGGGAGCATCTTTTGATAAACAGCTTCTATTTGGTGGGGTAGGGTCCGGATCGCGGAAAGACTGACGGCAAACTGACGATCATGGGTATATGCCAGACGGATGCGGGCAGACTCGATTAAAAGTCGGAGTTTATCGCCATCTACCGAAATTTTGGCGATTTCAGTTTCAGGCAGGTTATCAAGGAGAGCAGCGACCTCATCCTGGGAGATAATGGTTTCTTCTAAGGTCCCATCTTGAAGTCGGACTCTGCATTCATAACCATTGGCAAGGGGCCGGACTCCCTCAAGGGTCACGGAACCCTCGAAGTGTCCTTGAAGAGAAATTAGCTGACCAACAAGCTGAGTTAACTTCTCATCCATCATAATTAGTGACTTTTTTTTATGGCTACCTCGCCATTGCACCATGCTTTTGGATGAGATTCTCCTGCAACCACTATAAGTTCACTTCGTGCGATAAACGTTCAGACCCACCTTCTCCTGCCTGTCCGGGACGGAGACGTTGATAATCAACCTGAAATTCCTTAATTTATGCCTATATTCCTAATGGGCCTCATAGTCAATAAATCTTGGTCTGGGGGAGGCACCGTGGGTCGCCCCCGGCCTCTCAATCTTCTTCGATCTTCTCGATGTGGTGGACCCGGAGAAATAACCCGGGCTTTAGGGGGGAGAGCTCACCGTAGATCAGAATGCAGTCCTGGCGCTTGATCTTATACTGCTTCTCCTGCTCCGGGCTCAGGGCCGCCAGGTCGTAGTAGCCCTCCATTTTTTCCGAGGCGTAGATAGCAAACCATCTTAGCCGATACCAACTCACCGGGTAGCGGGGCAGGGTCAGGTAATTACTCACTACGGCCGGATCATAGGTGAGATATTGCCAAAAGAAGGCCCGGACCCGGACCAGGTCGCCGGCCTTCAGGCCGGCCCGGGCGGGGTTTAGCAGGTCCTGATAGTCGATGGCTCGATAGGCCTGGGCTTCGAAGTTCCGGGGCGCCGGCCGCAGTTCGCCGCAGGCGCTCGCCGCCAGGCAGACGGCCAGGGCCAGCAAGATCCCTAAAAACCGCGCCCCCAGACCGGCGCCCCCGGCTGGTCCGGGGCGGGCGGCCGCCGCTCTCCTCATCAATACGAGCTCCTGTCCTGAAAAGTTCCTGAGTATGTGGGATACCCACCCTCTGGTAGCCGGTTCCCGCGCCGCCGGGGGCGGCGGCGCTACATTTTCATGATTTACGGGTGAGCCAAGGGCTCATGAGCGACTGTTCCGGGCAGTTTCCGGTAACCGCCCCGGCGGGACGCTTTTTTTGTAAAGGCGAGCCTGCCGCCAGGGTGATGCTTCATATTTGCTATGACATTTCAAACTACGGTTTTTTAACCCCCCTTTGAAAAAGGGAGCAGGGGGGATTTAAAATAACCTCCTGAAATCCCCCTAAATCCCCCTTTTCCAAAGGGGACTTTAATACCCTTGGAACTTAGGTTTTCTTGATTTAATGCCATACTATTTACAAAGCACAACGCTAGCGCGCCGACAGAAATACGTGGGCCAGCACCCGGGCGTCCCCCAAGAGGTTGCTCAGCAAGCAGAATTCGTTGGGCTGGTGGGCGGTGTCGCTCGCCGTCATCCAGACCGCGGCCGGCAGCCCCTGCTGGCGGAAAAAAGCGGCCACCGTGCCGCCGCCGATACCTTGGGGGCTAGCCTGGCGGCCGTAGACTTCCCGGATAGCCCGCTGTAAGGCCAGGACCACCGGCGCCTCCGCCGAGGTGGGGGGGGCGCTGGGCAGCTCCTGCACCGGCTCCACTTCCAGGGTCACCCCGAACTTTTCCACCACCTCGGCGCCGATGGCTCGGACCCGGCCCATAACCCGGGCCAGGTCGATCTCCGGCAGCACCCGGCAGTCCAGGTAAAAGACGTCCCGTCCCGGGATGGTGTTGATATTGTCGACATTGGCCTCCTTGCGGGTGGGCTCGAAGGTGCTCTCCGGCGGCCGGAACATCTGGTTTTCCATGGGAAATTCCCGCGGCAACCCTTCCAGGGCCACGATCAGGTGGGCACAGGCCCGCAGGGTGTTGCGCCCCAAATCGGGGCGGGAGGCATGGGCCTGCTGGCCCAGCAGGGTCAGCTTCAGCCACAGGATGGATTTCTCCGCAACTTCGATGAGGGTGCCGTCCGCACTGCCGGCGTCGGGCACGATGATCAGGTCCTCCCGGGAGAAGAGATGGCGCGCCTGCCGCAATAAAAACTCCAGGCCCAGGTGGCTGCCGGTCTCTT
>Ga0208821_1000453_pt1 | contig 31734 bp, 24 predicted proteins | sample June2015DPH_20_5_FD_184720 | JGI IMG/M metagenome (GOLD analysis project Ga0208821, IMG submission 184720) | Peatland microbial communities from SPRUCE experiment site at the Marcell Experimental Forest, Minnesota, USA - June2015DPH_20_40... | ecosystem: Environmental > Terrestrial > Soil >... | reverse complement strand
ACGGCTTGGGAAATCGTTTCTTTCAAAGAGATTCTTTGAATTATTTTGTTTGATGACTCTTTTCAGGCATCGAACTCAATATTTTCTTCAAAATGGCTGATAAATCCTTAGTTTTTCAACAGACTGTTTATCCTTGATCTTGCCTGTAGTTCACAGACATTTCCTTCGGACAGCAGGCCTTTCTCCGTGAAGTCGATGAATCTTTGGGAAAGAAATAATCAGCATAGTGACACGAAAATGCGCGATATTGGTCAACGAAGGCCGAATAGTTCTCTCATGCAGGACCAAGCTTCTGGTGAAGACCAATTCCTCTGCCCGATAATCTTCCCCACCAGCATCCCTTCTTGATCGACAAGAAATGTCTGGGGCATCCAGCCCCTTACTCCGTATTGATCCATCGTTTTTTCCTTCAAGAGTAAGAGGACGGGAAGGGTGATCTTGTTTTGATTGATGACCTTTTGAGCTGCTTTCTTTCTCTCTCCATCAATTGTAATAAGAAGAATCGTCAACGGATCTCTCTTCCCTTGGAAGAATTTCTCAAGAGCTAACAGCTCTTCTCTGCAAGACGGTCACCAAGTAGCCCAAAAAACAATGAGCACAGGTTTTCCTTTGAAGTCGCTGAGGGAAACTTGTTTTCCATCCAAGCCCTTGAGAGAAAAAGCGGGAGCTTCTTTCTTTTCCTGAGCTCTCTGAATACCAAAAGAATCACAGGATGGACATGCCGATTGAGGGGAAGAAGCAACCCTTGCAGCCTGAAGGCAAAGGATAAGCATGATAGTCGTTCCTATCATGGTCGAAAGCGAAAGAACGATCTTTTTTTTCATCTCTACCTCCAAATGGAAGACTTAGCAAAGAACTAAAGTGCTCTGGGGCCGAATCGTTATCCTTGACCCATTCGGTGGCACCAAGCCCCGCCTTGCAGGGCGGGGCAAAGAAGCCTTGCTCAGGGTCAACCCTCAGCCTTTGGCCCGACCCAATGCCGGAGAGTCGAAGGGTTGATTTTGTCTATATTTAACGAACATTTCCCTCTGGCCCCAGGCTTTTTTCCTAAAAACGAAGGAATATCTGCACCGCCACCCTGATGGTTGTTGACGGGTGATTGATGATCGATGATTGGAATATATCTATTTTATGAAAATTGGTCAACCGAAACTTTTGGAAAGGAATAGTCAAACGGGCTGTTTGTTGCCTACCACTCTTCACCCAAAGATAGCAATGAAACGTAATCATTACCAATAAAAAACTTTATAATTAAGAGCGCGAGTGTGGATCAATCTGCTTCCAATACAGGAACTTGGGCAAACCGTTTCCCTGCTTTCATGCCAAACAAAAATCTTGTGACGCTAAACCGCCTGATGAGCAGCTGGTATATAGCCATGATCGACGCCAGGGAAGTTGAACTGATGATCACGTATTTCACCATAATGCCGAGGCTCCACTGTATCACGAAGAAACCGATAACCAGGATCATTGTCTGGTGGAGGATGTAGAAAGGCAGGACCGCCTCATTGCAGTAGGCCAGCACCTTGTTGTTGAAGTTCAGAAACCTTGTACCCATGGCCAGTAAAAAGGCGATCCAACACCAGGTGTTTAGGCTGCGCAGGGCTTGATAGCCCAAGTAGCCGACAGTGTAGCTGGGGTGTCTCTCCCAGGCATCAAAATATCCACGTCTGAAAACAAGGTAAAACAACAGTTCCGTGGCGACCAGGCCTATGATCAGGTTTACCCAGCTATTCCGTTTGATGGCTTGGGTGAACCTCTCGTCAGCTGGAAGCATATAGCCGATGAGAAAAAAGGTAAGCCAGTAGGCAAAATCGGCCCACCCCAGATAGTGAGGGAAAGCAGCCCGGAGAGCCATTTGGGCTATGGCGATAGGCACGGCGAACAAGAATATGCCGCCGCGCCGATGGGAAAGACCGCCCAATCTAGCTATCAGATTTCGCCCGGTTTCATTTTTTAGATATATTAACAGCGGCAGGCAAACCAATGAAATAATGAAGAGATAGTGCAAAAACCAGAGGTGTCCTGACCAATAGGCCAAGAAAAACGGACGGAAGCCGACCTGAGTATAAAAATAATGAGGAATAAACTGAAAAAAGTCTCCTGAAAAGCGACCATGCGTGACCTGTTCCCAATAGTACTGAGGTGGAATGAGGATAAAGAAGCCGATGAGATAATAAGGAACCAAGAGCCTCTTGATGCGGTCAAGCAGGTATTGACCGGAGTTTCTGGACCCCAGGGCGAACCAGGAGCCTGCCCCAGAGAGGAGAAAGAAGATGGGCATAAGCCACTGACTCAAGAAACCGACTAATGCCTGAAAGCCCACGGACCTATCGGGATTTTTGAGGTGCCAGTCCATAAAATCAAAGAACTTGGCATTGTGGAAGAAAAAGATGATCAGCATCGCGGCGACGCGAAGCCAATCGATATCATAACGGCGCTGTTCCAATAATCCACTCCTCCATGTAAGGAAAGGGAATTTAAGGCTTTGGGCTGTTTGTTGGCGGCTCTAAGTCTACAAAATGACCCATGGTTTGTCGAAAGTTTTCTTTAGGAAAAGGCCAAAAGGAAGAAACAATTCTGGGGACATTGAATGAACCGGCTAAGTATAAGACACTCTGCTCTGTGTGTCATCGACAAGAACATCAAGAGATGAGGTAAGAAGGCGTGGAAGGCAAAATATGCCAAACGGAACACTTTTTATAAGCTATGGTTAGAATATCTATTTCACGAAGCTTACGGCCTTTTGAATCTGTTGCCCAACGAGTCATTTGGATAAGTTTACCATAATTAAAATATAAAACCTCTCTAATATTACCTTGTAATTTATATTCCCATCGCTCATAAGCACCACGAATATCTTTTGATACAGGTTCTCCCAATAGCTCGATCACCTCTTGTTTAGACATTCCAATCTGATACGTACCATCAGCAAATGAATTTAGAGCCAAACACATTACCATTACCATAGCCATCAGAATAATTAATCTCTTCATCTTTTAACCCCATTTGCAAGCTTTTTTTCTCAGCCGACCATCATGGTCTCTTACCCATCCCCTCTCTTCAAAAATCAAGGATAATCTTCTCAATCTTGTTCGCCACCATAAAGACGCTCTCCTTTCCAATTCTCCTTTTGAGCCCATAATAAAAACAGAGGTTTTTACTGACATAGAAAGTCCTTATAGATTTCAAATAATACAAGTTTTGTGCCCAAAATGATTTGTTACACGAATTTACTCGATTTAATGTGAATCTATCCAAGGTCATTGAAGCATTGTTATATGAAGGAAAGATTTTTCTCTTTTTTCCCATTTCTTTTCCACATGCTTTTCTGCGAAAAAATCAAATTCCTTTTCTGCAAATTCAAAAAAACTTCCAGTCATTGTTGATTTGGATTTGGAATAGTGTATCTTCGAGGGAGATTCAGAAATGAAAAGTTCACGAAGAAAGAGTTATGAAAGGGGCTGCCGCTCCCACCTGCAAGTTTGGAGGTCCATCTGCGTTAAGGGTTGCTGTCTTCAGATTGGAAGAGAGGGCAATGCGAGAATTCAGCCACGCGGGCCGAAGGCCTGCGACGACGGATGGTCAGGCACAGATATGTTGGGTATCTTGAGGCCGATCCTTATATTCTGAGCTGTTGATTTTAGAAAAAGGTGTGGTGACACCAAACCCGTAGACGAGCTAGAGCGCTCCCCAGATTTCTTTCCCTCCAAGGAAAGAGGCCGTCAACAGTTTGGCCGGATCGTCTGTGATAACGACGTTGGGTGCAGGCCGCCCGTCCAGTAGTTCGAATCCTTTGGGGAAGTGAACCATGAAATCCAGGAGCTTCGCTCCTGCAGCGACATCCGCGAGGTACGCGTCAAGAGCTCCCTTTCGGGTCCGGGCACGGGTTGCGCCCGAGTACTTTCCTTCGTTCTGGCTCCGGTCGGCATACACGAAGGCAATCCCGTACAGGCTCCCGGCTGCGGCCTTCTTGGGATACCTCGAACCGTACAGGCTTGTGGCTAGGAAGTTTTCTTGGGCCAGGTGGAAGCTGGGCCATTTTCCCCGTCCCCAGACAAGGCCGGGAGAGAAGGGATCGGGGAACTCCCTTTCGGACTGCGACATCCGGTAGGCCGTCAAGGCAATGCTCCCCCACAGAATTTCCCGCATAAAATAATGTCCCTGTGGATTCCATGTCGGGTCCGAGCATTTCAGCCCTGCTGTACGCGCTATGTAAGTCCCTTTAAGGTGCCCCAACGGTTCCGTCGCCGAGATGGAATTTGAATAAGCCCCCCAGTGGATGTTCAACCCGCTGTGGCCTTTTTTCCCGAACTCCTCGTAACTGATCGAACCGTCTCCGTCCTCATCGAAGTCTGCCAGGAATACCTTTTTCCGCTCGGATCTCTTTTCGAGGCGGTCGATCGCATCGAGATAATTCAAAAAGGTCTGCTGCATATCCCAGGGAAATTTGAAAACATCGAAATAAAGCTCTTTTGTGACGATCTCATCGAAGCGGCTGCCGTTAACCGTGCCGATTCGCCCGTCAACGGAGACAAGCGGCCGGCCGGTCACCACGTCTTTTCCCGCCACATAGTATTTTCTCTGTCCCAGCCCCCGCTCTTCGGAGCGCACTCCGACGAAATCGCGGGCAACAGGGCAGTCGTAGCCAGGGCGGGTCACGATCTGTCCGTCTTCCAGGGACGGGACGGGTACCCGCTGGGGAAAACGGCCGCCGAAGCCGTCGTCGAGTCCGGCCTCGTGAGCCTCCTTCATGGAGACATTGCTGTAAATGTAGCGGGCCGCCGCCAGATCCATGGCAACGGGATTGGCCCCCGCAAATACCAGACCCTCCGGCACCGTGATTCCCGGCAGGATGCCCTGATGGTCCAGGTTGGTCGGCTGAATCGCGTCAAGCACGTGAAACATCGGAATGCCCTGGCTTCGGACGGCCTGGATGATATCGATCATGGCAGCCGTGATGCCACCCGTCTTGGTGGCTACATAATTCCCTTCGCCGTCTCGCTTGGGAAGACCTTTCTCATCCATTTCCGGAACCCAGGGCTGATGGGGGATGAGCCCCTTGACCCCGGGAATGCCCGTTCGGGGCAGACCGTAGTCGTATCCTTCTTCCGTGCGGGCGGATTCCATCGGATAGAGTCCTATCCCCAGGTTTTTCACGGCGGCGGTGAGCAGGGTGCAATTGTGGACCTTGAGTCTCGGCACATTGATGAGGATGCACCCCGGATAGAGCTTGCAGTCCTCTTTGTCTTTCGGGTCACCTCCCACAACCGCTTTATGCAGGGTGATTGTACGGAAGTACTCGCCGTCCACGACATCGATTTCCCGGCCTTTGGAAGGGTTGTCGACAATACGGTTGAGGTCGTAAACCATGAGCTTGTCGCGGACCAGTCCCGGCGGGATATAGGTCCCGGCAATGCTTTCCTCATATCCGACCATGGGATCGTCACCCGGGCCGGCACTGGACGGGAGCGATTCTTTCAGATACTTGCGGACGAAGTAGAATCCCCAGCCGCAATAATAGTTGTCTATCTTTCCTTCAATCGCGGCCTGGGGGGTGATCCGTTTCTTCTGGGGGTGGAGCATGGTGTAGGTGGCCGCTGCGGACGACATCATCGTTGCCGCCTCCCCCATCGCCATTTCAAAGTAGCGGACCCCCATGCGGTCGTGACACCAGCGCATCAGGGCCGCCAGAAAGGACCATTCCAAGCAGGCAGTTATAGCCCGGTCGGGGCCGTGCGTCTCCGGATCGATGCAGGTCATGGCCACCAGGTTCGGCTTGAAAAAGAGCTTCCTCCCCTTTTTGATTCCGGATTGGATTTCCCCGCTGAAGCCTGTTACCCGCATAACCGGATCCATCGCCCAATCCAGATTGCTGTACATGTAATCGATTCTGGCCCGGATCTTATCCCAGGCCTCAGGATCGGTCCCGTTGATGTACGCCTGGAGGAGTTCCCCCATGCCCACACAGGCGGCATCGGGATCGAGCCGGACGACTCCGACCATGGAGCCTTCGGCATCGGGCTTGCGGCGGCCGATCGCGGAATCGAGGTTCATGTCTTTGTTCAGTTCCATGTGATTCCCCCTATCTGTTTTTTGACTTCACCCAATTTTATACAACAAATCGAAGAAAGTAGAAAGAGGAAATCAGGATATCTTGGGGAGGCTCTGATATTCTGAATGAAGCTCCCCGCCCACAGGCGGGGCTTCCCGGCATTGTATAATATCATGCATATTGTGCCCCTTAACCCCGCCTATCCCGCAGGGAGCGGGACAGGGCACGTTCCGGCCAATAACAATTAGATAGAAAGCATTTTATTGGTCTCGCCATTTTTGTCGCACGTGATGGGCAGGCCCTGTGCTCTTATTGCTAAGCTTTTTTCGATGAAACCGAAGAAAAATCTGCTACCGCCACCCCGCCCGTTCCTGATTGGAATACATCTATTTTATGAAAATTGGTCAAGCGAAACTTTCAGGGGTCGGTGGGGCCGAATCTTTATCTTTGACTTTGCTTAGACTCGAACGTAAGGCTCGTAATTAGGTTAAGTGATTTGCCGCCTTTGTGTTCTGTCGAAAGTACGTTGTTTAAAGATCTTAACCATGTCCTCCGTCCCCGCCTATAGGTTATCTGTGGGACAGGAGACTATGTGGTATTACCTCGGCTCTTTCTGGCCCAGGCTTCGTATTTCGCCGAGGTTTCCAGGTATTGTTCTCTTGCCATTATCGGGCTGCTAATCTCTTCCAAAAGGGTTGACTCTACTTTCTCGTAGAGGGCAAGTATTTTCCCCGCCCGTTGAATCTTGTCAAGGCGAGGTTCGAGAAGTTGTGGCGCCATCTGTAGAGCAAGTGAGCCGGGTATGCAGATTTCCCCGATGGATTCGCAACCAAAGTTTGCCGCCTGGGCCCTGAAGGTCATGATCAGAGGCTGAAAAGTCTCCATCTCCGGGAACCCCGACGTTGAGACGAGGAAGAATTTTGAAGGCATGGTCCAACTGTAGGGGTGCCTCACCCGGTTTGCAGGGTCGAGCCGCAAAAATGGATCCATACCGCAGATGCAGCGGTCCATTACGGTCTTCATCTGGGCACTCATGTTGTCCGTATACACGGGCGTACCCATAACAAAGAGATCCGACTCCTTGAGGAGTGGATAGAGCCCGTCCATGTCATCCCGTTGAGCACATTGACCTGGTGTTTTATGCATACACATAAGGCACGCCCGGCAGTATGAGATATTCATTTCCTTGAGCTGGAAATCCCTCACGGTAGCCCCTCCCTCCGTGAGCCCCTTCAAAAGCGAATCCAGCAATCTCCACGTTACCCCTTTCTTCCCCCTCGCGCTTCCATTCAATGCAATAACTTTCATGATTCCCCTTTAGACCTCTATATAAAGGAATAATTAGTTTTTCGAATGGTTCTTAAAGAAACTCCAGATGACCTCGTTCGCATCGATGTCCTTGCTTGTTTTGCCGATGATGCTGGCGGGTAAGTATTGATAACCACCCGGCCAGGTATGTCCTCCACCTTCGATCGCATAAAGAATAACTTTTGTCCCTTCTCTTCCTCCGCTGTATTCTTCCCGGCGGACTCTTGTCCCATCAGTTGGGTCTTTATGTGGTTCTTGTGTAATCGTTGGAGAGGGAGCACATCCATTGTGCTTTACCCAATATTCGATGGTTTGACGAACCGATAAGACCTTGCCAAGCTTTTTCACACCAAAGGGCCCTGTGACGTCTCCGCCATTCCAGGGCACCAGCGGATCTTTCACATTATTAATGGCTAATACGGAGATCGGTTTTGAGGGCGAACACATTGGGAAAAAATCCTGTGAGAGATTTCCATCGACCGGAGCGATGGCGGCTATTTTGTCACTTAACTCGCAGGCGAGACGGTAAGACATGATGGCTCCGTTTGACATTCCAGTCACATAAACCCTTTTCGGGTTTATATTGTATTGCTTGATAGAATAATCAATCAACGCTGAGACAAAACCGGTATCATCAATATATTCTTTATGCGCACGACATTTTGTTTCTTCCTTATTTCTCCCATCATTCCAGTGTTTGTCAATCCCATCCGGGTAGACCACAATGAAGCCTTCTTTGTCCGATAGTTTGTTGAAGCCTCCGAGCGTCAGTTTCACCATATGGTCGCCCGTTCCTCCGCCTCCGTGCAAAGCAATCACAAGAGGTACTGGTTTACTTTTATTATGCGAAGGTGGAATGTGAATCCGGTAAATGCGTCGCAGCCCGGCAACCACTATGGAACTATTACGACCGCCAGTACTTTCACCCGCGTTAGAGGTTATCTGCCAGCAAAGGATTAGGGAAAATAATGCGAGCAGAAGGAATGGTGATATGGTTATTCGTTTTCCTTTGATCATCGAACATCCTATGAGAAGATTGCTGGTTGGAATATATCTATTTTATGAAAATTGGTCAACCGAAACTTTCAGAAAGGAAAAGGCAAAGAGGTGGGCTGGTTGTTGTACCTGCGAATGTTTGTCCGAGGGTAATCACCGAGCGAAATCCGAGGGTTGTTGGCGAACAATTAGAGGATGGAAAAATATTGCTTTTCATTTGTAATGTTGTATTGGAGTACAAAAATGCAAAAACGACATTACAGGAGGGAGTATTTGGGCGGATGTTTGGCCGGAACGCAAACCGCACTTACTTAGCAAACTTAACTACGCCCCCGGGACACTGGCTGTCCAATTTAGGATCAATTCTCTCCTATAGGCAGCTTCACTAACGAACGTCACCAGGATTATCTTTCAGCAGGAAAATCCTCAATCGATTTACCTATTGCTCCAACGGTCGTGTTTGTTGAACTCCATCCTCGGGAAGAGTGAAATAAAAAGTAGCACCCTTTTCGGGCGTTGACTCCACCCAGATACGTCCACCGTGACGCTCCACAATCTTTTTGCAGATCGCCAATCCGATGCCGGTGCCGGGATATTGTTGCCGTCCGTGAAGTCGCTGGAAAATGATGAAAATGCGCTCGGTGTACTCTGGGGCAATGCCGATCCCATTGTCCCTTACGGAGAAGATCCACCCGTTGTCATTTCGGTTGGCCGAGACGTGAATGCGGGGCCGTTCGTTCCCTCGGAACTTGATCGCATTGCCAATCAGGTTTTGGAACAACTGACCCAGTTGCGAGCTGTCAGCCGTCACAGTCGGGAGGGAATCGTGAGTCACCACTGCACCGCTCTCCTCCATAGCCACCTTTAAATTATCGAGAGCCTCTTGAAGGATCGTCTCACAATTGACCGGCTCGAAGGGATGGCCTCGGGTGCCCACGCGGGAGTAGGCCAACAAATCATTGATCAGATTCCACATACGCATCGCCCCGTCTACGCAAAGTTGATGAAGTCATCTGCATCGGAGTCGAGCTTGCCTTGGTATCGTTTGGCCAGCAGCTGGACAAAATTCGTTACCATGCGTAGGGGTTCCTGAAGGTCATGAGAAGCCACATAGGCAAATGCCTCCAACTCTCTATTTGACCGGGCCAGTTCCTCGGTCTTCTCTTTCAAGGCTTCTTCTGCCTTCTTCCGATGGGTGATTTCGCGCGCAAATCCGATCACCTCAATCACCTTTCCATCCTTGATATGAGGCGCGCCTATGAATTCCCCGGTTATGTAACGTCCCGACTTGCAGAGCACGCGGACTTCGAAAATTGGTGACATCTTCCCCGAGAGGGCATTAAAAAGGTGGTCTGTGGCGTGTGCCAAATCGTCAGGATGCAATATCGTGTGAAATGATTTCCCGATCCAATCGGCCCTCGACCAACCCGTGATCTTTTCGAACGCAGGATTTAAAGATGTCAAGATTCCATCTGCGGAGAGACTGAAGATCACATCGGGCACAGTTTCAACAAGGGTACGGTACCGCTCTTCGCTTCCTCGTAACCCTTCTTCCATCCGCTTGCGCTCGGTAATGTCGCGCAGGACGACCACTTGACCTTCGACGTGGCTCTGCCAGCCCCGAATTGCAGAAACACGTAAGTCAAAGACACGCGGCGCGTTCCCATAATCCAGGACCACTTCACCATTGTTGTTGGTGTTGCCGGTCCAGATTGAGATTGTTCCTGGGAAGAATTGTTCCAAGGGCTTGGCAATTGCTTGCGACGCGGGTCTGCCTGCCAATTTTTGAGCAGCCGGATTCATGTCCGCAATTCGGCCGTCTCTATCCACGACGATAACGCTATCGCTAACGCTATCGAGGATTGCGGGGCGAGAAATGGACAGCAAGCCTCGGCGACGTAGCGCGGATGATATGTAAGTCATCAGGAAGCCGCCAACGGCAAGCCCCAGCGCAGCCACAGAGAATGGCGGAAGAGGACTCAGTCTGAAAACATCCAGCGCGCTTCCAAGCATGGCCAGAATAGCCGCAATGATAACGGTGCTAGCCTGCCACCCATGGATTCCGGGTAAGCGAATTAACAATCGAGCCAGGAAAAAGCAGCCGAAGACTATCACGAAATACGAGTACGCTACATAGACCCAATACCCAATCCTCGCGTCGGCCACAGTCAAAAAACCCAGCGAGTTAACTATAGGCACTATGTTCGCAGGATTCCATATCCAACCGTGGATTTCATTTGTGAAGACCAGCGCGGCGGTCAGGGCGGGAAGCACGCTGAGCAGGAGCCGTGTGCGAGATGTGAGCACATACCCCAACCCGGTATAACCCAGTGCAATAAAGAGAAACGCGGTAGGAATAATTGTAAAACCCAAGTAGACCATCTTATACCAGAAGACCTTGGTTGCTAAATCAGAGCTGATACCCTGTAAGACACGCGCCGAGATCAGCTCAGCACAGGCAAGCAGCATGATTACGATGGGTTTCCAGGTTGATTTGTGCCTGTGCATGACGGCAACATAGAGAGCTGTCAGGGCAAAACCGACTGCTGCAACGATTGATATCAGTATATCTATATCTGCCGTCATTCCTTGGACCCCCATCGTTCTCCTTACACTAATGGGAAGTTTACGTAAGACGTTGAGACAAAGAAAGCGGCGGGGTGGCCTTGACAAGACTACACCGTTGCAACCCCGCTATCCCAACGATTTGGGACCCGTGGCGTTCCGTCCCACGATTACTCGCGGTTTGCCTTGATCGGTCTATCTATTTTCTCAATTAACCATACGCAATAACTATACCACTTGGATTCAAATGCGATAACTTAATGAAATTTAACAACTATTCTGAAAACTGTTTTCTTGTCTTGATGTCTTTAAGTTCCCAAAATTGTCTTTCTTCTTGATTCTATGAAATGGATTACTCCCCCTGCTACCCTATCGAGAGAAAATTGGACTAAGTCAGGCAAGAAGGGGAGAGTCACATCAGTAGAGTTGAAAATGGGTACTTTTTATCTCGGGAAATCATTGATGAGCTTGAAATCACATATCCCAGGTGAACATATGAAAATCAGATCGTGGCTTTTTTGAGGTATCGGAAACAGAGGATAGATAGCAGATAGTGAGCCTTCCTAAAAAAAGATTTCCAGGGCCTTCTTTCTGGTTGTCGTTAACACCAAGTCAAGCCTTGGGGGCATTTTCGGGAATCGAAGATTTCCAGAAGGAAGGTGGATATCCCGTACTCCTGGCCCGTCCTGTATTCCTGACTTTGTCAGGACTACTTAGATGCCGGCATACCACTCGTATCCCTGGTCTTCCCAGTAACCCCCTTTCCCTCCGGCTATCTCGGGAAAAGCTTCGACGATTTCAAGGCGTATGACAGTATCCCGTAATCATCGAGCGAAGGTTGTTCCAGAAGCCGGTGACGATTACCTCAAACACGTGAACGATCACGAAGAGCACCAGCGAAATGGATGGTCCTTACGAATTGACGGCCGAAAAAGATATGAACCCAGCCGGGGGACAATGCGTCCAGGGCCGGCGACATACCCAGCCCCATCAGGATCATCAGGGGAAGAAAGAAAAAAATCACCGCCAAATAAGCGAATTTTTTGCAGTACGTTGTAGCGCTTGGCCGCCTCGCCTGTGGCATGTCGAAAGCGCAGATGATCAAAGATAGATCTGCCTACGGAACGCCAATCCTGCACCGTGGGAACAAGATTGCGGTGCAAATGCCTGCTCAGAACGGAGTAGGTCACAAAGACAATACCGTTTACAACGAGCAGCCAGGCGAAAAAGAAATGCCAGCGCCGGGCCATAGCAAGCCATTGCAAGCCGGGTAGGGCAAGCCAGTATGGGAAGCCCCGTATCGCCAGTATGGGGGGAACGCCGCTGTAAGACGACTTGCCCCCGTAAAGCGCCGGATGGGCGTTGAAAATATTGAGACCGCTCATCAGGAGTATGGTAACAAAAACGGCATTGCTCCAGTGCATCACACGCGAAGGCACTGAATGCCTGTAATACGGATATCCACTTGAAACGGCGCCGCTTAAGCTCTTCCATAATTTTCTCAGGCTACTGTCTGGTGATGTTTTTTGTCCGTCTCGCCATTTTTGTCCTCCGTCGAGGACGGACTCCGTGTTTTTGTCCCACCGTGGGGATTGTTGATTGGAATATATCTATTTTGTGAAAATTGGTCAACCGAAACTTCCCATTCTTGTTTGTAAGCGTGCGGTAGGTCTCTCCAGTTTACCTTGGTGCGGGGTCTATTTTTTTCCGCGGCGGAAATCGGGTTTGCGCTTTTCCATGAACGCAGTCACGTATTCTTTATGCTCGGGACTGCGATTACAGCGCTCCATGCCGTTTTTCTCGAATTCCCAGGCATTCTCGACCGTGCCTCTCATGCCGCCGTAAAGCGCCTGGCGGGTCAGGGCCAACGAAGTCGCAGAGCATTCAAGCATCTCCCCCGCGATCTCCCGGGCCTTGGCCATCAGATTTTCTCCGGGAACAACGTGGCTCAGCAGCCCCATTCGATAGCACTCCTGCGCCGAGAATTGCCGCCCGGTCAGCATCATCTCGGCCGCATTCGAGGATCCGATCATGCGGGGCAGTAGAAAGGTCGAGCCGAGTTCCATCATGAGCCCGACGCGCGGGAAAATTACCCCCATTTTTACTCCCTCGGCGGCGACGCGTACATCACACAGAAATGTCATTGTGCACCCGATTCCGAGGGCAAACCCGTTTATGGCTGCGATCGCAGGCTTGGTCAGATTTTGCATCAGGCGGGGGAATTCCCCGATTCGCGAAGTATTATGCTGGGCCGTTCCGCCGGATGCCCGCGTGTCGATATCTTCGGCAAAACTGCCGATGTCGGCGCCCGCACAAAAAGCACGCCCCGCACCCGTGAGAATGATCACCCGAACCGCCGGGTCCATATCCGCACGGCTGAAAGCGTCAACCAGTTCGTCGCCCATCTTTGGTGTATACGCGTTGAGTTTGGAGGGGCGATTGAGGGTCACTGTTGCAACCTCATCCCCAACCTCGTACAGAATGGCTTCATAAGACATATGAGTTTCCTCCTGGAGCTCCAGCCCCCTATTTTTTTCACGGCGCCAAATTCTCCTGGCGGCCCTCCCCGGAAGTCCTAATCCAATAACAATTAGATACAAACTATTTTATTGGTCTCGGCATTTTTGTCCTGTGTGAAAGGCAAATCCCACCGCCATCCTGTGGATTCCTGATAGGAATATACATATTTTATGAAATTTGGTCAACCGAAACTTTCCCGAAACTTTCAGAGAAAGAGCCTAGGAGGTAAAGTGTTTTCTCCACCTTCGCGTGGGGCAGATTAGAGGTACCGATGATTTACAATTGCCTGCCAATCCCGATTTATTGTATGATGGAGATACTCTTATTTAAGGGGGGCAAGTGAAAAAGAATTGCGTGGGGGTCTCGTATAAGAGTTATTTGCTCTCTGCCTTAATTCTCTTTGTGATCATTGGAGCGACAGTGTCCTACTCTTATGCGGAGGAGGAGGAGAAAAGAACAAGTTGGGGTTTTTCCATTTTGGGAGGGACGGGTGATGCGATCTACACTAATACCCACATGAGGGAATATGGATTTCTTCCCCGTATTACCTTGCCTCTCTGTAAGGATTGGAAGTATTGGGATTTAGAATTCGAAGGAAACTTTTCCTACTATGACATCCCTAAGATACATGATGTCTATTTTCTGGGGGTCAGTCATAATATTGTTTTCAAGCCCATACAGGAAAAATGGGGCTCGTTGTTTCTCCTTATTGGGGCAGGGGTCGGTTATGATAGCGCTGGTGAAAGATTGCACCGTGGCAATTCACAAGCCCCTCTTCTGGGAGATCAGCATTTTTCAGGGGTTGTTAATGTAGGTGCAGGCATGCTCTTTAACATTGGTCGAGGAACCGCATTGAGAGTAGAATACCGTTTGTACCATATCTCCGAACCGTTCGATACAAGTGACAGAGGATTGAATACACACACCGTTCTTTTCGGGATCTCCTTTAAGTAGGTTTGCCCGTATTTCGCGAGAGTTTTCCTTCTGACCTGGGGCTTTTTTCTCCTGAAAACGAAAAGATATTTGAACCGTCGCCCCGTTGATTCCTGACTGGAATATATTTATTTCATGAAAATTGGTCAACCGATTGTAAAATTTAGCTTTTTCTTGGGGACGGTTTTTATATTCTGATTGAAGCTCCCCGCCCATCCCGTCAATAGGGGACAGGCACGGCGGGGCTTGCGGGGCACGCTCCGGCCAATAACAAAATTAGATACGAACTATTTTATTCGTGTCGCAATTTTTGGCCTGTGCCAGGGGCAGACCCTTATTTTTACCGCCACCCTGTGGGTTGTTGATCGGACAAAAGATCGGACCAACTCGGTCGAGTTAGCCCGATCCTGAAATGAATTCTATTTGGTATGATCCTTTCTCTTCCTAGTAATTTTATTTCTTATTGCAAAGAAAGGCAGAAGAATAATAAAGGACAAACCTTGCCACGAAAACATCATTCTCACGGCTCGGAGAGCGTCTTCGGCGGAGAGAACCATATCCATCTGCATGGTTCCCAATGCCTTGCCTTCCATGACCAGTTTATCCCCTGCGCGCCTAACGGAAGAAATCGACGCGGCCTCATCACCCGTATCATTGTGTATGGTCACGACATGTTTCATCGATTCGCGATCGGCAAGCCTCCTTTTTCAACTCAGTGTTTCTCTTCTAACTACTCTCATCGGAAGATCGGCGGCAGAAGCTGCAGATAATCCTTGCCGGCTATGGCACTTGCACATATAAACCCGGAGTGGGCAGCCCCTTCAATACCTCCTTCATTGAGACGCTTTCCATATGTATCTCCGGCAAAATAGAGGCCCTCAACTGTAGGGCATTTCACATCCACCCATTCATCCTCCGGGTGTCTCCACAAGATGCAGGTATCTCCGGCAGTAAATAGCATCCAGTCCAACGCCTTTCGCCACCCCGGGAATCCCGCATCTCCAAATTTCAATATTCGGTCTATTACCATGTTCAATTTTTTCTTATCATGGGCCTCGGTATCCAAGATGCTGCTGATCATAAACGCCAAGTGCTTACCCTCCGGAGCTACGGTGGGTGCGACATTAGATAAAATTACCCCGTCAAGAGGGACGTTGCCCCTGAACAGCCCCTCGCTCTCCGGGATCAACACGGCAGTATGAAAGAAAGCCCGGGGGTCCATCTTGAGTTGGCAGAAAGCATTCAATGGTTTGCTCATCCCGAAATGGCCGGCAACCATGGAGGTATGGATGATATTTTTCGTCAATCTGACAAATTTCTCCGGCAGCAATTTCTCCGGGATGAGGTTTAGCAGTACCTTAGGCGGGGCCGTGCAGACAACTACCGGCGCCTTTATTTCCGTGGATTTGCCGTCTATTTCCGCCTTCACGCCGATCGCTCTGCCATTCTGAATCATCACTTCCTTAACCCGCGCATTCGTGACGACGTCCCCTTCAGCGTCTTTGACGACAGTCGCAAACCCTTCGGTGATAAAGCGGTGCCCGGGGGCCCCGGCGAAAGCCCACGAGCCGTCGGTGATGTGCACCTTGGTTTCCTGGACTTGTAAAAAGACCTTCAAGTTTTCCCCGGCGCTGTTCAGTGCCGGATCATTGATAATCGTCTGGAAGGTGCCCATGGCATAGTGGAATTCCTGGGCCAGCTCGCTCTTCGTGATCCCTTCGACCCAGTCTTTTAACGTGACGTGGTCAAGCTTTTCGGCTTCCGCGATCGAACCCAGCTGGAGCTTCCGCTTATGGACCTTCACCATCTCGGCGTAATCTTCTTCGCTCATCCATCCGTACTTGGACCTTCTCTTGATATCGTGCGGCTTCCAATCGTGGTCATACCACACAAAGCCAACATTGGGATAGAAGATTGAAGCCTTGTTGAACACAGAAAGGGCCTGGCTGACGCGTCCCCTGTTGGTGTACCAGGCGCCCCGGCCGCCTGCCTCGATGACGTATCCACGAAGCATCTTCTTTTGAATCATGGTGGACAAGCTCGGTTTCGTCTTATCGCAAACCCAGGAGTGCGCCGCCAGCGCCAGGGTTTTGCGAAACTCGTTGGCGTCCTTGATCCCTTCCCCCCGGAAGGATGTCGCCCGCCCCCCAATCACTGATGTCTGCTCAAGAATAAGAACCTTTTTTTGCCCCATACGTGATAACAGGGCTCCAACAACCGATCCCGCGATCCCGCCCCCGATGATAATAACGTCATACTCTTTAGAAATTTCTCCAGACATATCTCCTCCTTTCTGGAAACCACCTGGCAAGAATTATTTTGCGATCACTTTCTTAAAGTCGATACCCAAGTCCTCCATGATCACCTGGACGGTTGCTCTTCCGCCGCCGTTAATACCCACTCCGGGATGGGTGCTGGCCCCGCACATATAAAGCCCTTGAATCGGAGTCTTATACTGACCCCAGCCGGGAAGCGGCCGGTTGCCAAAGGACTGGGAAAGGAAGGAACCGATATGTCCGATATCCCCCTCGATCAGTGCTGGGTTCATGCGTTCATAGTCGAGCGGACTGGCGATCCATCTGCCAAGAATATTGCGGTCATCCAAATTGGTACAGTGCTTGCGCGCCGTCTCCAGCACCTGGTCGGCAACGTCTTGCTTTACCTTATCCCACGCCGCTGCCCCGCCATCGCGTAAGTGGTAGGGCTCATAATGGTAGAGAAATAGGGTATGCTTGCCTGCCGGGGCCCGGCTGGGATCAACGAGGGTGGCGATTCCCATAATCGGCATACCGGCATTGGGTACCCCATAGGAATAGTCATCGTATGACCGCAGGAGCTCTTCCGGATAAGGGCTGATTTCCACAAAGGGAGCCTTATTTACGTCGCCGCCGGCTTTGAATTTGGGAGCTTCGTTGAGGGCGATCGCCTGGCCGAGGGGGGCGAAGGAGGCGGGCTTCAATTTCCTGACTTTATCCTGAAAACCCAGCGGCACCTCCCGGTCGGTCAACATCTGCAGGAAAAGCTGCTTGACATTGACATTGGCCACGACCGCTTTTTTAGCCATGATTTGCTCGCCGTTTTCGAGAAGAACTCCCTTGGCTGCGCCATTCTCCACGAGGACCCGTTTGACTGCGGCGGACAGCATGATCGTGCCGCCGTTATCCCGGATGCAGGCTGCCAGGGCCTCGCTGAAAACACCGGATCCGCCTATCGGCATGGTTAATCCCCAGGTATGAAACAGCGGCCAGCCTGCTGCGTAGAGACCGGTCCCCTTTTCACGCGGGCCGATCATCTCCTCCGAAGCCCACCGGCCAAAGGCAGCCCTCATCTCTTTGCTTTCAAACCACTCCTCGGCAACATCCTGGACGCTGGACAGGATGAGCTTCGTATATTCCTTTCCTTCCTCGCTGGAATCGAGAAAGGACATCATGGCCCCGAAACGCGGCGGCGCTGCGAACATTCCTATCTTCAGGGGAGCCGTAATTTTCTTTAGATATTGGCAGAACTTCAGGTAGGCATCGGCATCCTTGGCCGAAAACTGCTTTATGGATTCAACCATCTTGTTGATGTCTTTATAGATGACCAGTGCACGGTCGTCGCTGAAGACAACTGCCCCCGGTGGGTCGGGTGAAACGTATTTCAAACCGTATCTGGACTTCAGCCCTAATTCGTCCTGGTGCAAGAGCGGATTGGCCTGGATCATCATATGGATGACCCCGGCAATATCGTGCTTGAAGCCCGGCAGCGTGCATTCCCTGGTCACCACGCATCCGCCGACCACGTCCTGGAGCTCCACCACGCAAACATCCACCTTGGCCTTGGCCAGGTAGGCGGCGACAATCAGCCCGTTATGCCCGCCCCCGATGATCACCACATCATGTTTTTTCACGGATCCTATTTCCTCCCTTCTATGATATTCGTTTGCACTCCTCCAATTCTTGGCGTACTCGTGTTATGAAACGGTGTATCCTCCGTCAAGATAGAGGGTTTGACCGGTCATATAGCTCGACGCATCGGAAGCGAGGTAAAGGGTAAGCAACCCTACCTCCCGGGGCTCGCCGAACCGTCGCATGGGCACCGAGCGCAGGTAGGTTTTGCTTATCTCCTCGTTCGAGTATATTTTGTCGAGCATGGCGGTCAAAACCCCGCCCGGTCCTATGGCATTGACCGTGACATTGAACCTGGCCAGCTCATTGGCCAAGCCTCTGGTGATGGCCACGATGGCTGCCTTGGTTGCCGGATAAATTCCCTGCAGTGCGGTGTACTTGACGGCCGCAGTGGATACGATATTGACGATTTTCCCCTTTCCTTTTTCGATCATATGCGGAACAACCAGCCTGGTTAAGTCGTACCCGGCTTTGACATTCGTGTTCCAGATTAGATTCCATTCCTCATCTGTCAGGGGCTCGTTCAGATCGGGGAGTATCTTGGCAATACGCATTTTTTCAGCGCCCGGGACGGGAATGGTCATTTTCATGGATCCCATTCCGGCGTTGTTCACCAGTATGTCGATCTTCCCGAAGTGAGACAGGGTCGTATCCACAAGCTTTTTCAAATGATCCGCATTCGTTATGTCCGTAGGTACGGGGAGACACTTGCGTCCTTGCTTGTGGATTTCCGCGGCTGTCTCATTTAGCTGAGCAAGGGTCCTGCTGGCAGCCACGATGTCCGCACCTGCTTCAGCCAGGGTTGAAGCGATGGCCCGGCCGATTCCTCTGCCGGCCCCTGTGACAATAGCCGTTCTTCCTTCGAGACTAAATTCTTTCAGCACATGTTCCTCCTTTCAGGAGCCGATCGACGAAAAACACCCCGACCGAATCTTCATTCTCTTAGGCCGTATTTCCTGTAGATTCTTTCGTTGTCCTGGCCGATCCTGCATTTGGTTGACTTTATCCTGGGCGGCGTTTCGGACATCTTGGGTATAGCCGCTGGAATAATAAATTTGCCACCTTCCGGGTCATCCACCTCTAAAAAGTCGTTGCGGAAATTCCAATGTTTTTCCTGCATGACTTCGTTAGGCTCTTTTGTCGGAACGATGATGGGAAAGCCTTTGCTTCGCAATGGGTCGCGGGCCGCCTTGGCGCTGAAATCAAGGGCCTTGCGGGTGAGTTCATCCCGGGTAAATTTGGAGAATGTTTTCTCGAGTTCCGTCCTCAGCTCTTCGGCTTTATCCACGTCGTCCACCGTCCGGTCAAATAAATATCTCCAGTCGTTCTCCAGGTCCCACCTGTTGAATAGCTTCAGGAGGCTCCTGAAGTCCGGGTCCAGGGGGGCCGCTACAGTGACATAGCCGTCCTTGCACTTGAAAAATCCGTAAGGATAGAGGCACCAATCGAATCCAGCGATCCGGTCGCGTGGCTTCTCGGACGTGAAGCCCCAGACCACCTGAAAACCCTGCCACGCCGTGATGGCATCATTCGTAGCAATGTCAACCATCTGACCCTCACCGGTCATTTGCCGATAGAATAGGGCCGTCAGCGTGCCCGCGACAGCCAGTGCCGCGCTCATATACCAGGCTGCCCAGATCCCTGCCTTGAGGGGGTAATTATACGGCTCAGGTTCCCTGGGATCCCCGCTGATGGAGGGGTATCCTGACTCCGCCTGTGCTGTCAGGTCTGAATCCGGGATATGACTTAGCTTTTCTCCTTTCGAAGTGTAGTGACCATACGGAGAAATCGCCACATAGACCAATCCTGGATTTGATCTTTTTAAATGTCTGTAACCGATGCCGGATGAGTCCAGTTCTCCAGGTTTCAGGCCATCGATCATCACGTCGGCTTTATCGGCCAATTTTTTGAAGCTCTCCCGGCCTTCGTCGCTATTCAAATCCAGCGTGATGTAAGATTTGTTCCGGCTTTCCATGAGAAAAGGCAATCCGACGCTCTCCACAGTTACACCGTAGGGAGTGATCTTCCTGGCCGGATCACCCTCGGGAGGTTCAATCTTAATGACCTCGGCCCCAAACTCACCGAGCAGGGTGGCGGCAATAATTCCTGCGAAGTTCGCTCGGGTCGCTTCGATGACGGTGATCCCGCTGAGGGCTTCAGGTTTATTCTCGGTAGAGCCCATCATGCCCGTTAAAAGTTCGTTAAATCTGGCCAGCCGCTCCCCTGCCTTGTTACCTAAGAGGTGTCTGGAATAAACCTGAGGTTTTTTTTCACTTGCCGTCATCGATCTTGCCCTCGTCGTAGTTAAACATCGGGTCTTTGGAGACATCATAATACGGAGGGGGCTTCTGTCCGACCCGGTTGTCCCAAGTCCCGATAACTTCTTCCTTCCGGAGTTTCTTAATTTCCTTGCCCGAAAGGCCAAGAAGCTTTTTCAGGACATAATTGTTGTGGTAGCCTAGCGGCTTGGCGAGCCACTTGATCCTGGCAGGGTTCTTTTCCAGCATCGCCGCCGACAATCCCGCTGTCTCCTTCCCGTACATTTCATCGTCGATGTCCACAATGCTCCCCCGCTCTCTCCTCCATTCATCTTTCACGATGCGCAGGTCATCCATGACCTTGCCGGCAGGGAAAGCATACGTTTCGGCCAGCTCGAGGACCTCGTCCTCCGTCTTGTTGCGGACCCATCGTTCTACAATCTTATTTATCTCCGCGGCATTTTCAGGTTTTAGCCGCTCCAAAGTATCCCTAAACTTGCTGTCACGAGATAATTCCGGCTCGCCCATTGCCTTTGTCAAGCCGGAGAATTGTTCGTCCGTCGCGATCGCAATCGCCACGAAACGCCCGTCGGCGGTCTTAAAAATGTTGGATGGGGCCATCGTTGGATCGACATTGCCCGTACATTCGAGGTCCTTACCGGCCACACTCATATAGGTCCAGTTGGGCATGATCCTCATAATCGCCTCGGCCTGGGCCATATCTATATATTGGCCTTTTCCGTGTTTGGCTCGGTAGTTGAGGGCGGCCAGCACGGATATGACCCCAAAAAGCCCCGGAAGGAAGTCGCCGTAATAATCCTGCAGCTTATACGCTTCCCTCCCGGGAAACCCGGTTGACCTGGCAACGCCCGACATGGACTGGGCAATCAGGTCCCAGCTTGGGAAAAATCTCAGGGGCCCCCACTGCCCGTACCCGCTGCAACTGATGTAAATAATCTTGGGATTGATCCGGCTTACTGTGGTATAGCCGATGTCCCACGCTTCAGTTAACCCGGCCCTGAAATTCTCAACCACGATATCCGATTTCTTGGCCAGCTCCAGGACCAGTTCCTTGCCTTTTTCCTTTTTTAGATCAATACCGACAAAATATTTATTGGGATTCAGGGCCTGGAAATAAGGGTTGGCATCCTTGCGATACTTAGCCCAATAAGTCCCCAACCTCCAGCTATCGCCCTCATCGGGCTCTTCGACCTTAATCACCTCGGCGCCAAAGAGGGCCAGCCATCTTGAGATCACCGGGCCGAATATGATGCGCGAGAGGTCGAGAACCCGGATCCCCTTAAACACTTCCGGTTTCTGGCCCGCTTCCGCGGCGTTAAAAATCTGTCGGGTAAAAGAAAAATAGTTCTCTGGCAATGGGCACTCCCTACATTCCCAAGTAGGCTTCCTTCATACGACCGCTCTCTAAGAGCTGCTCACTTGGTCCTTCCATGACGACCCGGCCGTTTTCCATGACGTAGCCTCGGTTCGCCAATTCGAGGGCCTGCTCGATATTCTGCTCGGCGAGCAGAATGGTAACACCCTCCCGATGCAGGCTTCCGATGATCTCGTATATCTCCGCGATGGTCTTTGGGGCCAGTCCCAGGGATGGCTCGTCGATCATGAGCAAGTGTGGTATGGCCATCATACTCCGGCCAATGACCAACATCTGCTGCTCGCCGCCGCTCAGCTTGCCGGGGTTCAGGTTTCCTCTGGCCATTAGGATCGGAAACATCGTAAACACACGCTCCAGCGTCTCATGCCTTTTTTTCCAGGCCTCCCGTCTTCCGGAAGCTCCCATATAAAGGTTCTCAACCACGGTCAAATAAGGGAATACTCGCCTTCCTTCAGGTACCTGTTTGATCCCGGCTTTTACAATTTTGTTGGAGGGCAGGTTTTCTATGCGCTGACCCTGAAAGGTGATGCTGCCCGACTTGGCCCTGTGCAGTCCGGAAATCGTATCCAGCATGGTTGTTTTACCCGCGCCATTTGCACCGAGCAAGGCTACACATTCGCCCTGCCGCACCTCAAAGGAGGCATCGTAGACGACCTGCACAATACCGTAAAAAACGTTAAGCTTTTCTACTTCGAGCATACTTTTTGCCTAAATAAGCTCCGATAACAATTGGATCGTTCATCACGGTTTTGGGCGGACCTTCGGCAATTTTCTTGCCGTAATTAAGAACCTCGATGCGGTCTGAAGCCTCCGTAATTACTTTCATGACATGCTCAATCCAGAGGATGGTCAGGCGATATTCTTCTTTCAGGCGCCTGATGAGTCGAACCGCACGCAAACTCTGGCCCGGGTTCAGGCCAGCCATCACTTCATCGATGATCATTAGTTTGGGCGTGGTTGCCAACGCCCTGGCCAGTTCCAGGGTCCTTAGCTCGAACAAGGTCAAATCCTTGGCAAGTACGTTCCTCTTGCCAAACAAGCCAACCGTTTCCAGACAATGGGACGCTTCCAGCAAGGCATCCCCGAAGCTCAGATTGATCCTGTGCTTCCCGCACAGCACGCCGACGACGACATTCGCGATCGCGGTCAAATCAGGGAAAGGTTGCGGGATTTGGTAGGTTCGGCTGATTCCCAAGTGACATATCTTAAATTGCGGTAAGCCGACGATATTCGTGCCCAGGAAATCGATCCTCCCACCATCGGCTTTGTACAAACCGCTGATCAGGTTGGTCAGAGTTGTCTTCCCGGCGCCATTGGGACCGATCAGACCGACGATTTCGCCCTCATGGATATCAAAGCTAACCCCGTCAACCGCTTTAACGGCACCGAACCCTTTAGTCACATTTTCAATTTTCAGAAGCATTTTAAGCCTGGCAAGTGGAACTATATTTCCCTCTTACGCACTTTTAGTGTCGGATAATATTCCTTGTACCGGTGCCTTCGATAAAGGCCGTACAACCCTTCCGGTAAAGCCAGCAGTAGTAAGAGCAGGATGAAAGGGAACAGGATGTAATGAATCGGCCCGATTCTGGTAAGGAAATGCTCCAGCAAGGCCACAAAATAGGCGCCTACGACGCAACCGTAAATCTCTCCGCGCCCGCCTATCATTACGACCAGCAGGACTTTCAACATAAATTGCAGAGGCAAATAGGTGACACCGGCAAACGTTCCGAAGTAATGGGCAGCAAACCATCCCGCGATCCCAATCATGACAGACGTCATCGTGAAGGTAACGATCTTGTACCGGTTGATATTCAACCCCAGCATGTTCGCCACGTTTTCATTATCATTGATGGCAGCAGCATACACCCCCCACCTTGACCTGAGAACTTTATCCACGACGTATAAAAAGACGAGCATCAAGCCCAGAGACATCAAGCAACCCAAAAGATAATTCCGGCCGATATCCCCCACATCGATAATATGGGCAATGCCGCTGAGCCCGGTCTCCCCCCTGAACACTCTGTTAAAAATGTTCGTAAACTCCAGGAAGATCAACGGCAGCAGCAAGGTAATCAATGAAAAATAAAGTCCCTTGGCAATGACGGTTAAGCGGCTGAGCAGCAAAGCAAAGAGAAGGCTGACCAGGATGGTTAGAAAGAGGGATTGCCATGGATTCCAGCCCCAGTATATGCTGGCCAGGGCCGCGGTAAAACCTCCTATGCCGACAAACAATTGCGGCCCGAAGTTCATTCTCCCGGTCCCGGTCATTTGCCAGGCCAAGGGGATGGCAATGCAAGCGTATATATTTGCCGTTGTGATCAGCGACAAAAGATCCGGTTTCCCGCTTAGGCCGAGGATCAACAATATCAAGAGGGCAATCGCGATGAAATGGTTTCGCCAGTAGCGGGGTTCGATCGTCCACTCGAGTTTCAGATCGCCGAGCCGAAAAACAAAGCGTGCCCTTTTATGCTCAATTTTTACCATAGGGATTCGCTCCGGCCGATCCCCTGGGGGCGAAAAATGAGAACCAGGGAAACCATCATCAACGACGCGACATTGACTAAGCGGGGGTTGATGGCAAAGGAGACCAGCGCAGCGACAAAGCCCAATATATAAGCGGCGATAATGCTGCCTTTGAGATTGCCAAGGCCGCCGAGAATGGATACCAGTATGGCCGTCTGCAGCAATGACCAGCCCAGCGTCGGCTCGATCGAATATACCGGGGCAATGGTCAGCATGCAGATCGTCGGCGGGATGACGGATAAAACCATGGCCAGAGCGTAGATCCTTTCCGTGTTTGTGCCCATCAGCTTAGCGGACTTAATGTCCTGGCTTACCGCCCTCATGAGCAGTCCAACCCTTGTTTTCAGGAAAAAGAGTACGAATGCCGCGGTGGTCAATAAGGCTATTCCGGCAGCCACGAGCATTTGATTGGGAACCGAGGCCTTGCCGATTTTAGTAATGCCCGGCAAGATGCCCGTCGGGAGATCAACCCCGGCCGTGACCGGATAAAAATAATTAGCGGTCTCTTCTCCAATCATGGCCACGAGCAGAAGCGCCGTTAACAGTATTTCTTCTTTTTCCAGGTAGCGTCTGACGATGGGATAATAAACGACCAGCAGCGTGAAGAGACACTGGAAAGCACACATGGCCAGGATGGCCCACCCCAGTCCAAATCCCCGTTTTTGCATAAACATCCAGGTGACATAGACGGTCACCACAAAGGCGATGCCGTACCCCAGATGGAAAACCCGCAGCACGCCGCATATCAGCGAAAACCCGAGGGACTCCAAGAGATAAAGAGAACCGAGGATGAATGTATAAATTAAGATGATGCTTATGGTATCACTCATGGAACACCACTCTTCTCAAATTCGGGTTTCGACATAACAATCAGGCTGAACGATATTCAAACGTGCAAAGAACCAATTTTTGCGACAGTGCCGGGCGCCTATTTTTCCGTTTAGCGATCAATCAAGTTTATTCTTTGAGGATGGGCCCCGGAGTGAGTTTTCGCGATATACCCCGGGGTCCGAATCCTCGTGCGATTATTTTGCGGCTCTTGCTCGTAAGTCCTTTACCCGGACAAAACCACTTTTTGGATTAACCAATTTGGCGATTCCGGGAGGAAATATCGACACAAGCTTTCCGTTTTCTTGGAATTGTCCCCAATGGTAAGGCATATAAGGAGGATAACCTGTTATTGGATCATGACACTTGTTAAATTTCCATACCCAGGAAATGCCCTGTACTTGGATGGTTTCCAGAGCTTTTATGATAGCATCGGCATTGCTTGCTGTTTTCGCGTGCTCGGCAGCCGCTTTAAAGATCCAGGGGCTGTCATAGGAAGGGTAGGTGGAGTTCATCATGCCCGCGCCTTTGGCCTTCAGCTTGGCTAAAAACGGAAGGGTTCTAGCGGTATACGGCACGCTAATCTCGGGATCGAGCGTCACCCAACCCAGTGCTGCCCCGCCGGTCATATTCCAGAAAGCGGCGTAACAGGGCGCCCCGGCCATCGTAACCATGTCGATGTCCCTGGCTGCCGATTGGGCCCACTGCTTCGCCAGGGTTACTGTATCTGTATAAGCGGTAATCCAGTAGATTGTATCTGCGCCCTTGGCCGCAATTTCCTCCAAAATCGGAAGGAACATTTTTTCCTTTATGGAGTTCTGGCCGGTGTAGACGACATCGAGTCCTTTCGATCTGAAGAATTCAGCTAAGGGGGGAGTTTTTCCCGGGATTCCTTCTACCAATGGTTTAGTGAAGGCCATATCCTCAGCCATAAAAGCGAGTTTCTTGGTTCCAATGACTTTTGTCCACACTTCCCATTCCTTTATATTCGGATCGTAATGCGACCCCCCCTTCTCAAAGGGTCTAAAGAAGAACTTGTATTTTTCATAATTGGCGCAAACCATATAGGTCGGTTCATCGTGGGATACAAAGACTCCGAACATGATATGCGGGTATTGCTTATACAATTCGGCCCCCAATTCCATACATGAAAAAATAGGCTCGGTCGACTCCACGACGACTAAAGCACATCGATCGGTCATCACCAGCTTTTTATAAGCCGCTACAACCAGGGGGATCTCGCCCTTGGAATCCTCGACAATCATCTGAACCGGCCTTCCCAGGATTCCACCTTTAGCATTCAAGTCGTCCACGCTGATTTCGAGTGATGTTTTGTTGCTCAATCCCCAAGGAGCAGATAAACGCCCGATAAAGCCGATTTTGATCGGTCCCTTTATCTCCCCGGCAGCGGGTTGGTTCGGCGCAGCTACCGCCTGCAGTGTGCCTCCTGCAACGAAAAACAGGGCCGCGAAAACGAGAAATGCCATTGTAAAGATCCTTTTAGTCCTCATAGCTTCCTCCTTTTCTATTGGATATTGATCCTAATGGTTGCTCGCAGTGCTATGATGGGCCTTTGAAAATCCCGTTAAAAATAATCCGAATATTCTGGTCGGCGATCTCCTCCATGTCCAGCCCGTCACTCTCCTTAAACCAATATCCCATCCAATGACTCATGGCGATGATCAAAAAAGAAATCACGTTTGGGTGATTTCTTTTATCGATATAGGGAATTTTCCCAAGCTCATTTTTCAGCAAATGGAAAATCGCCTGCTCTCTTTTGTACAACTCTCTCTTGTTCTTCCCTGTCAACTGGTGCCGTTCGCGCAGGACCAACAGGCGGAGCTCCTTATTCTGGTTCACATGATTCGCATAGGTGCGGATCAACTCCTGAAAGGCCTGTTTGGCATCGAGGCCTTTGGCTTGGCTTTCTTTTATCCTCTCCTTCAGCACCCGCAAGAAGAGGTCCGTATGTTGGATCAATAGCAAGGCAAGAATATCTTCTTTAGTTTTAAAGTAGTGATAAACCCCGGCTTTGCTGATTTTGGCTTTCCGGGCCACATCCTGTAGTGAGGCGGCCTGATAACCCTTTTCACAAAATACCATAGCCGCCGTATTGGCCAGGTATTTTTTCCTTTCGTCCAAGCTGGGTCTAAACAAGAATGTGATCCTTTCGTTGAAGAAATGGTCCAGCAGGATTTCTGACCGGCTGGCCGGTTTCTCAACCAGCTGGCCGTAATATTAGCAGATTCAATTTTTTTGTCAAGAAATTTTTGGATGCTTTGACTGATAGACAAGATGCTGTGCGTGCTTGGGGGCGGTTTCGCCGGAGATTTAGGGGATTTCCGGGAGGTGGCAAAGAAACTTTTTATCTGCGTCGCCCTGCGGAATCTTGATCGGAATATACCTATTTTGTGAAAATTGGTCAACCGAAACTTTCAGAAAGGCGGAGTCAAAGAGGTAGGCTGATTGTTACCCTACAGGTCGTATCTTTAGATCGAACTCAAAACTGAGGATTATTGGTTAAAATCTTGAATCGAGGGTTCGCGGGTTATCAGCCTGTCGAAGAATGTATTGGGTAATCGGGGTCTGGATAGAAGGGAAGGGGTTTGGGACGTGCGATGTCATGGCCGCAAGCCAATCGAGGGCATCACTATCTCGTCGTTTCAGAAGGCATTTACTCGCATCGCTCAGCTGATTAGCACGGCGAGGATCTTCGCAGGTTTGTCTCCGTGAGCTTTCACCAGATGCATGCTCGTGGAATCGTAATAGACAGCGTCGCCGGGTTTCAGGACGTCTCTGGTGTCCCCTATGACAACTTCCATTTCGCCATCCAGGACGTAGATGAACTCCTGCCCGTCGTGGGAAGAAGGCTCATCGGCTCCGGACGGATGGAGCGTAACAATGAATGGCTCCATCGCCCGATCTTTCTTTCCGGCAGCCAGCGATTCGTATTCGTATCCGTAGCTGGCCTCCCTGGCTTTTCCGAATCGAGAAAAACTCAGACGCTGATCCGCTCTCACGATGGTGAACGGCTCTTTGCCCGTAGAGATGACATCCGCCATCCGAAGAGAAAGGGCCTTGCTGAGTCTTATGAGCTGCCCCAGAGGCAGCATGAACTCACCGGCTTCAAGTTGGGCCAGCGCGTCTCGCGGAATGCCGGTTCTTGCGGCCAACTCGTCAAGGGAAAACCCGCGCTTTTCCCGGGCCGCGCGAAGCATATCGCCGTGGCTCACCGCCCTTTCGTGTTCCGCTTCTTCGCTGGCCTTTGCGATAGCGGCAGGGTCAGTGAGAAAGTCGTGTCCCTTGTCTTCGCCATAGTCTGACGCTGTCTCTTGAAAGTCTTCGTAAGACATCTCGTTTTTTTTCTCATCCATGTTTAATCCTTTCAGCCGCTGTGTATGGCACACGGTATCCTGGCGCAGTCCTTCCTCTACACCGCCACCCTGAGTAAATGCAACAGGGTCGCATCTTCAGATTCCATAGATGTATCCGATGTTTTTTCGGTGGCCCGCCGTGTCCGGGCACTTCCTGGTTCAGAGAATACACCTCCCAGATTTCTATGTCAAACATAAGTTTCCATGTCATAGGTTGAGAGCTTGGCCCTGTGTCTTCCGCTGACCAACGAGTACACCGCCACCCATTCAATTCTAGGTTGCTTGGAAAGTGAAGATTACCGATTGAAAGGGAGCATAAAGGTTGATGGTGAGCGGGACCGTTATTAGATCGGATCTACTCACTGTTCTCACTAGGCGTCAGCTATGGATTGTGTTGTGATATTCGAGACGACTGGGGTATAATCCCCCAACTGTTGCAGGTTGGATCAACATCAAGTCCTGTGCAGGCTGCTCACCAGGTTGTAGTAGACAGGGGCAAACGATGAAATCAGACGCTGCTTTATCCGACGTCCAGTTGCAAAAATCTTATGACCGCCGTGTCATTTCCTGGGCATGGTACGATTGGGCGAACCACGCCTACATCACCACTACCGCTTCAACCTTCTTTCCTCCTTATTTCATCGCCATCGCTACCACATCTTTCATGGCGATTGGGGCCTCCGTTAGTGACGAAGCGGCGAAAGCAGTCGCCAGAGATATTGCCTCCAACGTATTTGCCCTGACGATATCATTCGCCTTGTTGGTGTCAGCAGTTCTTGCACCGATTGTGGGCGCATACGCCGATATTACCGGGATGCGCAAGCGCCTGTTGGTCATTACGACCATTGCGGCAAGCCTGGTCTCCTCGCTGATGTTCATCCTGGTGACCGGCATGTGGCAGTTGGCATTAGTCCTGTATTTCGTATCCCAGGTCGGCATGAACATTACCCTGGGTTTTTCCAGTAGTCTGCTGCCGCATGTAGCGTCCCAGAAAGATATGAACCGAGTTTCCAGCCTGGGCTATGCCATGGGCTATGTGGGGGGCGGACTGCTGCTGGCCCTGAACACTGTCCTCTACCTGTTTTCGGAGAAAATAGGCATCGACAGCACACTGGCGGTGCGCATCGCTTTCCTCTCCGTAGGGGTATGGTGGATCGTCTTCACAATCCCGCTTATCCTCAATGTCAACGAGCCACCCGCCACACCGCTGGCGCACGGAAGCCGGGGCAGTAGCATCCTCGATTCGCTCACCCGGCTTGCCAACACTGTGCGGGATGCCGCCCGCTACCGTGAAATGTTCAAGATGCTCATTGCTTTCTGGTTATATATGGAAGGCATCGGAGCAATTATCCTCCTGGCAACATCCTATGGCGCGGCGTTGGGGCTGAATACGGCAGTGCTGATCGGCACGTTGCTGATGACACAGTTTGTGGCTTTTCCCTATGCGCTCCTCTACGGTCGTATCCCCATCCCGAGCAACCGCTGGCGCGGCGTTTTTCTCTCCATGCTCATCTGGACCGGGGTCACTTTTCCACTGATGGGACTGTACGCCAACCTGAACCGAGGGGTGAGTCTCTCTCTTACCTTCGGCATGATCCTGGGAGACCAAGTGCTTGGCGTGTTTTTCTCTTTGCTGTTAGGACGCCGCTTGTTTTCTGATCTGGTGCACAGGCTGGACACCAAACGAGCAGTCATCCTCGGTTTGGTCATTTACACCATCATCCCGGTCTGGGGCTTTTTCCTCAAGAGTCAGGCAGAGTTCCTCATGATCGGATGGTTGGTGGGAACGGTGCAGGGGGGTACCCAAGCACTCAGCAGATCGATTTACGCCTCAATGACCCCGCGGGCCAAATCGGGCGAGTTCTTTGGACTGTACGGTTTGAGCGAAAAATTTGCAGGAATCCTCGGTCCACTCCTTTATGGCATCGTCGGCACGCTGACCCACAACCCGCGTGCCAGCATCCTCTCTATCTCCGTATTTTTCATCACCGGTATCGCCATTCTGGTGAGGGTGAATGAAAAGAGAGGCGGTGAAATCGCCGCTGCTGAAGAAGCCCAGATTGAGGTCCTCAAGGCTGCGGACTAACTAAACATATCTTGTGGCCCGACCGCATAGGCAGTACCCTCGGTTAGCAGGGTCTGGGTTGCCGCGAACTCCAACGAATATTGTTTAAAAGAATTTTATCCATCTCATTGCTAAAATTCCTTTCTCGTGTTATAAAAAAACTAAGGTAATAGAGGTTTTTCGAAACCCGCAATCTTATCGAAGAAGCCAAAAAGGGTAAGACCTTTAAGGCGGAAGTGATGAGAGATCCAGAGAGCGAAAACTCTTTGGAAAAAGCGGGGTTCGGAAAAAAGGAAGCCCGCAGAGAGTGAGTTTCCCTCTTTGGCGGGTTTTTTATTTTAACTCAATTTCAAATGGAGGTTATTATGTCAAGAGGACGAGTAAAGTGGTTCAACGATCAGAAGGGTTTTGGATTTATTGAAGTGGACGGAGCTAAAGATGTGTTTGTTCACCACTCGGCAATCACGGGGGAGGGATTCAAATCCCTGAAGGAGGGCGATGAGGTTGAATTCGAAATCGCCCAAGGCCCCAAAGGCCCTAATGCCACGGACGTAAGGATAGTTTGATTAAGTAGAATAGATATTTTCTTGAGCCCTCGAAGAGAAGCCAGCGGACCAGTTGGCTTCTCTTTTTTTACAAAATTTCGGACATCCGTTTTCAATCTTTCAACAGAACCCACCTTTGAAAAAATTGAGGAACATCCTGTATTGCTCCTGTCAAGAGGCGAAACGAAACAATTTCATCTTTTGCAAAACAGGTGGTGAATCCGTCGGTTTCTGCAAAACGCTCCACAACTTATTTTCCCCTCAAAAAGCAAGACATCTTTCGGGTCGTCTATGGTATTTTGTTCTCCTCATTAAGATGTAGTTCATCGTTTTCGTACGGGCTACCCTCTTTTAAAGCCTGAAACGGAAGAGGGGATTCAGGTAACGGGAAGACGGCGCTTCCTCTTAAGACTTCATCGTCGGGCCGAATTGTCTTTGAATTCCACTTTTCGTTGTTATCAGCCCAATCCAGGGATGT
>Ga0208821_1000452_pt1 | contig 31868 bp, 19 predicted proteins | sample June2015DPH_20_5_FD_184720 | JGI IMG/M metagenome (GOLD analysis project Ga0208821, IMG submission 184720) | Peatland microbial communities from SPRUCE experiment site at the Marcell Experimental Forest, Minnesota, USA - June2015DPH_20_40... | ecosystem: Environmental > Terrestrial > Soil >... | reverse complement strand
CGACGGCCTTGGGCGTTGGCGTTTTCGTTTGCCCGCGCCATCCAGCAACCGGCTTTGGAGATTTGGCAAGGCGAGGAAGCCCACGTGTCGGCGGCACAGCAAGCTTTGTATCATCGAGCCAGGTGCAACCGGGCGGCGCGCCGTGGCGAATACAATGCCGCCATGGAAAAGACATGAGCATGACAACAAGTATCCCGCAACTCACGAAACCTGCGGCATAGCAAAGACAGAAAGAATACCCATTATGAAACCCAATTGCGCCACTACTGTCAGCGCAATATGACCGTCCGGTTCGTTTCCAGGATCGATGGCACCGATTGCGGTGCACCCAACGTGAGGAATTAGTCTTCTCCACCCGCAGGGCATCAGCCGTCGCGACCGTGGGCGGCAACGAGCAGAGCAGGTGCACGTGGTCGTGCCTCGCGTTGGCGGCCTTGAGGGCGCAGCCGCGCTCGCGAACAATGCCGCCGAGGTAGGCGAGAAGATCGTCGTGAAGCGCAGCGGTGATAAGAGGCTCGCGGTCCTTGGTGCTGAATGACGAACATCCGAAGATTCACAAGTGGACTTCAAAATGGAAATGTGGGCTGCAATTTCTTCTTTCCCAGGCCCGACCGTTTTCTTGTCCAGGGGAAGTTCGGGAGCTTTCCCGCTTACCCTGCGGGCTGGCGCATTGAGCCCAAGGGTTCTCAAAGGACAGTGAGCACCCGCACATTATAGGCTTATAGATATAGCCTATATCCTTAGGGCAACACTCTTCGCCGCGCCAAGTGTAGTTTTGCCCAGGCACATCCAGCCTTAGGAAAAAGGAACAAGTGTGGCTTCCCGCCGACAGAGCGTATAATACCGACCGCTGTCACCAGGCAATTATGCGTGAATAGGGGAGAGGCGAGATGCGTAAATGGACCAGGCGTGAGGTGTTGAAGAGCGGTGTTGCGGTTTCGGCCGGAATCACATCAGCAATCCCGACTACTGCCGCAACGTTATCCAGCCAGACTCCGGCGGCCGTGCAACCTGGAGACAACCCCAGCAGCGCCCGAGAACGGCTTCTCCTGGACTTTGGCTGGCGGTTCCATCTCGGGCACGCCTGCGACCCGGGTCAAGACTTCGGGTTCGGAGGCGATGGGATATTCTCCAAGCCCGGGGAATTTTTCGAGCCAGCTCGAGAAAAGTTCGACGACAGCAAGTGGCGCGCCCTCGACCTTCCGCACGACTGGGCGGTGGAACTGGAGTTCGAAAACGACCCTGGGATAGTTAATCACGGCTCCAAGCCGCTCGATCGGACTTACCCGGCCACGAGCATCGGCTGGTACCGGCGGGCTTTCGAGATCCCGAAGAGCGATCTCGGCAAGCGGCTGTCCATCGAGTTCGACGGCGTCTTCCGCGACAGCATGGTGGTCCTTAACGGCCATTTTCTGGGGCGGAATACGAGCGGGTATGCCCCTTTCAGCCATGACGTGACGGACTTCCTTAATTACGGGGCCCTGAATGTTCTGGTGGTCCGCGTGGACGCGACGCAGGGTGAAGGGTGGTTTTATGAGGGCGCCGGCATCTACCGCCATGTGTGGCTGGTCAAAACCCATCCCGTGCATGTGGCGCAGTGGGGAACGTATGTGAGCTGCGAGGCGAGGCCGGGGGCGGCCACCGTCAACATCACCACGGAAGTCGATAACGAGAGCGACACCGAACAGGCGTGCCGCATTCTCTCCACTATCGTGGACAGCACCAGCAAGGTGGTGGGCAGCGCCGCCTTGGCTCCCGTGGCAATTCCGGCCCGCAGCCGGCGCGAGTTCAAACAGCAGATGGTAGTGGACAACCCTGTCCTCTGGTCGATTGAACACCCGCACCTGTATCGCCTGGACACCGCGATTGAGGCGAGCGGGGCCACCGTGGACCGCTACGAGACGCGGTTTGGCATGCGGACGATTCGGTTCGACCCGGAGGAGGGATTCTTCCTCAACGGAAAGCCGGTAAAAATCAAGGGCACCTGCAACCATCAGGATCATGCAGGTGTGGGTTCAGCCCTGCCGGACCGCATTCAGTACTACCGCATCGAGAAGCTGAAAGAAATGGGGGTGAACGGCTATCGAACGTCGCACAACCCACCCACACCAGAGTTGCTGGACGCGTGCGATCAGCTCGGGATGCTGGTGATGGACGAGACCCGGACGATGTCATCGGATCCGGAGGCGCTGAGCGATTTGAAGAAAATGATTCGCCGGGACCGCAACCACCCGAGCGTGATTCTATGGACGCTGGGAAACGAGGAGCCGGAACAAGGGACCGAGCGTGGCGCACGCATTGTCACAACCATGAAGCGCCTGGTGCGGCGCCTCGACCCCAGCCGCCCCGTCACTGTTGCTATGGACGACGCGTGGGGCCGGGGGGTCTCTGGAGTCGTCGATGTTCAGGGTTTCAATTACAAGCAGGGCCCGGAGATTGACGATTTCCACCAGAGATTTCCGAAGCAACCCATGATTGGCACGGAAGTGGGAAGCACCGTCTCCACTCGCGGGATCTATGCCAACGATAAAGAGCAAGGGTATGTCAGTGCTTATGATGAGAACTTTCCCGAGTGGGCTGCCACGGCTGAGGGGTGGTGGAAGATTTACGCCGAGCGGCGTTTCTTAGCCGGGGGGTTCGTCTGGACCGGCTTCGACTATCGGGGCGAACCCACGCCCTATGAGTGGCCCTGCATCAACTCCCATTTTGGGATTATAGATACCTGCGGCTTCCCGAAGGACAACTACTACTACTATCAGGCGTGGTGGAGCGAAAGGCCGGTGTTGCACTTGTTCCCACACTGGAACTGGCCTGGCAAAGAGGGGCAGGAAATCGACGTCTGGTGCCACAGTAACCTCGAAAAGGTCGAACTGTTCTTAAACGGCGGGAGTCTCGGAGTCAAGGAGGTGCCTCGCTATTCGCACGTGGCCTGGAAAGTCCGCTACAAGCCGGGTACGCTTGAAGCTCGGGGCTACAGGGGCGGCCAACAGGTGTTGGTTGCCAGACAGGAAACGGTTGGAGGGGCGGCAAAGATCCTCTTGCGGCCGGACCGGCAAGAGATCCTGGCGGATGGGCAAGACGTTTCGCTCGTCGAAGTGCGGGTGCTGGACAAAGAGGACCGCATAGTGCCGGTTGCTGACAACGAGATCATGTTTAAGCTTTCGGGCACAGGCAAAGTCATCGGGGTGGGCAACGGGGATCCAAGCAGCCACGAGCCGGACAAGAATCACAAACGCCGGGCCTTTAATGGGCTTTGTATGGTCATTATCCAGTCCGCCAAGAAGCCTGGCGAAATCCGGCTTGAAGCTTCGTCGCCCGGGCTTGAGCCGGCAACGTCGGTGATTGAATGCGTTAAGGTGACCCTCCGGCCGGCATTGGCTTGAGACCTGAGCACGTGTCGGGAATGACGCGCACGGGCGCTACGAAACTGGATTCCCGCTTTCGCGGGAATGACTGCGCTCCAAATGACACCACTACCCGCCTGGCGGATTGACGACCAACATACCGATTCGCTTACAGCTTGAGAATCCAAGCTAATTCAACTACAGTTGCGCCCATGCATCGCATCCTAACCTACTCATTGATCGTTGTTTCGATATTCTCTGCGCACTCACTCCGGGCAGTGTCCACGATGCGCCCGGTGGACCTGCGTTGCGAATACCTCAAGAACCCCCTTGGCATCGACCGCAGCAGTCCCAGGCTGAGTTGGAAGCTGGAGGCGGCTCCGCCTGCCGGTCGCGGCCTGAAACAAGTAGCCTTCCAAATTCTCGTGGCGGCGACGGAACATGCCTTGCGAGCTGGGAACGGTGAGATCTGGGACTCGGGCAAGGTCGCCTCTGATCAATCCCTAAACGTCGTCTACGCTGGCAAGCCTCTCGAATCGCGCCAGAGGTGTTGGTGGAAAGTCCGCGTTTGGGACCAGGATGGTCGAGTCTCGGGATGGAGTGAAGCGGCGATGTGGAGCATGGGTTTGCTTCATGCGGACGACTGGAAAGCCAAATGGATCGGCCTGGATCGTGGAGACGAGACGCGGCCTGAGGATCCTGCGCGCACCCGCCTTCCCGCCCGCATGTTGCGCCGCGAGTTTCAAGCCAGGACGCAGATCAAGGGCGCCACCGCATACCTGTCGGGGCTGGGTTTCTTCGACCTCTATATCAACGGCGCGAAGGTCGGCGATCACATTATGGATCCGGCCCTGACCGAATACTCGAAGCGAATCCTCTACGTCACGTTTGACGTCGCCGCCCAACTCAAACCGGGCAAGAACGCCCTGGGCGTCGTTCTGGGGAACGGGCGGTTCTTTGCGCCCAGAGGCAAGCAGGGTCCTCCGGCGAAGTTCAAGACCTACGGCTACCCCAAGCTCCTCTTGCAACTTGAGATTGAGTACGCGGATGGCTCACGCCAGCAACTGGTCAGTGACGGCGATTGGAAGATCACGACCGAGGGCCCAATTCGCACCAATAACGAATACGATGGCGAGGAATATGACGCCCGCAAGGAAATGCCGGGCTGGGACAAGCCGGGATTCGACGACGCGCGCTGGCAGAAGGTGGAGCTGGTCCAGTCGCCCGGTGGACGGCTCGAAGCCCAGATGCTTGAACCCACCCGGATTACCCAGGCGCTCGCGCCCGTCTCGATTAGTCAGACCAAGCCTGGCGTCTACCTGGTCGATTTTGGGCAGAACTTCTATGGTCAAGTTCGCCTCCGTGCTTCCGCCCCCGCCGGCACCGTGGTCAAGATGCAGCAGGCCTACAGCCTCAACCCGGACGGTTCACTTCGCTCCCAGGATAACCGCAGCGCACTGGCCACCGATTCGTACGTTTTCAAGGGCGCGGGTGTCGAAACATGGAGCCCACAATTCCGGGGACAGGGATTTCGCCGGGTGGAAGTCACAGGACTGCCCGGGAAAGTCACCGCAGACGAGTTCGAGGGCCTGGTGGTGGAAAACAGCCTTGATCAGGTGGGCGCCTTCGAGTGCTCGATCCCGCTGCTCAACCATATCTATCGCAACATACGTTGGGGCCAGCGCATGTTCCTGCGTAATGGGGTGCCGTTAGATCCTGACCGCGACGAGCGGCAGCCCTGGCTTGGCGACCCAGCGAAGGACTCCGAAGGCGAAGCCTTCAACTTCAACGCGGCCGCCTTTTACGACAAGTGGCTCGAGGACATCCGGCTTGACCAGCAGCCCGATGGCAAGCAATCCGACGTTTCACCCGCCTACTGGGCTTTCTACAGCGGCGACATCGTGTGGCCCAGCGTGCTCACGATCGTGCCGGATTGGTATTACTCGTACTACGGCGACCCGCGCATCCTGGAAACGAATTACGACACCATGAAGAACTGGGTGGACTTTTGCCTCCGCCAACTGAAGCCCGACTACACCCTCGATAAAGCTGAATATGCAGACTGGTGCGATACCTCGTCGATGGATGCCCGCCATCCGGATACCGGGTCCACCAGCCGGCCCCTGGTTGGAACCGCCTACTGTTATCTCAATGCGAGGCTCATGGCACGGACGGCGCAGCGCCTGGGCAGGGCTGAGGATGAAAAACAGTACGCCGATGTGGCCGCCAAAATCCGCGAGGGCTTTAATAGCCGGTTCCTGAACCGCCAGACCGCCAAGTACGAGAGTGAAACCCAAACTTCCTACGTGCTCGCGCTGGCGTTTGGGCTGGTCCCTGAAGACCTTCGCCCCAAGGTCATAAAGAACCTGGTCGATGACATCATGGTTCAGCACCACGGGTATCTCACCGTGGGCTTGGTGGGCATGCAGTGGTTGATGGAAACGTTGACAGAGACAGGTCACCCGGAGGTGGCCCTTAGCATCGCCACGCGCACCGAGCGGCCGAGCTGGGGCTACATGATCTCCAAAGGCGCCAGCACGATTTGGGAGCGTTGGGACATGGATACGCGCGACCCGGGCATGAATAGCGAAGCCCTGCTGATTCAGACGGGCGACCTCAACGCGTGGTTCTTCCAGAGTCTTGCCGGCATCAACTACGATGCAGAGCATCCCGGTTTCAAGAACATTGTGATGCGCCCGCATCCGATTCCAGGTCTGACGTATGCCAAGGGCTCTCTCGACTCGCCGCAAGGCAGGGTCGCGAGCCACTGGCAGCTTCAAAGCGGCAAATTCCAGTGGGACATCGCGGTGCCGCCAAACGTCACCGCGACGGTCTATGTGCCGGCGAAGGAGGCAGAGGCAGTGACCGAGAGCAGCAAACCCGCCGGCAGCTCGACCGGGGTCAAATTCATCCGCATGGAAGGCGACGCTGCTGTATATGCGATCGGCTCCGGAACCTACTCGTTCGCGTCCCCAATCCTGAAGCCGTGAACGGTCAAGGACGGGGCGGTGAACAAGCAGGGGGACACGTGTAGCGTCCCGGCCCGTCGGGGCAACTTTCGCACTTGATTCTATAAAACCAACTGGGACTGCCAGCAAAGGCCCAAGGGCGTTGAAGAGCCGCAACTTCACAGCGCGGCATAGCCGCAACCAAAGACCAGGTTTTCATTGCCCCGCCGCGGGGGGCTGATTGCCGATTGAAGAAGTGGTGTAGCAACTTCCTCCCCTGTGAATCAGTCCCGCCGAGCGGGATCAATTTACTCCGGAAAGACGGGCGTGTTTGAAGTGCTGCGCATGACGCCTAATCTCAAGACCAGGATCAGCCAGCGCGCCTCGGAAAGCGAACTGCTGAAGGCCGCGGCGGACAGTGGGACAGTCTTCCTGTTTTCTGATGCCCGACCTGGCCATCCTTGACCTGACCATGCCCGGCATGGACGGCTTCGAGGTGTGCAAGAGGTTGCGCGCGAAATCATCAATCACGAGTATTCGCTTGGTACTCATCGCAGCCTTCCCTCCGGTCGCACGGACGTGAGCCTGTCCAGCAATCCGATCACGCGTTTTTCAAATTCTTCCGGAGAAATTCTTCCCTTGGTGAGGAAAACCGTCTCGCCAAGCTTCAGCTTTTCACGCTCGGCCTCATCGATATCCTTGGCAGTGTAAACCACAAGAGGGACGCTGCGAAGGGCCTTGTTGTGCCGAAGGCCGGCAACCACGTCAAATCCGTCGCCCTCCGGCAACACCAAGTCTAGGACGATCAAGTTCGGGAAAACACGTTCCGCCGACTGGATAGCTTCGCTGCCGGTCTGGGCGTGAAAGACCTTGTAACCGTGGCGCTCGAAGACCTCCTGGATGACGTGCGCCAAATCCAAATCATCCTCCACGACCAGAACCCGGGCCGGCTTGCTTGACCCGCTGATCCCAACAGAGAGAGTTTGAAACAGCCGGGCTTCATCGACAGGCTTTTGAACCCAACCGGCAACTACCCCGTCGGTCTCGCGGGTCTCGCGCGGAGGCAGAACACTGAGAATGACCACGGGGATTTCACTCGTCGCCGGACGGTCGCGCAAAGCTGCCAGGGTTTCCCAGCCGTCCATCTCCGGCATCAAAAGGTCGAGCAGAATGGCATCCGGTTGGCAGGCGGCGGCTTGCCGAATCGCCTCCATTCCCGAACCCGCTGCCAGCACGCTGTAGCCGTGCTGCTCGAGCAGCGTCTTGACGACATTGCGAATGGAGGGATCGTCGTCACAAATCAAGACGGTCCGCTGCGAGGGGGATGTCTCGGGGAACGGAGTTTCAACTTGTTCTTTCAAGAGTGGAAGGGTGAAATAGAACGAGCTACCTTGTCCCAGCTCGCTTTCCACCCAGATGCGACCGCCGTGCTGGTCCACGATGCTGCGGCAGATGGCCAAGCCCAAACCGGTGCCGCCCTTTTCCCGCCCGTCCGAGGCATCAACTTGCTGAAAGCGCTCAAAGATCACTCCCAGCTTGTCGGCGGGTATGCCGCGCCCCTGGTCTTTCACCTCAAACAACATCTCGTCCTGCCGCCGTGTGGCCCTGAGGGTGACCGTGCTCGAGGGGGGCGAGAACTTGATGGCGTTGCCGACCAGGTTGGTGAGAGTCTGCACCACGCGGTCAGGATCGGCCAGGACGCTGCCGGAGGTCGGGAAGAGTTCCAGCTTCACTCCGGCCCTGTTGGCCACCTCTCGCACGGAATCCATCGCCTGGACCATCAGGCTGGCGGCATTGCAAGAGCGTTTTTCAAGCTTGACTCGCCCGGACTCGATGCGCTCGATATCCAGGATATCGTTGATGAGTCGAATCAGCCGATCCGTGTTCGCCACGGCAATCTCGAGCATGCGCCGGGCCTTCGCGGGTTCGGCGCTCAGCACTCCCGCGGTCAGCAAGCCCAAAGCTCCGCGGATGGAGGTGAGTGGCGTACGCAGTTCGTGGCTGACCGTGGAGACGAATTCGTCTTTCATCTTTTCAATTTCCAGGCGGGCCGTGACGTCGCGGAAAATGCCATTTGTAACGTCATGCTTTCCATCCACCAGGCGACAATTGACGGACCCGCGAACTGCGACTCTTTTCCCGGTCTTAGCGACGAACACCGTTTCCACATCATTTACCGCCTCGCCGTGCATCACCTTGGCGAAGACCTCTTGGCAGTGCGGCAGATGCTCAGTGTCGATGACGTCCATCATATTGAGGTGAGGAACCTCTTCCACCGAATATCCGAGGGTTTCTCTCCAGGCGCGGTTCACGTAAAGGAACTGGCCCTCCGGGGAAACACTTTGGATGAGCTCGGCAGCGTTTTCAGCTAAATCCCGGTATCTTTCCTCACTTTCCTGCAGGGCTTGCTGGACCCGCTTGCGCTCGGTGATGTCTCTGCATAGGCCGACGATACGGACACCCCCCGCCCCCGGCACCACCGTGGCGTTCAGCTCGATGGGTGTGCACTTCCCATCTCCGTTCACATACTCGATCTCGAGATTACGGACGAAGCCCAGCTCTGCACACCTGCGGATCGCCTCAGCGTTTCGCACCAGGTCGTGTTGCGCTGTCCACTCGGTGACCCTGCGACCGAGAATTTCCTGCAACGCCCGGCGGCCGGCGAGCCAAACGTATTCCGGGTTGGCGTCGACCACCCTGCCCTGCGTGTCAATAATCACATACCCAGTTCCCGTCGTCTCGATCAGGGCTCTATACTTCTCTTCGCTTTCTCGAAGCGTCTCTTCCGCCCGCTTTCGCTTGATAAACTGCGCGAGGTTGTGGGCCACGGACGCGAAGGCTTGAAGGGTGGCTGGCGTCAGGGGCTGACGCGCGAACGCCGCCACCACTCCCAACACGTGCTCCCCAACTCTCAAGGGATAGCCCGCAAACGCCACCATGCCTTCCCGCCGCGCCCATTCCGGATCCCCCACCCCGGAATCTTGCTGCACCGTGTTCGTCAAGTGCGGCTCACCGTTCTCGGCGATGCGCCCGATTTTGAACTGCCCCATGGGTACGCGCGCGTGGCCACCGTCAAGGTGAGTGTACATTCCGGCGCTGGCCTGCAGCTCGAGGACTTGGTCCTCCTCGTTTACGGTCCAGATGCGAGCCAAAGCAGCGTTGATGTCGCGTACCAGGATCTCCGCACATTGCTGCAAGCCTTGGCGCAGGCTCTCGGCCCCCGTGAGCGCCACCCCCACTTCAGCCACGAGTGTCTCCAAACGGTGTCGTTCAGCCATTTCGGCTTCTGCCCGCTTGCGCTCGGTGATATCGAATATCGTGGACCGACTCATCAAGAAATTACCTGCCGAGTCCTTGAGGGCCGTCGCGTTCAAGAGAACAGGCATGATCGTGCCGTCCTTGCGGACCATCTCGAACTCCAGGTCCCGCACCCATCCGCGCTCTTTCAGTGCGGGAAAGCTCATTCTATATACCCCCACACTCTCGGCGGTGAGCAGGTCCGGGAACTTCTTCCTCCCAATGATTTCCTCCCGCGAGTAACCCAGCCATGAGAGTTCAGCGTCGTTAATCCGCACGAAGACGCCGTCCTTATCGAGCGAGTGGTATCCACAGGGTGCATTGTTATAAAGATCGCTGATTTCCTCGGCGACCCTCTGCCGTTGCTCCTCCGCCTCGCGCAAAGCTTGCTCGGCGCGCCTGCGTTCGGTGATGTCGGTCACGATGGTGGCAATCAGCACGCCTTCTTCGGTTTCGATCGGCCCCAGGCTTACGTCCACGGGAAACTCACTGCCATCTTTGCGGCACCCGAACAATTCTAGTCGCGTACCCATCAAGCGGCGCTTTGGCCTAGCTTGGAATTCAGCTCGGAGGACTTCATGCCGGAGCCGAAAACGTGGCGGAATCAATTGTTCAATGGGGCACCCCACAAGCTCCGCCTCGTGGTATCCGAACATCTCCTCCGCTCGTTGGTTCACCTGCACGATGCGGCCATTCCCGTCCACCAGCACGTTGGCATCTGGCCCTGACTCAACAAGCGCACGAAAACGCCGTTCGGAGCGGCTAAGGGCTGCTGTCGCCCGTTTCTGCTCCGTGATGTCCGTGGCAACGCCCAGGAAGCCGGTGAGAACCCCGGTGGAGTTGGTGATGGCAGTAACAAAGAGGTTGACAATGATGTGAGTGCCGTCTTTGCGCACGTAGGTCCAGTCACGCGCTTCGCATTCCCCGCGGCGGGGGAGCGCCACAAACACCTCAAATCCTTCCACGGGGTGACCCAGCCTCAGGGTGAACTCCTTCCCGTGGGCCTCCACCTCAGAGGCCAGGTGAAAAGCCATAGGAGTTTGTTTCAAAACCATCTCCTCCCGGGAATAGCCGAGCATACGCTCCGCGCCCGTGTTGAAGGTGGTGATGACGCCACCCGTGTCGGTAGCGATGATGGCGACTTGGGTGGCCGAATTGAGCACAGCATCAAGTCGCGCATTGATCGCCGCCAGTTCCATTTCGACTCGCTTGCGCTCCGTGATGTCCCTGGCAATCCCCTCGACGCTAGCGACCCGCTCTCCCTGGAAGATGGCCCGTTCGCTAATTTCCAGCAGCACCCGGCGGCCACCCCTGGCAATGATCTCCCAATCGCCGGTAACGCGTGCAGTCTCCGCGGTCACGGATTTCAGCAAGTTCGCAGCCCGGTCCACATACTCAGGCGCGAGGACGTCGAAGAGATTCATCCGCAGCAAATCCTGGCTGGCATAACCGATGACTTGCTCTCCGGCCTTGTTAATGGAAGTGAAAACACCTCTGCCGTCGTGCGTGAAAATGATGTCGTTCGCGTTTTCGAATAGGTCGCGGTAACGCTCCTGGCTGGTCCGCAGGGCCTCTTCAGCGTGCTGGCGCTTGCTGACGCTAATATTGAACATCAGCAGCGAAACCAATATCATGACAAGAGCAAGGGAGCTCCCGACAGCCGCGATTTTGACCGTCGTCCAGGCGCTCTCCTGGCTTTTGGCCGTACGCTCGATCAGTAACGTCCTCTGTTCCTCCTGCATTTCCTCCGTCAGCCGCCGAATTTGGTCCGCCAAGGTCTTGCCCTGCTTGGTAAACATCTCCTGTTCAGCGGTCGCGGTGCCCTGCTCCTTGCGGAGTTGGATGCTGGTATGAAGACTCTCCAGTTTGTTGCGGATCAGAGGTTCCAGTTGGTGCAGGCGGCCCTCGTCGTTGGGCTTATCGGAGGTCAATTCGCGCAGGCGCTGAAGGGAGCTTTCGAGCCTTGCCGGGATGGTGTCATAACGGTCCAGAAAACTTGGATCTCCTGTGAGGACATATCCCCGCCGCGCAGCTTCCGCCTCCACCACGAGCGAAAGTGTCGTAGCGAGCTGTTCCAGCGTTTCGTGAGTGTGGTCCACCCAGTGTACGGCCTGTATCGACCGCAACGATTCCCGGTAAGTGAAAACGCTGATGACCGCCAGGAAGGTGAGCGCAAGTCCGAACCCTAAGTTGATCTTCGTGCGAGTGGGAACAACCATGCCAGCACCCCAACGCGTCAGGATTCAAGAGAGGCAAGGCGACCGCGGTCGACGCGCAACTACCCCAATCCTAATTGCCTCTGACCGTCATGTCAATTGAACCCAGCCCGCGCCACCTGGGGACCGTGTGGGGTGTGCTATATTCGGGTGTTGGCTCCCCCAGTTTCACAAACCGTTTCGCGTGGCGGGCTAGCCTGGATTGAGCACCCGCTCATCGGCCGTTATTCTTGGCTGGTCCATGCATTCACTACCCGCTGGGGTGGGGTGAGCCGTGGTCCGTCGGCGGGGCTGAACCTCGGATTCACGCAAGGCGAGCCGCGCGCCAGGGTGCGGGAAAATCGGGAACTTTTCTTCCAGCAGCTTGGCGCGGAACACTTCGCACTGGCTTCGCTCCGCCAAGTCCATTCCGCCAGTGTCTATCAAGTTCTGCGTGCAACCTCCGGCGAACTCGAGTACCGCTTGGGCGGGAATCGACTGCCTGAACAGCCTGGCGTTGCGCAACCCGCAGGGGATGCGCTGTTGACCGAGGAGGCTGGTATCCTGCTGTCGGTGAGAACCGCCGATTGCCTGCCCGTGCTGCTGGTGGACCCGAAACATCGAGCTGTAGCGGCAGTTCATGCCGGGTGGCGTGGCGCGCTGGCCCGCCTGGTGGAAAAGGCGGTGGGGGAGATGCGCCGCGTGTATGGTTCTGAGCCTGAGAGCCTGCTTGCCGTGCTGGGTCCTTCCATCCGCGCGTGTTGTTATGAAGTGGGGGAAGAAGTGGAGGAAGCGTTTCAGGGGCGCTTCCCGCACACGGATAAGTTCTTTCGCAAAGTATCTGAACCCCCGGCGTCGCATCCCAAACGGCGTCCGCTCTCCTTCTTGAATATGCAGCCGCCGGGCCACGACCCCACCTGCGCGCCTCCCATTCATCTTGACCTGGTTGCCGTTGCCCAGGATCAGCTCCTGGCAGCAGGGCTTGCACCTCACCATGTCGCCGCGGTGGATTTCTGCACGGCCTGCCGCACGGACCTCTTCTATTCCTATCGCCAAGAGGGAAGCCGCACCGGCCGCATGCTGGCGGTCATCGGAATCTGTCCGAAGGCACGCCAGCAGGGGTCGCTCAGCTCGAGGCGCGGATCGGCGCGCTAGGGTCGCCGGTTCGCATTCCTTCCAGGCGGAGCTGGCCGCAGGCGGCGCCAATATCCTGTCCCCGTGAAATGCGGATGTAGGCTGGAATGTTCCGTTCCGTCAGGAGCTGCTGAAAGGCCAGGATTCTCTCGACAGGCGAGGGGCGATAAGGAAGCTCGGGTCCGGGATTGTAAGGGATAAGGTTGACCTTGGCGCGCATTCCCTGCAGCAGCTCCGCCACGCGCACGGCATCGGCGTCCGTATCGTTAAAGCCGCCTAGAAGGACGTACTCGAAAGTGAGCAGCTCTCGCGGGCGCAACGGATAGGCGCGGCAGGCGCGCATGAGCTCGCGGAGCGGGTATTTTCGGTTTATCGGCATCAGCTCGGTTCGCTGCGGCTCGTTCGAAGCGTTGAGCGAGATGGCCAGCTTCGAGCGTCTCGGGTCACGGGCAAGGTCGCGCACGCCAGGGATGATGCCCGAGGTGGAAATCGTAATGCGACGAAGCGGAATGGCAAAACCTTGAGGGTCCGCGAAAATTCGGATGGCTTTCATCACTTGGGCGAGGTTCAGAAGCGGCTCGCCCATTCCCATGAAGACCAGATTGAGCCTTGAACGGGGGGGAATCTCGCGGGCTTTTGCCACCGCCAGTACCTGTCCAAGAATCTCACCCGCAGAAAGGTTGCGCTTGAGTCCTAAGAGCGCGGTGAAGCAAAACCGGCAGTCCACGGCGCAGCCCGCTTGGCTGGAAAGGCAAAGCGTGATCCGCTCTTCCTCAGGCATATACACCGTCTCGATGGCGGTGTTGTCCTGAAGACGCAGCAGGTAGCGGGCGGAGCCATCCTTCGAAGTGAACTCGCCCTGGACATCGGGGTAGGTGATTTCATAATGAGCCGCCAGGGCTTCTCTGAAATTCCTGCCCAGGTCCGTCAAGGCGGCCACATCCCTTTCCCGACGGTGGTAAAGCGCATGATAGAGCTGGCGACCGCGATAAGCCGCCTTCCCCAGCGACTGCACGAGTCGTTCCAGCTCCTCGCGATCAAGCCCCACAAGGTTATGGCCTGAAATTCCGGCGTTCATAGAATGCCCTAAACTTACCTCATGCTATCATGCCGACCGGAGCACCTCAAGCAACTGCTTCGAAAACAACCGGATCGTAGCCACAAGGTGTAAGGCGTGCCCGGCATAGAATGGCGGTAATCCCCCAGTGTCGAGTGGCAACGCACGTAGCGCCGGTCCCGCGCGGCGGGACCGGCACGTGCTGTCCCGCCCTGCGGGAGCGGCGCCACGCCACCCGAGAATGAGGGATTAGGAAAGGCGGTGGAAAAGGGTTGACAAATTCCCCCGGATATAAATAATCCGTCCGGACGCTTTTTCAAACAGGGAGCTTGATGAGCCCACGCAGGGCCAATCCGGAACAGGCGGAGCGCCGCCGCGAAGCTCTCCAGAGGGCAGGCTACGCGGAAATCCTGGAGCGGGGGATCGAGGCTACGACGCTGGATTCCGTAGTGGCCAGGGCTGACTCCAGCAAAGGGGGAGCGCTCTACTACTTCCATACCAAAGAAGACCTTCTCTACGGCGTCCTGGAGTGGCTGCTCCGCCAGTTGAACCGCAGCTTGGACGAGGTTGTCCACACTCAGGAACCCGCGCGCATCCGGCTCGTGGCCGAGTTGGACGTTCTGTTTCACAGCACCGAGGTCAATCGCAAGCTTTATTTGGTCTTCTTCGATTTTGTCAGCCGCGGTGCACGCTCCCAGCGTTTTCGTAGGCTCTTTTCAGAGTTCTTCGAGAAGTGCCGGCAGAGGGATACGAGAATCGTGGAAGACGGAATCAGAGAGCAGCAATTCCGTCGGGCCAACCCGGTGGATGCTGCTTCCACCATTCGTGCGCTGGTCGACGGTTACTGTCTCCAGTGGTTAATGGGTCCTGAGAACGTACCGGTGGAAGTTTACCGCGACCGCTGCCGGGCGGTACTTGGCGCGTATCTCTTGCGTTGACCGAAGAGCCGTGAGGAGTGATGCCGCAGAGCGGGAACGCGTGAGGAGCGTAAAAACCGGAGACAGAAAGCACCAGGCAGTGTTTTCCCCACCTACCACTTACTACCTGGCCAAAAGTCTCTGAACCCAGATTTCCGAAATCAACTCCTTCTTCAAAACATACCAGGGCATCGAACCGCTGTGGCACCATCCGAGAGCGGGGCCTGCGCTGCCGGCTATTCGTTCCGGTGTTAACCAGAATGATATACACCGCTTGTGGGCCGACGGCCGACGGGCCGACGGGCTTGACGGTGCGCCAGGGTGGTGAGACAATACACGCAGCCGTCTTGCGAAATAAACCCGTCAGGCGCGGCGCGCTCGCCGCGGAATCATCGAGTTGGCTGATGGGGACCTGGAGGTTGTCATGAGACGCGAAAGCGCAATCCCAAAGATCTCAACTGAGTATGTCCAGCGGGATAGTAAGTGGGCCTGGCTGGGTACTGTCTTTATGCTTGTTTATCTCTCAACTCCCGCGCCTGCGGCGCAGGTGCGTGTCGTCCAAGGGCAGATGGTACGGCTCAAGCTCCACAATGTGCTGACGACGGAAAACGTGGTCAAAGGCGACCCGCTAGATTTTGATGTTGCCGAAGACGTGGTGGTGGCAACCCATATGGTAATCCAGAAGGGGGCGCCGGCGCGAGGGAAAGTGGTTGGAGTGAAGGGCGCAGGAAAGAGAAACGCGAAGGACGCCTCGGTGAGTTTCCAGTTCGTGTCGGTCCGATCCGTTGATAGTCAAGATATTCCACTCCGTGCACGCCCCGATAAACACAAGAAAGCAGAATCCAAAGAGAATGAGGTTGAGGCCAATGACCCGCTTCCCGGCTACGCCCAGCGCGTGATTGGGGCTGAAAAAGGGAAGGAATACGCAGCTTATGTCGATGTTTCAGCTACTGTGAACGTTCCTGATACCCAGGTCGTTGCGCCCCCGATCACACCCGTGCCCTCCACGCCGGCGAACCCCCAGGGGCCAACTCCGCCCGCCTCCACGGGCGGGCTAACGCCCGCGCCTGCTAACCCTTTAATGCCGGAAGAGCCGGCTTCGGTGGACTTTAACAGTAATCCCCCGGGAGCGGATATTCTGATTGACGGCAACGTGGTCGGGAACACTCCCTCTACGCTGCACGTTGATGCGGGGCGCCACGTCATCCAGTTGCGAATAGGTGGGTATCGCTCCTGGACGCGCACCATGGTAGTCGAGCCGGGCTCGTCCCCTTCGATTCGCGCCACTCTGGAAAAGCAGTGAACGAGCGGGATTGGGATGGGACCGGGCTGCTGGAGAGATAGGGAAAGAATATTCGGAGCTGGAGGGTATCGTGAAGATGAAGCATTCGATTGGAATGGTTCTTGTCTGCATGCTGATCCCGAGTTGCCTGGCTTTCGGCCAGCGGGTGCGCCTGCCTGAGGGGACTCCCGTGCATGTGCGTTTGAAGGCTGACCTCGCGAGTGACCAGGTCGAGGAGGGCGCGCGGGTGGATTTCGAGGTCGCCAGTCCCGTGCTCATCCAGGGAATAGCCGTGATCCCGGTAGGAGCTGTTTCGTGGGGCACCGTTCAAAGTGTTAAGAAGGGGAAATTCATCAAGTTAGACATCGATGGTGTCAGGTTGCCGGACCTTACCGATGTCAAGCTGCGCACGGTGGGCGGGAGAACCAAGAACCCTGCGCAGGATCAGATCAAGGTTGATGCGAGTTTTAAAGGTGGGGTTGGAGCGCCGAAAGGAACCGAATACACAGCGTATGTCAATGAGGATCGAGAAGTGGCAGTGGCTGCACAGCCCAGCAGCCCCGCACTCGCCCCTACGCCTACCGCTGCTGCGACGACGCCTCCCACGCCTGCTGAGACGACAGCTCCCACGCCTCCTGCGGCGACGCCTTCGACAGCTACACCGGCCGTGACCTACCCAAAGCCAGCGGCGCCACCGGCGGTAACCGCCCCAGCCGCGTCTGCAACATCCCTTTCGATCTCGCCGAGCCAATCGGCGGCGCCGCTCGGCAACGTGGAGAGGGCCAGGGTGGAGTGTTTCTCCGATCCCTCCGCCGCCGACATCCTGATCGATGGGGATTTCTATGGCAATACCCCCTCGATCTTGAAGGTGCCGGTTGGCAAACACGAGTTGGAAATTCAGCTTTCCGGGTATAAGACGTACTCGATAACGCTGATCCTGGAGCCAGGTACGGGGATTCGTCACATCCGCGCCAGTCTCGAAGAAAAGGAATAGTCTGCTCCTGCATCCTCATTCCAGTTGGACCGGAAATGTTGCCCAAGGCACTGTCGGTTCTATTTATACTCTTCTTGGTTCTCGGCGTTCCGGTTCTTTCCTTATCAACCGCGCGCGACAGCCAAGTCCGTCAGATGCCGCGGCTCGCACTTTACATCTCTGCGGCGATTTCGCAGTGGGTGCTGGCGGGTTTGGGGCTGCTCATCTTCTTTCTCAGCTCGCTGAGTGCTTTTTCCGTAGGCTTCCGAACGCTCGCGCCCGTCGCCGCGCTCACCTGGGCAGGTGCTCTGGTTGCATTGTCTGTGGCCGGCATTAGCCTGGGCCTTTTCCTTGAACTCCGTGGGTGGTGGCCGCCGGAGGCCGAACTGGTCTACCTGTTGATTCCCAAGACCCGCCAAGAAAAGTTCTGGTCGGTGCTGCTCCTGGCTCCCACGGCAGCTCTTTGCGAGGAATTCTTGTATCGCGGCTTCCTCCTCGCTCAACTTACTCAATGGCTGCGTTCCGGCGCATGGGCGTGGGCTGCTTCATCGCTGGCCTTCGGGCTGGCGCACGTTTATCAAGGTTGGAACGGAATGGTAAGAGCGTCTCTGCTGGGAGCGCTGCTGGCATATCCCGTCATTCATTTCGGAAGCCTTTATCCTTCCATGCTGGCGCATGGGCTGATCGACGCTCTGGCGTTTGCGTGGCTGGGTCCAAAATTCCTGCAGCGAAGGTCGCTTACGTAAAGGAGCGTTGAAGATGATGGCCGATTACATTTCGAAGTCTTTTCTTGCCCTTCTGTTTTTTGCGGTCTCTTCATTCGCGCAGGCGACGAAGCCGGTGGCCATCCGTGCGGGTCGTCTTTTCGATCCTGGTTCCGGACGTCTCCTGACGGACCAGATCGTGATCATCCGGGGCGAGCGGATCGTTGAAGTTGGCCCGACTGGGGGCGTGGCCATCCCCTCAGGGGCCGAGCTGATCGACTTGCGGCAAGCCACGGTACTCCCCGGAATGATTGACGCTCACACTCACTTGTTTTTGACCGGGGAGTCTGGGGGCCGCTACGACGAACAACTGCTCAAGGAGTCGTGGCAGTATCGGACCATCGAAGCGGTGGTCAACGCCAAGAAGGACTTGGAGGCTGGTTTCACCACCCTGCGCGACCTTGAAACCGAGGGCGCCATGTATAGCGACGTGGATGTGCGCAACGCCATCAACCGTGGCTTGATCCCTGGCCCCCGCCTTCAAGTGGTCACGCGCGCCCTCTCTACCACCGGGGGCTATGCGCTGGAAGGGTATTCTCCGGAAGTGTTGGTCCCCTCCGGCGTACAAATCGTGGATTCGCCTTGGGCCGCCCGCCAGGCCGTGCGTGAACAGATCAAGTACGGCGCCGATCTCATCAAAGTTTACTCTACGCATCGTTTTCGTTTTACCGCGGACGGACACCTGGATAGCATTCCCACCTTCACCCTCGAGGAACTTCAGGCCATCGTAGACGAAGCTCATCGCCAACATGTGAAGGTGGCTTGCCACGCTTACAGCGGCACTGGACTGCGCAACTGCATTGAGGCGGGCGTTGACTCCATCGAGCACGGCCTTGAGCTCGACGACACATCGCTCCAGGAGATGGTTCGCAAGGGTATCTACCTCGTGCCGACGCTCTACGTTTATGAAGTCGAACCGGAAGGGGACCTTCGAGCAACAGAGGGAAAGACCAGCCGGGCGAGAATCCACGAGGAGAGTTTTCGCCGGGCCTTGGCGAGCGGGGTCAAGATTGCCTTCGGGACCGACGTGGGCCCTTTCCCGCACGGGACTCAGGCCAAGGAGTTTGAATACATGGTCCGCTTCGGCATGACGCCCGCCCAGGCACTCTGTTCAGCGACCCAGCGCGCAGCAGAATTGATGGGTTGGCAGGATCGTGTCGGTTCACTTGAAAGAAGTAAGTTCGCCGATGTTATCGCGGTTTCCGGTGACCCGCTTTCAGATATTACTGAACTCGAACGAGTGAAGTTTGTGATGAAGGGTGGGGTGGTCGTGAAGAACGATTTGAAATGAGAAGGGGGAGGATTTCCTCTCGGCAATCGATCTTCCCGCTCGCGCCCCTCCTTCGAGACAGACAGTCTCCCCTTCCCCTTGCAGTCTTTCTCACTCCGGGGCTCAGGGGCGGTTACGCCCCACCGTCGGAAACAGGTGCCAGCTTGTAAACGATTTCAGCGTCCTCGAGTAGCTCCTCCGCAACCTTCAGACACGCCACACGCAGGCACTTGGTGTCCAAGCAGGTCGGACAATTCACAATAATGCGATCAAAGAGGTAATCTGCGAGATCTTGCTCGCCAAAAGTGTGGGCCATACGACTGGTCCTCCGCTCATAGAAAAACCTAATAGACTGCGTGAGTCCTGCCCCCAGCGCATTATACGCCTGTTAGGGAAAAGTGTGCTAATGCTTTCCGCTGGACAAGTCGTCCCTGTTCTCAAATGCGTGTGGAGTTGCAGGACAAATCCGGCTAAGATAGGCAAGGTATGGATGAGCGCGAATTTTTTGATGAAAATGAGACTCTGAAACCTGTCACTCTCTCCTGCCTGTTTTGTCACCAGACGAACGCTTACGAGATTCGGTGGTTGGTGCGCACAAAGAGGAAGAAGCTTCCAGGTCACGCGGACGAACGAGATCGGGCGCGATTTGCCAAATCAACGAACTATATGCTGCGGCGAGACGATTTCGTCCAATGCAAGAACCTCCGCTGCCGAAAGCGCTTTGAGATTTCAGGTATTCAGTCGGTAGTCTTTATGTGATCGTGCGCTTCTGGGGATGTGCCTGGCGCATTCCGGGGGGCCATAAGTCCCTCTCCCGAGGCGATGTACCCTTTCGTTTTGGCTGACATTTGCCGCGCTACGTCAGGGTGCTGGTCAGCCACCTCCGTCAGCTCAGAGGACAGAGCGCAACACTCTCGATGTCTCCCGGCGCAGGATTGGAAAGGAACGAAGGCGGCCTGGCGCGGAGCTGAAGGTCTGCGCCAGCCCGCGGATAGAGGTTGGCGCCGAAATTCTGGCAGATCTCGTTGTGCTCACCTACTTCCCATGTGCCACGTCTTGCACGGTAGGCAGCTTCGAAGCATCCCACCCGCCGCCCAGCGCTTCAACCAGAAGGACGCTGGCGCTCATGCGGCGAGTAAGAATATTAAGGGCTTGCTCCTGGTCTTGCAAAAGAATGGCCTGCTCGGTGATGACGGTGAGGTAATTGACGGTGCCGGCCTTGTACTGGTAAGTGGAAATATCCAGCGAATTTTGGGCAGCTTTTACGGCCTCGTCCTCGGCTTGTGCTTCGTTCTCAAGCACGCGCAGCGCGGCCAGATTATCTTCGACTTGCTGGAAGGCTGTGAGAACGGTTTGTCGATAATTCGCCACCGTAGCGTCATAGGCAGCCAGTGTCTGCCCGACCGTCGCGCGGCGCCTGCCGGCATCGTAGATAGTCTCCGCCAACTGCGGCCCCACCGACCAGAGGCGGCTTGGCCAGGAGATCCACTTTAAGAATTGGGAGCTTTCAACGCCTGCCGAGCCGCTGATGGTCAGGGTTGGGTAATAAGCAGCTTTGGCAATGCCGATCTGCTCGTTGGCCTGGGCCATCTGCCGTTCGGCGCCGGCGATATCAGGCCGGCGCTCCAGCAGGTTGGAAGGAAGTCCCACCGGCACGGGTGGCGGTGTGATCTTGATGCCACTGGTAGAAATGGAAAGTTCCGCGGGGGCCTTGCCCGCCAGGACGGCAATGGCGTGCTCGTACTGCGCGCGCGCCACATCATAATCGATCAACTGGGCTCGCGCGGTTTCCAGTTGGGTCTGCGCCTGAGCCACGTCCGAGCCCGACGCCACACCATTATTAAACCTGTCTTGCGTGAGCTTGAGGTAATCCTGATAGGACTTCACGGTGGTTTCGAGTAATTCTTTTTCGCCATCCGTGCCGCGCAACTCAAAGTAATCTTGCGCAAGTTCCGCCTGGTAAGACAGTCGTGCGTTCTCCAACTGGGCGGCGCTGACTTGTGCGGCCTCCGCGCTAGCCTGAATACTGCGGCGAATACTCCCCCAAATATCGGCTTGGTACGACACATCCACCGGCAGGTCGTAGGTGGTGTAGCTAGGTAGACCGGTGAGCACCGATCGCGAGTTCACAATGGAAGGAGCGGCGGAAACGGTCGGGTACAGATTCGAGCGCGCGATCCGAACGGCGAATTTAGCCTCGCGGAATTGCGCCTCCGCCGCGATGAGATTCTGGTTGGAGACGCTCACCTGTTCTTCTAGCGCATTGAGCTCCGGGTCGTTATAGATTTCCCACCATTTGCCGCGTGCCAGAGCGTCGCTGGGCTGCGCCTGTTTCCACCCCTTCATCTCCTGAGAGTTGTCGGACGGCGGTTCCTTATACGCCGGAGGGACGGGAGCGGTGGGCCTTTGATACTTCGGTCCGATCATGCAAGCACTCGAGAAGAGCAGTAGGCAGAAGGCGGAAAGCAGAAGGCAGCGCGAAGAGCAAAGCTGAGAGGGTAAAGGGCGCCAATGAGGGTCTGGCATCTCCACGCTGTCCCCTGACCCATGTCCCCCGTGCCCCGGAAGTGCCGTCGAGAATGTGATTTCAGCTAACGCATCGGTATTTGTCTTACGGTTCATGAGTCGTGTCTCGTGGTATCCAATGTTTGATCCAGCCAAGTCCCGGCCTGTCATTCTGAGTCCGCCTGCCGTTTGGCGGGCGAACCCGCCGCGGCGGGCCGGCGGTTCTCGAATTGCGAACTGCTGAGATCCTTCGTCGTCCCAAGGAACAGGACTCCTCAGGATGACAAGAGGGGGAAGAACGGGACTCCTCGGGATGACAGGGGATGCTGAGAATCCCGGCATTTCTGGAATCGGTCGATTGCGGGCTTGCCCTCATCTTGAACATGATGATCTATTCCCCAGCTTCACGCTTCAAAGCCGCGCGGCTCGGCTTCTTCGCGACGCCCCATACGTATCCGCTCCCACCACCAATGTTGGATGCGGTCGAAATAGAGATACACCACCGGCGTGGTGTACAAGGTGAGCAACTGGCTCACGATCAGCCCCCCAATGATGGCGATTCCTAGGGGACGGCGCAACTCCGATCCGGTGCCGGTACCGATTGCGAGCGGCACAGCACCCAGCATCGCGGCCATGGTCGTCATCAGGATGGGTCGGAACCGCAACAAGCATGCTTCGTAGATGGCGTCGCGTGAATTCTTGCCGTCGTTCCGTTCGGCAGAAAGCGCGAAGTCGATCATCAAGATGCCGTTCTTCTTCACCAGACCGATCAACAGGATGATTCCGATGATCGCGATGACGCTTAGCTCGGTGTGGGTGAGCAGCAGCGCCAGCAGCGCGCCGACACCGGCCGAGGGAAGCGTGGAAAGGATGGTGACGGGATGCACGTAGCTTTCGTAAAGGATACCGAGCACGAGGTAAACCGCCACCAGCGCTGCCGCGATCAGGAGCGGTTCGCTGCCCAGTGAATCCTGATAGGCTTGCGCGGTCCCGGCAAAACCCGTATGGATCGTTGCTGGCAGACCAATCTTGGCGGCAGAAGCATTAATGACATCCACGGCATCTCCGAGTGCAACCCCTGGCCGGAGGTTGAAGGAAATCGTGACGGACGGAAAGAGGCCCTGGTGGTTCACCGCCAGCGGCGCGGTGATGGAAGCATCACGGGCGATGGCGCTCAAGGGAACCTGATATCCGGCTGGCGACGTCACGTAAATCTGGCGTAAGAACTGCGGGTTCTGCCAGTATTGGGGCGCCGCCTCCATCACCACGTGGTACTGATTCAGCGGAAGGTACATTGTCGAAACCTGACGTTGACCGAAGGCGTCGTAGAGTGTATTGTCCATCAGTTGCGGCGAGATGCCGAAACGCGCCGCCGTCTCGCGATCGTACTGGACCCAGGCTTGCAACCCGTTATTCTGCTGGTCGCTGTTCACGTCTGCGATGACGGGGATGGTTCTCAACTGTTGGAGCATGCGGGGAGCATAGTTAACGAGGTCTTGCAGGTTGTCGCCGCGCATCGTGTACTGATATTGAGCGCTGGCCATCCGTCCACCGACGCGCACGTCTTGCGCCGCCTGCATATAGAGCGTGGCGCCCGGCACCACGCCAAGCTTTGGCCGCAGCCGGGCGATGATCTGGTCAGCCGTGATGTTTCTTTGTGCGGCGGGCGCATTACGGGCGGCTCTTTCTCCGGGGGGCTTCAGAGAGATGAACATCCGCGCCGTGTTTCCGCCGCCCGTAAATCCTTCGACGGTATCAATGGCCGGGTCAGCCACGATCATGTTGACCATCTGCAACAGAGTCTTGTCCATGGCTTTAAATGAGGTGTCCTGGTCAGCTTGAATCGCGCCCATCATCCGTCCGTTGTCCTGCTGCGGAAAGAACCCCTTGGGCACGTAAATGTAAAGGTAAACGTTGAGCGCAATCGTGGCCAGCAATACGGCCAGCGTAATCGCCGGATAGCGAAGCACCGTGGACAAGGTTCTCCCATACGCCTTCACGACCCTGTTGAAGGCTCGCTCGCTGGTCCGGTATAGTCGGCCATGGGACTCTTGTTCTTTCAAGAGGTGCGCGCACATCATGGGAGTCGCGGTGAGCGAGACCACCATGGAGACCAGGATAGCGACGGCCAGGGTTACCGCAAACTCGCGGAACAGGCGGCCCACCACGCCTCCCATCAGCAGCAAGGGAATGAACACCGCCACCAGCGAAATACTGATGGTCAGCACCGTAGAGCCGATCTCCTTAGCCCCCGTAAGGGCGGCCTGGAACGGATGGAGGCCCTTTTCGAGATAGCGTGAGATGTTCTCAATCACCACGATCGCGTCGTCCACGACAAAGCCGGTGGAGATGCAGAGCGCCATCAACGATAGATTGTCGAGGCTGTAGCCCAACAGGTACATCACACCGAAAGTCCCGATCAGCGACACCGGGACGGCGACGCTGGGGATGAAGGTGGTCCGCGGATTCCGCAGAAAGAGGAATACGACCAGAATCACCAGAATCACCGAAATAATCAACGTTTGCTCGACATTGTTCACGGAGGCGCGGATGGTCAGGGTCTGATCCATGGCCACTCGCATATCGATGGATTGGGGAATAGCAGCTTTAAGCTGGGGAAGCGCCGCGCGAATACCATCCACAGTATCGATAATGTTGGCGTTAGGTTGGCGGAAGATGATGATCAGAACGGCGGGCTTGCCGTTCGAATAGCCCGCTTGAAGAATGTCCTCAGGGGCGTCCCGCGCTGTGCCGATATCGGAGACGCGCACAGCCGACCCGTTGCGATAAGCAACGATCAGCGGTATGTAGTTAATGGCCTTGAAGAGCTGATCGTTGGCGCCCACTTCATACATGCGGTGACCGTCCGAAAAATGCCCCTTGGGAGTGTTGGCATTGGCGCTGCTCAACACGCCCCGGACCTGCTCGAGGCCGATGCCATATTTGTTCAGCGCGGTCGGATTCAGCTCGATCCGAACCCCCGGCAGCGCGCCTCCTCCCACGATGACCTGGCCTACGCCGCTCACCTGCGAAAGCTTCTGTGCCAGAATCGACGAAGCGGCGTCATACATCTGGCTTTTGCTCAGCACGTCCGAAGTAAGTGCAAGGAGGAAGATCGGCGAATCGGCCGGATTCACTTTTCGGTACGTAGGGTTATTGGGAAGATTGGTGGGCAAGTAGCCGCGGGCGGCGTTGATGGCGGCCTGCACGTCACGCGCCGCAGCGTTAATGTCCCGGTTCAAATCGAATTGCAACGTAACGCTGGTGCTTCCGAGGCTGCTCGAAGACGTCATTTCGGTGACCGAGGCGATACGCGCGAATTGGCGCTCCAGCGGAGTCGCCACCGAGGAGGCCATGATCTCGGGACTGGCGCCCGGCAAACCCGCGTTCACGGAGATGGTGGGGAAGTCCACCCGGGGCAGGGGCGATACGGGAAGGAGTCGGAAGGCGACGGCTCCGGCCAAAGTGATGGCGATGACGAGGAGCGTCGTAGCAACCGGCCTGCGAATAAAGGGTTCGGAGATATTCATCGGTAAAGAAATTCAAATGGCAAATAGCAAATGGCAAAATTCAAATGTCGCACCGCGCCCCGCACCTGCCACTTCACTTCTTCCGCTTCTTCCGTTTGCCATTTCAAATCCATTTGCCATTTGCTCTTTGCTATTTGCCATTTGAAATCGTCTTAGTCTGCCGGAACCGGCTCCGCCCCCGGGCTGATTTCGCGGCCCCGGGAGAACCGTCTTGCCAGGCGATCGAACCAGAGATAAATGACCGGGGTAGTGTAAAGCGTTAGTAACTGGCTCAAAACAAGTCCGCCGACCATGGTAATGCCCAAAGGCCGGCGCAGTTCCGAACCGGTGCCGGTGCCGAGCGCTAGCGGCAGACCAGCGAGCAGCGCCGCCATGGTGGTCATCATGATGGGGCGGAAGCGCAGAAGGCAGGCTTGATAAATGGCATTGACGGGCGTCATGCCTTCCTTGCGCTCCGCGTCCAAAGCGAAATCGATCATCATGATGCCATTCTTCTTCACGATACCGATGAGCAGGACCAAGCCGATCAAGGCGATAACGCTGAAGTCGTTGTGGGTTATCAACAGGGCCAGCAGCGCACCGACACCCGCCGAAGGCAGCGTGGACAGGATGGTGACGGGATGAATGTAGCTTTCATACAAGACGCCCAAGACGATATAGACGGTAATGAGGGCCGCCAGAATCAACACGGGCTCGTTGGACAACGATGCCAGGAATGATGCGGCTGTACCCTGAAATGCCGCCTGAATACTGGGCGGCAGGCCGATTTCGTCCTTCACTTTGTTCACGGCGTTCACTCCATCCCCTAGCGACGCGCTCCGCGCCAGATCAAAAGAGATGGTAACCACCGGGAACTGACCTTGGTGGTTCACGGTGATGGGAGCGTTCATCTCCTCGAGATGAGTGAAGGCGGCCAGCGGCACCTGGCCTCCATTCCGAAATGCTGAGGAAGATGCGATCTGTCCCTCGCCGAAGGCGCTATCCGAGGCGATGGTGGAGGAAATGGCGGAAGATGACGTGGTCGACGAAAGACTCGTGTTTGCAGCGGTCAAGGAACTCGTCGGTCCGTACAATTGGGTAGCCGACGACCCGCCCGCAACCAAGCCCGAGGAACCGCTGGAGGCTCCCGCGTTAGTCCGTATGAATAGATCGCGGAGGTCTAAAGGATTCTTCAGATAATCGGGTTTTACTTCCAAAACCACGTGATATTGGTTCAACTGGGTAAAGATGGTGGACACTTCCCGCTGGCCGTAAGCGTCGTAGAGCGTCTGGTCGATGGTCGCGGGTGTGATGCCGAGGCGGTAAGCCGTTTGGCGATCGAACACCAGTTTAGCCCGAAGGCCGCCCACCTGCTGATCGCTTGCCACATCGCGCAGCTCCGGCGACGCTTTTAGCCTTTCGAGCATTCGGGGTGCGAAGACATTCAGCTCGTCCGCGCTGGGATCTTCGAGCGTGTACTGGAACTGCGTACGGCTCACCCGGTCTTCGACCGTAATATCCTGCACCGGCTGCATGAACAGAGTGATGCCCTGCACGCTGGCCAGTTCCGGCTGCAAGCGGCGGATGACGTCGCTGGCGCTTATCTTGCGGACTTCGAGGGGCTTGAGGTTGATGAGAATGCGCCCGCTATTCAGGGTAGTGTTGGTGCCATCGATTCCGATGAATGAGGAAAGACTCTCGACGGCGGGGTCTTTCAAGATGACTTTCGCCAACTCTTGCTGCTCGCTGGCCATTTCCGGGAAGGACACCGTCTGAGCTGCCTCGGAGACACCTTGGATAACGCCCGTGTCCTGAATCGGGAAGAATCCTTTGGGAATGAAGATGTACAGCAGCACGGTCAGGACGAGAGTGGAAATTGCGACCAGCAGGGTTTCGGTCTGATGGCGGAGCACCCACTGGAGAGTCTTATCATAAAAGGCGATCACCGAATTCCAGGCGTGTTCTGAAACGCGATAGAACCGGCCCTGTTCTTCCACGGGTCGGTGCTTCAACAGCTTGGAGCACATCATCGGCGTCAAAGTCAGCGAAACGATGGCGGAGACCAGGATGGTCACGGCCAGGGTGACGGCAAATTCACGGAAGAGCCGGCCGACAATATCCCCCATGAACAACAGCGGGATGAGAACGGCAATCAATGAAAATGTCAGTGAGACGATCGTGAAGCCAATTTGTTTGGACCCTTTGAGCGCCGCTTGCAGCGCCGGCTCCCCTTCTTCGATGTATCGGGTAATGTTCTCGATCATCACGATCGCGTCGTCCACGACGAAGCCGGTGGAAATGGTCAAGGCCATCAAACTCAAGTTATTCAAGCTGTAGCCGAGCAGATACATCACCCCAAAGGTACCGACCAGGGAGAGAGGAACGGCAACGCTGGGGATGACTGTGGCGGAAAGATTGCGCAGGAACAGAAAGATAACCATCACCACCAGCGCCACCGTAAGCAACAGCTCAAACTCCACGTCCCGCACGGAGGCCCGAATGGTGGTGGTTCTGTCGGTCAAGATCCCAACGTGAACCGAAGAGGGCAGGGATGTGGTGAGCTGCGGCAGCAGGGTTTTGATGCGATCAACGACCGTGATGATGTTGGCGCCCGGCTGCCGCTGAATGTTGACGATGACGGCAGGAACGTTGTTCATCCAAGCTGCTTGGCGAACGTTTTCGACGTCGTCGGCGACGGTGGCGACATCGGTCAATTTGACGGGAGAGCCGTTCCGATAGGCGATGATGAGCGGAGCATAGTCGCTGCTCGAGAGCAACTGGTCATTGGCGCCGATCTGGTAGGACTGATGGGGACCGTCAAAATTGCCTTTCGCTTGGTTGACGTTGGCGGCGACGATGGAGCTGCGGAGATCCTCGAGATTGAGGCCGTAAGATGCCAGCAAGGTGGGATTCGCCCGAATCCGAACCGCGGGTTTCTGCCCGCCGCTGATGCTAACCAGACCGACGCCGGGCAACTGCGAGATTTTGGGCGCCAACCTGGTGTCGGCGAGGTCCTCGACCTTGGAGAGCGGGAGGTCCTTTGAGGTGAGCGCCAGCGTCAGGACCGGTGCATCGGCCGGATTGCTCTTGCTATAGATAGGTGGGGTCGGAAGGTCCGGGGGAAGGTAGGTTCCGGCAGCATTGATCGACTGCTGCACTTCCTGCTCGGCCACGTCGATGTTAAGGCTGAGGGTGAACTGCAAAGTGATGACCGAGCAACCGTCGGAACTGGTGGAGGTCATTTGCTGGAGTCCGGGGACCTGGCCGAACTGCCGCTCGAGCGGAGCGGTCACCGAAGACGCCATCACGTCCGGGCTTGCGCCGGGATAAAATGTAATGATTTGAATGGTGGGATAATCCACCTCCGGCAACGCCGAAACCGGTAACTCCTTGTAGGCAACCGCGCCCACCAGCAGGATGGCCACCATCAGCAGGGATGTAGCTATCGGCCGGAGAATAAATGTACGTGAGGGGTTCATTTAGCTTCCCTTCTGGGCCTTTTCGCCGTACATCTGCACCCTCACCTTACTTCCTTCTTGGAGTTTGTCGACGCCGGTCATGACAATGACATCGCCAGGGGACAGACCCGAGGAGATTTCGGCGTCATCACCTTCCGTCGTGCCTATAGTTATCGGACGCACGGTCACCGTTGAATCGGGTTTCACTAGGAACACATAAGTTGTTTGCGAGTTGCGCTGCACGGCGGCCGTAGGCATCAGGGTTACGCCTTGCTTTTCCTCCACCAATAATCGCACGTTGACAAACTGGTTGGGAAACAAGCTCCCATCCTGGTTGTCGAAGTTCGCGCGCAATTTGACGGTGCCGGTGGTCGGGTCGATTTGATTATCTATCGTTGACAACCACCCTTGGGCAATCTTTGTCTTCATTTCCCGGTCGTAGGCTTCTACCTTTAACCGCGCCCCTGCGTGCATCTTGGCGAGGATAGCGGGAAGCTGGTCCTCGGAAAGAGGGAAAATCACGCTGATGGGTTCGATCTGGGTGATGACAACTAATCCGGTAGCGTCGTTCGCCGTTACGTAATTCCCCGGATCGATGAGCCGAAGGCCCACGCGGCCCGTAATCGGGGCCGTGATATGGCAATAGATGAGATCAAGTTTGGCGTTGTCAATTTGCGCTTGATCCGTTTGCGCGATTCCCTCGTCCTGCTTGACCGTGGCTTCCTGCGTCGCCAGTTGCTGTTCCGGAACGGCTTTCAGGGGGGTCAGGACCTGGTAGCGCTTTAAATCCACTTTGGCGTTCTCCAGGGTGGCTTGATCCCGGGCCAATCCCGCTTGGGCCTGCTCCAGCATGACTTGATAGGGCCGGGGATCAATTTCCGCCAGCGCATCGCCTTTATTAACGATCTGGCCTTCCTTATATAGCACCTGCATCAGGTATCCGGAGATTTGACTCCTGATGGTTACCGTGTAAATCGGGGTCACCGCGCCCAGGCCCGTATAATAGACGCCGATGTCGCCCTTTCGAGTTTTCGCCGCGACCACGGGTACGCTTAGTGACCTGAGATTCACCCCCTGTGCGGCGGTCGTCGCTTGATTCGCCAGCATTCCCTTCCGCACACGGTACGCGCCGTAGCCCAAAACCGCGAGCGCCAGGAGCCAAACCCACCAACGGCGCTTCGGCTTCTTCCCTGGGACTCCTTGCAATGTACCCGGTTGAATCTGGACTTCATTTCTTTCCATCGTGCTGGGCGTACTCATGGTTCTATCCTTATTCAGTAATCAAACCGCCGCAAAATGACGGCTGCCATACCTGTTGAAATAGGCGGAGTTGTTTCGGCCAACGCTCAAGGCCAGCAATGGTCACCTGGGTAGTCTGAAGGCCCTCAATCACCGACCCCTTCCAAACTCGGACAAGCCCCTGCTCCTTCTGTAAACCGCTCAGCTATTTGGGCTTGGAGGCTACTTGATAGCTTTGTCTCAAAGTCCTTCCTTCCCCTGAGTCGCGGCCGCGCGCCAAGCCGCTCATTGATGAGCGTCACCCTATTAATGGACGGCCAATACGTCGGCTTGGTTACGAAGGCCGTTAGCCAATAATGCTTTAGCACCGAAAGAGGTGTGAGGGTGGCCAGACAGTCTCTTTGTGTTCGACCCCCCAGGCAAAATGAACAAGCCAACACCACGCGGTGGCTCACCGCCCTGCCCGGCGGACAGCTTGGGAGAGGAGATGCTTCGCGTTGGTGGTCGATTAACTGGTTGCACAGAAATCTCAAGATAACCGAGTCCCGCTTTGAAGGTCAACCATAATACAGGATTCAGGATTCAGGATTCAGGATTCAGGGAGGTGCGCTGGTAGTTCTTCCCTGATTCCTGGGGGAAGAACAGGATTCGGGATTCGGGATTCAGGAGTCAGGATTCAGGGAGGTGCGCTGGTGGTTCTTCCCTGATTCCTGGGGGAAGAACAGGATTCGGGATTCAAGATTCAGGGAGGTGCGCTGGTGGTTCTTCCCTGGTTCCTGGGGGAAGAACAGGATTCGGGATTCAAGATTCAGGGAGGTGCGCTGGTGGTTCTTCCCTGGTTCCTGGGGGAAGAACAGGATTCGGGATTCAGGATTCAGGCAAGTGCGCTTGTGGTTTTTCCTGAATCCTGACTCCTGAATCCTGAATCCTGAAAAGGAGGCCCACGCGCGAGAAAACATGGGGACAGCGCGCGCGCGGATGCTAGAATGGCTTCTTTCAGCAGCATGTTGGAGTGGCAGCGCCCGCACGAAGGCACGGATCTCTTGGGTTGGAATCGGGGCAACTTGCCACCCACTTGTCCTGTCAGTCCACTTTCGACCGTCGACCATCGACGGTCGACTTGGTTGCTTTCATGTTGAAGCTCAACCCGGAACAGCTCCAGGCGGTTGAACACGACGATGGACCGCTGCTCGTCATTGCGGGCCCGGGAAGCGGCAAGACCCGTGTCATCACGCAACGTATTGTCCATTTGCTCGAGCGCGCCCGCGGACTCGAACCGCAAAACATCCTGGCCTTAACCTTCACGGAGAAGGCTGCGGGAGAGATGAAGTACCGTGTAGGCCAGGCCCTGCCTGACCTCGCCACCTTCCCACACGTCTCCACTTTTCACGCCTTCGCTTACGAAGTCGTCTGCCAGCAAAAGGGGGAACAGGAGCCGGCCGGCGAGCGCATGTTGCTGGACAAGGAGGATGTGTGGGTTTTCCTCAGGCAACGCATGGAGCAACTCCAGCTCGAGTTCTACCAAAAGCTGGCTGAACCTGGCGCGTTCCTGCATGCCCTCAATGAGTTCTTTTCGCGTTGCCAGGACGAGCTCATCGAGCCGGAGGACTTCGAGAAATATGCCCAGGAGGCTGAAAAAACTTTTCTGGAGAATGGCGCCAGGCTGAAGCCCGAGGAGCGAACCCTCGAAGGCGAGGAGATTCAAAAGAAAAAGGAGTTGTCACGGGTCTTCCGCAACAGCCGCCGGCTGATCGAGCGCGCGGGTAGTTCCAGTCTTGGCAGCCTGATTCCAGAGGCAGTGCACCTGTTCGACCGCCATGCAGAAATCCTCCAGCGTTACCGCGCGCAGTTCCGTTTTGTCCTGGTCGATGAGTTTCAGGACACCAACTACGCTCAGGTGGAGCTGCTCAAGCGGCTGGTGGCGCCACCCTTCAACATTACCGCCGTCGGCGACGACGACCAGGCCATCTACCGCT